>Ga0105248_10006566_pt1 | contig 12755 bp, 9 predicted proteins | sample KBSS34metaG_FD_81524 | JGI IMG/M metagenome (GOLD analysis project Ga0105248, IMG submission 81524) | Switchgrass rhizosphere microbial communities from Kellogg Biological Station, Michigan, USA - KBS S3-4 metaG | ecosystem: Host-associated > Plants > Roots > Rhizosphere > Soil | place... | reverse complement strand
GAACTGCGGGACGGCTTGACCAGTTACCGCAGCTCCAGCGGCATCGAGCGCCTGGCGCGCGAGCGACTCAATCTTGCCGGACCTGACGAGGTTGTCATTCGCATCGGCAAGTAGCCTCAGGTGGATTCAAGAATTTCCCTAAAACAGTCACGGTTAAGCACCGACATCGAAAAGCCGCCCTCCGGGAGAGCGGCTTTTGAATTTTTTGGACAGGTCTGAGTGACTAGCGGACTAGCGAACTAACGTACTAGTGCGCGGGAAAGCCAGAAGGCTCTCACTTGCCGGTAGGTGCTCAGTGCCGCAGTTTGCATGTGGACTGTACCCATAGTCATTCCGACTTTTGGCATTGGTGCGCCCACTGGTCCGATGATGACTGGTCCATTAGCTAGTGAAGCCGAAGTCAGTAATCCAAGTCCTAGTGTGCTGGCCAGTAATGCCCCTGTTAATAGACGCTTCTTCATAAAATTCTCTCTCTACCTCCGAACATTGTTCTCAATAATCTATTTAAAAATACGTCTTGAGAGTTAGCAAATCGATTCACATTTTTGCGGACCTAAACTGCTGGACGTCTATCCTTATACGTTGTTCCCAAGATTTGGGCTTTCTTAGCGGTTTGCCCCTATGATAGAAGATACTCACACTTTCGGACCTTGACAATATCCTATCACGCCTTTTCTAGATTAAAACTGCTCTATTTACACTAATTTCGCGCTTAAGGGGCCTGAATTTGTCCGAACTGATTCCGATTTTTGTCTGTTGTGTACTGGGTTTGATGGCCCACGGGTCGATTAAGCATCGTTGGATGGAATGGCTACTGCGGCTATTCATGGCCTTTTTCGCTATGTTGACCGGATTGACCTACCTGGTCCAGGGCGCTGCCGGTTCGATGTGGGGCTTTCAAGTTACGTCCTGGACAGGATTTTTAGGCGGCATTTTGCTTTTCTTACCTTTCCGCAAAGTTGTCCATCGCGTCCTCACCATTCTGGACGGCATCGCCTCCCTGCGCGTCATCACCGGTCCCATGCGCCATAAGATGACGCCTCTGGCTTCAATGGTTTCGATTCCCGTTTTTGTGCCGACCTCTATACCGCACATGATTGGCGCTTTTATATATGTCGCCACCTTTGGCCTCTACCTGGCAAACACCGATCTCTCCGGCTTCCAGGGACCGGCAATTCCCTTGCCGATGATGCCGCTGCCTATTGATCAGCTTTTTTCGTACAACGGTTTCGGTCTCGTGATCGTGTCTGTTTGCGGTGTGGGCTTCATGATCTCGCGTAAGCCCAAGGAGCTTGCGGCCCGCCTCGGTTGGCAAAAGCCTACCCTGCAGCAAGTGGGCATTGGGCTGGGTCTCGTTGCTTTTTCCTTCTGTTATGACCTTGTCTGGTCGCTCTACACCCACAACGGCGCCGGTGATATGGCGACGCAAATTTCGGGCTATAACTCAGGCACCTTCTCGGTCTCAGGTGGCATGGGTTCGGCTATCCTGCTGGCTCTGGCCACCGCTCTGTGCGCCGGTATCGGTGAAGAGACACTGGTGCGCGGAGCCCTGCAACCGGCTCTCGGCATCGTGCCTGCTGCCTTTCTGCACGGCATTTTGCACGCTCAGTTTGCCCACGCACCGACGCTAATCATTCAGGTGGCTCTGTGGTCTTGCTGCATGGGTATTGTGCGTCGCTGCACAAATACGACGACGACCATCATCGGGCACGCCGGCTTCAATCTGGTGACGACCTTCCTGTTCGCCTTTAATCCATAGATTTCAGAATATCTGGGCTGTAGAAATTTGGCCCCATATATAGATTTAGCCGTTGAATGCTTCCTTACCCAGGTCCGCCACCCAGGCGTCCAGTGTGAGGATCGGTTCGCATAGCGAAAATTTGAGCAAACCTTGTCGCCGTTCGGCCGAGTCGAAGATCAGGTCCCCCAGGGCTAGAACGGCCTCCGGTCGAGTCGCTCCCAGGTCGAGTTTGTGGCAGAGATTGAGAGACAGGGTCTGCAAGGTGGCAATCATGCCGGCATCGATTGGATAAAACTCGAAGATATCAGCCACCGGCGGCTCTTTGGCCAATTCGTCGGAGGCGCGAAAGGCGTTATGTATGAAGGTCCTGTACCATTCCGGGATGACATCGCCGCAACTCTCGAGCAGAGTTAACCAAATATTGATGGTCAAGATTTCTTTGGCCGCCCGGTTGAATGTCCGTTCGCGGGTGGGAAAAGCGTTTTCGTCCGCCATCGGAACCAGGCAAAAACGGATGTAGTTGGTCAAAATATTGGCCGAAAGTGCCGCCGTGGCGGTGGCGAAGAAAATTGCCCGCTCCATAGAATCCCGGTCGTCCTGGGGCTGAAACTGGTCCAGCGCCTCAATGGTCGGAATGTATTTGGGATCGGCGGGAGGGTTCGTAGTCATCTGCCTCATTTTAATCAATTAACGACATTTACTACGTATTTTTCCCAATGACATAAACGGTGGCTTTTGTCAGACTAAAGATGTCAATTAATGGACCCGTGGCGTATACACAAGTAAAGAGGTTTCCCGGGCGACCGTGCCGGGGAATATAAAGTAGAGTCCCCCGCTCTCTGAATGATTTATGAGGAATCGAGAATATGGCCGGAAAAGGCAACGAAGGCGCAAAGCCAGATGACTTGGTAGAAAAGGCAACAGCAGCCGGTTCTGATTTATCGCATGGCTCGCAGACCGCATATGACGCGATGATGCAGGTTGTGGCGGACGCCCAAGTCAAGTACGGCGCCAATACGCCCAAAATGGAACAGTTTAACCAGAAGTTGGCTACCAACCTGGACAAGAGCGGCACACTGGAAGAAATGGCCGAGCAATTTGCCTCGCGCAATCTTGATACCGTGGCCACAGGCGACGGTAAGCATGCCCGCTACCAGGACTTCAATCCCCAGTTTGGCAATGATGCCCTGGAGAAGGCCTTCCTCACAAGCTTGCGCAATAACTATGGCGATCTCCAAGCTCGCGCCGGTTCGCGCTTCTTGGGTGGTGCTAAAGAAGAATTTGGCGAACAAGAATTTGGCAAAGTCCTGAGCTCTCGCCAGGGTGAGCGCGATCAAGCCGACCAGGCACGTCTGGCGCAGGAATCGCAAGCTCGCGAGCAGCGCAAGCTGGAAAGCGTGGCCGGTAAGCTCTTCACCAACGACGGCAATCCCAGTCACAGTCTCTACTCGATGCTGGACGGTATTCAGCGTCACGGCAAAAACGACGGTGACATCAGCAAGGGCGATCTGGAAGAATATCGCAAACGCTACGCAGAAGAAGCGACCAAGCCGCATGCCGAAGTCAACGGCTGGACCAAAGAAAATTTTGAAACTGTCAAAACATTGCTCAACGAGTGGGATAAGCCCCTCGGCATAGCTCTGCGCGGCACACATACGGACAATAACAATAGTGGACACGGCAATGGCCGCAACGAGCAAGTGCCCAACTATTACATCAACATGGAAGCCGCCGGTGAAGCGCTTGGTTTGAACGGCAAACATGACGGCGCCGACATCTACGCTGCTTATGCGCCCGTGGATACTCGACGAGATGGAGCTGCCATTTCTCAGGTATCGGGCAACGGTGAAGACATCCGTAATGAAGCTCCACCGCCCATTCCGCGCAATGTTCCTGCCGCCGATGCAGCGACAACTGCTTCAGGTGACGGCGCTCAATTCGATGCCAACGGCAATCCTGTTCGCGGCACCGCGGCCAGAACCGATGCCGGTAATACAAGAAGTGATGCCAGTACTGATGCCGGCAACGGCTCAGGAAGTGGCGCTCCTATCCGTCGCGACCTTGATGCCAGCGGCCGACCCGTCAGAGACGGTAGCGGCGGCGTCGTAAGAGATGGCAGCGGCAATGCTGTGCGCACCAGCGATGGTCAAGGCGATGGTTATGATCAGTATTACGATAGAAACTCCTCAGGCAGTGCTCCTACAGGTGCCGGTCGCGAGCGCGTACGCGCCACTACTGGTGCTGGCGCAGGCGACAACTCCGCAGCCGGTGACAACACCTCAGAGCGAACTGCTGCTCCTCGACAGAGACCGGGTGACGTTGTAACCGCAGCGCAGAGAGCAAATCGTGTCGCCGATATCGACAGCGCGCCACCGCTCACTATGCCTGAATTTAAGGCCGGCGACGATATGACCAAGATCGCTCAAGACTATCAAAAAGCAGCACTCGATCACTTCACTGCCAGTGCGATATACACTGTCAAACCTGGTCAGGGCTGGGATAGGGTCGCTCGCGATACAATGCGTAAGTCCGGTGAAGGCACCGATGAACGCGCTGTATTGGCTCTGTCCGACTCGGTGGCAAAATTGAACGGATTGAGCGGACGCCTTGATGGCTCCAAGGTTCTCCATCCCGGAGATCAAGTACAAGTGCGCGACGCCGCCTGGATCAAAGCCCAGGTCGACGATGCCATGGCTAAGTTCAACAAGCAAGTGACAGACAAGACAGCGGCGGCGGCAGCCAACACTTCTGATGCTCCCGCAGGTACCGATCTCTACAGTGGCGCTCGTAACGGCGAAGGTGACGTGACGAACGGAGCCGCTAGTACGACTGGCGACGCTAGAACAACGACTACAACTGGCACGACTGGCGACGCTAGAACAACGACTACAACTGGCACGACAGACGCAGCTACCCAGGCCGGTACCACCGGTGCGGGCACTGACGGCGGCACACGTCAGCAGACTACAACCGGCGACGGCAGTGGTCAGCAGACAACTACCGGTGCCGGAGACGGACAACAGAGAACGACAACCACTACAACCGGAGATGGCAGCGGTCAGCAGACCACCACCACCGGTGACGGAAGTGCCGCGACTACTTCATCCACTGGAGCTATTGACGCCAATGCGTCGACTACGACAACTGCTATCGAGCCGGATGCGGCCGAACAAGCACGAAGAGCACGTCTGGCGCAACAGCAGCAGCAGCAACAGGCTGACAGTGACGGTTCGAGCATCTACGGAGTGCCACCGGCGCTCGGTTAATCGAAGCTCGTTCAGTGGTTGAATGTTCGGTTCAATAATTCAAAAAGGGCGCTCTCGGGCGCCCTTTCTGTTGTGTGAGGTACATCTAGTGATGAACACCAATTGTGTCGAGCTTTGCATTTCAGTCTAGAATGTAATCTGTGCATAAATATATTTCGCATCTATTTCTGACCGCACTCGCGCTGGCTACTATAGTGCCAGCTTCTTCTGCATTGCCGGAAAAACCAGGCAGTGTTTTTGCTATGAAATCAACCGCTGAGCTTCGCACTGAAGCTCGCGGCCTTTCGCACAGGTTTAAGCATAAAGAAGCACAACCGCTGATCGACGAGTTAATCAGGCGCGAACCCAAAGATGCCGGTTTAAGAAAACTGGACGCCATGGGCTTGATTGAGCAGGGTCGATTTCAAAAGGCGCTAGATGAGCTGTTTGAGGCCAGCCTTCTTAATCCTGCCGATACGGATGCGCGTTTCAAGATAGCCCAGATTTATGTTTATCAGGGACGATTTAAAGACGCTGCTATGGTGCTGGAGCAATTGAAAAAGCACGGCGGATTTATGTCGCGGGACGCACGCAGGGCCGATCATGCCCTGGCCACAATTGCTGCTTACTATGAAATGGGCGATCCGCATTCGGAATCCTACGCTGATCCCGAAGCCGAGATGCTCTGGAGCAAATCTGACTTTCCTATCAAAGTTGCTATCTGGTCAGATCCTGAAATGGGCGAGTTAAAAGAACCGTTTCGTAAAGCTGTAATTGAGTCTTTTACAAAGTGGCGCGATGTGAGTGGCGGCTGGCTGCGCTTTCAAATTGTTGACGAACAGCGCAAAGCAAAAATTGTTTGCAAGTTAGTTGGAGTAATGAGAGGGAGCGAGTATACAGGAGGCGGTTACAAGCTAGGAGAGACACTCGGCGATTGTGACAGTAAAAATGCCGATGTTAGAGGCTTTTCTCGGGTAGAAGTATTTTGGGGGCCAGATTCTAACCCGGCCCACTTCAACAGCACTGTCCTGCATGAAGTAGGTCATGCGCTGGGATTAGGGCACTCGAACAATCCCATGGACGTTATGTATCCGACCATTCTTCCACCTTATTCCAACTATCCCACCAAGCGTGACGCAGCCAGTTTGCGAGCCCTTTATGGAATTAAAAAATGAGTGTTCAAAAAGTCAGATCAGAGATTCCTGAAGCACTGGAATATCCTTTTGACAAGCTCACTCAGACGACGCCCAATGATTTATTTTATGTGCGCGACCACTTCCCCCGGCCGGTGGTTGATATAGACCAATGGTTCTTATCCTTCGACGGCACAGTGTCCAACTCGCTAAAACTGAGCTACCAGGATATTCTCGCTCTGCCCGCTCACAGCGTCACTGCTACCCTGGAGTGTGCCGGAAACAACCGTACTTTTCTTCACCCGCCGGTACCGGGTGTGCAATGGGATCTGGGTGGAGTCAGCAATGCCAAATGGACAGGCGTGGCTTTGGCGGATGTTATCGAAAGGGCAGGCCTGCGGCCTGAGACACTGGAAATCGTTTTCGAAGGTGATGATGCCGGCCCGGTGAATCATTTTGGCCAGGAAGAGATCGTCAAATTTGCACGTAGTTTGCCTGTGGAAAAGGTCATGAATAGGAGTGTTTTGCTCGCATACGCAATGAACGGTGAGATACTTAGCGAGGCGCATGGTTTCCCCTTGCGGCTCATAGTGCCCGGTTGGTATGCCGTCGCCTCCGTTAAATGGCTCAATCGTATTACTGCAATTGACCATGTATTTCAAGGACATTTTCAGACCGCCGACTACAGCTACGTAAATAGAACCGGACCGGAACCGGTGCGGGTGCCTATTACCGAGATGCTGGTCAAAGCCTTGATTGCTCATCCACAAAGTAACGCCGTCGTGCCCAAAGGGAAGCTTTGCGAAATCAGCGGGGCGGCCTGGTCGGGTGCTGCAAAAATATCCTCAGTCGAAATTAGCACCAATGGCGGTGCTACCTGGCTGGAGGCAAGCCTGGACCCTGGGGCCGAAGTTGGCGTGTGGACCATGTGGAGATTCTCCTGGTTGGTGCCTTCTGAGCCCTGTGAGTGTGTACTGATGGCCAGAGCTACGGACGAAAATGGTAATGTCCAACCGCCGGCACACAACCCCGATCACGAGACATACATGATCAATTTCTGCTTTCCGATCCCGGTTTCAGTTGAATAAATCATCACTGTACGGCGGTGATTTTTACTTTTAGAGCGGTGGGGAAATATAGCTTGGCGTCGTTAAGCACCCGGCTGAATACACTGCTGTTATCGCAATATGTGAGCGCTACTTCGCCCTTGCCTTTGCTATATTGCGGGTGCGCTTTTGCACTGTAGAAGAAAATGTCTTTCGAAGCTTTTGGCAAAGTATAGGCCACGACAGGCTTTGACCAAGGGCCATCCGGGCGGTCGGCGTGGCGCATCATTATCGCGTTGTTGCCGAACGGCAGATAAAAGGCAAAAAATCCTGGCAGACCTGAGACTTTGGTAACGGTCATTTCGGACGTGCCGTCTTCCCACATAGTGTCTAAAAAAGCCGGTTTGGGCTGCCAGCCGCCGTCAGCTAGCCACTCCAGATTTTCGATTTTTCCCGCTTCCAAATCCGATTTTTTTAGTCGCGCAACGCCTGTGGGATTTTTCCATAAACCAACGCGTATCGCGGTGTTTGATAGATAGATGTAAATGTAATCGCCGTCCAGAACAGTGGCTATGCCGAGCTGCCTGTTGGAACTGGGGTTGAGGAAGTTATATTCTTTGATTTTCCAAGTTGGTGGGCTGTCCATAGGATTTTGCACGATCATTAGATGATCATGCAGAGGATTGAACTGAAAAGGCGGTCTCTGTTTCGGCGCACTTTCGGTCTCGTGCATAAAGACATAGAGTTTGCCTTTATACATCAGTCCGTCGCCGGGCCAGTAGAAATTTTTGCCGCATTTGAAAAAGGCCGGTTCTTGAACATAGAAAGTAGGACGTGCCGCGGGTTTCGTCGGATCATCGAGGGCGACAGTATTGCGCACCATCTTGCAGTCTTTGCGTTTGCCGTCGGCAGCAATTTTGCCGATGAAACTGTCGCCGAAGAGCCAGAGTGATTTGTTGGGACTGAGAACGATGCTGTAGGCTGAATCGCCGCCGACGAAGCCGGATGTGCCCCGCAGTTTTCTTTCGAGAGAGGGAAATCGTTCGGCTGAAGTTACGGCATACGGATTGACCGGCTTTTTGTGGTCACTCGGGAGAGTATAGTTAGGCGTGGAAGTGGAAGTGGAAGGCGATGCTGAAGCTGATTGTGGGCCAGCAACCAGGCACAACAGTGCGAGCGACACCAAGGACAAGGCGCCCACATCTTTCAATGATCGGTTTGTCTTTTTACCGAGCACTCGGAACCAAAACTTTCCTATTTCTCAGAGTCTGAATTGAGGACGCCATTGCCGCCACCATTGCCGGAGCTCGATCCGTTCTTTCCGGCACCTATCGTGCCCTTTGGGGGAAGGCCGGGAAGAATATCGATATTGATAATCGGCGGTGTACCGACTTGCTTGCGATCGGACATCAAAGCCAGTTCTTTTTCAATATCAGCATCGCTGCGATTTGGTTCAAGTATGTGAACAAGATCTCTATACAGGAGAGTTTCTTTTTCCACAAGACCTTTGGCGATTGCGTCCAGTTCTGGGCGCTTGGTACGCAGAAGCTTGCGACAATTGTCGAGACTATCGTCGACAATCTTTTTGATCTGCATCTCGATATCTCTCTCTGTCGCGTCGGAAGCGCGGCCGTCGCTGTTGACGAATGCTGAGTGTACATTAAAGGCAAAGTCGCCCATGCCGTAGAGACGCACCATCGATGATGCCACCGAGCCCACACCTTGCAGGTCGGAAGAGACTCCTGTGGATGTTGTGTTTTTGTAGATTTCTTCTGCGCAATAGCCACCCAGTGCGACTTCGATGCGAGCAAGGAGATCTTCTTTATTTCGGTGTGAGTAGAATTCGTCTTCTTTACCTACCGACCACATGTAACCGAGCGCACCGCCCGATGGCACGATTGTGACTACCTGAATGCGATCGCGTTGATTGCGGAAGTAGGCCGCGATGGTATGGCCAGCTTCGTGATAAGCCGTTTCCCACAGTTCCTTGACCACAACTTTTTGACTGCGACTGATACCGAAGCTTACTCTTTGAATGGCGGTGACAAGGTCAGAATTGGTGATCGTCATACGACCTGCACGGATTGCTCCCAGTCCCGCTTCATTTACGATGTTCGCCAGATCGGCACCACTCTTGAAGACAGTCATGCGCGATATTTCCATCGTGCTCACATCAGGTGCCAGATCCAACTCAAGATCTTTCAAATAGTGTTCAAGGATCGCATCGCGACCTTCCAGGTTGGGCATCGGTACTTCGATTTGTCTATCGAAACGACCTGGCCTCAATAGAGCCTGGTCCAGCAGTCTGCTGCTATTAGTCGCGCCAATGGTCAAGACCCTGTGTTTTCCAAAGCCGTCCATTTCGACCAGCAATTGGTTGAGGGTTTTGTTGGAGTCCTGAATGGCACCACCGCCTCTGTCAGTACCACGAGTGGCACCAATGGCGTCGATTTCATCAATGAATACAATGGCTGGTTTGCCGCTGCGACGTGCTTGTTCATAAGCCGCTCGAATACGATTTACACCAACCCCGGCCCATGGAGATTGGAAGTCACCGCCGGAAAGGGCATAAAAAGCTACACCCGCTTCATTGGCGATGGCTTTAGCCAACATCGTCTTACCCGTACCGGGCCTACCCACTAGGAGCACGCCGCGGGGCGCCTTCAGACCGGTCTCTGCGACAACATCGGCAGCCTTGAGCATGGCGACTACCTCGGCAGCTTCAGCTTTGGCTTCGTCCATGCCTTTGATGTCGTCCAATTTGACGTCGACATCAGGCACGCGAGAGAGACTCATCCCGCTTGTATTGAGTTTATGCGCCGCGGTTACCGCAACCTTTTGAATTGCTTCTTCCAGATCTTCGTCGGTCACCGCCTTGCGCCCGCCGCGAACGGCCAAGATGGCGGCCTCGTTGCAGGCAGCAGCGATATCGGCGCCGGAGAAGTTAACTGAAACTTTGGCCAATTTCTTCAGATCCGGCGTAGCGTTCAGTTTGATCTTCGATACATATTTCTCAAACAAAACTACGCGCGCTTCCCTGTCAGGCAGTCCGATGTAGACTTTTCTGTCAAAACGTCCGGATCTGTAAAAAGCTGTGTCCAAGCCCTGTTCTTTGTTGGTGGCGCATATGGTGACAACATTGCTGCGCCCGATGCCATCAAGTTCGACTAATATCTGGTTCAGTTCAATGGAACGGGTGGGCCCCATGTCCGCGTTGGATTCCTCCTTGCCGCCTGCAATGGCGTCAATTTCGTCGATGAATACAATGGCAGCGGGGCTTTTCCTTGCTTGCGTATAGAGGGCTCGAATGCGCTGTGCACCTTCACCTCGAAACATCGAAATGAGATTGGAGGCCGATAGACCGTAGAAGGGAACGCCGGCCTCATTTGCAATGGCTTTTGCTAGCATCGATTTACCGACACCGGGTGGACCTATCATGATCACGCCCTTGGGCAGTTTGGCTCCAATCAAGCGCAGCTCGTCGCCGCGCTGAAGGAAGTCGACTATTTCGGAGATGTCCTGTTTTACGTCGTCGATGCCGACGACATCTGAAAGACGAACAGTGGGATCGTGCATAATCAGCTCGACACCGGAGTTGCCCAGTGAGCGCTCCAAGCCGACGGTGACACGGTCCAGGGCTTCAAGCAGCATCCCTGTTGTCACTTTGCCTGGATTGCCGGGACGCATGGATCGGAGTGCTGCTTCGTTGACGACATTGGCGACTTCAGCTGGAGAATAGCCCACCGAGAGCATCGTCAGTTGATTGTAATCAATTTCGCCTTCTGTCGGCACTTTGCTCACGTAATAGCGATAGAGTTTTTCCAGTTCATTGGGCTGCGGCATCTGGAAATAAATGCGACGGTCCATGCGTCCTGCCCGCATCAGAGCTGGATCGAGCATGGCATCATTGTTGGTGGCACCAATAACCATTAGACGAGATCCGTGGAAGCCGTCCATTTCAGTAAGTAAGGTGTTTAGGGTCATGTTCATGTCGGCCACGCCACCAAATCCCTGGTCCTGGGTGCGGCGATTAGCCATGCTGTCGATTTCGTCAATAAAGACAATCGCTTGTTCATGACTTTTCAATTTACGGAACAGAGTCTTTAGTTTCAGTACTCCCAGACCCATTATCAGTCCGCCCATGGAGCCACCATCTACGACATAGAAGGGAACACCGACTTCATTTGCTATGGCTCTGGCAAAAAGTGTTTTACCCACACCGGGGGGGCCGATGAAGAGCATTCCTTTAGGCAACTGGGCTCCGGACTCCTGGTAGTGTTTTACCTTAGCCAGGATATCTATGACTTCTTTTATTTCGACTTTGGCTGATTCGTTGCCGACCATTTCATCGAGAGTTTTTGGCGCCTTTGGATTGATGGGCGATTCTTTCATCAAAAACTTGAAGGCCCGGGTCCACATACTTTTGGGAGCATTGGAATCAGCTCTGGGCGGCAGTGGAAATATGATTGATAGAAGAATATAAAATTGCGCAAGCACGAGGCAAACGCCATAAATGCAAGCTGCTATCGCCGTAATCAGAGAATATTTTAGTAGCGCCGGCACCGACACGAATGGATTCCACCATTGCGCTGTGAAAATCAGCGTCAGTGTCCAGAGAATCAAAAATAGCCATCTAGCCCAATTTTTCATGACTTAGAACGTTCTCCTAGTTGTTGCCGAAATTTGGAAAATCCGCTTGCCTGGCAGGATGTTTCGTGGTCACATGCTCGATATAGCGCCAGGTGCGCGGAGCTTCATTGACTTGGATCTCACCGATTCCGTCTTGATCCCGAATGGTGCCATGGCTGCATGGCTTGATATCAGCCATCATAGTGCCGATCTTGGCTGGAGCTTTGTAGTTCGTGAGTTGGCAGGCGGCGAAAAGTGCAAATAGAAATGCAAAAAAATAGTACTTCATGGATTTCCTTTTAAGTGACAGGTATATCAAGCTCACGCTTGACCCAATTCTCTAACTCTTTTTTCGCCATCTCGCCCGACGTGCCGTTTACAGCCTTGCCATCTTTAATCAGTACGAAGGATGGGAAGCTGCTGATATCGTATCTGCGAGTAATGGCACTATTGCCGCTCGCCTCCGCGTCGATTTTTACAACTCTAAGAAAGCCCTGGCTCTCGCTTGCCAACTGCGTCACAGCAGGCTTCATGTTTTCGCAGTGCGAGTCAGTTTGTGTATAGAACTCAACCAACACAGGCGTGTGACTATCCAGAACTTCGCCCTGGAATGTCCCGGCGTTGACTTCGGTTATTGGGTCAGGCCCTATGGTGGTATTTCCAAAGGTCCAACCGTTCTGATAGGGTGTCGGTCCGCCACTAGCCATGTAACTGCTGACGAAGAGAGCTATCAAAAACCCGATTACTAATTCCCGCATTACACCTTCCCTTGTATCCAGGGCTTATACCTATATATTGGCACAGCCTTAGAACTTTTACACAATGCCATTACGGACCTTAACTGAGTAATTACCCTGAGCTTGCCTGAGATTTGCCGTGTCCCGGGGCAAAAGGGTCAACCGTTATCGGTTGACCCTGACCAGACGAAAGGGATGAACCGTTATCGGTTGACCCTGACCAG
>Ga0105248_10006565_pt1 | contig 12756 bp, 6 predicted proteins | sample KBSS34metaG_FD_81524 | JGI IMG/M metagenome (GOLD analysis project Ga0105248, IMG submission 81524) | Switchgrass rhizosphere microbial communities from Kellogg Biological Station, Michigan, USA - KBS S3-4 metaG | ecosystem: Host-associated > Plants > Roots > Rhizosphere > Soil | place... | reverse complement strand
GGAAGGTGCCCAAGCTCGCGTTGGTGCAGACCTTCAGCGTGTTCGAGGTGGTATCATACCAAAGTTGACCCAGCATCGGGTGGGGCGGCGAGGAATCAGCCGCGAAGTTTTCCATCAAGCGGACGAAATTTTCGGAGGTAGCTTCGGAGTAGGACTTTGCACCACGGCGAAGCAGTTGCAGAGAGGATAGACTCGTATCGGCTACAGTATTGGTGATGCTAACGTCATCGACGGTGCCCAGCAAACTGAGATTCGTTTTGAGAATAGTGTAATGAGTATCGGCCACTGGTTCGACTTTCCAATATCTGCCGAGTATTTATGCGAGGGGTCCGCGCACATCCCCGTAAACTTGCCACGTCACATTGGCTGAACCCTCGATAGCTGCGCCCGGTGGACCACCCGGAAGACCGGGTCCACCATTGCTGGCAGCGCTCGCGGCGCCTGCTGCGCCCATGTCGCCGCCGACACCGCCCGCCGTGGCCGAAGCCCATTCTTTTGAGGACGTTGCGGAGGGGAAACCACCCGCGCCGCCATGACCGATGGTGCCTGTCGCACCGATGAACGTGCCCGCGCGAGCCGATTGGCCACCCAGACCTTGGATGATGCCCGCGCCGCCGCCACCGCCGCCGCCGGGGTCGTCGTAGCCTTGGCCACCACCAGCGCCCGCGCCGCCGCCACCACCACCACCACCGCCACCAATGATGCCGTTGTTGTAGATCGTGACCGGGCAACGAGCCGTGATCGCCGGGCCGCCCTTAGAGCCAGCCGTGGACGGCAGGAAGGTGCTCGAACCGGTGACGACGTAAGTGCCGCCGTAACCACCGATGCCACCGGCGCCGACGATTCCGCAACCGGAGCTAACGAAGACGTTGACCATCGACCCGGCCGGGAGGTTACCCGTGTCGAGCGAGGCCGGAGAGAACGTGTAGGGCAGCACTCGGCCTTCGAACTGGCCGTTGGTGCAATAGTGCATCTGGGCAAACGCCACCACGCCTTGGCGATAGCTCGCTCCGGCCGCAGCAACGTCGGGATTCTGCGAGAGATAGGTGTTCCAATCAATCGTCGTCGAGGTTGCCGATCCAAGGTTCGACGACACCGTGATGTTTGCGACGACGGGCGTCAGACCATCCCATTGGCCGGTCCCCAAGACAGAATTGTAGACGTTGTAGTTGAAGCCTGCGGCCGTATCGTTGAAGACGAAATTTCGCGTGAAGACCAGACGCCAAACGCCGCCGTCTTTCTTCCAAACTTCTTTGGCTTCAACCCAAACGCCACCGTTGTGGATGTAGATTTGTTTGGCTTTGCGCCACTGGCCGTTGAACGCGTATGTCTCTGCTGGCATAGATCAATACCTATACCAAACATCTCCGTCGCTGCCGCCGGAAGGTGGGAAAGAAGACACCGTCACGTTGCCCGAAAGCTTGGCATCGACGTAAGCCTTGGTCGCACCGTCTGTGCCCGCCGTCGGCGTGCCGACATTCGACAGTTTGTTGCCTGCGAAATCGGTTTGCTTGCCGCCATTCCCCATGCGGAGATTGCCGTAGGTGGTGATGTTCCCAGCATGGGAAATCGGGCCGTAGTTCAAGTCCAGACCATGCGTGGTGGTGTTGCCGGAGGTGTCGCCGTTACCCGTCAGGTTGTCGCCAGCTTTGTTGACCGGGACGTAACCGAGAGCCGTGGTGATGTCCGATGCACTGAGCGTCGTCAGACCGCCGTTGGTGGGCGTGTAGCCCAATGCATCGTGGATATCCTGTGCATTCAGTGTGACCGCGCCGCTGCGCGTATTGAAAGTGGAGACGTAGGTGGGCGGCGCGGCGCCGTCACCACCCGTGTTCGTGATGCTGGTGATCCGGCCCTTGGAGTCCACGACGATTGCCGGGGAGTTGTAGATCACGCCCGGAATGTTGGCCGCAGAGTTCGCCGTGGCGCCGACGCCGGTCAGCAAGGTTGCAAGCGTGACCGTGATCGTCGTGTCGGTAGAGCCGTCGAAAGAAGTCGAGCCTGTCGCGTCGCCACTCAGGGCGATATTGCGCGGCGTCAGGAGGTGTTGAGCGGTGATCGCGTTCGCGCCAAGTTGCGCCCACGCATTGTCCCGCGTGTCCCAAATCTTCAGTTTGCGATTGAGAGTGTCATACCAAAGCTGGCCGGTGCGAAGGTTGGCCGGAGCATTGTCGCCCGCGAAGTTTTCGAGCAGATGTTCGAAGTTGTTGGCATAGGGTTCGCCCCAGCCAGCGAAGTTCTTACCGACCAGCGCCAGCGAAGAGTTCGCGGTGTTGATCGTCAGTGCGTCGATGGTGAAGTTGCCGTCGAAGGAGGTGACTGTATAGGGCATTTACTGGTCCTCCCTTACGACATGAAGATGCGGATGGTGTAGACGATCTCGATGGTCCGGTTCAGCGACTTTTGCACCGGGTGGAAGATGACGTGGGTCAACAGCTTGCCCGTGCCTTCGATGGGGTTGAAAGCCTTCAGCCCGATCTCATCGAACACAAACGTGCCTTCGACATCCGTCGTGTTGTCGAACGTCAACTGGCCGTCCGGCTCGCTCGTTTCGAGCGTGCAGGTCACGACGATGTCGGTGTAGGTGGCGTTCTGGGTGTGCTGGACAGGTAGGTTGTTGTCGGTGGTGTTCACGTTCAGCGGGGACAGATCGTCAACCACCTTGGCGTAGGTCTGGTTGTAAAGCTGCGCTGACTGGCCGGTGGCGTTGGGCGGGAAATAGGTCACGGCGCCGGTGCCGGAAACGGTCGATGCGCCATTGCCGAACACCATCTGGTGGATGTGGCCGGTCGGTCGGTTGGCAAGGCTCAGCGCGAGAGCCTCGGACATGTTTTCGAAGTGGATCGCGTTGTTTTTGTCCACGAGAACTTCGCCGGTGTCGCGGTCACGAACCAGAACATGTCCCACAAATTTGGCGCCAAGCTTATCGTGCATCTGTGTTTCCCAAAATATCTTGCGTAAAATGGACAAAATCGTCGCGCTGGTTGAGAAGAACCTCCTGAGTATCCTTGTCGCGGATCAGCATATGGCCGACCATCTCGACTTTGGTCTGTTCGTCAGTTGATTTTTCTTCGCGTTCCATAGTCCTACCCATATTTACTGTCGTATTTATCTGCCGACATTACGAGTAGTAGGTCTCACCAGAGAACGCGCGATCCGGGCGACTATCCAGCTTGCGGCGGCCGTCGTGCACGGGGCTGCCGTCCGGGTGAATTACGGTTGTGGTCGTCGCGAGGAAGACGGTTGAGCCAGATGCAGGAGGCTTCACGAACGTGATGACGACGTTCCCGCCCGAAAGCTCAACAGAATAGTCAATGATCTGGCCCGAGATCAGGCGGTTGGTCTTCGGAACCAGCACGTTGTATCCGGTGTAACCATCCGAACGGATCGGCTGGCCATTGCTGTAGGTCAGCGGCTCGAAGACGCTGACTGTCAGGCTGTTCAGTTCGTCGATGCCGCCGGGGATCGCAAACGAAACGCCGACGCCATCAGCGTCATAGGAAACGACCTTGCGCTGTTCGTTGCAGATGCGGGTGTTGTGCGTGCCGCGACGAAGCTCACCAAGCACGACGTTCGTGTTGGTGACGTTGTATTGGAAGAACTCGATGCGCTCGCCGTTGACCCAGACGACGCCCGGCTTGGTGATCGTGCGCTTGGTGTCGTTGACCTTGTCGAAGGCGCTGAGAGTGACCGTTGCGTTGTTGCTGATGAGTTCCTCAACCGGCAGGCTGAAGGGCATCTCGCCAACCGCGTTGGGGAGGACCGTGATCGTGTTGCTGGTCGGCGTGACGTTGCCCACAAGCACAGCGTCCGGCACACCCCATTTGACGAACTCGTAAGCATCCGGGCGGATGACGTAGATGCTGCGGCGGTCACCGTCGAGATCGACGCCAGAGTCGCCCACGCGACCCACATCGTAGAGCGTCGTGTCCAGCGGACGGGCGTCATAGTCCCCGACTTCTTTCGGGGTCATGATGTCGGTTCCGGGGCGGTTCATGGCAATTGCCCATGCGCCCTTGGGCAGCAGCGGTGCACCACGGAATTGCGTGTAGACAACCATGTCGCTCGGCGAAGTTCGCGGGTGCAGTTGAGAAGGATCGACCAGCACTCCGTTGAACGTCATCCAAATGTAGTCGGGGCCATACGGGCTATCGAAGGTGTAGACGCCGTTGACCGTCGCATTGACGATGCGCGTGTCGATGCCAAGCTGATCCTTGTCGGTGAACGTCGTCGCTTCAATGATCGAGTTCGAGTTGACCGATTTGGTGATGTGCAGCGTGCCGCTCGTGATCGTGTAATCGGTGAGCGGGATCAGCCGCAGACCATCGACTTCGACAATCGTTGAGACGGCTTCGTCGGTGAACGGCTTGGTCGGATGCGCGAGCGCCCACGACTGGCCGCCGTTGTAAGCGAGCACCTCGGTGTAGACTTTGGAGCCCGTTGGAGCGCCCGACGAGGGCTGGCCCTGAGACAGAAGAACCACGCGCGCATTGGCCGTGGGCAACGTGCTCAACGTCAGCGTCGTGTTGCTGATCGTGAATTGGCCGGGCGACAGGAATTCGCCGTCCACCGTGACGTTGCTGATATAGGTGGTCAGGTTCTTCGGCAGCGGGAATGTCGCCGGGCCGCTGACATAGGTCCACTCTTGCAGGTCTTCGATGGACGTATAGGCCGACACGCCAAACGTCTTGATAATGACTTCGTCGGCGCCGTTCAGTGTGACGTTCACGGTGTTGTTCGCGAGGTCAACCGTGTAGTCGGTTTCCGGTGCGCGAACGCCGTCGCGGAACACCGCCACACCATCGTTGTATTGCATGAACTGGTCGCCGAAATAGAGACGCGCGGTGCTGGTCGCGCTGTTCGACGTGTTGAACTTTCGGAAGGATTGCGGCGGGGCGCCCAAATTCCAGTTGGTCTGGACCACCATCTTGAGAGACTCGCCGCTGCCGGTGAGCACCAATTCTTGCGGGCGGCCTGCGTCGATCTCGGGATCGGCGAATCCGAAATAGCGATCCTGCGGGTTGATCGTTTCGTCGGTGACGGCGCCATTGGAGTTGCCGTCGATGTCATAGTCGCGCAGAGCGTTGTCGCCCAGCGATCCACCGTCGATGATGTTGCCCTTGAAGTTGAGCCCCATCAGGGTCTTCAAATTCTTCTCGGCGGCTTCGGCGTTCTCGGGATCGTAGAAGCGCTGGATGCGATCCCCGGCCAAACCGCTCGTCAAATTCTTCTTCACGATGACGGTGACAATCGCACCCTCATCCGGCGTCACGTCGATGGTGACGTTGTCCACATCAACCGTGAACTGGCTGTCCGCCAAGCGCGTTTCGCCGACATACACCTCAACGATTTCGAGGCGCATATCCACGATGTTCGTGTCGATATTCAGCATCACGAAACCGAGCGGATTCGGACGCGCAGAGTCGTAGACGAACTTCTCTTTCGCGATCAGCGGCATGTGGTCAACCCGGTCGAAATTCAGGCCGATGTTGAAATGGCGCACCGGGTTCCACAGGTTCGCGACATAATCCGTGGGATCGAAATCGGGACGCTGATAGTTCGCATACCATTCCTTCCACGGCGACTGCGTCGTGATGATCTGCAAGTCGAGTGCATTGGTCAAGCTGAGCGTGCGATACTTGCCGGTTGTCGGATCGTAATAGACCGGGAAGTCAAAGTCAGAAGCCTGTGCATTGATGTCGTCGCGGTTCGGTGTGACAAGGCGCGTGAACTCGCGCGTCTTCACGCGATAGGGCTTCACCTCGTCCAGATAGTTGAGCAGATTTTGCGTGTTGTCGATGGGCTGGACAGGCGTCTGCGTCAGCGACTCGTTGTAGCCGCCGACGTTCAGGAATGAGGTCTTGAAAGCCCACGTCACTTGGTCCTGTTGCGCGTGCACGAAGTGCAACATGCTGAAGAACAATTCGTTGACTTCGAGGTTCGTCAATGCGGGCGCGTCGCGCAGCAGATTGAACAGAACTTGGAACTCCCAATCGCCGTCCCGAATCGGGATATTGGCTAGGTCGGAAGCCGAAATGGGATCGAGGCCAATGGTCGGGCGCGTCGGGTCATCGTAGAAACGAGAAGACCACGCGATAGTGCCATTCTGGCGCGCGACAACGTTCCATGCGCCATCGCTGTATGCGGTCCACGTCCAAGCCCCGGTGCCGTCGTCATCGACGCGCACGAAGGTGGTCTTCGGGGTGGGGTTCTCAGCGGTGTCGCGATCCTTCGCCGTGGCGTAGCGCACCACCGGCGGCACGGATGCCGAATAGCCGGTCGCATACCAGTCGATGAAGTTCCAGAAGTCTCGCGTGCGGTAGGTTTGGTATTGCACGAGCTTGAAGCCCGCTGCGTCCACGTCAGAGGCCGTAGAAGGCCCCACATACTCCCAGATGGTCCAGAACCCCGAAGTGGTCGAAGAGCCGTCCACGAGCACCCTGACGCCCTTTACGATGGGGTCTACGCCTTGGGTGAGCAAGTCGCGGTCATGGAAGCTCGCAACGTGGTGATCGTAGCCTTTTGTAAGCTGGAAAACTTCGTTCGGATGATTGGCGATCTGGTCGGGTGTCGGGCCGCCCGCCGGGATGAACGCGCGATAGATAGACCACTGCGGGCCTTCTTGGTTGCCGAGACCGTTAACCAAAACGCAGGGATGCTCGCCAGCAAGAATCTTGCCAACGAATTCGGGATCGACCAGAAGGCTGTTGCGCTCCATGATCGAGAAGACCTGATAGTCCCACATCGTGCTGGGTGGCGTGGACTGAATTTGGTTCGAGCCCGGCGACTGGCGCCATGCGAGGTATTCGAAAGACGGAGTCTCCGTATCCATCATCTCAACCGCCGAGGCGCGTTCGAGCGCGACCGGATTGCGGGCAAAGATGATGTTGACCATCCGCACGAACGAAGAGCGCGCGTCGTAGACTCCGACCCGCGTCTCATCGGACACGAACATGCTTTGGCCCGGCATAATACCGACTGGGCCGCCTTTGTAGTATTTCGCCAGCGTGCCCGAAGAGAATTGCGTCATGCTTCTATTTATGAGCCGGTTCTAGCCGGTGTTTATGCATTCCTGATTCGAATGAAACCGTGGTGGCCATCGCCACCCTGCCACCAGAACGGGCCGGAGCGGTCGTAGGAACCACCGCCGCCACCGCCAGAGCCAACCGTGCCGCCAACACCGCCATACGCGCCGGGGCCAGCATTGCCGCCCGCGCCGCCTTGGCCGGGAACAGCATCGACCGTCGGGCCGGGCGCACCAGCACCGCCGGGTGAACTGGAATAGTCGCTCGTGCCAGCCGGGCCAGTTGCGCCAGCGATACCGTTGGGTGATCCCCCAGCACCACCGGGAGCCGTGATGGACCCGTGGTTGAGGTTGTCGTTCTCATGGCCGCCACCACCGCCAGTGGCGGTGTAAGTCGTGCCATTGATCGTGACGTAAGAGTCGCCGCCGGGATCGCCGTTGCCGAGGCCCATAGTCGTGACGTTCGGCGGTTGGTGCGCGCCACCGCCGGGGCCGACGTGAACGGTGACAAGATCGCCGGGGTTACAGGGAACGTAAACGTCCTGATACCAACCAGCGGAACCGCCGCCGCCACCGCCGCCGCCGCTACCTAGCTGCGTGCCAGCACCACCCGCGCCGCCGCCACCAATGATCCAGTCGATTTTGATCGCATGAACACCGGCGCTGATGGTGAACGTATAGTCAGTGCCGGGGGCGGTCGAAGAAAGATTGGGCGGGAACCCGGAAGCAGTTGTGACCGATTCAGTGTCGAACGCCACATCGAACGGAACAACCGTGATTGTTGTTGCGATGGAGAACGAGCGTGTGTCGGTGCCGCCGACCGCGTTGGCGGTTGCGGAGAATGTGTAGGTTCCGGCCGGGGACGGGAACGTGCCGGTCACGAGACCGGAAGACGAAACGCTTACACCAGCCGGGAGACCCGTGGCGGTGAAATTGATCGGATCGTTTTCGGGGTCGGTCGCCGCCAATTGGAAGGCGGGCATAGGTGTGCCAGCTTCACCAGCCAGAATTTGACCGGCCGGGGTCGTAAAGACCGGGGGACCGTTCAGCACATATTTCGTCGTGATCGTAAACGAACGATCAGCAGTCTTGGCGCCATCGCTGGCGCGAACCGTAAACGAACTCGTCACGTCGCCGGGGCCGGGAATTGCGGCCAACGTGCCAGCAATCACGCCTCCGGTGGTCATCGTAAGGTTCGGAGGTAGAGAACCACCAACGAGGGTGTAGCTGACGCTCGCGCCTTCGGGATCGTGCGCCGACAGATTGAACGAGAATGGTGAGTTCATGAAACCGGAGCCTAGCGAACCCGCCGCTGTATCCCACACTGGCGGCAGGTTGAGGTTGCCGATGGTGAAGTGATAATTGCGCGAGACCGTATATTCACCGTCGGTCACGTTGGCGGTGAAATTGTAGGTCTGGTTGTCGTTCTTCTCGATGGAATATCCGCGCATCTGGAAGATGGCGTCGGAATACGGAGGACCGTCGGTTCTGTTGATGTAGCCACTGCCGTTCCAATACGGAGGACCGCCAGCATTGATGGCGCGGCGGTTGATACGAATACGGCCACGAATGGCGGCATAAGCGCTGGTCGTGGTATACTCGGCAGTCACCAAATACCACGTCCCGAGCGTCCACATCGACGTATCGAAGAAGTCATATCCGACGTTGTTGATATCGGAGACGTAGCCGAAGCCGGAACGTTGGCCGCTGACGACTTGATAAGCCCCGCCCACCAGAACGTCGAACGCCGGACGGATGTATGCCGGGCCAAGACTCGACGGGTCTTGAATTTTGCGGATCGAATAGCTGATCTTGTAGCGCGACCCAACCGGCGGATTCATCACCGGTTGCGAGGTCGTCACGAAGATGGTTTCGCTCGGCTTCGATTGGAACACCGAGATGCTGTTGACCACGTTGTAGTAGGACGGGCCAGCGAGCGTGATGTTGGTTCCGGTCGGGTCAGCGATATACCAGACGGTGTTCGAAATGTTCTCAATCGGCGGGACCAGCGCGTTGGACGGCGTGCCCGTGATGACTGCGGTGTTGTTGACCGTGGCGACCGATAGACCGGCGTTGGAAAGGGTGGTCGCGACGCCGTTGCCGACGGTCACGTTGGAGACGCTGTAGGTGAGCGCGTCCAAGTCCACGTCGGTGGCTGTCAGGGTGATCGGCGCAATGGCCGTGCCTTCGATGTAGGTGCCGAGATCGGCGCCTTCGGCCGGGGTTTGCCACTCCGGCGGGCGGTTCACGTTCTTAACGAAAATGGAGAATGCGCGCGGCTGATCGAACTCGCCGTCGAAGGCGAAAACCTGCATCGGGAATTCGTAGCCGTCACGACCCACGAGTTGGTCCGGGCTGATGGGCGGCAGCGAGCCGGTGATGATGCCGTTCGCATCCATCTGGATTGTGCAGTGGATCGTGTTCGGCGTGTCGTGGTCGAACAGCATCCCGGTTGCGCGGTAGGTGAGCGGCTGAATGACGGAGTTCGGGTTGAACTCGAACTCAGGGTCCACGGCGCCGAGGATTTTGAAGCCGACCGAATTGACCGGACTGTTGGCATTGTCTCCGACGACTGGGTTGCCGAATTGGTCCAGAGCGATGTTGCCGAACTGGTCAACCGGAACGAGGGCGTTGGTGTTGAGCACCGTGCCATTCGTGATGTTGTCTCCCTCATACAATTCGAGGATCAGACCACCAGAATTCGCGTTCCATTGCGCCGGTAGATTGATGTGTTTGACCGTGATGGCGAACTTCTGATCCTTGATATTCACACCGTCGAACGCACCGACAGTGAAATACCAAGTGTGGTCGCCCATCAGCACCTCATCGGTGTCGAAGTGCTTGAGGTTGAGCGTGCCCGAAACCGTGCCTTGCGCCGGATCGAGGAACGCACCATTGGGCAAGCTGCCGCCGGTCAGGAGGTAGGTGACAGCCTCCTGTTCGGGGTCGCGCGCGGATAGTCGTGCAAGGAACTCATCACCTTCGTAGCAAACACCCACCTCGTTCGGGCGGTGCTTGCTCTGGATTTCGTTCAGCAGTTCAAAAGCATCTTCGTTCATCGGAGACTCGGGTCAATAGGAACATCATCAGCGTCGGGTCCGGTAAACCAGACCGGTGGCTTATTTACCGCCAAAACAGCAGACGGAATTTTGATGCTCGGCGGGACCGAGACTTTGAACTGATCGAAGCCCACGAGACTGTCGCGCAACTTCTCCCACAGCCATTCGGGAGGCAGAGATCGTTCGTCCTTCGGACGCAGAAGCATCCACTGATCGTGCACAACGCCGTCGTAGTTTGCGTCCACTTCGATCTGAAGAACGGTGCCCGAAGTCGCCACGCCATTGCTCTGGTCGAACACGTCGTCAACGAACGGACTGACGCCTCCGGTGAGCACACCGTTGGGCATGACGGCGGCGATCCACGGCTGGTCTTCGATCATCGGATTGGTGATGAAGCGAGCGACGGTGGATGCCGACATCTTCCGGTCCTTGTTGACCGGAATCGTGTTGCGATTGCGGACCCAGAAATAGAAGAAGGTCTTCAGGGTGCGGCCGTCATATTCCTGAGCCTCAACCCAACTCGGGGCGTCGAGGTTGTAGACATCACCGTCTTGTTCTGCGCTGCCGGTGTATTCGAGCGGATGCAACGTGGAGCGAATCCACTCGTAAACATCGACCGAAGTCGCCGGGGCGATTTGACCCCAGTTGGCGATGCGGTATTGGACTTCCGCGTTGTAACGATCCGAGGTGGACAGGCCGAAGCTCACGTTGTCCGTTTCCGTTTCAAGGAAGCGAACCGTGCTCAGGTCCCACCACAGTTTGCCGACTTGTAGCGGACCCCACGGGCCGACCGGATCGCCAGTGTTGGCGAAGTTGGTTGAACCATCCGGGTTCAGCGACGCGGGCGCAACGTTGTAGTTCGCCGGATCGTATTCCGTCATGTAGTCGAGTTCGGCTTTCGCACGGCCCGGAATGATGCCGGTCAACGGCGCCACCACCGTGAGATGGTCGAGCGTGAGCGGCTCCGGCTGCAACGAGTCCGAAGAGACCTTGGTCTTCAGATTGTAGATGAGCGACGATGCGATGCGCGCGCCATCCATACGCTCGGGCTGCGAGCGCACGACTTTCCAGAACACGAAGCTGAAGGGGCGTGCGTTGAAGTCGTTCGGGATGGTGATCTGGCCGATGGGCTGCGGCGAGCCGTCGGCATAGTCGTCAACCTGTTCGCTGATCGAGGACCGTTGATAGACGCGCCACGGGCTGCCATCGACGTATGCGATGTCGCCGTCTTCCACACCCACACGATCCTTGAACGAATTGAATTGATCGAGGTTGGTGAAGTGGATCGTGCGCATGATCCGAAGCGTCGGGCCGAGTTGACCCTTTGCCGCAAAATCATAGCCGAGCTTGCCGGTCGTCAGCAGGTCGATCCAGCCGTCGCCAACGTCCCAAATGCGCTGAACGCCTTGGAGCACCGGGTCGGAGAAAGTGTCGCCGTCCACGACCATGAACAGGCCACGATCCGTGGCCGTCAGACCGTGCGGGGAGACCGTGTAGATGCGCGTGGTGGTGTTCGCCAGATTGGGGTCTTCGGCGGCCGTCACGACATTGGCGATGGTGTTCTCGTCGCCCGTTGCGCTCAGATTGTAAACCTTCAGTGCATCCCACGACGGCCGCTGGGCGATGACCATTTTCTGGCTCATCACTTGGAAGCGAGCGTCGGAATACGGCGTGATCGCGAGGTCTTCCGGGTAGGAACGATTGACGCGCAGACGGCCGCGAGCACTGACGTAATCGGGAGAGATCGGCGCAGTCCATTCGCACTCAACCGTATACCAACGGTCGAGAACCCAGTTCGATGTGTCGATCATGTCGGTGGACTTGGAGAAACCGAAACCGGACTTCGTGCCGAGTGCAGCATCTTCCGAATGGTCGGCCTTGAACCCATCGAACGCGGGGCGCACGTAAGCAGCGATGCCGTTCGTTTCCTTCAGCACCTTGCGGACGTTGAACGAAATTTTGTAGGTCACGCCGGGGACGGGCGTGAAGTTGTCGTCATCGGTGATGTAAGGCGCGTCGCCGGGGCGGGAGTAATAGACGCGCTCGCCCGTATCGAGGACCACGAGTTGGTCATCGGTTGCAACGGTGCGGGTCTGTGTCGTGCCATCCCAGTGACCGGCGCCAAGGTCTTCACCCAGCAGATACCAGTCGGTCGCGTTGACCTTTGAGACATCGCGGCTTTCCATGTTGTTGTGGACCCAGACGACTTCGCCCTTGGTCAGGTAGACGCTGTTCACGGGGTCGTAGAGACTCAGAATGTCGTCCGTGGAGAACACGGTCTGATCGACTTCATCCAAGCGCACGTAGCCCGATGCCGGGAAGTCACCGGGACGCGGGGCCGCAGTCGGACGGCGAGGGAAAGTGCTCAGCGGATCGTCGGGACGTTCGACCCACTTGATGTCCACGCCATAGCGCGCATCATCAAGGAGTTCGATCCAATCGGGCTGTTGCGCGATCACCAACGAGTTCGCATCGGTGACGCGGAATTCCGAGTATTGCGGGTCACGCTTCAGCGTGGATTGGCCGAACAGGAAAGCGATGCGGTTGCGGTTTGCGAGCGCACCATATTCGTCGATCTTGATCGCCCACTCTTCGAAGAATTTCAGGTCACGAGATTGTTCGATGAAGTCCGAACGCAGGAGCTTGTCGAACGCGCCCGGCGCCCCCTTCTGG
>Ga0105248_10006564_pt1 | contig 12756 bp, 8 predicted proteins | sample KBSS34metaG_FD_81524 | JGI IMG/M metagenome (GOLD analysis project Ga0105248, IMG submission 81524) | Switchgrass rhizosphere microbial communities from Kellogg Biological Station, Michigan, USA - KBS S3-4 metaG | ecosystem: Host-associated > Plants > Roots > Rhizosphere > Soil | place... | reverse complement strand
TTGGCAAGGGCTACGACCTGTTCCGCCCGGGCACCGGCAAGCTGCTCGTCCCCGGCGAGAAGATTTCGTGGGATCAGCACATCCACGCCGTCGGTGAAGAAGTCACCGGCGGATCCGAGATCGGCATCTGGTTCTACAAGAAAGGTGAGGAGCCGAAGAAGCGCAGCTATCTCATCGGCTTCACCGGCATCGACCGCACCAAGATGCTCGACATCCCGCCGAATTCGATGGCGATGACCGAGGGCTTCACCGTTCTCAAGGAAAACGCGCTGATCGAGAACTTCCAACCGCATTTCCACCTGCGCGGCAAGTCGATGCAGGTCGAAGCGATTCTTCCCGACGGCGCCAAGCAGGTGCTCAGCTACGTCGGCAACTTCAACTTCAACTGGATGACGAACTACATCTACGATGACGACGCGGCGCCGCTGCTGCCGAAGGGGACCGTGATTCACGTCACGGCGTGGTACGACAACACGAAGGCAAACAAGAACAACCCCGATTCGGATCAGTGGGTCGGCTACGGCGATCGCACCGTCGACGAGATGGCGCACGCCTGGATGAATGTCGTCTACTTCAACGACGACGAGTACAAGGCCCTGCAGGCGGAACGCAAGGCGAAAACGGCGAAGACGACGAACGACGCAGAGAAGCAGCAGTGAACCGAGTCGCGATGCTATGTGCCGCCGGCGTCGTCGCCGGCGGCATTCTTGTGTTTGGCCAGACCACGCAAATCCCCGAGCCGCGGCGCGGGTCAGGCGCCAGCGTGACGGGGGCCTTCGAGGGCTGGTTCTACAATCCTGACGGCAGTCGCAGTTTTCTCGTCGGCTACTACAATCGCAATTCGCAGCAGACACTCGACATCCCGATCGGGCCGAACAACCGGATCGAGCCGGGCGGGCCCGATCTGGGGCAGCCGACGCACTTCCTGCCGGGTCGGCAGTGGGGCATGTTCACCCTCGCGGCACCGAAAGAGTTCAAGCCCACCGATTCCTACGTCTGGACGATCGTTGCGAACGGACAGACCACCAGCATTCCGCTGCGGCTTCACCCGGACTACGTGATGAGCCCGTTCACGGAGATCGCCGTTGGCAACACGCCGCCGGTCATCCGGTTCGAGCAGGGCGGAAGCGCCAAGGTGCAGGGACCGCAGGCGAACATCACGACCGCCCCCGCCCGGACCGCGGCGCTCGCGACACCGTTTCCTCTCACCGTCTGGGTCACCGACGACTTGAAATACACGAGCGGCAGCAGCGCACCGCCCAGCGCCAGCCGCAATCCCGTGAATCTGTCGTTCTCGAAATACCGAGGTCCCGGAGCGGTGACGTTCGACAAAACCAAGCCCGCGGTGGAGAAGCTTCCTGCCGGCGAAGGCGCGACCGTGCCGTTCAGCGGGAAGGCGACGACGACCGTCAAGTTCAGTGAGGCGGGCGATTATGTAATCCACGTCATCGCCAACGACTACTCCGGCGATGGCGGCGGCGGCTTTGGCTGCTGCTGGTCGACGGCGCTGCTGAAAGTCGCCGTGAAGTAGTTTTGATTTTAACTTTTAACTTCTAACTTTTAGCTTTAACTGCCCTCTGCATCGTCGCCCACAACGCTTCGACATGGCGGCGCTCCGTCCCTTCTGCGCCGATCGAGACGCGGACCATCCACCGGCCGTCCAGCATGGCGGGTGTGAGGTAGGCCTCCCCCGAGCGATTCAGGCGATCGACCCACGCCAGCGTATGCCGATCGAGCGCCTCGCCGTCGAGCCCGCGTGGTTGATGCCTCACACAGACGGTCTGTAGCGGCACCGGCGCCACCACGGACCAGTCCGCAGTACCGCGCACATGCCCGGCGAACCACTGCGCGTTAGCCAGGTCGCGGCGCAGCCGCGTTTGAAGGCCGGCAACGCCCTGTTCCCGAATCAGGAACCAGAGTTTCAACGCGCGAAACCGCCGGCCAAGCGGCACACCCCAGTCGCGCAGATTCTTGACGCGGCCATCGGCCGCGGACTGCAGGTAGCTGGGATTCGTGGACATCACGCGCACGAGGTGCTCGGCGTCCCGGACGTAGTAGGTCGTGCAATCGAACGCCGTGCCGAGCCACTTGTGCGGGTTGATGACGACCGAATCAGCCCCGTCGATTCCCTCCCACAGATGGCGGCACTCGGGAAGGATCATCGCGGAGCCGGCCATTGCCGCGTCGACGTGCAGCCAGATCTGGTGCTTCCGGGCGACACTCGCCAGCGCAGCCACCGGATCGACCGCAGTCGACGTCGTCGTTCCGATCGTCGCGACGACCGCGCACGGTGTCGCGCCTGCTTCGCGATCGCGCTCGATCATCGCGTCGAGGGCGTCGGCCATCATCGCGTGCGCCGCATCGGTCGGCACGAGGTGAACGTTGTGCCGTCCGAACCCGGCCAGCAGCGCGGCCTTGTCCACCGAACTGTGGGCCTGCGCCGAGACGTAGACGACGAGCGGCCGCGGCTCGTCCTGGAGGCCGCCGCGGCTCGCACCGTACCGGCTGATCTTTTCGCGCGCCGAGATCAGCGCAACCAGGGTGCTGGTCGACGCCGTGTCCTGAATCACACCGGTCCACTCGTGCGACAGTCCGCACATCTGCCGCAGCCAGTCGGTGACGACTTCTTCGACTTCAGTGAGCGCCGGGCTCGATTGCCACGACAGCCCGAGCACGCCGAGACCGGTGCTGACGTAGTCGCCCAGCACGCTGGCGAGCAGGCCGTTGCTCGGGAAGTACCCGAAGAAGTTCGGGTGCTGCCAGTGCGAGAGGGCCGGCACGACGATTCGATCGAGGTCCGCGACGATCGCCTCGAAGGCTTCGGCCTCGACCGGCGGCGATGCCGGAAGTTGACGCTTGACGTCGCCGGGTTCGCTGCGGGCCATCACCGGCAGCGAGGCGGCGCGGGCGCGGTAGTCGGCGATCCAGTCGACGATGCGGTGACCGGCGGCGCGGAACTCTTCGGGGGTCATGGCGCCCGATTGTAACGCGCCGATTGGGCCACCTCGATAGCGCGGCCCTTTCAGGGCCGCGAGGACGGTCCACTTGACAGCCAAGTAGAAGATCGTGATACTGCACTTGGATGCCTAGTAAAGAGACCCGGGTCGAGCTCCTCCAGGGCACGTTGGACCTCATCGTCCTGCGCGCCCTCTCGACCATGGGGCCGCAGCACGCCTATGGCCTCGCCGCGCGCCTCGAGCAGGTGGCGGACCATCCGTTGAACCTCAATCAGGGAACGCTGTACCCAGCGTTGGTGCGACTGGAGCAGAAGGGCTGGATCAAGGGCGCCTGGCAGACGACGGAAAACCACCGCGAGGCGAAGTACTACACGATCACGCGCGCGGGAACCCGGGCGCTCGAGAGTCAGACCGAACGCTGGCGCCGCCTCGCCGGCCTGGTCGACAAGCTCCTGCTCCACGAGTCCTGAGCCATGCCGTTGCGGTTGGCCATCTCCACCTGGCGGCAATTCTGGCGGCGGTTGGCGGCCTTCTTCCGCGACGAGCATGCCGAGAAGGAGCTCGCGCGCGAAATGCGCGCGCATCTCGCGCTTCTTGAAGACGACTTTCGCCGCCGCGGGTTGTCGGCCGACGATGCCCGTCTGGCGGCGCGCCGCGCGTTCGGCGGTGTCGAGCAGGCCAAGGAGCGGCAGCGCGACGCGCGCTCGTTCGTTTGGCTCGCGGACGCGCGGCGCGACATGCGTCATGCGGCGCGGTTGCTCCGCCGGGATCCGCTGTTCACCGCGACCGCGGTGTTGTCGCTGGCGATCGGTATCGGCGCCAACACGACGATCGTTACCGTCGGAAATGCCCTTCTGTTCCGCGCTCCGGCCGCAGTGGCCGATCCTGGAGCTCTTGTCGATATCGGAACCCTCACCCCCGGCGGCGGCTTCGGCAACAGCTCGTATCCGAACTACCTCGACGTGCGTCGCCGTGTGACGACGCTCGACGGCGTATACGCGTCGGGCCTGTTCCCGCGAGCCATGAGCTTGAGCGGCGCGGGCGATTCCAAAGCGACTGAACGAGTGTTCGCCACGCCGGTGACCGGCAACTACTTTGCCGTGCTGGGTACGACAGCGGCTGCCGGTCGCTTGTTCGACGCCGACGCCGTGGATCGACCGGGGATCGACCCGGTGATCGTGTTGAGCCATCGCTTCTGGACGCGCCGCTTCAACCGGGATCCTTCGCTGATCGGCCGAGCGATCCTGTTGAATCGAGAGTCCTTCACGGTGATCGGTGTCGCTGCGGAGGGATTCCAGGGGCCCGGAGTCCGGGCCGGCGATCTGTGGGTGCCGATGCCGGTGTCCAGCGCCGCGAGCTCGCTCGCCAACCGTACCGCGGCGTTGTTTCTCGTCGGCGGCCGACTGAAACGCGACGTTTCCATTCAGCAGGCCGCGGCGGAGTTGGACGCGATCGGTAAGGCGCTCGCACTGGAGTATCCGGCGGAAAACCGTGGCAAGAGCTTCCTCGTCGAGCGGCTGTCGCCGGTTCCCGGCGCCAGGCTGCCGATCACGATCTTCCTCGTCCTGCTCCTGACCATCGTCACGCTCGTGCTGGGGATCGCGTGCGCGAACGTCGCCGGCGTCTTGCTCGCGCGCGCGGCGGCCCGGCGCATGGAAATCGCCGTGCGTCTGGCGATGGGCGCCGGACGGGCACGGCTGATTCGTCAGTTGCTCGCCGAGACGCTGATGCTGTTCGTGCTCGGCGGTCTGGCCGGCGTGGCCATGGCGCGCGTGCTCACGTCCGTGCTGGTCGCGCTCCTGCCGTCGCTGCCGTTTCCCGTCAACGTCTCGCTCGCGATCGATGGGCGTGCGCTCGTCGTCACGGCCGGGATGGTGCTGGTGGCAGCGCTTCTCTCCGGTCTCGTCCCGGCGCTGCAGGCATCGAAGGCCGACGTGGTGTCGGCGCTGAAAGACGACGCCCAGGCGCCGGCGCGGCTGCGTCTGCGGCATGCCTTCGTCATCGCACAAGTCGCGGTCAGCATTCTCCTGGTGGTGGTGGCTGGCCTCTTCGTGCGGGCACTCCAGGCCGCCGGCTCGACGAACCCCGGGTTCGATCCTCGCGGGGTGGAGCTCGCTTCGCTCGATCTATCGCTGGCGGGCTACACCAGTACGACAGGCCCCGCGTTCGCGCGCGATCTCGCGGATCGCGTTCGCGCCCTGCCGGCCGTGCAATCGGCCAGCATCGCGCTCGTTCTCCCGGCCGGCTTCGAGACGCAGCGCCGGTCGGTCCGCGTCCCCGGCGTCGAGCCGCCGAATGGCGACCGCACGTTTGGCGTCGACTGGAACGTCGTCGAGCCGCGATATTTTGCCACGATGCGCATTCCGATCGTTAGCGGCCGGGATTTCGCCGCAGTCGATCGCGAAGGCACGCAGGCAGTCGCCATCGTCGGCGAAGGCACGGCGCGGCAGTTCTGGCCGGGCGAGGACGCGGTCGGCAAGTTCGTCGTGCAGACCACCGTCGGTCCAGGGCGGCAGATCACCGATCGACCGCTGCAGGTCGTTGGCGTCGCACGCGATGTCAAGGCCAGCACCTTGATCGATGGTCTGTCACAGTCGATCGTCTACGTGCCGCTTCAGCAGCAGTACATGGCGACGTTGACCATCGTGGCGCGGACAACGCGCGGGCAACGCGCCGCGGACGAGATCCGATCGCTCGTCGCGGCGATGAATCCGGACCTGCCGATCGTCGCGTCACAGACGCTCGAGGAGGCAACCGCGCTCGGCCTCGTGCCTCAGCGTGTCGTGATGTCGGTCGCCGGCGGCCTCGGCGCCGTCGGTACGCTGCTGGCGGCGATCGGGATTTACGGAGTCACCGCCTACGCGGTTGCCCGCCGCCGGCGGGAAATCGGCATCCGGATGGCGCTGGGCGCGCGGCCAGCCGATGTCGTCCGCATGATTCTGCAGCGGGGGATTCGTCTCACCGTGATCGGCTGCGCGATCGGCCTGCTGCTTGCCGCCGGGGCGAGTCAGGTGCTGGTGGTGTTCCTCTTCGGCGTGGCGCCGCTCGACCCGGTGGTCTTCGGCGCCGCGGCAACCTTCTTTGCGGTCATCGGTCTGGCCGCCTGCTATCTGCCCGCACGCAAAGCGACCACCTTCGATCCGCTCGCCGCGCTGCGGTGCGAGTAACGCGACGGCCTTCACAAAAGGCGTCGTCTCTTCGAGCCTTCATGAAAAATCCCGCTTCGCCTCGCGCTTGACACGTGTGCTATAAAAATAACACATGCACCGGGCGCACGAGCTGAGCCGCCGCGAACGTCAGATCATGGATATCCTGTACCGTCGCGGTCGCGCGACGGCGGGCGAGGTGATGGGAGATCTGCCAGGCGAGCCCAGTTATTCCACCGTCCGGACGCAGCTGCGCGTGCTCGAGGACAAGGGACACGTGCGGCACGAAGAGGACGGCGTGCGCTACGTGTACGTGCCTGCCACTCCGCGTCGCGCCGCACGCAAATCGGCGCTTCGACATCTCGTGGACACGTTCTTCGACGGCTCCGCCGAACAGACCGTGGCCGCGCTGCTCGGCGGCGAAGGCGCACGATTGTCGGAAGAAGAGCTGGACCGAATCGCCAAACTCGTCTCGAAGGCGCGCAAGGATGCTGGCTAGCGCGCTCAAAGCGTCGGCGATCGTGGCGATGGCGCTGGTTGCGAACCGGTGCCTTTGCAGCCGGTCCGCCGCGCTGCGGCACCTGGTGCTCTCTGCCGCGATCGTGTGTGCGGCGGCGATGCCGGTGGCTGCGTGGCTCGTTCCCGCCTGGTACATCCCGTTGGTTGGCATCGCGAGCGTCAGGGAAGGGCACCCGCCGGCCCTCGTGAGAATCAGCGAATTGTCGGCGTCCTCACCGGTCGTGACGAACGCGCTGCACGCTCGGACCTCTACGAGTCCAGGTCAGCTCGCGTCCGGCGGCCTCGTGCCGGCGATGCTCACGTGGGCGATTGGGGTGTGGAGCGTCGGCGCCGGCGTCGGCTTCCTGGTGTTGTTCGTCGGATTGGGACGCCTTTCGCAGCTGGCGGCGAAAGCCGAGCCGCTGCACGACCCGCGCTGGCGCGCGGCCGCGGACGCCATCGCACTCGAGTACCGGCTACGACGTCCCGTTCGCCTGTTGGCCGGCACGGGTCCGCCGCTCCTGGTGACGTGGGGATATCGCCGGCCGATCGTGCTGGTACCCACCTTGGTCGCGTCGTGGCCGCTCGAACGTGTCGAGGTGGTGCTCCGACACGAACTCGCCCACATTCAGCGTCGCGACTGGCTCGTGCTGATGACAGCGGAGCTGCTTCGAGTCCTCCATTGGTTCAACCCGCTGGTGTGGATCGCCTGCCGGCAGCTGCGCCTGGAAAGCGAGCGGGCCTGCGACGACGTCGTGCTGCAGCATGGCGTGGAGGGTCGTACCTACGCGACGCAACTGCTCGACATCGCCAGATCGTTCGGCCGCCAGCGCCGCGTCTGGCTCCCGGCGCCGGCGATGGCACGAGCCACTAGCCTGGAGAGGAGAATTGCAGCCATGTTGAATCCTGCTCTCAATCGCGGTCCGCTGACGAACCGCGCTCGCATCGCGACCATCGCGGCGGCGTCGATTGTGACGGCGAGCCTCGCAGGCTTTGGAGCGTCGGCCCAGACTTTTGGCAGCGTGTCGGGATCGGTGGTGGACGCGACCAATCGCCCGATCTCGGGCGCCACACTGGTGGTGACTGGCTCGCCCAACCAGGCGAAGCACGAGTTACGGAGCGATACGAGCGGACATTTCGAGTTCGTCGGTCTGCCAGCAGGCGACTACCGGCTCGAAGCGTTCGTCCCGGGGTTTCAGCCGTATCGGACGAACCTACTGGTCGGTTCGCGTCCCACGCAGCGCATCGTGGCGCTGCAGGTCGGCTCCTTGATGGAAACGGTCACCGTGTCGGGCCTGGGGGACGGCCCGCGAGGTGAGCTCGCCGAACCGGTGATGCCGGATTCGAGCGGATGCGTGGCCACGGCCGAAGGCGGCAGAATCGTGCCGCCGACCAAGCTGCGGCACGTTCCGGCGGCGTATCCGCCACTCCTGTACGACACGAAGATCGACGGACGCGTCGTCCTGGAGGGCCGCATCGGCACTGATGGGGCGATGCGGGAAATCCGGGTCATCTCACCCGCGCAGCATCCCGACTTCGACGCTGCCGCGATCGCCGCGGTCCGTCAATGGCGCTTCAGCCAGACACTGCTGAACTGCGTGCCGGTCGAAGTGAGCATGACGGTCTACGTGAACTTCGCGCCGAAATAGCCCTGAGAAGACAGCGCGATCGTCACGGCCGCCCGATCCCCGCCGTGGACGACCAGCCGGCCCGTGGTTCCCGTTCGAGATACTGATTGGCGCTCTGCACGTTGGTCACGCGCATGTTGGCGGCGTCGTACTCGATCTTCTTCCCCGCCTTGAGCGCGACGACGCCGAGCAGCATGATTTCGGTGAGCTTCGCCGCGTACTCGAACGGGGACGACACGGCGGTCTTTCCCTTGGCCGCGTCCACCCAGTTCATCTCGTGATTCTCGTGTGGAATACGCGGCAGCTTCTCCGCAGGTTTGCCATATGACTTGTGGAGCGAGTCGGGCAGGAGGCGCGGGTTCTTGCCGTAGGTGTCGTGCATCAGCTTGCCCTTGCTGCCGATCAACAGCGCGCCGCCGGTCGGATTCATCACCTCGTTCTCGCCGAGCTCCACAGGCTTCGGCGGCACCAGACCGCCGTCGTACCACGTCAACTTCACGGGCGGCTTGCCGTTGCGTGCCGCGAACTCGTACACCGTCATCGTCGCGTTCGGAAAGGACACGCCGTTGAACGGCGTCGCCAGCGTTTCGATCGTCGTCGGGTAACCGAGATCGAGTGCCCAGATCGAATGATCCATCAGGTGCGCGCCCATGTCGCCGATCGCGCCGCAGCCCCAGTCCACCCACCCGCGCCAATTGAATGGGTGATACACCGGGTGATACTCGACGTATGGCGCAGTACCCAGGAAGAGATCCCATGCGAGCCCTTCGGGCTTGGGATAGTTGCCGGCCATCGCCGTGGCCAGGCGCGCCTCAATCCCCGGACCGTTCCAGCGGAACCCGTTGGGTGGCGGCGTACGCGCTTCCGGTCGCGGAATACCCTGCGGCCAGTATCCGAGCGGCCGGTTCGTCCAGACGTGGACCTCGCGTACGTCGCCGATGGCGCCGGCCCATACGTACTCGATAGCTGTCCGCGCGTCGTCCCACGAATGTCCCTGATTGCCCATCTGCGTGACGAGCTTCGGATTCGCCTTGGCCTTGCGAGCGAGCTGCCGCGCCTCGGAGACCGACCAGGTGAGCGGCTTCTGCACGTAGACGTGCTTGCCGAGATCCATGGCTGCGAGCGCGATGGAGGCGTGCATGTGGTCCGGTGTCGCGATGACGACGGCGTCGATGTCTTTCTGCCGATCGAGCATCTGGCGATAGTCCTGGTATCGCGCGGCGCGCGGCACGTGCTCGTCCTTCAGGCGCTTCATCCGAGCGATTTCCATCGGAATCCGCTGGCGGTCGGTGGCGGTGAGCGGAGCCTCGGGCCGGCCCTGCGCATCGACGCGCGGCGTCGTCCGGTCGAGGCGCTCCTGCTGGCTCTTGATGCTGTTCTCGAGCCCGGCAAACCCGCGGTTCGCGTACTCCCAGTCGACGTCGCACAGCGCGACGACATTCTCGCTCGCGAGATTGGTGAGGTTGCTACGTCCCATCCCGCCGACGCCGACTCCGGCAACGTTCAGCAGGTCGCTGGGCGCCGTGAAACCCTTGCCGAGCACATGCCGGGGAACGATCGTCAAACCGGCGCCTGCGAGCGCCGCGCTGGTCACGAACCGGCGGCGGGAAAGTGGGGCCATCTTGTTGTCTCCATTTGCCTTGACTGCCAACAGCCTAGATGATAACGATTACACGCCGAAATTCAAGGAGCAACCCATGCGACGTTTTCTGTTCGGCTTCGCCGTGCTCGCGGTGGCAAGCGCGACGCTGGCGGCGCAGCCCGTGGCGCGCGAGCGCGCGCTCTTCGACGGCAAGACGACCAACGGGTGGCGCAGCTTCAAGAAATCCACCTTTCCGGATCACGGCTGGATTGTCCAGGACGGATGGTTAAAGAAGCTGGCGAAGGGCAACAATCGCGACGGCGGCGGCGATATCATCACCGTCGACACGTTCGACAACTTCGACCTCCAGTTCGAGTGGAGGGTGGTCGAGGGCGCCAACAGCGGCGTGAAGTACCTGGTGACGGAAGATCGAAACGGTCCGGTCGCGCACGAGTATCAGATCATCGACGACGCGCGGCACGCTGACGCCTTGATCGGGCCGCACCGTCAGACCGCGGCGCTTTACGACGCGATCGCGGCGCCGGCGAACAAGCCGTTGAAACCGGCGGGCGAGATCAATGCCGGCCGGATCGTCGTCAACGGCATGCACGTCGAGCACTGGCTGAACGGCGTGAAAGTGATCGAATACGAGCTGGAGAGCGCGGCGCTGAAAGCGGCGAAGGCGAAGAGCAAGTTCAAGGATGAGGCCGGCTGGGGCACGAAGCTCAAGGGGCACATCCTGCTGCAGGACCACGGCGACGAAGTGTGGTTCCGCAATATCCGGATTCGGGACCTGCCGCCGTCGAGCGGCACGAGGGAGTAAGGAGAGACATGATGCGCCGTCTTCTGTCGGTTGCCGCTTTGGTACTGCTGGCCGCAGCCAGCGCCAGCGCGCAGGCTGTGAAGGGATCGCTCGTCGGGAACATCGTCGACGGTTCTGGTGGTGCGCTGCCTGGCGTCAGCGTGACCATCACCGAGGTGAACACCAACATCGCCTCGACCACGACTACCAACGAATCCGGGTATTACGTTTTCTCGAATCTCAAAGACGGCACTTATCGCGTGGTCTCCGAGCTCTCGGGATTCAAGCGCGTGATCCGGGAAGGCGTCGAGGTACCGGTGAACGCCACGGTGCGCGTGGACATGAAGCTGGAGATCGGGGCGATCGAAGAGTCGGTGACGGTGGTCGGCTCTTCGCCTCTGCTCCAGACCGACCGCGCGGACACCAGCCGCATCATCGAAGCGGTGCACCTACAGGAAGTCCCGCTTGGATTCAACCGCAATTTTCAGGGCCTGATGGTCACCGTCCCCGGCGCCTTGCGGCTTCAGCGTCCGCACTCGGATTTTTTCAACGCGCAGGACAGCCTCTCGACGAACGTCAACGGGCAGTCGCGGCTGGCGAACAACGTCCAGATTGAAGGGATCGACGACAACCACCGCACGGGGCTTCTGACGACGCTGATTCCGTCGGCGGAGGCGATCGAGACGGTCAACATCAGCACGAGCGCGTACGACGCCGAATTCGGCCGTGCAGGTGGCGCCATTACCAACGTGACACTCAAGTCCGGCGGGAACAATCTGAAGGGCAGCGTGTTCGCGTTCGGGAACAACGAAAAGACCAACGCGCCGGGCTACTTCACCCACACGGCGCCGCCAGGCGACTACCTGCAGAGCGGGTTTACCCTCGGCGGGCCGATTCAGAAGAACAAGCTGTTCTTCTTCGGCGACTATCAGCACATTCGCGACAACGCCGGCCGCACGACACGCGCCGTGATTCCTCCGGCGGCGTTCAGGACCGGCGACTTCAGCGCGTCGGCGACGAAGATTTACGACCCGGCGACCGGCAACGCGGACGGCACTGGCCGGACAGCGTTCCCGAACAACATCATTCCCGCCGACCGCATCAGCCCGATCGCGAAGTCGATCCTGTCGCACCTGCCGGCTCCAAACATCGATGCCGCGCCCGGCCAGCCGAACTACCAGATCGACTACGCGCGCGTGAAAACCACCGACTCGTTCGACACCAAGTTCAACCTGCAACTCACCTCGAAAGACCAAGTGTCGGCGCGTTTCAGCTTCCTGCGGCCAAAGCTGACCGACCCGGCGGAGTTCGCCGAATTCGGCGGATCGAAGCAGGGCAGCCCGTCGGGCAACGGCTTCTCGGGTATCGGCACCGATACGACGTACAGCACCGGCGTCAACTACACGCGCACGTGGAGCAACACGCTCGTCATGGAAGCGCGTGGGGGCATGAATTACTTCCGCAACGAGGCGCTAGCTGGCGGCGCCGGCCTGAAGACGGCGCAGGATGTCGGCATCAGAGGGGCGAACATCGACGACTGGTCCAGCGGGATGACGTCGATCGACATCGGCAACGGCATGAGCAGCCCGATGGTCGGGTTTGCTGCGAGCCTACCGTGGGATCGCTCCGAGCGGACCGTCGAGGCTGCGACCGTGTTCACGAAGCTCTTCGGCAACCACACCATCAAAGTGGGCGAGGACTTCCGGCATACGCGGGATTTCCTCCTGCAAACGCAGGACAACGGCGGCCCGCGCGGTCAGTTCCAGTTCAGAGCCAATCAGACGTCGATTCCGACCGACGCGGCAGCTACGGCAGGCTTCTCGAACGCCTTCGCGTCGTTCCTGCTGGACGTGCCGTCGCTCGCGCAGCGCGATCTCAAGGTGACCGACCCAGGCGTACGATTTTGGGCTTTCTTCACGTTCATCCAGGACAAGTGGGCCATCACGCCGAAACTCACGATCGACCTGGGTCTGCGGCACGAGTACTACACGCCGTTCATCGGCCTCGCCGACCAGGGAGCGCTGTCGAACTACGATCCCGCGACCAACACGCTGCAGGTCGCCGGCTATGGCAATGTCTCGGAGAGCGTCGGTGTGCAAAAGTACTTCAAGAACTTCGGCCCGCGCGCCGGCGCGTCGTACCG
>Ga0105248_10006561_pt1 | contig 12760 bp, 13 predicted proteins | sample KBSS34metaG_FD_81524 | JGI IMG/M metagenome (GOLD analysis project Ga0105248, IMG submission 81524) | Switchgrass rhizosphere microbial communities from Kellogg Biological Station, Michigan, USA - KBS S3-4 metaG | ecosystem: Host-associated > Plants > Roots > Rhizosphere > Soil | place... | reverse complement strand
GCTCTCGATCCTCGGCACCGTATCGTCGATCGGGCGCCAGGGAATCGATGCTAAGATTTCCAAGGATTACTGATTATCGGGAGCAACCCGTCCGCTGCGGTTAACCAGATATTCGCGTATATGGCGCAAATCGGCTGCCATGGCTGTTGCAAGCACGCTCTCGGCGGGGTTCCGGGGCTGGATCCGCGCGGGGGCCGGCGTGCGCCGGTTGATGCTGGTGACGTTCGTCGCCTTGCTGACATTTTCGGCGATGCTCGCCGGGGGCTTTCTCAAGGCCACCGAAACGGCCGACAGCGCAACCCGTGCTAACGAACGCCGGCTGGTCGAGAACCAGCTGTCCCATACGCTGCGCGCGCTGCTATCGACCGAATCGATCCAGCTCACCTGGGACGACATGGCCCGCAAAGCCGGCGGCCAGGGCGCATCGGTCGATCTGGCTTGGGCCGATACCAATCTGGGGCAATTCCTTAGCCATGCCGTGGACGCCGACGAGATGTATCTGGTCGATTCCCGTGGCGGCCTGCTGCGCGGCTGGGAAAGTGGCCGGCCGGCCGCGCCTGCGGCGTTCGCGCCACTGGCGAAGCCCGTCCGTGCGATCGTCACCGGACTTGCCCAGAACCGCTCGCTCAACGAACCCGCGGTTTCCTTCCGCCAACTGCCTGACGGACGCTGGCCGGTGGCCGCGCAGGGGCGACCGCTCACCCGCTGGATCGGCGGCTTGATCTGGCACCGCGGGCGTCCGGCAGTGCTGACGGTCGTCTCGATCATCCCCGATACCGACTACACCCTGCTCCGCCGCACGCCGAACCATGTCGCGGTGCTGCGCTATGTCGATGCGCAGATGCTGCGCGAGATCGGCGATTCGGCGCTGCTCCCCGATATGCGCTTCACCGCCGCCGCCCCCGCGGACGCCGACCGCAATGCGCTCCTGCTGCGCGGCTTCAATGGCCAGCACCTCGGCTGGCTCAGCTGGCGGCCGCACGCCGTCGGCACGGCCGTCCTGCGCAGCGTCGCGCCGCTTGCCGCCGGCTATTTCCTGGTCTTCGTGGGTGTGCTGGTGCTCGGCGGGCTGATGATCCGCCAGGCCCTGCGCGTCGCCCGCGAACTCGCGGCGAGCGAGGCCCAGGCGCACCACCATGCGCTGCACGATCCGATGCTCGGCCTGCCCAACCGCGCCCACGTCATGCAGCGCCTGCGCAACCTGATGCCCGACGCTGACGAACCCGCAACCGGCCAGGCGGGCGAGGGCATGCCCGCAGCCGGTGGCGAGGTCATGTTGGCCTATTTCGACCTCGATCACTTCAAGTCGATCAACGAAAGCATCGGCCACCACGTCGGCGACGATCTGCTCGTCCAGATCATCGCCCGCGTGCGCGAGCGGATGGCCCCCAACGACATTCTCGGCCGTCTGGCCAGCGACGAATTCGTGCTGCTGCGCCCCGGCGCCGCCGGGCGCGATGCCGCCGATGCGCTCGGTCGCGAGCTGATGGGCGTGTTCTCCGAGCCGTTCGTGGTGTTCGGCCACTCGGTCCCCGTCACCGCCTCTTGCGGGATCGCCTGGGGGCCCGATCACGGCACTGATCCAAAGGCCCTGCTGCGCAGCGCCGACATCGCCCTGTTCCGCGCCAAGCAGCGCGGCCGCGCGCGTTACCGCCGCTTCACGCCCGACATGGATGCGACGATCCGCTGGCGCATGGACATGGAAGTCGAGCTGCGCCGCGCGGTCGCGCTCGATCACCTCACCATGGTCTATCAGCCGATCGTCAACGTTGCGGACGGCTCGATCGCCAGCTTCGAGGCGCTGCTGCGCTGGCACCACCGCGAACGCGGCGAGATCGGGCCGGGCATCTTCGTCCCCGTCGCCGAGCAGGCCGGCCTCATGCCGCAGCTGGGCGACTGGGTCCTGCGCCGCGTCTTCGCCGACAGCCACGATTTCGGCAACGCCGAGATCTCGGTCAACCTCTCCCCGCTCCAGCTCATGGCGCGCGATTTCCTGCCGAACCTCAAGGCGCTGATCGCCGACGAGAAGGTCGATCCGGCCCGCTTCACCTTCGAGATCACCGAAGGCGTGCTGCTCGATCGCTCCGAGCGGGTGATGGAGCTCATCACCGAGCTGCAGGACATGGGCTTCCGCATCGCGCTCGACGACTTCGGCACCGGCTATTCGTCGCTCGCCTACCTGAGGTCGTACCCGTTCGACCGGATCAAGATCGACCGATCGTTCGTGCAAGGGATCGAGAGCGACATCGACGCCCAGTCGATCCTGCGCGCGATCGTCGCGCTCGGCCGCACATTGCGGATGAAGGTCGTCGCCGAAGGTGTCGAAACCCTCCTCCAGCAGCAGCTCGTCCACGCCGCCGGGTGCCAGCTGATCCAGGGCCACCTCTACTGGCGCGCGCTGAACCCCGAACAGGTCATCGCGCTCCTCGCGACCGATCGCGTGCAGGACATGCGGATCGCCGTCTAGGCCGGATCGAGCTCCGGCGAGGTCCGCTCCGCCTGGTCGAATCCGCGCATCAGCAAGGCATGGCGCGCCAGCACTTCTTCCCGGCCCTTGCGGTGGGTGAAGATATGCAGCCGCCGTTCGCGCACGCCGTGGACGACCTCGGCGGCAACCTGGTCGGCATCGAGGAGATTGTCGGCATAGAAGGCGGCACTCTCCATCGGCCACTCACGCCCGCGCAGCGCCGAGGGATCGGCGACGCTCATTCCCGGGCAGAGCACCGACATGCCGATGCCCTGTTCGGCAAGCGGCGGCCCCATGACCTCGGCGAGGCCGACGGTGGCAAACTTGGCCGTCACATAGGGCGCGTTGAGCGAGCGCATGTCGGCGCGGCCCACGCCTGACATTGACGAGTTGATCACGATGTGTCGCTCGTCGTCCTGTCTGGCCATGCGTCCCAGGAACGAATGGATCCCGTTCAGAACCCCGTGCAATTGCACACCGAGTACCGCGTCCCAGTCCTCCCGGGTCAGCTCGAGGACCGGCTTCAGGATTGATCGACCGGCATTGAGGCACAGCAGGTTGACCTTGCCGAAGCGGGCGTATGCCGCATCCGCCAGGGCATCCATCTGCTCGGCATCCGCCACATCGGTACAGACCGCAATGGCCGAGCGGCCGAGGCCTTCGACCTCGGCGACCGCTGCCGCCATGCCGTCAGGGGAGAGGCCGGCGATGACCACGTCCATGCCCTCTCGGGCAAACGCCCGGGCCATGCCCCGCCCGAGCAGCCCGCCGCCACCCGTGATCACCGCACAGCCATTCGCGAAATCCTGCATTCCCTGCTCCCTTGCCCGATCGTGGATCAGCGCCGCAGCGCGCCGTCGAACAGCGCGATCAGCTCGCGCCAGTGCCGCTCGGCGCCTTCCTCCTGGTAGACCGGGAAATCGGTCATCGTCCAACCGTGGAGCGCGCCCTCGTAAAACTCGCATCGATGATCGATGCCCGCCGCGGCAAGCGCCGCCTCCAGCATTTCGGCGTCCGAGGGCGTATACGAGGCATCGTCGACCGCTCCCGCGATATAGACCCGCGCCTTGATCTGCGGCGCAAGTCGGTGGGGGCTGTCCGGCTCGTCGGTGACGAGCCGCCCGCCATGAAAGCTCGCCGCTGCGCCGATCCGCTCGGGGTAGGCCGCCGAGACCGCCAGCGCGATGCCGCCGCCCATGCAGTAGCCGGTCACGCCGAGCTTGCCGCCCGCGAAGTCGGCGCGCGCATCGAACCAGTCGAGGAAGGCAGCCGTGTCCCGCACCGCCGGGCCCTTGCCGGTCGTCGCCATCATCTCGCCCAGCACCGCCCGCACCGAGCCGTTGGCGAACACCACCTTTGGATCGAGTGTGGGGTAGGGGCCATGCCGGTAGAACAGGTCCGGCACCAGGACGAGGTAACCCGCATCGGCCAGCCGCTGCCCCATCGCCAGCAGGGCAGGTCGGATCGCCAGCGCGTCCATGTAGATGATCGCGCCGGGCCACGGCCCGACCCCCTCCCTGGGGGTGAAGACATGCGCCGGGCACACGCCATCGGCAGTGGTGATTTCGACAGTCTCGGCCATGGCACTCTCCACGCAGCCTTGCAGGCTATCCTGCCAGACTAGGGCTTCGCCCGTGCCCTGCAACCCTTCCCGAGCGGAGATAACCTGCTAGGGGCCGGAGAATGCCCACGGCGCCAAACTCGTATGACGCGATTGTCCTTGGCGCCGGTGCCGCGGGGCTGATGTGTGCGGCCCAGGCGGGGCAGCGCGGCCGCTCGGTCCTGCTGCTCGACCATGCGCCCGAGCCCGGTCGCAAGATCCTGATCTCCGGCGGCGGGCGCTGTAATTTCACCAACCTCGGTGCGGTGCCCGAACGATACCTCTCGGCCAACCCGCACTTCGCGCGCTCGGCGCTCAGCCGCTACACGCCTGCCGATTTTCTCGAGCTGGTCGAGGCCCACGGCATCGCATGGCACGAGAAAACCCTCGGCCAGCTGTTCTGTGACGGTTCTGCGCGCCAGATCCTCGAGCTGCTGTTGGCCGAATGCGAGCGCGGCACCGTTGCCGTGCGTTGCGGAGAGGGCGTACGTGCCGTCACCCATGCCGATGGCCGCTTCACCGTGCGCACCGATGGGCTCGAGGCTGTTGCGCCGGCGCTGGTGATCGCCACCGGCGGCCCGTCGATCCCCAAGCTCGGCGCGACCGGCTTCGCCTACGACCTCGCGCGTCAGTTCGGCCTCAAGGTGGTCGAGCCGCGCCCGGCGCTGGTCCCGCTGACCCTCAGCGGTGAAGAGGCGCTGTTCCGCGAGCTCTCCGGGGTTTCGACCGAGGTCGTCGCCAGTTGCGGGCAGGGTGCCTTCCGCGAAGCCGCACTGTTCACGCACCGCGGCCTCTCGGGCCCCGCGATTCTCCAGGTCTCGTCCTACTGGCGCCGCGGCGACACGGTACGGATTGATTTCCTGCCGGGCCGCAGCCGCGATTGGCTGGTCGCCGCCAAGCAGGAGCAGCCCCGCGCCACCCTGCGCACCGCGCTTCGTGCCGATCTGCCCACCCGCCTTGCCGATGCCCTCGACGAGCGCCTCGCTTTGTCTGGCCCGCTCGCCACCATGACAGATGCGAGATTGCGCGCCGCCGAAGGCCAACTCGCCGCATGGCCGTTTTGTCCCACCGGCAGCGAAGGCTTTGCCAAGGCCGAAGTGACAATCGGCGGGATCAGCACCGCCGAGCTGTCGTCGAAGACGATGGAAGCGCGCCGCCTCCCCGGCCTGTACTGCATCGGCGAGGCGGTCGACGTGACCGGCTGGCTTGGCGGCTACAACTTCCAGTGGGCCTGGGCCAGCGCCTGGGCCGCCGCTCAAGCGCTTTAGCTGCCGCTTCAGTCCCGCTTTGGCAGGACCTTCAGCGGATCGACCGGAACGGTCTTGCGGCGGATCTCGAAGTGCAGCTCGGTGGTCGGGGTCGACCCGGTGTTCCCCACCAGCCCAACCCGCTCGCCGGCGCGGACAGTTTCGCCCTTCCTGACGGTCACCTTCGCCAGCTTGGCATAGGCGCTGAACCAGCCTGCGCCATGGTCGAGCACCACCACGTTGCCGTAGAGGTTGGGCTCCTTGCCCGCATACCACACCAGTCCCGGCGCTGCGGCGCGGACCGGATCGCCCTTGGCTCCGGTGATGTCGATCCCGTCGTGCGGTGCGGTGGAACTCGCGCCGCGGCCCAGTTCGCGGCTGTTCGCACCCTTGCTGCGCGCAACGAACCCGCGACGGACCTTGCCCTCGGCGGGCCAGGCAAAGCGCACCGGGGCTCCGGCCACCCGCGGTCCGAAGTCGGTGTCGTCGTCGTCGTCCCGGTCGGCGGCGGGCGAGGGCGGCGGCGGGGCCTTGGTCAGGGTGGGAATGGCGAGCTTTTGCCCCGCGCGCACCCGGGCCTTCGGGTCGAGGCCGTTAGCCCCCGCAATGGCGCTCCACGGCACACCGTAGTCCATCGCGATGGCGAAGCCGGTCTCCCCGGTCTTGACGACGTGGCTGCGGCGGCGGGGGATGACGAGCACCTGGCCGGCGCGCACGCCATAGGGCTCCTTCAATCCGTTGGCCTCGATGATCAGGATGCGCGGGACCACCGCGCGCGCCGCAATCCCGCCCAGCGTTTCACCCGGCTTGACCGTATGGCGGGTCTCGGTTGCGGGATCGCTGCCCTCCGCAGCAGGGCGGGCGTCCTGTTGCGGAGCGGAGCGCGCCGGCCGCGGCGCAGCCGCGACGGAACCGGCCAGCGCCAGCGCGCCCGCCAGGCTCAGTGCCATTGCCGCCCCGCGCCGCATCAGTCGTAGCGGCCTTTGAGGGCCGCGAGCGATGCCTCGTGGGTCAGGTCAAGCTGGAGCGGGGTCACCGAGACATAGCCGTCCTGGATCGCCTCGAGGTCGGTCTCGTGCGCCGGGGTATGTTCGATCCCGTGGAGTCCGAACCAGAAGTAGGCGAAGCCGCGCGGGTCGACCGATTCGACCAGCGTGCCGCGCGCGTAATCATGGAACCCCTGCCGCACCACGCGGATACCCTTCACATCGCCTGCGGCGAGCGGCGGGAAGTTGACGTTGATCAGCGTCCGCGGGGCGAAGGGCGTGTCGAGCAGCGGCGCGATCACCTTGGCGGCCCACTGTTCGGCCGCGGAGAACGAAACGTCGCTGCCGGCATCGTGCTTCGTATAGACCTGACTCAGCGCGATCGAGCGGATGCCCGCAAGGCTGCCCTCAAGCGCGGCCGAGACGGTGCCCGAATAGGTTACGTCATCCCCCAGGTTTGCGCCCCGGTTGACGCCCGAGAGGATCAGGTCAGGTGCCCCCGGCAGCACCTTGCGCAGGGCCATGGTGACCGAGTCGGTCGGCGTGCCTGTCACCGAGAAGCGGCGCGGCGCGTGTTCGGTCAGCCGCACCGGGCGGGTGAGGGTCAGCGAGTGACCGGCGCCCGATTGCTCCTCGGCCGGCGCGCAGATCCACACGTCGTCGGAGAACTGCCGCGCGATCCGCTCCAGCACGTTGAGGCCGGGGGCGTTGATGCCGTCGTCGTTGGTCAGCAGAATGCGCATCAGTGAGCCGGCTCCAGCTTGGTCATCCCGCCCGTCCACGGCCGCAACGCTTCGGGGACCGTCACCGACCCGTCTGCCTCCTGGTAATTTTCCAGCACCGCCACCAGCGTTCGACCGACCGCAAGCCCCGAGCCGTTGAGGGTGTGGACGAACTCGGTGCCTTTCTGGCCCTCTGCGCGGTAGCGCGTGTTCATCCGCCGGGCCTGGAAATCGCCGCAGTTCGAGATCGAACTGATCTCGCGATAGGCGCCTTGGCCAGGCAGCCAGACCTCGAGGTCGAAGGTCTTGCGCGCGGTGAACCCCATGTCGCCAGCGCAGAGCAGGACCTTGCGGTAGGGCAGCTCCAGCAGCTGCAGGATCGCCTCGGCTGCAGCGGTCATCCGCTCGTGCTCGGCGGCGCTGTCCTCGGGCTTGCAGATCGTCACCAACTCGACCTTCTCGAACTGGTGCTGGCGAATGTATCCGCGGGTATCCTTGCCCGCCGCGCCCGCCTCGGAGCGGAAGCATGGCGTGAGCGCAGTCATCCTGAGGGGCAGGGCGCTCTCCGCAAGGATCTGCTCGCGCACCGAATTGGTCAGGCTGACCTCGGCGGTCGGGATCAGCCAGCGGTCGTCGGTGGTGCGGAAATTGTCCTCGGCGAACTTGGGCAGCTGCCCCGTGCCGAACAGCGCTTCACCGCGCACGAGCAGCGGGGTTGCACACTCGCTGTAACCGCCTTGCAGTGTCTGCGTATCGAGCATGAACTGGCCGAGCGCGCGCTGCAGCCGCGCCATCTGGCCGCGCAGGAAGGTGAACCGAGCCCCCGAGATCAGGGCCCCGGTCTCGAAGTCGAGCCCCAGCGCCGGCCCCAGATCGGCGTGCTCCTTCGGCGCGAACCCGAACTCGCGCGGGGTGCCCCAGCGGAAAACCTCGACATTGCCTGCCTCGTCCTGCCCCTCGGGGACCTCGGCGTCCGGCAGGTTCGGGTAGCGGGCAAGCTCATCCTGCAGCCGCGCGGTCAGGTCGCGCTCTTCCTGCTCTAACCGGGGCAAAGTGTCCTTGAGCGCGGCGACTTCGGCCTTGAGTGCTTCGGCGGCCGCCTGGTCGCCGCGGCCCATCGCCGCACCGATCGCCTTCGACGCCTCGTTGCGGCGCCCTTGCGCTTCCTGCATGCGGGTGGCGACGGCCCGGCGCTGCGTGTCGAGCGCGAGGATCGCTTGGGCGACGGGTTCGACGCCTCGTCGGGCCAGGCCGGCATCGAACACCTGCGCGTTCTCGCGGATCAGCTTGATATCGTGCATGGCGCGGCCATGCCGCAGCCCCGCGGCCAGCGCAAGGCAGGGCGGGCGCCCACGCACAGCGATCAAACGAAAGCGGCGCCGGCCGCTCCCCCCGCCCGATCACCCGCGCTGGTCCACGCGCAGGTGATCGGGCAGGGGGAACTGGGCCGACGCCGCCGGTCCGCGCAGCGGTTCGCCTCCGGGCTAACCGCGCAGCGCGAGCCGTTACTCGCTGTCGGTGGTGTCGGTCGGAACCGAGGACTTGCCGAGCATGTGGTAGATCGGACAGAACGACAGGAAGCCGGTCGCCAGCGGGATCATCCCCAGCCAGCCCAGCGGCGTTTTCGGCCCGACAAACGCCAGCAGCATCAGCGCCGCGCCCACCACGATCCGCACGGTACGTTCCGTGCCTCCGACATTGTTCTCAAACGTCATCTGATACCCCCGGATTGACCCCATCAGTCCTGTCCGGAGCCGCACCTGCCGCGCGCACCCCGGAGAACTGGTGGACTAAGGAATACCACGTAAATCGAAACAAAGTGGTTAACGCGACCCGCAGAACAACAAAGGTTTGCAAGTGCGGATTCGTGCCGCCTCGCTTCACCGTCCCGGAGGGCCAGTTGCGTTAATCGTGCTGCGTTGCACAAAAAATGCAATTGACGGTGCGTCAACAATCTGGTCAGGACCACCCAGCCCACATATCACTTGCTGCCAACAGGAGGATTCTCCCATGCGTACTCGTCTCGCCGTGCTCGCTCTCGCACTCGTCGCCCCGCTTGCCACCCCGGTCCTGGCCGAAACGGTTCAGGTCTCCACCGCGGCGGCCACTCCGAAGGTCGGCCAGCTGATCCGCGATGCCGGTGGCTTCCGCATCGGTCGCGTCGAATCCGTCCGTGCCGACCAGGGCGTGGTCACCGTGATCGTCGATATGCGCCTGTTCCGCATTCCGATTTCGACCCTCAGCGCCACGGACAAGGGTCTGACGACCACCCTGAGCCGCAAGGAACTGCGCTGAGCCCTCACCTGAGCTGAGGCTTCAGGGCACCCGCCCGGGGCATGCCAACACTGCGACCGCGGAAGCCAGGCTTCCGCGGTCGTTGTCTATCCAGGGGATCAGGCGTCGGCGGCGAGGACGCGTAGCGCCTTCTTGTCGAACTTGCCGACGCTGGTGCGCGGGATCGCATCGACGATGCGCCAGCGTTCGGGCACTTGCCAGCGCGGCAGCTCCGCGGCGATCCACTCGCCCAGTTCGTCTTCCGACACCGCGCTGTCTGCGGCGCGCACGACGAATGCCAGCGGCCGCTCCCCCCAACGCTCATCGACCACGCCAATCACCGCGGCCTCCGTCACGCCGGGGTGATTCATCAGCCGGGTTTCGAGCGCGACCGAGGAAATCCACTCACCGCCCGACTTGATCACGTCCTTCGCCCGGTCGACCAGCCGGACGTAGCCGTTCGGGGTGACCGTGCCGACATCGCCCGTCCGCAGCCAGCCATCCATGAAGCGGTCGGGGTCGGCGTTGCCGAGATAGGCCCCGGTGACCCACGGCCCGCGCAGCTGGATCTCTCCGAGCGCTGCGCCGTCCCACGGCTGCACGGTCCCGTCCTCCGCCACCAGCCGCAGCTCGACACCGGCGACCACCCGTCCGGCGTAGGCATGATAATCGTAGACATCTGCCCCCTCGACGCCGCGCGGTGGCCGGGCGACCGCGGCGATCGGGCTGCACTCGGTCATGCCCCAGCCCTGGCTGAGCGGAACGCCGAAGCGCTGGTGAAAGCGTTCGATCAGCCCGCGCGGCACGGCCGAGCCGCCGCCGACCACCAGCCGCAGCGAGGAGAAATCCACCGGCTTGTCAGCGGCGTAGTTGTAGAGGTCGTTCCACAGGGTCGGCACGCCGCCCGCGAAAGTGGGCCGCTGCTCCTCGATCATTGCCGCGAGGTGCGGAGCCTGGAGATACTGCTGCGGCATCAGCAGGTCAGCTCCCGACCACCATCCCGCATAGGGCGTTCCCCAGGCATTGACGTGGAACAGCGGGACGGTGACCAGCACGCGGTCGCGGTCGTTGATCCCCATCGCCGAGGCCGAGCACAGGCTCATCGCATGAAGCACCTGCGAGCGATGGCTGTAGACGACGCCCTTGGGGTCGCCGGTGGTGCCGCTGGTGAAGCAGATTCCCGAGGGCGCGCGCTCGTCGCAGTCGAGCCAGGTGCGCTGGTTCGCTTCGCCGGCAAGCGCCGCGTCGTAATCGGACACGATGGTGGCCGGGCCGAGCGTCCTGGCGGAAGGCCTGCCGGTTCCGGTATCGACCACGATCACATGCTCGAGCGCGGGCAACCGGTCGGCGATCTCCTCGAGCAAGGGCAGCAGCATAGCATCGGCAATGATCGCGCGAGCTTCGCCGCGGTTGATGGCGAAGGCGAGCTGGTCCGGCCCCACCCGGAGGTTGAGCGTCAGCAGCACACTGCCCATCGCCGGCACCGCCAGGTAGGCCTCCATATGACGCTGGTGGTTCCAGCACAGCGTCCCGACGACGTCGCGCGGGCCGATTCCGAGCCGCGACAGCAGGTTGGCCAGCTGCGCCGCGCGCACCGCCACTTGCGCGAACGAGGCCCGCTCGACCCCCTCGGGCGACCACGTGATCACTTCGCTGCCCGCGTGAACCGTCGCCCCGTGGCGCAGCACGTGGCTGATGGTCAGCGGGAAATCCATCATGGTCGAAGTGACCGGCATCGCTCTTCCCTCCTCGGCGGAGCGGCGCCGTTGGGGCGCTCGGTCCGGCAGGCGATTTCACCTACAAAGTGCGGCCGTGTCACGCGCAATCTGCCGAGCAAGGAGGCGGGCGGCGGAAACCGGCATGGCGGGCTCGCGTTACCGCTACATGCCTCTGCAACGCACCTTGTTCGGCAGCGAAGGATCCGGTTGGCAGGTCGTCGCGGCGCTGCTGGTTCTGGCCGGCGCCGTGGTGACGGTCGGCTACACCGTGGTCGAGAACTTCTGGGGTTGAAACGGCTGCCGGTTGGCGCGCAGCGCCCGACCCAGCAGGACCAGCGCGGCGACAAGGTGGAACAGGCCGCCCGGCACCCACATGATGACCCCCGCCAGTTGCTGGTCCGCCTCGGGTGATAATCCCAGCGGCATTGTGCCCATCGCGGCGTAGGCCGGGTACCAGGGGCTCGATGCCAGCGCCATCAGGGCGCCGAGGCCGCTGCCGACCATCGAGGTCACGAACAGGCACACCGCGGGGAACAGGCCGCTGTCGCTGCGCCGCTGCGGCAGCATTGCCCACCAGAACAGCAACGCGGTGCCGACGAACGAGGCATGCTGGGCGATGTGCCACCCGTCCGAGCGGAGTGCCCGGTCGAACAGCGCCGGCAGGTGCCACAGGATCAGCGCCCCGGCCTGGAGCAGCGTGGCCGTGGCAGGCGCTGTCAGGGCGCGCCACAGCGGCCTGCGCAGCATCGAGGCGAGCGCCTGGCGGGCGAGTGCGGGCAGCCCCCACAGCAGAACAGGGCCGGGCCGGGCGGCAACGAGCAGCAGGGCGGCGGGGAGCATGATCAGCTCGTGCTCGATCATGTGCAGCGCGAACGAGCGCTCGCCGCCGGCATGCAGCGGCGAGACCAGCGCCCCCGCCATGATTGTCCACCCCGCGAAGAACAGGCCCGCGCGCCGGCGTGGCATCTCTCGCGTCGAGCGATGCGCCAGCCGCCGCCAGCCGACGAGGTAGAGCAGCAGCGCCAGCGTGAGCGGCAGCACGACTCCGGGGCTCAGCGTCCATTGGACCGCATCGGCGTGGTGAACGTGTCCGGCATGCGCCAGCGCCGGGCAGGGCAGCGCCAGCGCCAGCGTGAGGGCGAGAGCGGTGGCGGAGGCTCGGCTCAGGCAGCGCATCGGGGAAGGATCAGCCCGGCCGCCAGCTGCATCACCATCGCGAAGCCCGCGATCAGCGCCAGCAACATGCTCAGGACCGCCATGAACGAGCGCCCGCTCTCCTCGGGCGCGCGCCAGCCGATCGCGGCATAGATGCCCCCGGCGGTCGTGATGGCAAGCCCGAGCATCGAGGCGAACACGACGAACGGCCCGCCCCGCGACAGGCAATCGTCGAACACGCTGTCGCTGCCGAGCTGATGGGAAATCGCCCACCCGCCGGCGACGAGCAGCAGGGCAATGAACGGTTGCGGTCGCTTGATCAGGTCAGTGCGGGGCATGGGTCAGTTCACCAGTCGCGGGAGCCAGTAGATCAGCACGTAGATCGGAAGCCACAGCAGCCAGACGAAGCGCCAGTAGACCGCGTTCTCGGAGCAATCGACGAAGCGGCGGCCCTCGGTGCCATGCGGCGTGAACATAAGCGCGGCGAGCACCAGCGTGTCGATCCAGTCCGTCAGAATGTGCGTGGTGTGGAGCACGAGCAGCATCCACACGACCGAGCCGTAGGCGTTCTGGTGCCATAACACGTTGAGC
>Ga0105248_10006558_pt1 | contig 12764 bp, 14 predicted proteins | sample KBSS34metaG_FD_81524 | JGI IMG/M metagenome (GOLD analysis project Ga0105248, IMG submission 81524) | Switchgrass rhizosphere microbial communities from Kellogg Biological Station, Michigan, USA - KBS S3-4 metaG | ecosystem: Host-associated > Plants > Roots > Rhizosphere > Soil | place... | reverse complement strand
GCACGAGGTGCTCCTCATCGCCGACGAGATCATGACGGGCTTCGGCCGCACCGGGACGATGTTCGCGTGCGAGCAGGCCGACATCGCGCCCGACCTGTTGTGCCTTTCCAAGGGGATCACGGGCGGATACCTGCCGCTGTCGTGCGTTCTCGCCACCGACGAGGTATATGGCGCGTTCTACGACGACAGTGTCGCGCGCGGCTTCCTTCATTCGCATTCGTACACGGGCAACCCGCTCGCATGCCGCGCCGCGTGCGCCGTGCTCGACCTGTTCGAGCGCGAGGACGTGATCGCGGCCAACGAGCGCAAGGCCGCGCGATTCTTCGAGATGGCCTCGCCGCTCGCCCACCACCCGCAAGTGCGCGACTTCCGCCACCTGGGAATGATCTGGGCCTTCGAGGTCGCGGGCGACTCGCCCGATTTCGCGTCGCGCGCATTCGAGATCGCACTGGCGCGCGGAGTGTTGCTTCGCCCGATCGGCAGGACGGTGTACTTCATGCCGCCCTACGTGACGGGCGAGGCCGAGTTCGCGCTCCTGGTGCAGGCCGGCCTCGAGATCGTGGAGCGGCTCGGCAAATGAAGCATCTCGCCGCTTTCGCGTTGCTGCTGCTGCCGCTTGCCGCGGCAGCCGCGCGCGAGCTGCCCGCGCCCGTTCGCGACGCGCTTGCGCGTGCCGGCGTCCCGACATCGGCCGTTTCCGCAGTCGTTGCGCCGGTGGAGCGCGGGTCGCCGCTCGTCGAGCACAATCCCGCCGAGCCGATGAATCCGGCCTCCGTGATGAAGCTCGTCACGTCGTATGCCGCGCTCGACCTGCTCGGACCCGCTTACACCTTCAGCACCGACTTCTTCACCACCGCGGAGATATCCGGCGGCGTGCTCGAGGGCGACCTCTTCATCCGCGGCGGGGGCGATCCCAAGCTCACCGCCGATCGCCTCTGGCTCGCGCTGCACGAACTGCGATCGCGCGGGGTTCGCGAGATCCGCGGCGACGTCGTGATCGACCGCTCGTACTTCGCGCCCGTCGTCCACGACCCGGCGCGTTTCGACGGCGATCCACGCCGCGCCTACAACGTCGGGCCCGACGCGTTCCTCGTGAATTTCCACGCGGTCGAGTTCCGCTTCGTGCCCGACGCCGCCGCGGTCCGGGTCGCGCCGCAGCCGGACCTGCCCAACATCGAAATCGCGAGCCGCATCCGCCCGGTCCCGGGACCGTGCACCTGGTGGCGCGGCGACCTGAAGCACGACTTCGTCGAGAACGGCCTCGTCGCCACCGTCGTCTTCAGCGGGACGTACCCGATAGCCTGCGGCGAGAACACGTGGTCGCTCTCGGTGTTCGACTCGGCGACGTTCTCGGAAGCGATGCTGCGCTGGATCTGGAGCGAGAGCGGCGGCAAGTTGATCGGCAAGGTGCGAGCGGGCACGGTGCCCGTGAGCGCGCGCCCGTTGCTGCACGTGGAGAGCGAGCCGCTCGCCAACCTCGTGCGCGACATGAACAAGTACTCCAACAACGTGATGGCGCGCCAGATCTTCCTCGCGCTGTCGGCCGCGCGCCAGGGACAGGGCGAGGCGCAGGCGAGCGCGCAGGTCGCGCGGCAGTGGCTCGCGTCGCGCGGCATCGATGCGCCGGGTTTCTCGATCGAGAACGGCGCGGGCCTGTCTCGCGCCGACCGCATCACCGCGGCAACCCTCGTCTCGCTCCTGAAGAGCGCATGGGCCACGCCGCTCATGCCGGAGATCGCCGCGTCGCTGCCGGTGTTCGCCACCGATGGCACGCTCAAGACGCGCCGCGGCGGGAGCGCCGCCGGCCAGGCGCACGTGAAGGGCGGAACGCTCACCGGGGTGCAAAGCGCCGCGGGATATGTGCTCGATCGCTCCGGCAAGCGCTGGGCGTTCGCGATGATGATCAACCATCCGAAGGCCAACGCCGCCCAACCGGCGCTCGACGCGCTCATCGAGTGGGTGCACGCGCAAGGAAAATGAACGAGGACGCCACCAACCAGGTCCCGCCGCTGCAAGGCTACGACGCGTATGGCGCGGACCCGTGGCTGCGCGCGGCCGTGCGGCGTTCCGGCGCGACGTGGATCGAGGGCGCCGCGCACGGCCTCGGGCGTTACGCGGGCAGCGCGGAGGCGCAGGCGCATGCGGCGAGCGCGAACCGCAACACGCCAGAGCTCGTCACGCACGATCGCTTCGGCAACCGCATCGACTTCGTCGACTACCACCCGTCCTACCACGCGCTGATGGCGCGCGCGATCGGCGCTGGCGTGCATTCGCTCGCATGGAAACACCCGGGCGCCGGATTCAGCGCCCGCGCGGTGCTCTTCTATCTCTGGAACCAGCTCGAGCAGGGCACCGCGTGCCCGGTCACGATGACGTTCGCGTCGATCCCCGTGATGCGCCATGCGCCCGACATCGAGGCGCAATGGCGCGGCCGCGTGCTCGCCGATGCGTACGACCCACGCCCGATCCCGGTCGACGAGAAAGCCGGCGCCACGATCGGCATGGCGATGACGGAGAAGCAGGGCGGATCCGACCTGCGCGCCGTGCGCACCCAGGCCACGCGCGGCGACGGCGCCTGGCGGCTCGACGGGCACAAGTGGTTCTGTTCCGCACCCATGAGCGACGCGTTCTTCACGCTCGCTCGCGCCGAGCAAGGCGTGACCTGCTTCTTCGTGCCGCGCTCGTTGCCGGACGGCTCGCGCAACGCGATCCACATCCAGCGCCTCAAGGACAAGGTGGGAAATCGCTCGAACGCATCGTCGGAGATCGAGTACCACGCAACCGCCGCATGGCTCGTGGGCGAGCCGGGGCGCGGCATCGCGACGCTCATCGAGATGGCGCACCACACGCGCTTCGACATCGTGGTGGGCGTGGCCGGCATGATGCGCGCCGCGCTGAACGAGGCGGTGAACCACGTGCGCCATCGCAGCGCTTTCGGCAAGCGGCTCGAGCAGCATGGCCTCATGCAGAACGTGGTGGCGGACCTGGCGCTGGAGACGGAGGCGGCGCTCCTCGCCGCCTTCCGACTCGCGGCCGCCTTCGACGCGTCCGGCGAGAACGCCGCCGAGCGCGAGCTGCAGCGCGCGCTCACGCCGATCGCCAAGTACTGGCTTTGCAAGCGCATGACACCGGTGGCCGTCGAAGCGATGGAGTGCCTCGGCGGCAACGGTTACGTGGAGGAGTCGCCGCTCGCGCGGTTGTACCGGGAGGCTCCGCTGAACGGGATATGGGAAGGCAGCGCGAACGTGATCTGCCTCGACGTGCTGCGGGCGCTCGCGAAATCGCCCGAGGCTCTCGATGCGCTCTCGAAGGAAATCGGGCTTGCGAAGGATGCACGCATCGATCGCGTGGTGCAGCGCGCGCGCGTGGCGCTCGCCGATGCGCAGGTCGAAGCGCAGGCGCGCGTGATCGTCGAGTCGCTTGCGCTCGCCGTGCAGGCCTCGCTCATGCAGCGCTACGCGAACGCGCAGGCGGCCGAAGCCTTTTGCGCATCACGCCTGGAACCGCAGGGAAGCGGCCGCGCCTTCGGGACGCTGGCCGCGGGCACCGATACCGCGGGGCTCGCCGCGCGGGCCGCGCTCGAGGCCTAGGCGGCCTTGAGCTCCTCGAGCATCGCGAGCTTGTCGCGCGCGAGCACGAAGCGCCGGCCGATCTCGTCGCGCTGCTCCTGGTCGAAACGTTCGCGCAGCGCGGCGAACGTATCCTCGTACTCGGTCTCGATGTGGCGCCGGATCAAATCGGCCGCCACGTTGACGCGCGCATTCCAGTCGACCGTGCCGGGGGTGCTGCGCGTCAGCTTCTCGAACAGGCCATCCACGAGCTCGTGCTCGACGAAGCGTTCGTCGGCGCGCGAGGCTCTCGAATCGTTGGCGGCCTCGACGCCCTCCAGGGCGCGATAGACGACGGTCTCCTCGGCCAGGGCATGGATCACCCATGAGCGCCGAAGTGTCCGCAGCATCTCGAGGCAGCGCCGCTCGTCGTTTCCCGAGCGCAACGCATCCAGCTCCGCGAGGACCGATTCGTGGTCCTGGCGGAGCTGGTCGCGGATGTCGTCGGTCATGGGACGAGCGTGGTGCAGCTTAGTAACGCTTGTGCTCCGCGGCTTCCTGTTCCACTTTCGCGCCGCCGGCCTTCACGTCCTTGCCGGCGCCTTCAACGGTGTTGCAGGCGCCCAGGAAGAAGGACGCGCCGATGATCGCAGTCGCAGCGAGAAACAGTTTCATTTGTTGCCTCCAGTCAGGGCCCCTTCGGGGCAATGGTTGATTTCGGGCCGCCATCGGCGTCCCTCCAGCAATGCCCATGGTCGCCCACCGCGCGGGGTCCCGAGAATCAGGCAAATGCCCCTAGCGATGTGGGGTTCGTCCTACCCAGCCGTGGCTATCCGAAGGACCCGGGAGGCCGCGAACACGGCCCCGAGGGCGGCCAGGATGGCCGCAGTGAAGGCGGCGAGCGTTCCCCACGTGGGAGCAGCGAGGGCAAGTGCGAAGAAGAAGGCGGTGAAGCCGCACAGCCCCACCACGAAGCCGCGCGTGAGGCGTGCGACGGAATCCGCACCGTAAAGGGCGAGCGTGAAGGGCGGCATGATCGATCCGGTCACCGGCACCGAGAGCAGCACGCCGCTCACGACCGGACCGAACGCATCGGCCGCCCAGAGGATCGCCGCCGCGAGAGCGACGGCGGCGGCGAGCCGCAGGTGCAGCTCGGCGCGCGGGATTCGCGCGGGCACGGCAGGCATGCGCGGCTGCGGCAGGAAGGCCCAGGCGGCACCGAGCCCGGCGATCGCGAAAGCGAGCGCAGGCCAGGGTCCCGGATCGAACGATGCGACGACGAGCGCGGCCAAGGTGAAGCTCGTCCATCCGGCCGCCAACGCGAGCGGCCACGGCGCTCGCCTGGCCATATGCGCGAAGGCGAGCAGGTGCGCGCCCTGTCCCAGGATCGCGGCGAGCGTCATCGTGGCCGAGCGTGCGGCGAACGCGGGGCCGTGGTCGAGCGCGAGATAGAGCGTGATGGGGCCCCCTATGAGCGGCAACCCGCCCAGGTATCCCGACACCGCATGTCCCCAGCGACGTGCCGCGAGCGTGGCGAGCCAGATCGCCGCCGGAACGAGGGCAAGCCTCAGCAGCGTCTCCGTGGTCACCGCTAACGCCTGTTGCCGCCCGCCACCATGCGGTACTCGTACAAGCGGCATTCGAGCGCGCCGTTGAAGAGCACCGTCCGCTTGGACGCCGAGAGCCGGATCAGCTTGGGCAGCTCCGGGTCTCCCGAGAGGATGTATGCGGTCCATCCCGCGAAGCGCTTCTTCAGCGTGTCGCCCAGCTGCGGATAGAACTGCGCGAGGTCTTCCTTCTCGCCCAGGCGCACGCCGTAGGGCGGGTTCGTGACCAGCAGGCCCGTGGCGGCGGGAGCCGAGAGCTCGAGCAGGTTCACCTGCTTCAGCGTGACCGCGCCTTCGAGGCCGGCGTCGCGCAGGTTCATGCGCGCCGAATCGACCGTGCGGCCGTAGAGATCGGAGCCGTAGATGGGAAGGGAGGCGATCGGCTTCTCGTCGCGCTGCGCCTTCGCGAGCAGCCTCTCCCATGTCGGGGCGCTGAATCGCGCCAGCTTCGTAAAGCCGAACGCGCGCGATCGCCCCGGCGCGCGGCCGAGCGAGATGTCGGCCGCCTCGGACAGGAAGGTGCCCGCGCCGCACATCGGATCGAGGAGCGCCACGCCCGGGCGCCATCCCGTCATGCGCAGGATCCCGGCGGCGAGATTCTTCTTGAGCGGCGCCTCGCCCACGAAGTCGCGCCGTCCGCGCTTGAAGAGAGGCTCGCCGCTGGTATCGACGTAGAGCGTGCACGTCTTCGCGTCGAGGAACGCGTGGATGCGCACGTCGGGATCCCTTGCAGACACCGAAGGCCTGTGGCCCACGGCACCGCGGAAGTGGTCCGCGATGGCGTCCTTCACGCGCAGCGTCACGAAGTCCAGGCTCTTCACGGGGCTGCGATGCGCGTTGGTCTCGACCTTGAAGGTGCGCTCGGCGGAGAAGTATTCGCGCCAGGGCACTTCCTTGCCGCGCTCGTAGACGTCGTTCTCGTTCGCGTACCGGAACTGCGCGACCTGCCAGAGGATGCGGCTCGCGATGCGCGAATGCAGGTTCGCCGCGTACACGAGATCGAAGGGACCCGTGAAAGAAACGCCGGCTTCAGCGGCCTTCGCGCGCTGCGCTCCGAGCGCGGTGAGCTCCTCGGCGAGCGCGGGTGCCAGCCCGCGGGGGCACGGCGCGAAGAAATAATTGGGGGTGTTCTGCTGTTTATGCACTCAGAACGGCTTCACGACGACCAGCACCACGACCGCGAACAGGATCACCGTCGGAATCTCGTTCACCCAACGGTAGTAGACGTGCGTGTGGCGGTTGGCGTCGCGCGCGAAGTCGGACATGAGAGCGCGCATCCAGAAGTGATAGACGACCAGCAGCACCACCAGCGCCACCTTGGCGTGCATCCATCCGCCCGTGATGCCGAATCCAAGCCAGAGCCACAGGCCCGTGGCGACCGTGACCACCATCGCGGGCGTCATGATTCCGCGGTAGAGCTTGCGTTCCATCACCTTGAAGCGCTCGCGCGTTGCCGCGTCTTCGGCCATGGCGTGGTAGACGAACAGGCGCGGCAGGTAGAAAAGCCCCGCGAACCACGCGACGACGAACACGACATGAAAGGCCTTGATCCAGAGCATGAGCCTATAATTTTACCGATGTTGAGAATCCTCCTTCTTGCAATGCTGTCCGCGGGCGCCGCGCTCGCCGCGCCGGTCGTGAAGACCGAGCATGTCGAAGCCGAACTGATCGCGGAGAAAGCCGCATTCCAGGTCGGCCAGCCCGTCACCGTGGGCCTGAAGCTGCGGATGGAACCGCAGTGGCATACGTACTGGAAGAACCCCGGCGACTCGGGCCTTCCGACCAGGATCGAGTGGGTCCTCCCCGAGGGATGGAAAGCGGCACCGATCCAGTGGCCGCACCCGCAGCCGCTGCCTGTCGGCCCGCTGATGAACTACGGATACGAGGATGAAGTGGTGCTCCTCACGGAGCTCACCCCGCCGGCGAACGCGAGCGCCGGCAAGGTGCCCGTGAAGGCGCGCGCCGAATGGCTCGTGTGCAAGGACATCTGCATTCCCGAGAAAGGCGAGCTCGATACGACGCTCACGCTCGCCGCGACGCAAGCGCCGGCCAATCCTCGCATCGAGGCGGCCATCGAGCGCTCGCGCAACAACCTTCCCGTGGATGCCAGGGGATGGAAATTCGAGTCATCGCTCACCAAGACCGCGCTCGTCGTGCGCCTCATGCCGCCGCAGGGCGTGAGCGCGCCGGCGAAGGTCGACTTCTTCCCCGAGCGCGAGGGGCTCATCGAGCCCGCCGCTCCGCAGAAGGTCGCGCGCGACGGGCAAGGCGTGCGCATCGAGATGAAGCTCGCCGATCCGCCACCCGCGAACGTGAAATCGATTTCCGGCGTCGCGGTCACGGACGGGGCGTGGCCGGGCACGAAAGCGCGCGCGATCAACTTCGCCGCCGACGTGGGCGCCATGGCGCCGCTTGCCGCCGCCACGTCATCGGCCTCCGGCGCGATCGGCAGCAGCACCCTCGCCGCGCTCTTCTTCGCACTGCTGGGCGGCATCCTGCTGAACCTCATGCCGTGTGTCTTCCCGGTGCTGGGGATCAAGGTGATGGGCTTCGTCGAACACGCGCACGGCGAGCCGCGCGCGATGCGCCTGCAGGGCGTGATGTTCACGATCGGCGTGCTGATCTCGTTCGTGGCGCTCGCGGCCATCATGCTGTCCCTGCGCGCGGCGGGCACGCAGCTCGGCTGGGGATTCCAGCTGCAGTCGCCGTCCGTGGTGGTGCTGCTCGCGGTGCTCTTCTTCGTGCTCGCGCTCAACCTCTCGGGCGTGTTCGAGTGGGGCGCGTTCGCGCAGTCGCTCACGTCGAACCTCTCGGCGAAGGGCCGCTATGCCGACGCGTTGCTGTCCGGCGTCCTGGCTTCCGTCGTCGCGACACCGTGCACGGCGCCGTTCATGGGCGCGGCCGTGGGATTCACGCTCACGCAGGATGCGGCGAGCGCGCTCCTGGTTTTCTTCGTGCTGGGCCTGGGCATGGCGCTGCCCGTGCTCGCGCTCTCGATGTTCCCGCGGTTGCTGCGCGTGCTGCCCAAGCCGGGCGTGTGGATGGAGACCTTCAAGCAGGTCCTCGCATTCCCGCTGTACGCCACCGTCGCGTGGCTCGCGTGGATCCTGGGCGCGCTGGGCGGCAACGACGCGATCTTCGCGCTGCTCGCGGGGCTCGTGCTGGTGGCGATGGGCGCGTGGTTCTACGGACGCTGGGCACACGCGGGCGGGATCTGGCAGCCGGCCATCGCCGCGATGCTCGGAGCCGTCGGCATCCTGATTGCATGGCCAGGGCAGCTGGCACCAGAGCAGGCCACGCATGCGGCGCCGAAGGCGGGCGAGCTCGCATGGCAGCCGTGGTCTCCGGAGGAAGTCCGCCGACTCACCGATGGCGGTCGCCCCGTGTTCGTGGACTTCACCGCCGCGTGGTGCGTCACCTGCCAGGTGAACAAGCGCGTGGCGCTCAACAACGACGAGGTGGTGAAGGCGTTCGCCGCGCACGACCTCACCGCGCTCAAGGCGGACTGGACGCGCCGCGACCCGCGCATCACCGCGGAACTCGCCTCGCTCGGACGCAACGCGATCCCGGTCTATGCGATCTACCTTCCGGGCAGCGACGCGCCGCGCCTGCTGCCCGAGGTGCTCACGCCCTCGATCGTGCTCGAGGAAGTCTCACGGCTGCCCGCCACCAAGGCGACGGCGGTCACGCAACGCTGAAGGAGTCCCATGAAGACCGTCCTTGGAATCGCCGCAATCGCCCTTTCCACTTCCGTGCTGGCATCGGCCCCGCCCGGCCAGCAGGCGCCCACCTTCACGCTCACGGACCTGAACGGCAAGACCGTGAGCCTCGCCGACTACAAGGGCAAGACCGTCGTGCTCGAATGGCACAACTTCGAGTGTCCCTTCGTGCAGAAGCACTATCGCAGCGGCAACATGCAGGCGCTGCAGAAGAAGTACGCGAACGACGTGGTCTGGCTCGCGGTCACTTCCACGGCGCGCACCGCTTCCGACTACATGGAGCCGCCGCGCATCTCCAAGCAGCTCACGGAGTTCAAGGCGGCTCCCGCGCATTACCTCATGGATACACCCGGCAGCGTCGGCATGGCCTTCGGCGCGAAGACCACGCCGCACATGTACATCATCGATCCTTCGGGCAAGGTGGCCTACAACGGCGCCATCGACGATCGCAAGTCCACGCACGTGGAAGACGTGAAAGGCGCGAAGAACTATGTGGCGGCGGCCCTCGACGAGATGAAGGCGGGCAAGCCCGTGACGGTCGCGTCGACCACGCCGTACGGCTGCAGCGTCCACTACCAATAGGCCTCGCATGAAATTCCTCCATGCGGCGGCGCTGGCCGCCCTTCTCGCCGGTTGCGCGCCGTTCGTCACGCAGAGCCCGGGCCACGGGCTCTCGCCGGTGAATGCGGTTTCCGAAGGCGGCGACGAGCACCTGCTGCTCTTCGGCTATGACGTCGTCGCGTACTTCACCGACGGCAAGCCCGTGAAGGGCGATCCCGCCGTGAAGAGCGTTTACAAGGACGTGACCTTCCGCTTCGCCAGCGCGGAGCACAAGGCGATGTTCGAAAAGTCCCCGGAGAAGTACATCCCGCAATTCGGCGGGTATTGCTCCAACGGCATCGCGTACGCGATCCCGTGGGGCGGCGACGCGGACCGGTTCCGCATCATCGACGGCAAGCTCTACATGTTCGGCGGCCAGGGATCGCTCGATGCGTTCATGCTCGACCCGAAGCGCAACATGGAGCTCGCGAACAAGTATTGGGCCGAGGAAGTGAACGGCTCCAACGCATTCGTGCAGAGGGCCAAGCGCTTGGTCTTCCGCGTGCCGCACTACAAGAGCGGCAAGGAGCTCGCGGACGAAGTCGCGAAAGCGAAGCAGCAGAAGGGCCAGGCGCTCTAGCGGATCCAGCGCGCGACGATCTCGCGCAGCAAGTGCAGCTTGCGATGGAAGAAGTGCTCGCCGCCGGGCACCACGACCACCGGCACGTCGCGCACCGTGGCCCATGCGATCGAATCGGAAAGCGGCACCGTCTCGTCGAGGTCGCCGTGCACGACGAGCGTGTTGGCAGTGGTGTGGCGCCCGGGCGGACCGAGCGCTGAATCGTTGGGGTCCGGCGCCTCGCCCATGCCGTGCGCGCTGATGCGGCGAAACCCGGGCGCGACGAGCACGAGTTGCGCGAAGTCCACGCGGCAGCTCGTCCGCGTGGCGACCGCGCCGCCGAAGGAAAAGCCCGCGAGCATCAACGGCAACGCTGGCGACTCGCCGCGCGCATGCTCGACCACGCGGACCATGTCGTCGGTCTCGCCGCGGCCCTCGTCGTGCACGCCCTCGGTGCCGCCCACACCGCGAAAGTTGAACCGGTAAGCGACGCAGCCGGACTCCACGAATGCGCGGGCAAGCGTGGTGACGACCTTGTTGTCCATAGTGCCGCCGAAGAGCGGATGCGGATGCGCGATGACGGCGATCGCGCGCGGGCAATCCGGAGCCTGCGATGCGACTTCGATCTTTCCCGCCACGCCCTGCATGTGCGCGCGGCCCCGCGGCGCCGGCATCGCTAGATCTTCAGCCGCTCGACCGGCCGGCCGTTGACCAGGTGCTCATCGACGATCTCGTCGATGTCCTGCTTGTCGACGTAGGTGTACCAGGTGCCCTCGGGATAGACCACGATGCAGGGCCCTTCTTCGCAGCGGTCGAGGCAGCCGGACGAATTGATGCGCACCTGCCCCTCGCCGCTCATCTTCAGTTGCTTGATGCGCTTCTTGGCGTGCTCGCGCATCGCCTCGGCGTTGTGGTTGGCGCAGCAGGCCGCCGGCGGATCGCGGCGATTCTGGCAAAAGAACACATGATGTTTGTAAAAGCTCATCCCGCGATTTTACGCGTGTGCAGGAAGAGCGCGATCAGGAACACGAGCGCAAGGAACGGCCACGCCTCGTGCAGGTATTGCGTAAGCGTCGTGAAGGTCGCGAGCTGCCCGTAGGGCCAGCGGAAGACGCGCAGCAGCTCGTCCAGCGCACTATAGGCCCCGAAGATCTTCGACAGGAGCGCTCCGGCGAGCACGAAGAGGAGCGCGGTGTAGATGCGCGCGCCGCGCGGCAGCATCCGCAATGGAAACAGGATCGCGATGCCGATCACGAGTCCCACGATGCGCCCGGCCGACAGCCAGTCCTCGGTGAAGTGCGGCTGCAGCATGAACGACGCCGCGACGAACTTCAGCCAGAGCGCGGCCGAAAGCAGCACGACCGTCACGCGAAGCGCACCTCTCGCGCCCCGCAGCAGCGAAGAGATGAACAGCCCGAAGCCGCAGATGGAAAGTGCGACTCCCACCCACTGAACGACCCCGGCCGCGGTGGAGTTGTCGTCCTCGGCCAGGATGTTGCCCGCGCCGAAGAACGGCAGCGCCGGATTGAGCTGCGCGATGAGCCACAACATGACCAGGACGAGTCCCGCGTCGCCCCATCCGCCGTCGATCACGAGGCGGCTGCGAACCTGGCCCAGCGGGCGCGTGGCCACGGAGTACCAGGGGTCGACGAAGACGAGCGCGCCCGCGAGCGCGCCTCCCGTGTTCGCGAGCACGTCGTAGAACGACGCGATGCGGTTCGGGATGAAGAGCTGCGCGCACTCCATCGCGAAGCTGAACGCGAAGGCGAGCACGACCGCCTTCACCATGGCCGCGCGCAGCGTCGACTGCTCGCGGAAATAAAGGCACGCGAGCATGCCGAGCGGCGCGTACGCGAGGACGTTCAGCGCGATGTCGAAGCCGGTCACGTATTTCGGGCGCGTGAAGAACCCGGCGACCAGGTCGCCCGAGGGTGGCCGCAGCGGAAGGAACGGATACAGGCTCGCGTAGGCGATGAGCAGCGCCCACACGGCGAGCGAGCCGCGGTATCGCGCCGGCTCCTCCAATCGCGGCCGTTCGCCGGTCCGATCGAAGGCCTCGGCGTCGTTCATCCGATGGGCTTGAGGCCCTCGCGGTAACGCGCCGCGCGCTCGGCGTAGTGGTCGGCGATCCAGGTGTTCACGGCGATCTCCTCGCTCGTGAGCTGGCGTGCGACCTTGTTCACTCCCAGGACCAGCGAGCCGTCCGGGATCACCTTGCCTTCGGTCACCATCGCGCCCGCGCCGATGAGGCAGTTCTTCCCGATGACCGCGCGGTTGAGGACGATGGCGCCGATGCCGATGAGGGAGTTTTCGCGCACGGTGCACCCGTGCAGCATCACCAGGTGGCCCACGCTCACGTTTTTCTCCAGCGTCACGGGCACGCCCTCGTCGGTGTGGATCACGGAGCCGTCCTGGATGTTCACGTTCTCGCCCAGGTCGATCCAGTCGTTGTCGCCGCGGATGGTGACGTTCCACCACACGCTCGCGTTGTGGCCCAGGCGCACGGTCCCGATCACCGCGGCGTTGTGCGCGACGAAGTAATCGCCCTTGAACTGCGGCTTGCGATCATCCAGCTCGTATATCACGCCAGCCCTACATCTGCTTGAAGAGGTGGGAGTATATGCGCGACACCACGAGCGTCTCGTCCTTGCCCTTGATCTTCACGTGGGCCTGGCCGCGGAAGTCGCGCGTGACGCCCGCGATGGCGCTCGCGTTCACGACGGTCGAGCGG
>Ga0105248_10006557_pt1 | contig 12764 bp, 7 predicted proteins | sample KBSS34metaG_FD_81524 | JGI IMG/M metagenome (GOLD analysis project Ga0105248, IMG submission 81524) | Switchgrass rhizosphere microbial communities from Kellogg Biological Station, Michigan, USA - KBS S3-4 metaG | ecosystem: Host-associated > Plants > Roots > Rhizosphere > Soil | place... | reverse complement strand
TGCCGGTGTCGGTGGACGGCGCGGACGTCACTGGCCTCGTGCTGCAAACGTCGGCCGGATCCTCGATCACCGGCCGCGTGACCTTCGACACATTCAACGGCGCAAGGACACCGCGCCCGGGTCAGATCGACATCACGCCGGTGCCGATCGATCCGGATCTGTCGCCGGCCTCGCCGGGAAGCGCGGACGTCCACGCCGACTGGAGCTTCGAGATCCACGGCGTCAACGGACCGCGGCGGCTGCAGCTGCAGCGCGCACCGTCGGAGTGGACGCTGAAGGAGATCCGCGTCAACGGCATCGACGTCACCGACAGGCCGCTGGCGTTCGGCAACGCGAACCAGTCGCTGAGCGACGTCGAGGTCGTGCTCACCGATCGCATCAACACCGTCACCGGCACCATCGTCGACGATCACGGGCGGGCGGCGCCGACGGCGACGGTCGTCGTCTTTTCACCGGATCGCGACCGCTGGTATCCGGGGTCGCGGTACCTGCGCGTGGCGTCAGCGGGCGCCGATGGCGCGATCCTCCTCACCGGCCTTCCCGCCGGCAGCTACTACGCCGCCGCCGTGCCGGCGCTCCCGCCCGACGGCGACGATGCGTGGCAGGATCCAGGGTACTTGCAGTCGCTGGTCGGCCGCGCGTCCGCGTTCGCGCTCGGCGAGGGGCAGTCGCATTCGCTCAGACTGAAACTGCCGTAGGTTCGTTTTTTCTCCTGGGCAACGGCGAGAAACGGCGTCGGCCGTGAGAGCGTTCTCTTCGACGACCGATCGAAGAGCGGCTCCCCAGCTCACCCCTCGAGCCGGCGGACCGCATGACTGTGGCCGAGCGGTTGCCTCATATCGAGCGGTTGCCTCATATAAGGAGATTTTGACGAAATTGGGCCCGACCGCCTCAAATCAGTAAGCCAACAGATGACAAAGACGTGCACTATGGTCATAATTGACGGATGCGCACGTACTCGACCGAGGCGATTTCAAAGATCACCGTGCGGCTCTTTCGCATCCAGGCGCTGCTCGAACAAATCGAACATGAGTGCGAGGACCACCGCGAGACATTGGAGCTCATTCGCCGCGAGATGAAAGCGGCGGTCGACGCACTGCAGCCTACGACCTAGCGACGTGCCGGTGTCCGCCGCCCGCATCCAGATCGTCCTACGCGCGATTCCCTGATTCTTTTTTCTGTTCGGCGACCGCGAGAAATGCGTCGGCCGCGTGCGACCGGTGAGCCTTCCGGCACACGAGCGTGACCTGGCGTTTACGCGATACGCCGTTCACGAGCACCGCGACGAGCCGTCCGCTGGCGATCTCGGTGATCGCGCAGCGCCGCGGCAGCAGCGCCACACCCAGCTTCAGCTCCACCGCGCGCTTGATGCCGTCGAGACTCGGCAGCGCGATGACCATGCGCAGCGGCACGTGATGCTCCTCGAACAGCCGCAGGACGCGCTCGCGCGCCGGCGACGGATCGTTGTGCGCGACGACCGGTTCTTCCGCAATGTCCTCCATCGACACCTGACGCCGATCCGCGAGCCGATGCGCGGGCGGCACCAGCAGCACGAGTTCGTCGGTGCCGACCGGAACCTCGAGCAGCCCCGCTTCTGACGGGTGAAACGTCAGCGCGCCGAAATCGAGGCTGCCCTGCTGGACTTCGACCGCGATCTGCCGCGCGGGCACGCGGCGCACGTCGATCGTGATGTCGGGATAGCGCTGGCGGAAGCGCCCGATCAGCGGCAGCAAGGTGTGAACGGCGGCCTCGTTGGCGCCGATGAGGACGCGGCCGCGGCGCATGTCGCGCAGTTCGCGCACCGCCGACTCGGTCTCCTCCGCGAGGCGCACGAGGCGCTGCCCGTAGTTCTGGAGCATCCGCCCCGCCTCGGTCAGGGTCCCGGTCTTGGAAGACCGATCGAACAGCTGCTCGCCCAATTCGACCTCGAGCCGGCGCACCGCCTGGCTCACCGCCGGCTGTGTCCGGTGCACCTTGGCCGCGGCCCGCGAGAAGCTGCGCTCCTGCGCAACGGCGAGGAAAATCTTCAGCGCCCCCAGGTCCATGCACCTGGACTATAACATGACGTTATTTTTCCTTAATCATTATCGCTTTGACTTCTACCTAGCCAAGGGCCCACCATGACGGCATGAGTACGAGCGCACGCGTGACCATCTTCGATACCACCCTCCGCGACGGCGAGCAGGCCCCCGGCTATTCCCTGGACGTCGTGTCCAAGCTGGAAATGGCGCGCGCGCTCGACGCGCTCGGGGTGGACGTTCTCGAGGCCGGGTTCCCGATCGCGTCGCCCGCCGACTCCGAGGCGGTGCGGCAGATTGCCGCGGGCGTGCGGCGTCCGGTGATCGCGGCGCTGGCGCGGACGCGCAGCCAGGACATCGAGGAAGCGGCGAGCGCACTGGCTCCCGCCGAGCGGCCGCGCATCCACACGTTCCTGGCGACGTCGGAGCTGCACCTCTCGGCGAAGCTCCGGATCACGCGCGAGGAGTGCCTCGACTCGGCGGTCGCCGCGGTGAAGCTCGCCCGCCGTTACACCGACGATGTGGAGTTTTCGGCGGAGGACGCGACACGGAGCGACCGCGATTTTCTCTGCCGCGTCATCGAGGCGGTGATCGACGCTGGCTGCACGACCGTCAACCTGCCCGACACGGTCGGCTACGCAACGCCTGACGAGCTGCGCGAGTTCTTCGAGCAGATCATCGGCCGGGTCCCCAATTCAGGCCGCGCGATTTTCAGCACGCACTGTCACAACGACCTCGGGCTCGCCGTCGCCAACAGCCTCGCGGCGATCCAGGGCGGGGTACGCCAGGTCGAGTGCTCGATCAACGGCATCGGCGAGCGCGCGGGCAACGCGTCGCTCGAAGAGGTCGTGATGGCGCTGCGCGTCAGGCCCGATCGGCTGCCGTTCGACACCGGGATCCGGTCGGCGGCGCTGTTCGAAACGAGTCAGCTGCTGTCGGCGCTCACCAGCGAGCCGGTCCAGGCGAACAAGGCGATCGTCGGCCGCAACGCCTTCGCGCACGAAGCCGGGATCCATCAGGACGGCGTGCTCAAGGATGCGCGCACCTACGAGATCATGAAGCCGGAGGACGTCGGCCAGTCGGTGTCGTCGCGGCTCGTGCTCGGCCGCCACTCGGGCCGCCACGCCGTGCAGTCCCGCTGCGAGACGCTCGGTTTCACGCTGACGCACGAAGAGGTCGGCGACGTCTATCGCGCGGTCATCTCGCTTGGCGAGCACCGCAAGGCGATCGGCGACGGCGATCTCCGCCGCATCGTCGATCGCGTCCGCACGCCGGCCGCCGCGGCCGCCGCCGCGAGCACGGCGCACGTCGAGACGGTCGGCTACGGACACGGGGTGTGACGCTTCGCGTTGTAGCAATCTGCAATTAGAATTGCTGGCGTGATCCCACTCCGGGATGTGATCCCGTCACGCACCACTCCCTACATCACGATCACGATCATCGCGCTGAACGCGCTGGCGTGGCTCTTCGAGCTGTCGCTGCCGCACGACGCGCTCAACGAATTCCTCACCGCCTTCGGCGTCGTGCCCGCGTACTTCTCGGCGCCAACCCTCGTCACCTCGATGTTTCTCCACGGCAGCTGGTCGCACGTGCTTGGCAACATGTGGTACCTGTGGATCTTCGGCGACAACGTCGAGGATCGCGTCGGCCATGGCCGCTTCATCCTCTTCTACCTGCTGTGCGGCGCCGCCGCGGCCCTGGGGCAGGTCGCGGTCGATCCGAACTCCACGCTGCCGACCATCGGCGCCAGCGGCGCGATCGCCGGCGTCATGGGCGCCTACTTCGTCCTCTACCCGCACTCGCGCGTTCTGACCCTGATCCCCTGGATCTTCATCCAGATCGTGGAGCTGCCGGCCATCGTCCTCCTCGGCTTCTGGTTCGTGATGCAGTTGTTCAGCGCCGGCACGATCGCGATGACGACGCACAGCAGCGGCGGGGGGGTCGCCTTCGCCGCCCACGTCGCGGGATTCGTCGTCGGGATGGGCGCCGTGTTCGTCTTCAGGAAGCGCTCGCTCGACCCCTGGGATCGAAGCCGTACCTACTGAGGGATTGAGGCGCGGCCAGATCTCGCTACGATTTCGCGCGAATCTGGGCGGAGAGGCGCGCGATCTCGACGAGGATCTTCTCGAGATCGGCGTCGTACTGATCGGGCGGCGTCGATTCCTTCCGCGCCTTCAGCTCCTCGAGCTGCGTCTCCAGATCGGCGCGCCGCCGCACCAGCCCGGCGAGGGCGGTGTCGGCCGGCAGGGCGAGCGCCACGTCCGGCTCGAGGTACGTGACGCGGGCGATCGCGCCGTCGGTGCCGGGGCTCTGCGCCTCGCGTCCGATCCCCGCGCCGGTGTCGTCGAGCAGCGGCCGCTCCGTCGGCAGCTGCCCCTTCTGCTCGAACCACTGCCGCACGCCGGCGCTGGCGTAGGTGAACGCTTCCCACATCGACACGCGGTTGTTGCGATCGAGATCGGCGGCGGGATCGTCGAACGCCTTGATGAAGAACTCGGGGAAGACGGTCTCGAACTGCTGCGCCGCGGTATCGGTGGCGGTCAGCACGACGTGCCCCTTGGCGGCGAGCTTGCGCAGGAACGGATAGCTCGCGCCGGTCGTGTTGACGAACACCAGGCGCCCCGGCAGCGGCCGCAGCAGATCGCTCCACTCGCCCGCGCTCAAGTCGGGGCCGACGAGATTGAATTTGGCCTCCTCGCCGTCGAGCGTCGTACCGTGGCCGATCAGGAGGACGATGAGCTGGTCGTCCTTCGTCATCCGCTTGCGAAGATCGGCAAATGCGGCGCGGACGTTCTCGCGCGTCGCCTGCTTCACGCCGTCGGCCGCAGACTCGGCGAGGACGAAGAGCCGCTGCGCGTCGTAGTGGAACTTGCCGCGCAGCGTCTCGACGAACGACGTGCGCCACTTCGCGTACTTCTGCGCGTAGGCGTCGCCGCCTGAGGCGCCGGTCACGATGAGGGCGTACCGCTCGCCTGCGTGTGCGGCCGAGGGAGAGACAAGGAACGCAAAGCTCGCAAAGCACGCAAATAAAACCAGCGTTACGTTCTGTGCGGGTTTTGCGTGCTTTGCGTTCAACGACGCCATCATGTTCACCGCAGCCCCCAGCGGCGGCGAAGGATCCACTCGCTCGACAACAGCCCGATGATCAGCGCGAAGGCCCATGGCTCATGCCAGAGATCGCGCCGTTCGGGCGCCGCGCTCTGCGGTACTGCTGCCCGGAGCCAGTCCGGCACCTTCGACGCCTCCGCGGCCCGCACGTAGCGACCGCCCGAGTTGCGCGACACCCGCCTGAGGAATCCTTCGTTGAGACGCGGGTCCGCGAACTCGCGGTCGGCGCCGCCGACATACAGCCAGCGATCGGTCGAGCCGAGGCTCGCTGCGCCGCGGCGGGCCTCCGCGTGAACGCGGTAGAGCCCCGGCTGCTCAGGACTGAACGCCGCGGTATAGCGCCCCCCGGCCGGATCGGCATGGCGCAGCACGATAGGCTGCGTCGCGCCCCCGGGTACGGTCATGGTTGCCTCGATTGTCGCATCGGTCACCGGCACGAACGAGGCATCCCTGGCGTCGACGTCGACGGCGATGACGTCGCCTGGCTCCGCCGCGTCCGGCACGCCGATCGAGACGGGATCGGGCGCCGCCGACGAGAGCCAGCGCGCCGCCCCCCGCCAGAAGAACTCGTACGAACGATCGGTCGACGCCACCATCATCTTCCAGCGCCACGATGCTTCACCGCCGAACACCATCGAGCGCCCCTGGCCGTAGCGCTGCACGGCGACCAGCGGAAACACACCGCCGTCCGGCGACTTCGTCAGCGCCAGCACCGTCGCGCCAGGACGGGGACCACCCAGCGGAGCGCTCGCCGCGAGCGCCGGCAGCGCCGACCACATCCGGCGCGTTTCGTCTGGTGACGCGCCGATCCTCATGATCGGATGCGCCTCGCCTTCCGTCGTCAGCGTGAGCCGGTTGTGGGCCGCGAGATCGTCGGGCAGCGATGCGCGTACGAGACCGCCGCGTCGATCGCTGAGCTCGACCGGCAGCACTTCTTCGAGCGGCGTCGCGGAGAGGCCCTTCTGGGCAAACGAGCGTCCGCCGAGCACCAGCAGTCCACCGCCGCGTTCGGCGACGAAATCGGCCGCGTCTTTCAGCTGCGCCCTCGAGAAGAAATCGCCTTCGACGTTGGCGATGATCACGGCGTCGTACGCGAACAACTGCGCGCGTGTCGCGGGAAAGCCGAGCGCGAGCGCCGGCGCCCGGCCGCCACCGGCCTGGACGAAGAACGTGTCCTGACCGTCGCCGTTCTTGCCCTTGCGCGTCACCGAATCGACGTCGAGCCCCGGATCGCCGGCGAGCGCCCGCGTCAGGAAGCTGTGCTCGAATCCCGGCGCGCCTTCGACGAGCAGCAGCCGCCGCTTGCGGCCAACGGGACTGACGAGCAGGCTGCGGCTGTTGTTCTCGCCAACCGCCTCGCCCTCCTCGCGCGGGATCTCGGCGGTGTAGACCGTGGCGTTGAGTGGATCGGGCGAGACGGTGAAGAGCTGATCGATCGGCGATCCGTCCGCGGTCGGCACGAGGCGGCGCGTGTCGAGCAGCTGGCCGTTGGCGAGCACGCGCAGCGAGAACGGCGCGCGGCCGAATCCGCTGCTCACGGCGGTCACGTGCAGATCGACGCTGGCGTGATCGAGACGTGGATCGCCGGCCGTGATGCCGAGCACTTCGCGATCGCGCGGGCCATCCGGCGACCCGATGCCGACCGTAAACACCGGCGGGCCGTCGGCGGCGCCGCCCGACCCGCCGTCGCGGGCCCTGCCTGTCCCGCCCGTCCCGCCGCTCCCGGTATCGCCGCCATCGGAGAGGACGACGATCCCGGCGACGCGCTGGCCGCGATAACGTTCGCGCAGGGACGCGAGCGCGCCGGCGAGATCGGTACGGCGCGCGGCGGCGGCAAGCCCGTCAATCTTCACCGGCGTGAGTGTGTCGCCGGCTCCAAAGATCTCGGTCTTGAAATGGGTGGTGACCGGCAGGCCGAGCTCGTTCTTCAGCAGGCCGGTGGCGCGGGCGAGCCGCGTCTGGCCGTCCGCGTCGGACAGCCGCATGCTGCGCGAGACGTCGACCAGGATCGGCACAATCGCATCGCGCGATCCGCCGGGCGGGAGAACGGCGATGGGGCGGAACAGGAACAGCACCAGCGCCGCGAGGGCGAGCGCGCGAAGGCCGACGAGCACACCACGCTGCCGCGGCGTGAGCGGCGACAGCGGGCGCCGGTACTCGACGTAGACGACGGCGCCGACGGCCGCCGCGAGCACGATCGCCAGCCACCACGGCAGCGGGTAAGCAAAATGCATCTACGGTTTTTTCTTCGACGCGATCGCCTTGAAGTAGTCGTCGACCTGCTTCTGGTAGCCGGCCGGCGCCTTGTCGTCGGCGCCGGCGGCGAGCCGGTCGTGTGCCTGTTTCTCCTGAAGTTTCCTGGACAGGGAGGTCTCGACGTGATCGAGCAGCTGCGTTGCCTGACGGCGCATCTCTTCCCACTTCGCGAAGTCCTGCTTGAAGGCTTCCGTGCCCGGCGCCGAGAGCCCGACGCTGGTCGGCGCGTCGAAGCTGAACCCGCCGCCGCCACCTCGCGCGAAGGCGGGATCGTCGCGGCGCATCTGCTCGGCCAGTTCCTTGGTCTGCTGCAGCTGACGCTGATACTGCTCGCGCAGTTTTTCCAGGTCGGCGCCGCCACCGCCACCGCCGGCGCGACCCTCGCCGGACTTGCCGGTATCGCCCGCTGACTTCTGCGCGCTCGATCCGGTCGGTCCTGTTCCTCCGGCCTCTCCCGCCTTTCCTGCCGCTCCTGCCCGTCCTGTCTCTCCTGCCCTCCCCGCCCGTCCTGTCCCCTCCTGCGCCATCTGACCCAGGGCGCGGCCGGTCTCGTTCAGCTGTTCGCGGAGCTCCTGCGCGCGCGCCCGCTGCTCCGACAGCTTCTGGGCGTCGCCGTCACGCGCGCCGGCCGCTGACGCCAGCTTGTCGGCCGCCTTCTCCAGCGTACGGGCCAGCTCCTGTTGCGCCACGGCCTGCGCGCGCGGATCGTCGGTCGAGCGCGGCGCCGTGCTGCCACGGCCGCCCTTCGGATCCTGAGTCGCCGCGCGCATCGCGTCGGCCGCCTGCCGCATCCGCTCCGACAGCCGCTGGCGCTCGAGGTCTTTCGCGACGTCACCGGCGGCCTGCGTCTGCGCCGCGCTTTGCGCGCTCTCCGCACCTTGAGAACCTCGAGAACCCGGCGAACCTGGAGAACCTAGAGAACCCTGAGCACCTCGAGAACCCCGAGCACCTTGAGAAGGTCGCGAACCCTGCTGCGACAGCCCCTCCTGCAGTTTCTGGGCGCGCTCAGCCAGACGATCCTGCTCGCCGGCGAGCTTGCGCACGGCGTCCTTCCCGGCGTCGCCCTGCGCGGTCCTGGCGAGCTCCGTCGCGATCTGCCGCTGGGTCTCGGCGAGCTGGCGGGCTTCGAGCTGCATGTCGCCAAGCGCGCGGCGGCGGTCGTCAGGTCGCCCGGATTCGAGCTGCTGGGCGAGCTCGCGCAGCTTCTCGAGCGCGCGATTGCCACGTGCGCTCGCCTGACCCGGATCCTGACGCCGCAACTCGGTCGCGGCACTGCGCATCTCCTCGGACACGTCGCGCATGCGCTTGCTGTCGCCGCTCTGCCCGGACTGACCTGACTGCCCGCTCTGTCCTGCCTGTCCTGCCTTGCCTGCCTGTCCCTGCTGCCCCTGTTGTCCTTGCTGTCCCCTCTGCCCTTTCTGGCCTTCCTTCCCTTCCTGCCCCTCCTGCCCTTCCTGTCCAGCCTTCGCCATCTTCTGCGCGAGTTCCTCGGCCTTCTGGCGCAATTCGGATTGCTCGCGCGTCAGCTTCTCGAGCTCGCGCTTCAACTCCTCTTCCGTCATCTGCGCGCGTTTGCGTGCCAGCTCCTGCTGACGCTTCAGCAGCTCGTCCTGCCGCCGCGCGAGATCCTTGATCGCGTCGAGCGCGCTCTGCCCGGCGTCCTTCTTCTCCTCCACCGAGCTCGACTTCGTCTCGTAGTTGGTCTGCTGCGCCTTCTGCAGCTCCTTGTCGAAGAGCGAGGACACGTCGTAGTTGCTGCGGTTGCTGCCGCCGCCGCTGCCGGCCTGCTGACGCTGCACTTCGCGCTTCTTGACGTCGGCCTGCGCCTTGAGCAGGCGGTTGAGCGCTTCCATCTCCGGCGGCAGCGCCTCGGTGGTCCTCAACTCGTCGAGCGACATCGCCGCCTGCGCCATCGCCGTCGCCGCCGCCGTCATCTGATCTTCTTCCGGCATCGTCTCGCCGGCCTTGAGCTCCGGCGGCGCCGGCGGCTGCGGCGGCAGCGTGGGCCCGCCACGGCCGCGTTGCGGCTGCGGCGGCTGCGCGCGACGCTTCGGATCCCGCATCGCCCCTTCGCGGAACGCGCTCGACGTCTGTTCGACGCGCGTCTTCAACTCCGCTTCCGCGCGCGCCACGGCCTTGATGTCCTGTTCCGACTTCGCGCCCTTCGCGGTGCGTGCGCGCCGATCGAGCTTCCAGGTGGCGACGACGATCTCTTTCTGCGCCGCGACGAGATCGTCGATGCCGCTCTGGCTGCCGCCCCCTGGCATGTTGCCCTGGCTCTGCGCGAGCGAGAACTCCTGCTCGTACGGCTTGACCTCGAGGAAAAAGATGTCGCTGCGCGCTTCGTTCGGCCGCGTGCCGCGGGTCAGGTCACGCGCGCGCACGTAGTAGGAGACGAAGTCTCCCGGCTGCACGTCGAGATCCTCCAGGAACAGCGTATGGCGGCCGGTGACGTTGACGCTGGCGTGCGGGATCTTCAGCGGCACCACCTTGTCGGCGCCGCCCTTGACCGAGTAGACGAGGTCCAACCGGTCGACGCCGTAGTCGTCCTCGGCCTGCGCTTCGATGTCGACCTCTTCCAGCCGCGTCACCGATCGGTCGGTGGCCGGCTTCAGCACGCGCACGTCCGGCGCGCGGTCCTCGAGAATGCGGATGAAATACTCCGTGTCGCCCGCATTGCTCACACCGTCGCGGTCCGCGAGCTGCACGCGATAGGAATCGTCGCCGGTGACCGTCAGCGACGCCGACAGCTCGTTCGCCGTGTTCGCGACGAGTGCCAGCGGCTTGCCTCCACCGAGCGCGATCTCGCCGCTCGCCGCGGGACGGTCCGTGAACACCTGTACGCGGACGTCGGTGCCCGCCGGCGCGTAGATGTCGCCGCCGTCGGCTTCAGTGCGCGGCGCGAGGCGGAGCCCCGCGGGATATGTGTAGTGGACGTCGATGCGCGTCACGCGCGGCGGCACCGCGACGGCGATCTCGTAGGTGGGTGAGGTGACGGCGCCGGCCGCGACGCGGTACTTGAATGGCGCGCCGACCGACGGCAGCGCCAGCCGGAACGACCCCGCGGCATCGGCCGTCATCTCCGTCGTGCGCCACCGATCGCCGTCGGCGATCTGCAGCTGCGCGATGATCGGCGCGCGATTGCCGACGAGGTGCGCGGCGATTGCCAGCGGCGATCCGGCTTTCACCTTCGCGTTCCCGGGCGTCACCTTCAGGCCGACACGATCGGGAAACAGGGTCAGCGACGCGGCGTCGAGCGCCTGCCGCGCCGGGCCGCGCGACGCGAACATCAGCAGGCCGAGCGCAAGCGCCGCGGCCGCCGCCTGAAATCCGGCGCGCCGCAGCGATTCGCTCGACACGATGGTGTCGACGTCCACGGCGGACGACCGCCTGGCGGCGTCGGCGATCATGAGGTCGGCCAGCGCCGGCGGGTTCGACACCTGCGCGACGTCGACCGCCGTGGCGAGCCGATCGTCGAGTGACGGCGCCCGCTCTTCGATGTAGCGCGCGACCTGGCTGTCGGCTGGAACATGACGCAGCGGCGCCAGGCACCATGCCAGCGCGCCGCCGGCAACTGCTACCGCCGCCGCCACGATCGTCATCAGCGCGACGGGTGCCCCGGCGGTCCACCGCGACGCCATCAGCGCGGCGCCGACCGCCAGCGCCGCGATCATCGTGCCCCGGACGACCGCGCGCAGCGCGACGAGGGCGCGCCATCGCCGGCGGACCCGGTCCAGAAGCTCGCGAATCGGCGTGTACTGCTCCATGGCTAGCTTGCTCGCCCCGTTCGGGGTTCAGGGTTCACGGTTCAGCGTTCGTTCAAAAGTTCTGAGTTCTGAGTTCCAAGTTCTGACTTCCGCGTTCACGCGGTTCTCGCCGCCAGTACGCCTTCTGCCGCCAGGAGGAGCGCCATCGCCGCGAGCGCGTACTGCCACAGGTGCTGCTGATCCTCCTGCTGCCGCGCCTCGCCGCGCGTCTCGAGGGCGCCGGTATCCTTCAGCCGCGTCACCGCCGATTGGAAATCGTCCATCGACAGCCGCGCCGGATCGGATTCGCGCGGATCGACGTTGACGGCAATCGCACGTGCGCCGCCCGCCCCTCGCGCCGCTGCACCAACCGTCACGATCCCCGGCACGCGCGGCACACCCGGCGGCGCATCGCCGATCAGATAATCGACCGTCTGCAGGTGCGCGCTCGCGAGAAACCGCACGACCTCGTGCACGAACGGCACGAACGTCGCGTGCAATGGAAAATCGTTCCAGCGGTTGTCGAGGTCCGACGCGATGACAATCGCGCGCCCCTCTCCCGCCGGGCACTCGACCAGCGCCGTCTCGCCGGTGGTAAACCGCGCGAGGGTCTGGCAGGCAGTGCCGGCGACGCGCGCGGCATTCCGAAACGTTACCAGGCCGAGGCTCGCGGGGTTGGCGGCGAATGTCTGGAACACCGGATGCCGGCCGTCGGCGGGCGCCAGCACCCGGGACGCCGGCTTTCCCACATTTGGCGCGGCGATCTGCAGCGTCGATCCGGCGCCGAGCACGTCGCCGACGACTTCGCCGTCCACCTCGGGCCCTGCCGCGATGAAGAGTCCGCCGCCGTGCTGCACGTACCCGGCAAGCAGTTCGCGCCCGCGCCGCTCGAGCCCGCGTGTGGAGAGCAGAAGTACCGCCGCGTGCGGCGCGAGCCGTTCCTCCGTCCAGGACGCGAGCTGCGCGGCGGCGACGCCGGCGATCTGAAACGCCGCGTCCGCCCTCGTGCCCGCGGCCAGCGCGTGCTGCACGTAAAACGCGTCGCGGTTCACGTCGCCGGAACCGGTGACGACGAGCACCGATGATGGGCTGGTGCCTCCCAGCACGGCGTAGCGCACGTTGTCCGCCTGAATCCCGTCTGGATCGTCGACGGTCACCGCGGCGGCTGTACCCCGCGGCGCGCCCGCGAACGTCGCCTCCGCCGACTGGCTTGCACCGAGCGAGACGACGGCGTCACCCGCGGGCCGTTTGTCGATCGTCAGATGCACGCGCGCATCGCGCGCCCGCGGGGAGCCGTTGTGCACGGTCGCGACGACGCGATCGGCCAGAACCCGCACGGCCGTGACCGCGAGGTTCGGCGGCATGGCGCCGACGTCCGCCACCTGGATCGTCGTTCCCTCGGGCACCGAGGCGCGGTCGCCGGCATCCCACCCGTTCTCCTGCAGGTCTGTGACGACGACGACCGTGCCACGTCGTCCCGCGAGATGCTGCGACGCCGCGGAGAGGGCCGCGCGGTAGCGGGTCGCGCCGAACCCCGGCGACGCCTGCTGGATCGCGTCGTTCGCCAGCGTGCGATCCGACCCGGGCGCCGAGACAATCTCCGCCTGGTCGGCGAAGGTCACGACGCCGACCAGGT
>Ga0105248_10006554_pt1 | contig 12766 bp, 3 predicted proteins | sample KBSS34metaG_FD_81524 | JGI IMG/M metagenome (GOLD analysis project Ga0105248, IMG submission 81524) | Switchgrass rhizosphere microbial communities from Kellogg Biological Station, Michigan, USA - KBS S3-4 metaG | ecosystem: Host-associated > Plants > Roots > Rhizosphere > Soil | place... | reverse complement strand
CGAAGCGATTTCCACCGCCTTCAGCAAACCAGCGTTCCTTCTGCGCGACGGGATCCCACGCAGTAAGAATGTTGCGTTCCTGCTTCAGTTCGCGAACCGGACCGATAGAGGGCGGTTTGGCATAAGTCACCTGTGCGCCAAGACGGATGCCGAAGTTCTGACTGCCCGGAGTCGGCGCGTATTGTTCCGCTGCGATGAAATTGAGGGTGCCCTCCGAAACGTTGATGGGAACATACACCAGACCCGCGGCGGGATTGAACGCCATCTGGGATGTGTTATGCATCTGGACCGGCGTGATGCTCACACCGTGAGTGGAATCGTAATACGCTTCCGGATTAATTTTCGGCCGTCCGGTTTTGGGATCCATGCCGCTGGCCCAGTTCAGCGGTCCCATGGGTTCGGCGGAAATGAACTCGCCGGTAAGGCGATCGATGACATAGAAGTAGCCATTCTTGTTGGCCTGCATGATCACCCGGCGATCGCGGCCATTGATTCGAACATTCGCCAGCATCAGGTGCGAGATTGCGTCGTAGTCCCATTGATCGCCGGGGGTACATTGGTAATGCCACTTCAGTTCACCGGTGTTGGCATTGATCGCAAGAATGGACGCGACGTAGAGATTGTCGAGATGAGGCGAACCCTTTCCCTGTCGTACCTCCTGGGACCATACGGCGCCGTTTCCTGTTCCGACGTACACCAGGTTGGCATCGGGATCGTAGGCCATGCCATCCCAGTACGATCCGCCGCCTCCCTGTTTCCACCATTCGCCGGTCCAGGTTTTTGCGGCCTGCTCCATGGCTTTGTTTTCGAACTTTTTCGACGGATCGCCTGGCACCGTATAGAAGCGCCACAGTTCCTTGCCGTTGTTCACGTCGAACGCGGAGACATAGCCGCGATACGGTGGAAACTCAGCACCGGCATTGCCGATGAAGACCTTTCCGTTTGCAACTCGAGGCGCCATGGTAATCGAGTAAGACGAGAGTTCGCCGGGCGCAGTGGGTGGAATTGCAAGAACCGACCAGATCAATTTCCCGGTTTTGGCATCAATCGCCTGCAATCGTCCGTCGATGACGGGAACGATGACTTTCCCTTCATAGAGGGCGATGCCGCGGCTGTTGACGCCACAGCAAAGACGCGAACGTCCCGCCTGGGTCATCGTGCGGTCGGCCTCCGGATCGTATCGCCAGATCTCTTTTCCGGTCGTCGCGTCGACTGCCGAGGTAATGCTCCAGTTGGAGATGACGTAGAGAACGCCGTTGGCATAAAGCGGCGTTCCGGCCTGCGGTCCACCGCCGTTTCCGACTTCATAGGACCACGCGGCGGCCAGCTTGCCAACGTTGGTGGCATTGATTTGAGTGGCATTACTGAAGCGCTGTTCGGAATAGTCCATTCCATAAGAGAGCCACTCGGTCCCCTTCGCCGCATTCTTCAGTGCCTTGTCATCGACACGCGGAGTCTGGAAAGCCATCGCTGCCAGCACGGAGAGCATTGTTCCAAGTGCAGCGGGGATTATCCATTTCATTCGATGTTTGGTCATGACTGTCATTCACCTCTTTCGGAATAATGGCACAACATTGTCTTACAGTCGCCTTCGACATCGACGGGCTATGACTGGAGATCGACTTCGTATCGAACGTCGCTTTATCGTTGATCGGTTTCTTGTGACGATGGTTGACGGTTTTGGGGTAACCGCTAACGGAAACGTTAAGTCGCGAGCGAGAGGATTCGAACCCCTCCGTTGTTCTGATTCCGAAAATCGTCGATTGTCAGATCATCGAGGAACCACCCAGGTTCCGGCGATACGATCGTGCAGGCCGCGATCCGCGGCCGCAATCGTCCACACCACTCCTGCGATCATCGCGCCAAACACAAGACCAATAGCCAGCACAGATCCCGGCCCGGGGCCCATATCCATCAGGGCAGGCACCGAGACCAGCCACACGAGGATCGGCGCCCAGGCGATCAGCGTTCTCACCAGAGAGCGCACGCGGCCGATCTCGTTGCTGTCGCGTGTTACTACGGCAAGCCCGATCAAGCGGGCGGTCACGCCTCCGGGAACAGCGATGGAGGACACGATGCTGAAGAACAGGGCCAGCGAGCTTCCGATCGCCGACATTAACGTCAGAACGGTCGCCCGGGGGCTTCTAGAGAAGCCAGAACCCTGCGACGGGCGCACGCCGTCGAGTATGGGGCGGATGGTCTCCCTGCTTCGAGCCAGTTCTTCCGCGGTCACCGAGGGATGCCTTGCCGCAATGTCGGAAGCCAGGCGGCGCAGTTCGGGCTGGTCGGAGTCCTCCCCCTGCAGCGAGCTGCTCCAAAGAGAAGTGTTGCGCAAGAGCGCGCCGTGCTGTCCGGCAAGGTACGTTTCAATCGCGAGACGGTATTCCGGCGACTGCACTGTTATGTCCGGTGGCACGTCGGTTCGCAGCACTGAAAGCAGGCCAATCACCTCTCGATCCTCCGGAGTCAGGATGAGAACGTCCGCATTCGGCAACATGACGAGCGAAGATAATCCGACGAATAGCAGCGGCCCTGCCGCCATCGCAATTGGAACCGCGCGGCGCCAGCGGGACAAGCGTTCGCGCGATGCAGCAGCCTCTCTCAATTGAACCTGCGCTTCTTCCAGCGAGCGAGGTGCTTCGCGCGACCAGCGCCGAAGCAGGATGGATGCGGAAAGCGGCAGCCTTGGTGACGAGTCCTTTGAAACCGCCCCCGGCATCGTGACGCGGCCGGTGACGGCAGCGAGTAATTCCATCGGAGTGGCGGATGCGGAAGAAGGCGCCGCCACGACGCCCGGAGCCTCGAAATCCAGCAGGACAGTCCTGCCGTCCGCTCGCATCCAGAGACGGTCGAGTCCGAGTGCAGGAAGCGACCCTTCCTTCAACGCGGAAGTGAATTCGTGGAGCAAGTCGGCGAGCACCACTCGGGCCGCAGGCCAATCCAGAGACGCTTCATTTCGCTTTAACAGGGGCCCGCCGGAGGGAGCTTCGAAAGCGTCCCAGTTCTCCGTAGCAGACCGCCGGCCCGTCAACCAGTGCAGGCGCGTCACGCGCGAAATATCGCGACGGGCCGGCGCAATGGGCGGCGTTCCCGGCGGCATCGTTCGAATCCACACGCGGCGGCGCAACACCGGATCGTACCCGGCAAAGAGCCTTCCGGCCCCCGCGTTTCCGATCGCGGCAACAACCGTGAAAGGCCCGATGTGCCCGCCCGAAGGAACTTCAGCGGTTTCCGCAGGAGACGGCGCGGTCGCCGTTCCCACGTGCCGAACCCGCTCCGCCGGACGAACTTGAACACGCGTTCCGCTGATCAGGTCGTACAGCGACGCGTAACCGTTCTCAAGTCGTGCGGTGAGAAACATCGCCGCCGTGATTCCCAGCGTGCTCACCGATGAAAGCATGGTGAAGGCCGTTCCATGGGTCTGCACCCAGGCCTCGTACCCTGCAACCTGAGCAATCTGATGAAACAGGATCGGCATGGCGCCCACCACAGCGCGAATCCCTGTGCGTAACAGAACACGCCACCATGGCGCACGAACGCCATCCGCAGACCGCACTCTCACCCCAAAGAGCATCTCGCCGAACGTGGCCCCCCACAGACTCACAAGTACGAACTCGTAAAGGCTGCTAACCACCAGAGCCGGCAAAATCCCCATCGGATCTGCCGACCCCAGACGCGTTGTGAGAAGAAGCACCATCACAAGGGGAACAGACAGAAGGCTGCTATCCGCAAAACCTGCCAGGAAGCGCAATCCCGGCTTTGCCGGCAGGTCCGCGGAGGGCAGGTACGGACGAAGAGCGGTGGCGAGATCCGCGTAGGACTTCGGTCGCTCGCCGGGAATTTTGGCCAGGCATTGCATCACGACCGCGGCCAGGCCCGCCGGAATTCGGCGACTGAACAGGCGAGGGGACCGCGGCGGATCACTGGTCACGCGTGAGACGAGTTCGCGAAGATCTTTCGCATCGAACGGTGGCTGCCCCGTCAGCAGGTAGTAGAGTGTCGCGCCCACTGCGTAGATGTCCGCGCGAATGTCGAGCGGCTCGCCTCGAAGCTGTTCGGGAGGCGCGAATTGCGGCGTGCCCTGAAATGCGCCCGTTTCCAAATCCTGGTGAACGTCGCGGGCCAGTGTCGAGATGGACAGGCCGAAGTCGCCGACTTTCACCGCTCCATCGTCGTCGATGAAGCAGTTTGACGGCTTGATGTCGCGATGCAACACGCCCGCCGCCTGTGCCGCATCCAACCCGCCAATGATGTCCATGATCGCGGCAACGGCGTCCTGCGGCACCAGCGGACCGCTTGCGGTTACCCGTTCCTTTAGCGTCCCTCCCGGAAGCAATTCCATCGAAATCACAGGCAAGCCCGCGATTTCTTCGCTTCCGAAGATATACACCGTATGCGGATGACTGATGGATGCGGCAAGCTGTCCTTCGCGGAGAAAGCGCGCGCGGTCCTCGGCCCTTTCGAAACGGCTTCGCAGCAGCTTCAACGCCAGCCGTCGTCCGGTTTCCAGGCTCTCGGCTTCGTAAACTTCGCCCATGCCGCCGCGGCCCAGCAGACGGCCGATGCGGTATTGCCCCCAGGTCTGACCGGCCGTCAGCCGAGGTTCACCTGCACCGGACATCCCAGAGGCGGCCACGGAAGCCATGGTGGTCGCATCGTCGACGGAACCGGATACAGTCGCCATGTTGGCAAAGATCAGACACGCGGCACAAAGACCCTCCGCCGCGTCCGGCAATACGGGTCGTCCGCAGCGTGGGCATTGTCGGGCCTGTGGAAATTGTTCGGAGTTCTCAGTCGCCATACCAGGAAAAGAAAGAACGGTCGGTTAACGTTACGCGATATTACGCATTGAGGGCGCGTAACAGGTATCGGATTTCGTCGTCTATTTCGGACGGGTCCGCAACCGTCTCGGTGATTTCCTCCCGCAGTCGCTTCTGGAACTTGCGCCGCAGCCGGTGAACCGCGACGCGGACCGCGCCTTCGCTGCTGGAGATTTCCCGCGCCACGGCCGCGTATCCTCCCTCGGGCGTGCCGCCGAGCAGGCAGGATTTGAGCGCTTCGAATTCGGATGCCCGGGACGAAGCTTCCCATTCCCTGCGCACCTCAGCCAGGGCCCTCTCAATCACGGTGACCGCCCAACGCCGTTCGAACAGTGTCTGCGGAGTTTCCTTTTCCGCCGGTTCAAACCGATACCGGCCTTCCGCGCCGTCGAACTCAAGGGAGAGTGGAAGTACTCCCCCGCCCCGCTTCAGTGTCGTCCGGCGTGCGAAGTCGTTCGCAAGGTAGTGCTGAAGAGACGCCAGAAGGAAAGCCCGGAAACGGCCGCGTTCCTTTTGAAGCGAATCGAAGTCGCGCCGCTCGATCAGGGAAACGAAGAAGCCCTGGGTAAGATCCCGCGCATCATCGGGTGTCGCGCCGCCACGCCGGATATACGCATAGAGCGGATACCAGTAGGTCTCGCACAGCTTCTCCAGCGCAGAGCGCGCAGCAGTATCACCGCCTCCTGCCGCATTCACGATGCTCCAACGTGTGGTCTGGAATTTCAAATTGAGCGCCTTCTCGCTTTCACCCGTTCAGAATAGGACAAACTGCCCTCCTTAGTAAGGAGGGCAGCGGGATCGCGAAGCGGATCCCGCGGGGGGTGGTTCCAAAGCCGAAATGTGTCGGACATCTCGACTTCGTCTCGATCATGCTGCCCCCTTACTAAGGAGGGCAGTTTCAGTGAATGATGCTCAGTTCCGCTTTTACCGTATTGCCCTGTGCAACGTGAATCGACCTGCCTCGATCCTCGTCCTTCGCGATGAACGCAGCGTTTTGATACGCGAAAGGACGCACGCTTTCCCATGCGAACAGCTTGTAGTCGCCGGGAGGCACACCGCGCATCACGAATTGTCCCGATGCATCGCTGGCCGCGGAAAAATAAAGTGCGAGGTTCTCCCGGCTTGCGGGCTCCGGCACCAGCGCAACGGTGGCCCCGGCAACGAAATTTGAGGATCCGTTCTGCACGAGGCCGATTACGGTTCCCGCACCGGAGCTCACCATTAACTGGATGGGATCGTTTTGCCCCGGCCGAACATCGAATCCCGCATCGAACACACTGACAGCCTTGTGCCGGACGTCCGAAAGATAGAGATCCGGTGTCAGCCCCGCCACAGTCATCACACGGTAGTGACCTTCGGGTACGGCCGGAAATTTGAACGTTCCATCCGGACCAATCATCGCAGACCGGGCGAGGACAGCCTGGAACGCCGCAACGCGGATGGACGCGTCGTCTGGCAGCAACTGGACACGAAGCGAAGGCGGCAGTTTCACGCCAGTCGATGCAGTGAGCGTTCCGGTCACTTCGGATGATGGGGAAACAACGATGGAAACGTTCGTGACATCCGTGTCCTGCACTTCGAATCTGGCGCGTCCCCATGCGACTGGAAGCCCGCCGGCGACCTGCGCGGCGGGATCCGCAACTCTGGCGAGAAGTTCGTACACGCCCGGCGTCACGGTACTGATCTCGAACTGCCCTGCAGACGGGAGCAGCGGCACGACACCGACCTGACGCCCGTTGGCATCGTCTGGCGCGGCTGCGTCTCGATTCAGCATGAACAGCACGGCGGCACTGACTCCGGGCGCTCCGAGTTGCGTTGGCGGAGGCGGAATCAGACTGTTCACCTGCCCGGAAACTTTGAACGTCCGAGGACTGTGAATTGGAAAGTTCATACCGACCATGTCTTCGCCTCCGGTGATGGTGACCGTTCTTGCTTGTGCAATATCGGTCACGCCGGGGTAATAGGTTTTTAGCGGCGAGACGGCTGTCGGCACGCCAGGCGACGGCGCAACAGGAGCCGGCGTCACGGCAAGGTAATAGTCCCCGGGGGGCAACCAGAACAACCGGAACTCACCGCGATCGTCGGTCACCTTGGAGACTTGCGGCGCGAGTGTAGCGCGTCCGAAGGCATAGGCCACGGTGAAAGCCTGCACGTTGGCGTTCGACATCAACTGTCCCTTCTCGTCGAGGATTCTTCCGCCGATGATCGCACCGGGAATCATCGAAGGGTTGGCCTCGGCAGTTTTTCCCGCGACAACGTCGACATCGGTTGCGGCAGTGGCAGGGTTGAGCCCACCTTCCGATTTCCCGAAGAAGCCTTCCATCTGGACGCGGACGATGTAGGTACCGGGGCTAACGTCTTTGAAGCTGAATCGGCCGTCCTGGTCCGTCATTGTTGTCGGAGGCGTCTTTCCCGACAAGGACGCAAGCTGGGTGTACAGGTTCGCCGTCGTCAAAGGGAATCCGCGCGCAACGGCCGCGTTGGACAGGGACTGAATGATTTCCGAAGTGCTCGCACCGGGCTCGGGCTTCACGACGATTCCCTGAGATGCCGCTGTGTTCAGCAATACCTGGAGCGCCTGAGGATTGGCCGCGCCGCCCTGCAGCGTAACCTTGGCACCGCTAATCGGCTGCGTGGTGCCCAGTCGAGTGACAACGCCACGAATCGCGCCCGGCTCCTCCACCACAGGCTTTTGCGATGCCGCCGCGCCCGCGCTGAGAGCGGCGATGACTATCAGTATGGTCACGATTTGTCGCATGGTCATAGTCGTCCTCCGTGTTTGCACTGCGAATCCGCCGGAGATCCAGCTCTGGAATCCGGACACACTATGGGAAGACGCTTTTCGAGCAGAACGTTACAGATCCAAATTCTGAAGCGACGGGGGGACCGCGTCGCGTGACTACCCGTTTTTTTCTTCGCTGACGGCAACGACGCCGCAAAGGAATTGGAGAAGCGCGAAGGCGAAATCCTGCAAGTACGGAAGCTCGTTGCCAATTCAAAAATCCGGTATGACGCAGCGGGCAGTAGAGGCCCTCTCATCAACCGCAATCGTCAGCTTCACTTTCAGGACGCTCCGCGCCAATGTCAAAAAAGCTAATTCAGGAAGATGCTTCTTGACTAAAGCCTATCAACAGCTTAAATGTCCGTTTCCCGGTACTCTCTCGTCGGTGATGACGCCTGGACCGGAGCGGGCAGGGCTGGAGGAAATCACAGAGTTTACGTATGAGGTTAAACCGCGGATGAGACAAATTCTGGGTTCATTTGCATTTGTCGTGCTGATCTCAACAGCGGCAGGGGCTCAAACATTGCGAAATGTTCCGGAAGCGTACCCAACCATTCAGTCCGCCATCAACGCAGCGCAATCCGGAGATACGGTTCGTGTCGCGCCGGGAGTTTATAAAGAGAACATTGACTTTCTCGGCAAGACCATCGCCGTCGTGAGCGCAGCTGGAGCGGATGTGACGACCATCGATGGAGGCCTTGCCAACTCGGTGGTGAGGATACGTACCGGGGAGGGTCCGAACACGGTGCTGGATGGATTTACCATCCGCAACGGCAAGGGTTCCGATTATCAGGCAGGTGGAGTACAAATCGCAGGTTCCCCGACGATTCGTCGCAATCGCATTCTCAACAATATTACGTGTTTTGGAGGCGCAGGAATCTCCATCAGTTCGGGTTCTCCCATCATCCAGGGCAATCTCATCAGCAACAATTTCACCCAGGGCTGCAGCGGAGGCGACGGCGGTGCAGGTATCCAGGTCGTAACACCAGGATCGACTCAGATTCTCGACAATACGATTACGAACAACTCGAACAACGCCTCATCCGAAGGTGGCGGCATCTCCGTTGGATTTGGCGGCCCCACTCTGATTCGGGGCAATATCATTACCGGAAACAAGGGGACTTACGGTGGTGGAATTGGACTATCTACAAATGCAGCAGTCACGATTGTCCAAAACCTGATTGCCGGGAACACCGCATCGAAGGGCGGCGGCATTTATTGGTACATTTTCTCATCGGGGGGACCCGCTATTGTCACAAACAACACCATTGCAGACAATAATGCCATTCAACAGGGTTCGGCGATATTTGCGTATGGATATGATGCGGCGAGCGCGGTCACGAACAATTTCATCATCGGTAAGACAGGCCAGTCCGCTGTCTATTGTGACGACACACTTGAATCGACCCCTCCGATATTCGCGTTCAACAATGTTTTTTCAGATCAGGCTGTGGCTTACAGTGGAATTTGCCCCAACGTCACCGGCGCGAACGGAAACATTTCAGCTGCTCCATTATTTGTAGACCGGGCTGCACAGAATCTCAGGCTGTTGCCCGCGTCTCCGGGCATTGATGCTGGAACCAATGCCGCCGTCGGGGTTTCGGTCGATCTGGATTCCTTTCCCAGAATTCTACCCTCCGGCGGAACCGTTGATATGGGTGCGTACGAATTCACAACATCGACCACTTCCACAGTGTCCACAGCCAGTTTCACGTTTGCAGATCAGAACGTGGGAACCGTCAGCGCTCCAGGTGACATCATTCTGAGTAATACCGGAACTGCGGTCCTGCTTGTCAGCACCATAGTCGTAACTGGAGAATTCTCGCAGACCAATACCTGTCAGACTCCCACCGGTATTCCGGCAGGGCAAAGTTGCACCATCAGTGTCCGCTTCGCGCCGACTGCAGGAGGACCGCGTTCAGGTCAGATCACCATAATGAGCAATTCCACCAGCAACGCCGTGAGCCTGTCCGGTGCTGGTGTTGCCCCCGTAACTCTTTCCACAAATGCGATCACTTTTATCGATCAGCGAATAGGAACGGCAAGCGCGGCGGCAGTTCTGAGCTTTTCGAACACCGGGACCGAAGGTTTGAACATATCCAGCATCACGACGACCGGGGAATACACGAGTTCCAACGATTGTCCTTCAACCGTGGACGCAGGATCATCATGTACGATCAGCATCCAATTTGTTCCGACCGCAATGGGAATCCGATTCGGTGCCGTTACCGTCAGCTCGGCGGGAAATTTGTATATCGTTACACTGTCCGGTCGCGGGGTAGACGCGGTGGTCAGTTTCTCGCCAACATTCGTCGAATTCTACAATCAGGCCATCGGAACGACGAGCGCTCCAAAGACCGTGACCGTTTCCAATACTGGAAATATCGCGCTGGCGATTAACAATATTTCCTACCCGGGCAATTTCAGCGGCACGAACAACTGTGGAGGTTCACTTGGGATAAATGCGACCTGCATCATCAATGTCGTGTACAGCCCTACGGTGGTGGGACTCCAGTCCGGCGTGATTTCGGTATCCGACGATGCGAACGGAAGTCCCCATACGGTTGCGTTATCCGGAACGACCAACAGCGCTACTTTGACCGCTAATCCCACGAGTCTGGAGTTCGGAAATCAGGGCATCAACAGTACGAGTGTGCTGGCCAGAAACGTGACGTTGCATAATACGGGGTTCCAGACGCTCAACATCAGCACAGTGGCGAGTACTGATTTTTCAAGGACAGGAAACTGCACATTTCTATTTCCGAACGCATTCTGCAACCTGTCGGTGACCTTCAGACCAACCAGCATGGGTCCGAAAACAGGAACATTGACGGTTACAGAAGCTTCGCTCGGGACGATGTATACATTGCCGCTGTCGGGCACAGGAGTGGACTTTGTTTTTTCTTCACCTGTACTGGGATTTGGTGATGTTCACATCGGAACAATCTCGACTCGCACGGTAACCCTTAACAACAACGATCCAAACAGCGTAAACATTTCCGGCATTTCTATTACCGCTGGATTTTCCCAGACCAACAGCTGCGGACCAACCCTCGCATCAGGGGCCAGTTGTTCCTTCGATGTCACATTCAGTCCGGTCACAGCAGGACTTTTCGCTTCCGGCACGCTCACGATCACAGATGACGCGGTTGGCAGTCCACACACGCTTCCTCTAAGCGGACGAGGTGTCGTGGGAACAGTATCCCTCTCGTCCGCCAATCTGGTTTTCGGCGCCGACCTTGTGGGAACGACGAGTCTTGGGCAAACTGTCACGGTGTCCAATACCGGAACCGGCCCGCTGACACTTTCCGGAATCACGGCTTCAGGCGATTTCATTCAAACAACAACATGCGGAGCCACACTTGCGGCTAACAGCAACTGCACCGTTAATGTGAAGTTCTTACCTACGGCGTCCGGAAGTCGCATCGGGTCCCTGACAATTACGAGCGATGGTTCAAACAGTCCAAATACCGTAAATCTTACCGGCACCGGCCTTTCCTCGCTACCGACTCCTGTCATAACGGCGATCAGTCCAGGAAACAGGCCAGTTGGAAGTTCAGGCTCCACCATTACCGTCAGCGGCTCGGGATTTTCGACGTTGTCCATCGTTCGATGGGGCGGCGCCGACCGTGCCACGACGTTCATCAACAGCAGTTCTCTGACTGCGACAATTCCTGACTCCGACTTTGCCGCCATGGCAATGTTCCCCGTAACGGTTTTCAGCCCCGAACCTGGTGGAGGCTTGTCGAACAGCAAGGCGTTTGTCGTTTATGGGGTGACGACACTTTCTACGAAAGACCTCATTTACGATCGCTTCAGCGGACAGATTTATGCGTCTATTGGAGGGACCGCCCCCAACCGCGCAAATACGCTGACGCCGCTCGATCCCGCCACTGGTGTTGTCGGAACTTCCATCAACGTAGGAGCGGATCCAGGGAAGCTTGCCATTTCGAATGATTCGACTTCTATATATGCTGCCCTGGATGGCGAAGCACATGTTCGACGGCTTGATACTGTTTCTCAGTTGCCAGGCATCGCGTTCGGCCTTGGAGCGGATCCAACCTATGGCCCCTACTATGTAGAAGACATCGCCGTTGCACCTGGCGAGCCTGGAACGATTGCTGTTTCCAGGCGAATTCCCAATCGCTCTCCCCGACATGCCGGTGTTGCGATCTACGACAACGGTGCGATGCGGCCAGTGGCGACTCCTGGATTTTCGGGAAGTAACCTCATCGAGTACGGTGCGTCCTCCGCAGCTCTCTATGGATACAACAGTGAGACCTCGGAGTTCGGCTTTCGGACAATGTCTGTCGATGCTTCCGGCGTCAATATTACAAATGTTCAGACGAATTTCATGATCGGAGATTTTCGATTTGAAGGCGGGCGGATCTATACGGTATCCGGTCAAATTCTTGATCCTGTAAACAGAATCGTGATTGGGCATTTTGCAACTCCCCAAAGCACTCCAATCCGAGGCCTCGTGGTGGATGCAGCTCTCAATCGAGCGTTTTATCTTGCCCAACTTTCAAGTTCGCTCCAAATCATTGCATTCGATTTGACGACGTTTGCTCAAACGGGAAGCCTCACACTTTCCGACCTGACATTCTCCAACAGCGGCAGTCTCGTTCGTTGGGGCAGCAATGGTTTGGCATTCCGGATCGACACGCAGGTTCTGACGCTGCAAATTCCGCAGGACTGGGTCTCTGCAGTTCTACCCTCCGTTTTGACGGTATATAAAAATGGGTTGGGCAGCGGTTTTGTAACAAGTGTCCAGACAGGCATCGCTTGCGGTGCCACGTGCACTGCGCCGTTTCCATCTGGAGAAATTGTCGTACTCACAGCGACACCCGCACCTGGATCTGAATTTCAAGCGTGGGGCGGGGATGCCGACTGTACCGACGGTAGAGTGACGATGTCGTCCGATATCAGTTGCACGGCAACTTTCTCGCCCATCGCCCCAAAAATGCTCACGATCAATAAAAGAGGAAATGGCAGTGGCACGATAACCAGCAGTCCGGCGGGTATCAACTGCGGCACGATATGCAGTGGCGAGTTCACAACGAGCACGTTGACGGTTGTGCCGTTCCCTGGGTCCATCTTCAGCGGATGGAGTGGTGATCCGGATTGTATCGACGGCAGTGTAACGATGACGAGCGCTCGAAGT
>Ga0105248_10006551_pt1 | contig 12767 bp, 9 predicted proteins | sample KBSS34metaG_FD_81524 | JGI IMG/M metagenome (GOLD analysis project Ga0105248, IMG submission 81524) | Switchgrass rhizosphere microbial communities from Kellogg Biological Station, Michigan, USA - KBS S3-4 metaG | ecosystem: Host-associated > Plants > Roots > Rhizosphere > Soil | place... | reverse complement strand
GCGATCGGAGAAGAGGACGCTCCCATCCGGCGCCACTACGATACCAAAGGGAGTGTTGATGCGGGCCTCGGTAGCGGGACCATCGTCTCCGGTGAAGCCGGCGGTTCCGGTTCCGGCAATGGTCGTGATGATGCCTTCTGGAGAGACTTTGCGGATGCGTTGATTGCCCTGATCAGTAAAGTAGACCGTGTTATCGGAGGAGATGGCCGCGGCAATCGGGAACAAGACGGCCGCACGGGTTGCGGGGCCACCGTCACCGGAAAAGCCCTGCGCACCGCTCCCGGCGAATACGGATATGGTTCCATCCGGATGCAGGATGCGGATCTGATCGTTACTGAGTAGATACACATTGCCTGCGCCATCGACACTCGCGGTGAAGGGTTGCCAGGTTCCGATCTGCTGGGGAGATCCGGTGTTGGGAGTCGAGCTGGCGACGCCGGTCCCGGCGAGGGTCGAAATGGTTCCGTCGGGGGCCAGACGCCGGAAGCGATGCCCGTCGAATTCGGCAATAATTACGCCCCCATTCGCATCGACTGCCAAACCGTACGGTTGACGGAGAACTGTCGCGAGAGCGGGAATGCCGTCCGCATTGGTGTCGGCCCCGACTGCAGTCGTGAACTGATAGTCGGCGGAACTCGGCTGCCCGGAAACCTGGACGATATGCAGACTGGCTCCCGGGATGGGCGTGCCGTCAGCAAGTGCCGGCGTCAGGGTCGCCTGTCGCGGCGAGTTGGACAGGTTGCTGTCCCATGCCACCACCACGCAGGGGCAACCGGCGGGTGAAATCGAGTAGGAGTTAACCCGAAGCCAAGGACTGGTGCTCTTCCACAGAATGCCGCCGTCGCGGAGCGAAGTGGAGAACTGCAGGTTCGCGGTCGAGGCCACGCGGGGCACGTCGAGCTCGGATTGTGTGAATGAGACATAAGGTTGTCCCGCCGCAAGCGCGGAGAACTGCTGCACAGGCAATGCGAGGCTGCCGATGTTGAGGGTCCCGGAGCGCGGCGCGGCAGATTGGTTCGCTTCCACGGTAACGGTCACCCTTGCTGCGCCCGTGCCGGACCCGGGTTCCGCGGTGATCCAAGGAGCATCACTGCTTACCTGCCACGCGCATCCCGTGGGTGCCTTGACGTTGACGAAAGCTATGCCTCCGCTGGAGGAAGGCGTCACTAAAGGCGTGTCGGCGGAAATCAGGCATTGGACCGGCGCGACGGTTCCCACCTGCTGCCAATCGCCTGGAGCCGCGTCGGGGGCGGAACGGAAACGGTAAAAAACATTCAGGGCCTGCGCAGGCGTAACTTTGGGAGCCCAGGTCACGAAGAAATTGGAGAAGAAGGGGGTCGTACGCGAGTCGCGGATTCCAGTCACCGTGCACGCCGGATTCCCGCTCAGAGACGGTCCGGGCACTCCGGAATCGTTGTACATGCGGGTGACTTGCGTCGCATAGTCATAAGAGATTGAGCAGCCGCCTGCAAAGGAGGCACTCACGTTCCACAGGATGTCCAGGGATCCGGTGGTAGCGGTACCGTTTGGCAATACCACACCGATTTCGAATGGAGTGGTGGTCGCCGTCGCTTGCACAGGACCGAAATAGGCGAGCGTCAACGGCCGCGCTGGAGGCGATTGGCGCAGAAAGAACGTTTGCCGTCCGACGGTAACGGAACCGGTCCGCGCTACCGGATCATCGTTGGATGCCGCGTCGAAGTTGACAACCGAACCTCCCGCTGTGAAAGGCTGGGGCTGAAGCCAGAAGTTGTTGCCGGTGACGGATAAGTCGCAGGTGGAGGGGGTGACACTGGCGACCAGGGAGAAGCTGTCGGAGCTGTAGCTGTTCGTTGAAGGGAAGGTCGCCGCGGTACACAACGGGTCATGGCGAACGGCAACGCGAAGGCGATCGGGTGTGGCCTCGATTACCTGTATCGTGAGATCGCTGTAAGGGTCGTGCCAGATCGCACCCGCGCGGAGTTCTGCCGTGACAAATGAGGCACCAAAGTTCAGGAGCTCCGTGTAGCCGCCGGTTCCCGGATCTTCAAAATGGACGAGGGCTCCGCCGATCAGCCCGGGGGCGAGAGACGAGTCGTAGTTGATGGGTGTCCGATATTCGATCCAGACATACTGTTTGGAGCCGATCCGGCGCTCTACCTTTATAGTCTTCAGGCCGTGGGTGCTGGAAGCCATGGGCAATAGATCGGAGGTCTGGTCATTGGAGACGATTGCCGACTCGTCGTCGTCGAGCCATTGCAGGGTGACCTTGTGAGGCCCGGCGAAGTGGTGTGGGCCACTGCCGCCCATGCTGGAGTAGTTGTCGCCGTATTCGACGTAGGTCATGCGGGTGCGATCGGGTCCGAGGGGTTCGTTCCCGACGGAGTCGGTTCGGGCGTGGCTAAGCCCCAAGCCATGGCCCAATTCGTGCGGAGCGACGCGGAGGATCTCGGTGGCTGCGGCATCGAACTCGTAGACACGCGAGAGACGCAACGGGCCGGCCTTAGCGAGCTGGTAAGTTGCGCAACCGACATTTCCGTAGCCGCCGAATCCGCACGTGGTGGGCGGCGGGGCAATGATGAAGATGCGGTTGTACGGAGTGAGGTCGGTCGACGCATCGGCCAGGGCGAGCGCTTCCGCAGCGACCGTGTCGGAGTCTTTACAGCTATCGTAGTCGCGGCTGACAATGAACGGTCCAAAGACATCACCGGAAACGCTCGCTTTGCCGTAAGACATCTCGCGGTAGAAGTCACTTACCGAAGGTGCCGCAGCGGAGAAGAACGTGGACTTGTACTGTTCCACCGTAAGCTTGCTGATCGCCGTCTTGGGAAAACTGACCAGGATGACCGCTGATTTCTGATCTCCGAGCGTTGAGCAGGAGGGATGTTCGACCTTGCCGACGATCGAAGAGTTGGTGACAAGCATGGTGTCACCGATGCGGAAGCCCTCGATTCGCATGCGAATATTGCACGTGGGAGTAGCGCCGTCCTGCGAATCCTGGTAGGCCTTCAGAGGGCCCTCGGGCGTCGAGATGCTATAGACGTACCACGAGGTGCGCCAATCAGACGAATCGACAACAGTCACGTCTTCGGCGACGAACGTTGCCGGGGTTTCGAGGAAGGATTTTGCAGCCGCCGAGCGTTGGCCTAGGAGCGAGAGCTCCGCTGGCTGAAGTAACAGACTCCGAGCGGCGGCCGGATTCTGACGAATTGCTTCCCGGAGCAGAGTTGCACGCAGGGAGAGAGTTTCGATAGATGGCGGGATCTTGGGGCGGTAGCGTCCCGGAGACCCTGGTTGAGAGACCGAATGCTCTCAGAGTCGGCGGCGACCAGGGAAGGCGTCGCCAGAGCCGCAAGAACAACGAGAAAGGTGTGAAGTCGCATCTGTATGAAAACGCCCCAGAGTTTAAAGTCTACCAATGAGTAAGCGTGGATGAGCGCCACATGTAGGGGATCCAGTCTTCGAACCCGCGACGCTTCAGGTTACTCCAGAAGCATCTCCAGACTACCCCGTATGACGAAATTCGGGTTCCTGTCCCAAGAGTGTAATTAGCGTTCGCGAGGGAGGGGTAACTTCGCGGAGCAGTGATAGATCGCTGCAAATGAAGTTCTCGCGGTTCGGAACCCGAACGAGCGGTGGCTGATCCGCTTGATTTTGTTATTCATGCCTTCCACTGCCCATCAGAAACTCGATGCCTGGTCCAAGACATTCCGGAGGAGCTTTCTTTCGAGTACCACGTCGGACAGGTTGCACCAGCGTCGCGCGCCGTTCAAGTCTCCGCGACCTGGCCGGGCTGGGGTACGCCATCCAAACTGACGCCGGTTGGTTGATCCAAAAATTACGAGGAGGGGTAACTCCCGGCGATGGCTCGGGATTGTCCGCAGATGTGGTTTTGGTGGGAGTCGACGTGAAGGAACGTGTCCCAGGCCCTATCACGCCGCAATCCGGTTTTCAGCGTGGTCGGGAGCAAACTCATCGACAGTCGTTGTGACGCTCACGGTCTTGCCCGCCATGACGGAGGCTCCAACTACACCTCAAGAACACCGGCTGTGGGTAGTAGCAAGCCGCTCCAACGGCATGCCACAAGCACCGGTCCGGTTCCCTCGACGACGCCCGCCGACGTGGTAGTAGGATTTGGTGAGTCGGACAGCCTTAGATTGCATTGTTGATATTTTGCCCTTGCGAACTATTCCGGGCTTTGGGCGTTGTCTTCTTCGGGTCGGTCCTCCTGGTTTTGGAGAGATATTCGCTTGCCAGGTTCCAGGCAGGCTTATCTCCTCTCCGGAGTCGCAGCCACCGACACTCAGCGGGACTGCTGAATTCCCGTAGCCCAAGCTCTCTCTTGGTGCCCGCGAAAAAGCCGCCGGCATGTGCGCGCCCGCCAGCTGGTAGCTTCCATCATCGGGTCCGGTTCGTGCCGCCGCTTTTCAGCATCCGATCACGATGGCCTGGTCGCTGGGGCGCGCCGAGGTGAAACGGACTCGCTCGGGTGTGGGTGTTGGCGACACCACGTACGGACCCCATGCGTCTGATTTGCCGGGGCGGAAAGGAAATCGGAAAATCGAGGCTGATATCGCCGATAAGGCCTACAGGGCCACGCCCCTTCTGGAGACGGACCATGAAGATTGAATCATCGCAAGTCTCGTATGTGACAGCGCATGTTGCGACGAGCACCTCAGTGGTAGCCGATCAAATCGTCGCACGTCAGGCTCTACAATCCAGGCTGGCGACCACGTCCGCAGGCAGGAATCAAGCTAGGCAGGGAGACTCCGCGCACTTCTCGGCGAGTGCCGCATCAGCCGCTGCGTCAGCGGCAAGTGACGACGACGAGCTGAAGAACCTGGATCCCAAGCAGTGGATGGTCGTACTGATCTTAAAGTCGCTGTTAAAACAAAAGTTCAAGTTGATGCATTTTTCCGCTGGGGCCGCCACTGCGAACACCGCCACTGCGCCCGGCCGCGCTGCGAGCGCTGCCGGGGAGGTGCATCGCAGGATTGAACTCCATTCGGAGATGGAACAAACCAGCTTCCACGCTCAGGGAACAGTGCAAACGTCCGACGGCCGCAGCATTCAATTTTCGACGGATCTCTACATGGAACGGCAATTCCGGTCGGCCGCAGTCAGCACGAAAGCGGTCGAGGTGACGGATCCCCTCGTAGTGAATCTCAGTGGAGCGCCGGTTCGGCTTTCGGGAGCGAAGATCGCCTTCGATCTGAACTCGGACGGCAAGACGGAGAACATTTCCTTCGTCGCGGGCGGAAGCGGTTTTCTTGCGGTGGACAGCAATGGCGACGGTATCGTGAACAACGGCAGCGAACTGTTCGGACCGAAATCGGGAGACGGGTTCGCGCAGCTCGCCTCGTACGACAAAGACGGCAATGGCTGGATTGACGAGAATGATCCCATCTTCGCCAAGCTCCGGGTTTGGACCCAGGACGGACTCTCTACGCTGGCGGAGAACGGAATCGGGGCTATCGCGACCGGTTCGGCGGAAACGCCGTTTGCGCTCAAGGACAGCGCGAATGTCCTACAGGGAAACGTCCGTGCCACCGGAATCTATCTCTCGGAAAGTGGCTTGGCGGGCACGATCCAGCAGGTGGATCTGGCTGTCGCCTGAGGATCCGCGGTCGACCCTAGTGGCACCGATGGAAAGGTCGCCCTCGTCACGAACTCGTCAATTTGACCGGTCCGCTCCTTGTGGATCTCAGATCCTTTCCACTTTCGCGAGATCGATTGCGTCCGAGGAATCAGGGAAAGCGCCGCTCACTTTACCGGCGCCAATTCCGTACTTTCGCATAGAACCCGAATCCGATCAGCGACAGGAACCCTACTCCCCAAACATCAAAGCCCAGAGTTGCCAGAGATTGGGGCCACGTTTGGGTCCAGTAGCTTCGCCAGATCGCGGAGAGGCAGCCGCCGACAAACCCTATCGCTAGCCACGCCAAGAGCAAGACCAGGAGCGGAACTCGCCGCCACTGTCCTCTGATCCATAGCGCCCATGGTCGCGGCGACCCAACGATGGCGCGCTCGGAACGGACCGCTATGGGCCCCCGAGCCGCGAGCGGCAGTGACGCCGGCGTGGGCGCGACGGTATACGGGTTGATCGCCATTTGAGATAGCTCAGCCGATCGAATGCAATTGGCATAACCACCTGCATCCAGAAGGCGGCCTGCAATCAGGATGGCGATCGCGGGGCTGATTTCCTGCCCGGGGATCTCCTTGGAAGCTGCTCCCTCAAGAAGCTGCACGGCCCGCCCAAGGCGCGATTCCGCATCCAAGTGGGCCGCCGACGCCAATCGGGACAGCAGTTGTCTTACTTCGGGGCGGATGGAAACGAGACTCTGCTCCAACTCGAGAGTCTCCGCTCGCCGAGGATCTAGTGCGGCGAACTCCGCCAGTCTGGACAACGCCTGGGGCGTTCTCCCTTCGGTCGCTGCTGAAGTTGCCGCCCGCAGCAGACCTTCGAGCTGAGCAGCAGCTTCCGGGGATAGCGGACGCTCGATGATTTCGAGAAGTTTTAGAACCGCCGGTTCCGATAGCTGGCTCAGGATCGTGGTAATACGATCGCCCGACTGCCCAACGCCCTCGACAGCGGCGAGCACGCGAGCCTTCGGTCCTGCCGGCCCGCTCAGCGCGCTGGAAAACCCGGTGACGGTGCGATCGGTGCCCAGCGCTGGAACATCCATGATTCGATTGCAGCACGCCAGGAAAACAATGGCAACCGAGCACGGGGCTCGGATTCCTGCCACCTCAGATAGGCACCCGACTTCCGAAATGACGTCGGGCAGGCGGCTGGGATACGCATTCTAAAATAGATTCGGAAACCCTCCGGATCTGGCCGATAAGGGAATCGTGGAAGTGTCTGCGGCGACGAGTCGAAGCGTTTCGAATCAACCGGCAACCGCCGAGAAACTGAGGGTGATCGCCCAACTGGCTACAATTGACCGGAAGGTGCGCGCCCACGAGCAGGCGCACCTGGCAGCGGCCGGGGCCTATGCCACCACAGGCGCATCGTACACGTTTCAGGTCGGACCAGACGGTCAGCGTTATGCGGTCGGAGGCGAGGTGGGAATTGACGTTTCGCCGGATCCTTCCGATCCGCAGCGAACGATCGATAAGGCCAGAACCATCGAGGCAGCTGCCTATGCTCCCGCCGACCCCTCTCCCCAGGATCGCGAGGTGGCGGCCGCCGCGGCGCAAATGGCGGCCCAGGCGGAGCGCGAAATTGCTTCGCGTGGATCCGGCGAGACGGGCTCATACGGTTTGCGTGAGGCTGCGCAGGTCGGCCAATTGATCAATCTGGTTGCCTGAACACACGGTTGCCCCAGCCGCAACGGCCTTCGATCGCATTGAACGGCGTCATCGTGTTTTGGGGGATGAGGCCCGAAGGTTACTTCGTGACTTTTACGCGCATGTTGTTTATAGTCGCCGCTCGGGCAACGACCAATCTTGGTGCACCGGAATCGTGATCAGCTTTTCAATTGAGGCAAGCACCGCGGTCAACGTCGCTGGCTGGTCCCTTCAAGCGGAAAACTTCTTTCTGCTGACTGCGATTTGCTTGACATCAATGGCTGTCGGGCGTCCCGTGACTATCGCCCGAAGTTCGGCAATCGGTTCGTCAATACGGCGCTTTTGCGCCTCGAAACGGCCACCTTCTTTGGCAGCATGGAATGCAGCCCATCGCTTCTGGGTGGCCTCCAAGATCATCTTTTCTGCGCTTCGCCGGACCCGCCAGTGTGGCGCATGTCGTGACGGTAACAGAGAGCATCTATCTCGATTTTGAGGGACCCGGAGGGCGACTTCAGATCGCCGTGGATGCTCCCGCGATGTCGCGCGAGCTTACCTTTCAAAAGCTGCCCAATTGGCTGGGCAGCAGCGCGAAGAGTCCGAATGATACGTTGCTGAAGTCGCGGTTGCGCAGATTCTGGGCGGCGGGCCTCATCTCTTCTGTGGCGTTGCACGTTATGTGGCTTTCGGGTATGCGAAGGCAATGAACCGAGGATTCAGCCTTCCGGCCAGCGCCACATAATAGTGTTTTCGGTCAGGACGTCGGTTTACTTCGCAGACGTGGTTCGCACAACCGACCCGGCCGCCTGAGCCCTTCATAGCTGGCATTGGTAAGCCAATACGCTTGCGTAGCGCCTTCAGCGTGTCAAACTTCACTTATGGCTGAATCCGGCGTCCAACAGTTGACCGCGGCCATTCGCGGAACTCTCGTGGCTGTTGCGAGTGAAGAGATTGTGCAGATCTGGGATTCAGCGACGGGAGAGAAAATCTTAGAACTCAAGGCGGCATATGAGTGGGGCGGCTTTCGACTGGCTTTGAACCCGACAGGGAGTCTTTGCGCCGTGGCCACCTTTCACGCGGGCTATTACAAGGGGCGTCGCGGCGGGGTTACATGCTATGACGTTCCATCCGCCAAAACTCTCTGGCATCGCGACATCAGGCACACGCAATGTGTCCGATTCGCGTCTGATAGCAAGAGTGTATATTGCGGCAGGAATGAGGGACCTCTTCTGCGTTTATGCGGTGCGACTGGCGAAACGCTGGAAGAGTTGCGCGATACTGCGGACGTGCAGCAGAGCCCGTACTCCGCCCATGCGCTTGTGGTACCTCGAAGTAACGCCTACATCCTTCAAGGGGCGCGCAGACACAGTTTCGAGCGGAGGACCGACCCATCCGGCAGGCAAGATAAACCTCAGCGCGCTTGCTGTCCTACCGCCATAGGGTTCGGCCCGGATTCCGTGTGGCTGGCCGAGCAAGGCATTGAATCGTTGCTGCGCTGCTTCGACTACAACGGAATCGAAAGATGGCAAGGAGAAATCGCAAAGGCCACAATCATATGCCAGCTCTGCTATCGACCGGCCGACGGCCATTTCTATGGCGTGGAACAGGATCAATCTGGCACTTGGAATCACTTGGTGCGATATTCCGACTCCGGCGCTAGAGAGAAGGTTTCCGATGTACGCCTGTGGTGGACGCACCTGGGTTTCTGCCTCAACGGCGACGCTGTCGTTACTCCCGAGGGCGACGTCATCGAGACGACACGAGGCACGATCATAAAAAACATCCGGTTCCGGTAACCTGAGAATTTGGGCAAGCGAACTCAGACAGGACGGTCAAGTCGTGTAACGCGCTAGAGCCGCGGAAGAGGCCTCGGCACCACGCCCCGGCGGCCCGCACGTGAGCTTCAACAGCAAGGTACGCATGGCACGAATGTCCGGGACCGTCAGCGGACCAGAAAGGCGACCGCGCCTTATAGTCGGGATGGTTTCAAATCATCAACAAGGAGCCCGACTCAGTGTTCAATCGACTATTCGTCCGTTCCGACGCGTTAGCTCGCCAGCAAGCGGCCCCGCTCGCTGACGAACGTCGCCAATATCTCGCCAACTGCGAGGACCAGGGAATGTCCCGGAGCACCCTGCGCTCCAAAGCGAGGATGCTTTTACCCATCGCAGGCTACCTGAAATTGGCTCATCGACCTCAAGATCAGATCTGTTTCCAGGAGATTGAAAAAGCTGCAAGCCGATGGTCGCGGAAGAACTGTTCCTCGCCTTCCAAACGGCAGGAGGAAGAATTCATCTCCGAGGCAGTCGCATGGATGAGCTTTCTTGGCCGTTTGCAGATTCAGGCCAAAGTAGCGACGGCCTACGAACAAATGCTGGTCGAGTTCAGAGAATTCATGGAAAAGGACCGCGGCTTCTCTCCGGTGACCGTTGACCACCGCTGCCATTCCGTTCGCCCATTCCTCGATCGGCTGCTTAGCGAACATCGATCACTCGATATGATCAGCGTCGCGGACATCGATTCCCTGCTCGCGCAAAGGGTCAACGAGCATCACTACGCTCGTGTGAGCGTCCGCGGCTACGCATCTTCGCTGCGATCGTTTTTCCGGTATGCCGAAATGCGCGGTTGGTGTGGCGGAGGCATCGCCGCATCAATTATGGCTCCTCGCGTTTTCCAACAAGAAACCCTCCCATCCGGCCCGGCCTGGGAAGTTGTTCAAGAAATTCTCGATGCCACCGCTGGAGATCAACCCACGATGATTCGAGATCACGCGATCCTCATGATACTTGCGGTGTACGGGGTTCGGTCCAGAGAGGTCGCGCGCCTGCGCCTCGACGATATTGATTGGCAGAAGGAAAGGATAATTTTCACCCTTGCAAAGCTCGGCGGGAGCCACTCGTTTCCGCTGCACGAGTGCGTGGGCGCAGCCATCGTCCGCTACCTCAGAGAGGTGAGACCGAAATCCCGCTGCCGTGAAGTTTTTCTAACCAGGCACGCGCCCATCGGCCCGCTGTCGGGCGGGGCATTGTGGGCGGTCGTAGGTCGGCAACTGCGAGGCCGGGCGCTCTCGATCAAACATCACGGGCCACATTCCCTGCGACACGCCTGTGCGACTCGACTAATCAACGAGGGATTGACTCTAAAGGAAGTTGGCGATCATCTTGGGCAACGTGATCCTGAGGCGACTCGCATCTACGCGAAAGTGGACCTCGTCCGGCTTCGGCAAGTGGCCAGCTTTGATCTGGGAGGGCTACTGTGACCCTTGCGAACGCCTGTGAACAATATGGGACCTTCCGAAAAACGCTTGGCGAGAGATTCGAAACCAATGGGCGCCAGTTAAGAGCGTTTTGCCGGTTTATGGGGCCAGACACTACCATTGCAGATGTCTCCTCCGACAAAGTGAATGTGTTCCTCGCTGGAAGAGGTCCGCTCACCGCGAGTTGGCACGTGAGGTACAACGCTCTGCGTGGATTCTATCGATATGCCGTCAGCCGTGGAATTGTCGCCACATCTCCACTTCCCGACGTGATTCCCAAACGGCCACCAGCTTTTCAAGCGTACATCTATTCGCAGGCTGAATTAAAGCGCTTATTAAACTCGATAGAATCGTGCCGCCGGCGCCGCAGTGATATAGGTTCACCTCTATTGCGGTGCCTCTTCCTTCTAATGTACGGCGCCGCTCTGCGGATATCGGAAGTGCTGTCGTTGACTGTCGGCGACGTCGATCTGGCCAATCGCGTACTCACCATTCGAGATTCAAAGTTTTTCAAAACCCGACTCGTTCCGATTGGACCCAACACCGGCCAACTCCTCGGGGAATATGCCAAACGACGTGCGGATCTTGTCCATTCAAGCCGCCCTGATGAACCATTTTTCCTTGACCGCAACGCGAAACCAGTCCCTATTCACAAGCTCGAAAGAGCGTTCAAGCAGATCCGGGAACATGCGGGTCTGCATCGCGAGGGTGGCTCCCGGTGCCAGCCTCGCATTCATGACCTGCGCCACACCTCAGCGGTCCATCGATTGACAATGTGGTACCGCGAAGGCGAGAACGTGCAGAAACTCCTGCCGCAGTTGTCGGTCTATATGGGGCACACGCAGTTGGCAGCCACGCAAGTTTACCTCACGATGACGCCAGAACTCTTGCACGAGGCGAACGTCCGTTTCGAACGTTATGCGATAGGCGGAGGTGGCAATGAGTGATGCGTCTCTCCTTGGCCCCTGGATCCGGCGCTTTCTGCTTGATTACCTGGTGAGCGAATGCAACCTTGCGCGAAACACGCAGCGGAGTTACCGGGACACCCTGCGTCCGCTACTCCCGTTCGCCGCCCAGCAGATAGAGAAGGAAGTCGACCAAATCTCGGTGTTCGATCTTTCCGCAGAGGTCGTGCGGCAGTTTCTACAGCATTTGGAGGACTCCCGGAAATGCGGGATAGCGACCCGGAACCAGCGGCTGGCAGCAATCCACTCGCTGGCTCGTTTCATTGGTCTGCGCAGTCCCGAACACGTCGCGTGGAGCGGCCAACTTCGCGCCATTCCACCCAAACGGGCACCACGATCGGCCATTACATATCTTGAGAAATCGGAGATGGACGCGCTGTTGAATGCGCCTGACCAATCGACGGACCAGGGACGTCGGGACCACGCACTGTTGCTGTTCCTTTACAACACCGGTGCACGAGCTGACGAGGCGGCACAGGCCAAAATCCTCGATCTCGCGATAGGCCATTCGCCGCGTGACCATTCGCTGGTTCAGATCCGCGGTAAGGGTAACAAGATTCGACGCTGCCCTTTATGGCCGCAGACCGTGGGAGAACTCTCGCCGCTGACAGCTCGCCGCCCGCCCGCCGAGCACGTGTTCCTGAACAGGTATGGCGAACCGATTACGCGTTTCGGGATTCACACCATGGTCGAGCGATACGTACGAAAAGCACTGCCCGCCATACCCTCCCTCGCCGGTAAGCGGGTAAGTCCTCACACCATTCGCCACACGACGGCGACCCATCTGCTCCGTGCCGGGGTTGATGTCAATACGATTCGTGCCTGGTTGGGGCATGTCTCGCTCAACACGACAAATGTTTATGCGGAAGTGGACATGGAGATGAAGGCCAAGGCTCTCGCAACCTGCGAAGTGCGTGGGCCGGCTGCCAAAACGCACCGGAAGAACGACGTCACGCTGATGGAGTTCCTGCGGAACCTCTAGCACCATTATGTGGCGCTGGAGAGCAGGCTATCGGCCCCGCCGATTGCACTTCGATTCTGAGCGCCACATAACCTGAGACGCCACAGAAGAAATCTTATGTGGCCGACCACATAACAACTCAACAGCCCGCGGAAGCTGTACCCGGGCAAGCTTATTGATTTTACAGAGTCATCGCACATTGGCGCCTGAATTCCTGAGTTTATTGTGGGTATGGGTTCGTGTGTGGCTGGCGACTACACCGTGAACATTGCTCTAAGAGAGCGAGAGGTAGTTGCCGGGACATAAAAAACACTGTTGT
>Ga0105248_10006550_pt1 | contig 12767 bp, 9 predicted proteins | sample KBSS34metaG_FD_81524 | JGI IMG/M metagenome (GOLD analysis project Ga0105248, IMG submission 81524) | Switchgrass rhizosphere microbial communities from Kellogg Biological Station, Michigan, USA - KBS S3-4 metaG | ecosystem: Host-associated > Plants > Roots > Rhizosphere > Soil | place... | reverse complement strand
TCACGAAGAATCTTTTGTACAATCCTTTTTTCGTGACCTTCGTCCCCTTCGTGCCTTCGTGATAACCCGTACGATCTCACCACGCGAGGGAACCGCGGTCGCGGTTCTGGCGGGCATCAGCCTGTCCCATCTGCTCAACGACACGGTGCAGGCGCTGGTCCCAGCCATCTATCCGATGCTGAAGGCAACGTTTTCGCTCAGCTTCGCCCAGGTCGGGTTGATGACGCTGGCACAGCAGCTGACCGCTTCGGTGCTGCAGCCGCTCGTCGGGCTGTACACCGACCGCAGTCCGATGCCGTACTCGCTCGTGGTCGGCATGACGTTCACGCTCGTCGGCCTGCTACTGCTGTCGGCGGCGCCGACCTTCGGGATCATCCTCGCCGCCGCCCTGCTGATGGGCATCGGCTCGGCGGTGTTCCACCCAGAGTCGTCGCGCGTGGCGCGGATGGCGTCGGGCGGCCGGCACGGCCTGGCGCAATCGGTGTTTCAGGTGGGCGGCAACATCGGCACGTCGTTCGGTCCGTTGCTGGGCGCCTTCCTGGTGCTGCCGCGCGGGCAGAAGAGCATCGCGTGGTGCGCCCTGCTGGCTCTCGCGGGAATTGCTGTCCTGTGGAAGATCGGTGGATGGCATCGAGAGTGGCGGGCGCGCGTGCTGACCGCTCCAGCGGTGTCCGCGTCACGACCGCGGGTGCAGGTGTCACCGCGCCGCGTCGGCTGGTCGCTGGCGATTCTCGCGGCGCTCATCTTCTCGAAGTATTTTTATCTCGCGAGCCTCAGCAGCTATTACACGTTCTACCTGATTGAGAAGTTTCACCTGTCGGTTCGGACGGCCCAGATCCAGTTGTTCGTGTTCCTCGCAGCTGTCGCCGTCGGGACCATCGTCGGCGGGCCGATCGGCGATCGGGTCGGCCGCAAGCTGGTGATCTGGGTCTCCATTCTGGGGGTCCTTCCGTTTACCCTGCTGCTACCGCATGCGTCGCTGTTCTGGACACCGGTGCTGGCGATCGTCATCGGCCTGATCCTGGCGTCCGCGTTCTCGGCGATCGTCGTGTTCGCGCAGGAACTGGTGCCCGGACGCGTCGGGCTCATCTCCGGCGTGTTCTTCGGGTTTGCGTTCGGCATGGGTGGCATCGGGGCCGCCGTCCTCGGCCAGATGGCCGACGTCGTCGGCATCGAGGCGGTCTATCGGCTGTGCGCGTTTCTTCCGGCGATCGGCCTGCTTGCCGCGTTTCTTCCTGATGTCTGAGGCTACGGTGCGAAATCGCGGGCGGCTTCTCGTCGCGCAGGCCTTCAGGCCTGCTGGCAGCCGCCGGGGCAGCCCTAAAGGGCTGCGCTACGTTACACAGCGGGCACGATGGACAGCCTGTTAAGAGAGATTCTCGCCAGCCGCGTCTACGAGGTCGTCAACGAGACGGCGCTGGACGTCGCGCCGCGCCTGTCGCGGCGTCTCGATAACCACGTGCTGTTGAAGCGGGAGGACACGCAGCCGATCTTCAGCTTCAAAATCCGTGGCGCCTACAACCGGATTGCGCGGCTGACTCCGGAAGAGCGGAGCCGCGGCGTCATCGCCGCCAGCGCCGGGAATCATGCGCAGGGCGTCGCCTTTTCCGCGCGCCGGCTGGGTATCCGCGCCGTCATCGTCATGCCCCGGACGACACCGGAGATCAAGGTTGACGCGGTCAAGGCGCTCGGCGCCGAGGTCGTGCTCGTGGGCGACCGCTATGCGGAGGCGCAACAGCACGCGGAGCGGCTGGCGAGCGAGACCGGCCTGGTCTTCGTGCACCCGTTCGACGATCCGCTGGTCATCGCCGGGCAGGGGACGGTGGCGGTGGAGTTGCTGCGTCAGGCCCCGGCGGATCTGTCTGCGGTGTTCGTTCCGGTCGGCGGGGGAGGCCTGATTGCCGGCATCGCCTCGTACGTAAAGGCGCTGCGGCCCGATATCGACGTGTTCGGCGTCGAGCCATTCGAGGCCGACGCGATGGCGTGCTCGATCGAGGCCGGCCGCCGCGTGCGCCTGGACGACGTCGGCATTTTCGTCGATGGGGTCGCGGTGCAGCAGGTCGGCGCGCACACCTTTCCGATCGCGCAGGCGACCGTCACGGAGGTCCTGCGGGTCAGCAACGACGAGGTGTGTGCGGCGATCAAGGACATCTTCGACGATACCCGGACGATCGTCGAGCCGGCGGGCGCCCTGGCATTGGCTGGCCTGAAGTCGTACGTGACCGCGCGCGGGGTGCGCGGACGCCGGTTGGCTGCGGTGTTGAGCGGCGCAAACATGAACTTCGACCGGCTGCGCTTCGTCGCGGAGCGCGCGGAGCTCGGCGAAGGCCGCGAAGCGCTGCTCGCGGTGACGATTCCGGAGCGGCCCGGCGCCTTTCGGGCTTTTTGCGCCGCGCTGGGCGCGTGCGTCGTCACCGAGTTCAACTATCGGCTCAGCGGACGGGACCAGGCGGAGATCTTCGTCGGCATCGCGACCGCGACGCGGCACGATGGCGAGGAGCTCGCCGCGCGGCTGCGTGAGCAGGGCTACGAGACGGCGGATCTGTCCGGCAACGAAATGGCGAAGCTGCACGTGCGGCACATGGTGGGCGGGCGCACGCCGCACGTCGGCGCGGAGCGCCTGTGCCGCTTCGAGTTCCCCGAACGACCAGGCGCGCTGATGCAGTTCCTCGACACCCTCGGCGGACGCTGGAACATCAGCCTGTTTCACTACCGCAACCACGGCGCCGATTTTGGACGGGTGCTCGCGGCGTTCGAAGTGCCGGCCGGCGAGCGCGGCGCCTTCGATGCGTTCCTGTCAGGACTGGGCTACCACTACACCGTCGAAGAAGGAAACGAAGCCTACCGGCGTTTCCTCGGACCGTCGGGCTGACCTCCGTCCCGCCAGGGACCTCCGTCCCCGCCCGTCATTTCTTCGGCGGCACGCTGCAGCGCGCGGGACTGTCCGCGGGCCCCGTGTCGCGGTAGACCTCGTGGCAATTCGAACAGGCGTCGGCCAGATCGTTGGTGGCGTCCGACACCTTCTCCTGGTTCCTGGTGTGCGCGGCTTCGAGCACCGCCAGGCCGGCTTTGCGCATGTCGCGCGCGAACTTCTGAAAATCCGGCTGTCGTGACGGGACCGGCTTGCCGTTCTGGCACAGGCGGCCGGGCGTCAGGAGCAGATCGACGCCGTCGGTGAGCGCAATCGCGGCGTTCTCGACCACCTCCCAGCCCGTATAGGCGCCGCCGTAGGTGTCGGTGGCGGAACCCGTCGACTCCGTCTTCTTCTTCGGCGCGCCAGGGTCGTTCTTCTGCACGTCGAAGATCAGATTCGAATTCGGGAAATAGATGCCGCGCATCACCTGCGCCAGCGTCCCGGCCGGCTTGACGACGGTCCGAGCCTGCGGCGTTGCGGTGGGCGACTGGGCGACGACCGCGGCGGAGGCGAGCGCACCGGCCACAACGGCTCCAAGGATTCTCATAACGGCATTCTAGCCACGAAGGAGTCGCAGGCGCGACAAGCGGGGATCTTCTGACTTCTCCGCGATTGGCTCAGACAAAAGTCTGCTATCACGGCGCGCGATAGTTTGCTGAATCTGGCGGAAAGATAAGCAACGGCCACGCGTTTGACGTGGACATTGACTCAGGCTTTGGCAAAAACCGCCACTGCGAATTGACCAATTCCTCGACATGACGGTCAGAAGATGACCACGGTCAATGGTTCAGTTCCTGCACATTGGTCGCGCGCAATAGGGGACACGTGCGGAGTCGATGTGACATTCGACTTTGTTCCTATTGTTTCTTTCATTTTCACCAGGAGTACGGATGAAGCGACGATTTCGTGCGGCCACACCGCCGCGCCGGTTCCGCCGGCAATCTCATTGGGCGGTGATGTTGGGTACGGCGCTGGCGGCGTCGACGACCGCTGGAGTCCAGCCGGCGGCAGCCGCCGGGGCCAGCGGTGCGAGCCAGGGCGCTCAGGCGTCGGGTACCGCGGCACAGGATTCGCGGCAGCTTCAATTCCAGATCGCGGCAGGTCCGCTCGACGCGGCGGTGGCGGAATACCAGCGTGTCACCGGCCTCAAAGTTGTCCTTTCGGATCCCCGGATTGGATCGGTGCAGTCGTCGGGCGCCGCCGGCACGCTGACGCCGGCGGCCGCGATGGACGCGATGCTGTCGGGCACCGCGGTGCGCGCGACGTTCGGGCCCGACGGCATCCGGCTCGATATCCGCGGCGTCTCCGAGTTCGTCGCGGTCGAGGGGCAGCCCGCGAAGGTGAGCGGCCCCAAATACAGCCAGACACTGCGTGACACTCCAGTGACCGTCGCGGTCATTCCGCAGCAGGTCTACCAGGAGCAGAACGCGACGTCGCTTCGCGAGGTGCTGCGCAACACGCCTGGGATCACAATGAGCATCGGCGAAGGCGGCAGTGGCGGCACATCGTCCGGCGACAACGTGCTGATCCGCGGGTTCAGCGCGCGCAACGACATTTACGTCGATGGCGCTCGCGATGTCGGGCTGATCAGCCGCGACGCCTTCAACACCGAAGTCGTGGAAGTCGCGAAGGGCCCGTCGTCGGTCACGACCGGCCGCGGATCGACCGGCGGATCGATCAATCTCGTCAGCAAGGTCGCTGGTCCCCAGGACTTCACGACGATTCGCCTGGGCGGCGGCAGCGCGGATTACAAGCGGACGACGCTCGACATGAACCACCGGATGACGAGCACGGTCGCGTTCCGGTTCAACGGAATGTGGCAGGACACGGGCTATGCCGGGCGCGATGTCGCCAAGTACAAAAGCTGGGGCCTCGCACCCTCGCTGGTCGTCGGCATGGGGAAGCCAACCCAGCTCACGCTGAATTTCTCACACATGCAGCAGAACAACCTCCCTGATTGGGGGATTCCAACACTGCTCCCGGACGTCGCCATCAACCGCGGGATTACAGTCAACGATCTGAACTTCAGCAACTTCTACGGGATCGCGTCGCGCGACTACGAAGATACGACGTCCGACCTCGGTACGGTGACGCTCGATCACAAATTCAGCCGGACGCTGAGTCTGCGCAACCTGACCCGCTACGGGAAGAACTACCGTGACGCCGTGCTCACGCCGCCACGGCCGGCTTCATCCACCGCGGGCCAGGGCCCCGGCGATCCGGGCTACGATCCGGCGATCGCCCAAATCCGCCGTACCGACACGAAGTACCAGCATCGCAACGATCGCGTCACCACGAACCAGACGGATCTGTCGTCGACGTTCAAGACGGGGGCGGTCCAACACAACGCCAACATCGGCGTCGAGTTCACGCGCGACGACCAGCCGACCTACGCGTTCACCGATTCGTTTGCGAACGGGCGGCCGCCGGTCGACGACCTGTTCAATCCAACACCTTTCGCTGCCTACAGCCCGGCGTACGTCAAAACAGGCGCGACGTCACAGGCTGATGCCAACTCGCAGGCGCTGTACGCGTTCGACACCGTGAAGCTGAATAAGCAGTGGCAGGTCGATCTCGGCATCCGGTGGGATCGCGCGGTGGTCGATTACACGACGGTGTCGGCGCCGACGGCGGCGGCGCCGGCGGGTATCACGGCGGTGTTCGGCCGCAAAGATACGGCGGTCACGGGCCGCAGCGGTATCGTCTACAAGCCGGTGCAGCGCGGGAGCATCTATGCCGCGTACAGCACGTCGTTCACGCCTTCCTTCGACGGCACCCTCGGCCTGCAACTGGCGGCGACTGGCGTGAACAGCGAGTCGCTGACGCCTGAAAAGACGCACAACATCGAAGCTGGTACCAAGTGGGATCTGGCGCCGGGCCTTTTGTTCACCGCGGCAGTCTTCGACATGGAGAAGACCAATGCCAAGACGACCGACCTGACGGGCGCCACTGTGAACGCTGGCGATCAGGACGTCAAAGGCGTCGAGTTCGGTCTCTCGGGCAACATCACGCCACGGTGGGGAGCGTACGGCGGCGTATCGTTCATGAACGGCGAGGTGAAAGGTTCCGGGATCGTCTCTGAGGTCGGCGCGCAACTGCCGTATGTGCCGAAGGCGACGCTCAACTTCTGGTCGAGTTATCGACTGCCGATGGGCCTCACTCTGGGCGGCGGCGCGAACTACAACAGTGGCAACTACTTCAACCAGACCGGGACCTTCAACTTTGTCGGCGGCGGCACCGTCGCCAATCCGAAGTACGTGCCCAATGCGGCCGCCGTCCAGGCGCTGACCAAGTACTGGATCTTCAACGCCGTCGCGATGTATCAGCTGAACAAGCACGTTCTCCTGCAGGTGAACGGCACCAACCTGGGGAACGAGAAGTACGCCGATCGCGCGTACGATCGGCACTTCATGCCCGGGCCGACGCGGCAAGTGGTGTTCAGCCCGGTCATCACCTTCTGACGCGGCGACAGGCGACGCTGAGTGCTCATACACATTCCGGAGGTTCTCAACGCCGAGCAGGTGGCGCAGGCGCGCCGCCTGCTCGACGCGACTGAATGGGTCGACGGCCGCGTCACTGCAGGCCGTCAGTCGGCGCAGGTCAAGGACAATCTCCAGCTGCCCGAAGACCATCCGGTCGCACACGAGCTCGGCGAGCTGATTCTCACCGCACTGCAGAACAGCGCGCTGTTCGCGTCCGCGGCGCTGCCGAACCGCGTGTTTCCGCCGCTGTTCAACCTGTATCGCGGCGGGCAGTCATTCGGGAATCATGTCGACAACGCGATTCGGCAGATTTCGGGAACGCCGCTGCGCATCCGCACCGATCTCTCGGCGACGCTGTTCCTCGCCGAGCCGCATGAATACGATGGCGGGGAGCTGATTGTCGAGGACACCTTCGGCGTGCACCCGGTCAAGCTTCCGGCGGGACACATGGTGCTCTACCCGGCGAGCAGCCTGCATCGAGTGCAGCCGGTCACCCGGGGCGCGCGCCTGGCGTCGTTCTTCTGGATACAGAGCATGGTGCGCGACGATGCCGCGCGAACCATACTGTTCGACCTCGACACGTCGATCCAGCGTCTCAGCGTCGACGTGCCAAACCATCCGTCGATCGTCCAGCTCACCGCCGTGTACCATAACCTCGTGCGGCGGTGGTCGGAAATCTAATCGCCAGACGAGTCCTTCCGCGGCCCCCAGCGTTCGAGCGCTTCCTGAACGGCCGCCCGCATTTCAGCACTGCTGACGTACTCGGCCGACGATCGATTCGGATCGAGATGCTCGCGCACGAATTCGTTCAGAAACTGCGGCTGATACGTCGCGTACACGACGGTGCCGAAGCGGAACAAGTCGTAGGCGATCGCTCGAAAGCGGGCGATGCCCTTCTTCTCCCACTGCCGAACGAGATCGAGCCCTTCGTCAGCCATATCGGTCGCTTCGTGGACATCCTCGGGCATCGGATCGTCGCTCACAGCCGGCGCTGACAGGCGGACCGCAATCGTGTGACAGAGCACGTGACGGGCCTTGAGCCCGACTTCCGCGGCGGCGGCATCGCCTGTTTCCACACCTTCGACCAGCGCGATCGCCCGCCGGGCCGCGTCGCGAGCCAGCGCAGCCGACTCGGCGGTGTTCTCGACGACGCGCGCGCTCGCAAGGTTCGTCAACACGACAGCGAGCAGATACTGCCGGTCGGTGATCCCCGAGGCCTGGTCGTCGTCGAGGATCGCGAGGGCGTCGGCGAACGCGGCGATCGGTTCGGCGACGGGACGCCCCATGGCCTGGAGCGCCAATCCGCGATTGTGGCAGGCCATCGCCAACCGTCTGGGAAAGCGGGCATCTGCGGTGAGAGGCAGCGCGCGCATCACATCGATGCCTTCGTCGAATGCAGCGAGGGCATCAATCATCCGGCCGGCGTCGCCCAGCCGAATCAGCGCGTCCCCGCGATTGAGCAGACACGCCGCGAGGCCGTAGCGGAGAAGCGGATCGTCGTCGATCGGGAGCCCGCGCCGCATGTCGAGCGCGCGATCGAAGCAGCTCAGCGCCTCGACAATTGCGGTCTGATCGCCATCGTCGAGACGGCGGATTCCGTGCTTCATCAGCGCGGAAGCCTGCTCGTTGATCGCCTGTACTTCAGATGGATCGAGCGCTCTTGGATCCCGTGTCATGCGTGGCGACATTCTACCCGGCCGTCCGACGCGATGAGGTACGGCCTCAGGTACGGCTCTTGTAACCGCCTGATCGGGCGGCAGCATCAAACGTCTCTGCGCACTCGCGCACTCCTGCTCTCACCTGGCGCGAAGTCGCCGGCCGAATCGAGGTCAAAGAGCGTTGATGAAACCCCGTCCGCGCCGCGGGAGAGGTGCCGATCTTTGCATCGACAACGGTGGTGGAGGACGCTTCATACACGGTATCGGAAGCTCTCGTCGATGATTGGGGAGATCGATCCCCGAACCGAGCACCGGATCTATGCCTCAGGGTTGCGGAATCCGGTCGGCATGGCGTGGCACCCCGATCGCGGCACGTTGTGGGTGGCGGTCAACGAACGCGACGAATTGGGCGGCGATCTCGTGCCCGACTACATGACGGCGGTGCGCGAGGGCACCTTCTACGGCTGGCCGTACAGCTACTAGGCAATACGGTCTGGCGCGTGACGAGCTCGAGCGTCGGAACATCTTACTGAAGGCGCGTCGTGATCTGTGGCGTCCAGCCGCATTTCATCGACATCGCCACCGGTCAGTTCATCATGTTCGGTTACCATCCCCGCCGGCATTTCAATAGAACTTGCGCGAGATGTTGAACCCCAAGTACCAGTTCGAGCCGTCCGGACCACCCCGCGCAATCTGTGTCATCGTCGTCCCGAAGGCATCCCCGAAGTTCAACTGGAACAGGTGACCGCCCGCGCGCTTCTCGATGGCGAAGCCCCCCTGGGTGCTGCCCGGCCTGTAGCCTGAGACGCGGGGAGTGAACTCGCCGACGATGTAGACGGTCGGCCGGATCCGGATGCGCGCGCCGAGCCCGATCATGAACGTATCGTTGTGATCGACGACCTGTTGAGGAAGCGGGTTCGAGTTGTTCACCCAGATTGGCTCGACGTAAAAGGCCGCGAAGTCGCCCGCGCGTCGCGACACGATCACGCCGAGCGCCGGCGACTTGGCGTCCTTGAAATTGTCGCCACCCTCGATGGACGCGAGGGCGACGACTTCGAACGGCCTGCCCGGCCCTTGCCTGAACACGCCGTACTCGGTGAAGAATTCTATCTCGCGATCGCTGGTGCGGAGAACGCCGATCTGGCCGCTCGGGATGATTCCGAAACGGTATTCAAGGCCGATTTGCGCGCCTGTGTCCATCCCGAAGAAGTCGGCGGCCAGGTCGCCGAAATCGCCGCTGCCAAGCGGCCGCGTGAAACGATGAGTGACACGGAACGCGCTGCCGAACTTCGGCAGTCGCAACGCGGTGGGAAGCGCGATCAGCGTGAAATCGGGTTCGGCCAGCTTCAAGGCCCCGTCGTCGACCGACTGCGCACAGACGGCAGGCGCGAACAGGAGCACCGCAAAGAGAGCACAGGACAGACGGATAGCGAATGGGCGTGTCACATCAGGCTCCTTACGGTTAGTTGCGTGGGGCGCCGAGCGCGATCCAGCGTTTGAGAATCAGGATCTGTCCGTCGGTCAGGAACGGCGGGCCGCTTTGCGGCATTCGGACGCCGACGATGCCAGCGCGGCCTTCGAGTTTCTGCACCAGGTAACTGTTCTCGGGATCACCCGGTATCACGCGGACGGCACCGGCCTTACGCGCGCTGACGACGTTGACGATCTGATCGTAGGCAACCCCGTGAGCCAGATTGAGACCGCCAGACGGGGTCCGGCCGACATTGGTGTGGCAGTTGACGCAGGCCTGGCGTCCGGCCACGTCGGTCGACTCGAAGATCTGACTCTGTACGCTGGCAAATGTGGGTTCGAGGTCGGGCGTCGGCCCGGCGAGCGAAGAGAGCTTCTGATCGCAGGCGGCCACGGTGACGCAGGCGAGTGCGACGATCACGATCGCTGGAGTGCGCATTCAATCCTCGCAAAAATGACAGGTCGGCGCGGCTCGAGCAATCACACTGCCGTCAGACTCGATGGTTCGCGATGGTCCCCGAAATGTCACGAACCGTCACGGGTTGTTTCGAAATCGGTACCGACTTTCACGTCAGGTAAGGGTTCCTCGACCGGAGCAACCTCAGCCGCTCACGATCTCAGCCATTGCTTTTGCGGATTTCTGATTGAGTTGCTTCTGCACTCGCTCGATGGTGAGCGCGCTTCCAGAGGAGACGACGCATGAAGCGAGCCTGCCTTGTCATCGAACCGATGGCGTTTCAGGGGTCGAGCCGACTGTGCGCCTGATCGGTCGCGATGGAATCACTCCCATCGCCGCCGATCAGGACACGGCGGGGCCGCTCGTCATGAACAACGCATGCGCGTGCCGAATCTTGAGAAACGGATGACGACTGACTTACGGCCTCCCGACGCTGTCGCTCGCCAGCGCCGGCGTGCTCGACGGTGGCACGCGATAGTGCGTCGCCTGCTCGAAGGCATACCCGAGCCCGATCAACCGTGGCTCAGAAAACGCCGGGCCCGAGAAGGTGACGGTCTGGGGAAACGGATTCACGATCGGCGGATCGTTCGTCGGAGCATTCGTATCGGCCAGAATAAATCCTCCGGGCACTGTCACGCTCGGAAAGCCTGCTTTCGCAGGCGCCGCCGCGAAGTTGTTCCCAAGCGCGAGAATCGCATCGATGTCGTCGGCCGTTCCTTTGATGCCGTCCGGCCCGTTGTAAATCGCATTCAGGGCATCACGAGAGACCGCAAGGTCAAACGCTCGATCGTTCATGTAGCGCAGCGTGTCGGGACTTCCCGGTGAAATGTCGACCTGTGCGGCGGCTTGGGCAATGGCCTGGCCGTACTTCATTGGAGGCACGAACGTGCTGTTGAACGCCACGATCTCAGCGAGCGTATGATGCGGTGCTCCAGGGGTGCCGGCCAGGTACGCGTTCAAATCGCGCTTGAACCCGTACAAAAGGACCGACGAGCATCGGACGGCGGGCGGCGCCGGAATCGCTGGCAGCGGATAAGAAACGCAGGAGCCGGGCTGGGGCGGGATGTCCGACACGGCGAGAGTCCGCACGGAAGCGCCGTGCGCTTTGAGCACTTTCACGGCGTTGTCGATGATCGCCTGCCGGTTGGTCGCGAGTGGAGTCGGCGGAGAGTACACGGCAATGCGTGCGCCTCTCATTGCGTCGGCGTCGAGAAACCGGGTGTAGTCGCTGAAGCAATTCCCCGGACTGAGGCATGCCGCCGTTGCCGGGTCGATCGGATCGTAGCCCGCGATGACACCGAGCAGTAACGCGGCATCTGCCACCGTGCGGGTGAGCGGACCCGCCGTGTCCTGATCCGCGGTGATTGGAATGATTCCGTCCCGGCTGACGAGGCCGACCGTCGGTTTGATGCCGACGATCCCGTTGGCATTCGCGGGGCTCAGGATCGATCCGGAGGTCTCTGTGCCGATCGCAATCGCGGTCAAGTTCGCATTGACGCCGATGCCCGGCCCGGAGCTCGAGCCTCCGGTCTGCAACACGGGACGACCGTCATTGAACCCGGGGCGCGGGTCCGTGCGCGGGTCGTACGGGTTGAATCCGAAGCCGCCGAGCGAGCTGTAGCCCGTCGGCATGCCAATCGCGATGAAGTTCGCGTATTCGGTCAGCGTGCCCTTGCCGAGAATGATCGCACCGGCCTTCCGCAACTTCTGGACGATGAACGCATCGTCAGGCGGTATCGATCCGGCGAGTGCCACGCTGCCGGCAGTGGTTGGCATATCTGCCGTGTCGATATTGTCTTTGAGCAGTATTGGGATGCCGTACAACGGGCCGTTCTGCGCGCCTGGATGCCGGAGATTGTCGACCTGCTGCGCCTCCAGGTCCGCGTTCGCGTTGACGTGGATGTAGGCGTTGATGCGTGGGCCCGTGTCTTCATAGGCCGCGATGCGTGCCTGGTACATGGACACGAGTTGCTCGGAGGTCACGAGCTTGGTCTGCAGCGCCTTCTGCAACTGTTCAACAGTTGCTTCGACGAGCTGGAGTCGCGCCGAGCCGACGCCGTGCTTGTCGGCGATGACGGGCAGCGCGAATGTGACCGCGAGGAGAACGACGACAGCCAGGAGGAGGGGCAATCGCTTCATGTGACGTGTCTCCGATGGGGAAGGAAGACATTCGGCCGTCTGGAGCGCGGTTCCCGACGGCCGCTGATTATTGCCCAATCGGGAGGCAAGTCAACCAGCGTTTGCTGCTGAGGTTGAGGCCTTCGGGCAGCGCCGCGCTACCCTTGTCTGCGCCGGTTTCGATGAGCGGAGGGATCGAATGAAGAGGCTCGCCAACCGGCGCCCGCATGCGGCATGGGCGTCGGTTGGGACCCGAGACGAGCACTTAGGGCCGATAGTCGGCGGCGGCCTCCGACGTCTTCACGACATCGCGACCGCCCGTGGCTTCCAGGATTTCCTGAGCTTTCTTCGCCCAGGTTTTGTCGTCGCAATGTACCGAAATCAGGTAAGCGCCTTCCCGGATCCGGCCCGCAAAACGCTTCGCCTCGACTTCCGGGATGCCTGCGCCGATTAATCCGCCCACCAGGCCGCCGGTCGCGCCGGCCGCTCCGGCGCCGGCGAGCGCGGCGACGACCGGCCCGGCCGCTATCAACGGTCCAATACCCGGAATCGCGAGGGCTCCGATGCCGACGAGCCAACCCAGCACGCCGCCGACTGCCGCGCCGGCGCCTGCGCCCGTCGCGATGCCCTCAGGCGCCTTCGTATTGATCTCGTGCGCCAGATCTCGT
>Ga0105248_10006547_pt1 | contig 12771 bp, 12 predicted proteins | sample KBSS34metaG_FD_81524 | JGI IMG/M metagenome (GOLD analysis project Ga0105248, IMG submission 81524) | Switchgrass rhizosphere microbial communities from Kellogg Biological Station, Michigan, USA - KBS S3-4 metaG | ecosystem: Host-associated > Plants > Roots > Rhizosphere > Soil | place... | reverse complement strand
TCGGCGGACCCTGGCGATCGAGCGGCGATTGGTGGAATCCGAATTCCTGGAATCGTGACGAATACGATCTTGCGCTGAGCGATGGCGCGCTGTATCGCATTTATCTCGACCGTGCACCGGACAAGTGGTTCGTGGAAGGCGTCTATGACTAGCTTCGTAGATTTCCACACACGCTCGGCCTTCAGTTTCCTGGAAGCTGCTTCCCTGCCCGAGGATTTAGTGCAGCGCGCGGCTGACCTGGGCCATTCTGCCATGGCGCTGATGGATCGCGACAATCTGTGCGGCGCGCCGCGCTTCTACATGGCCGCGAAAAAGATCGGAGCCAAGGCGCACATCGGCGCCGAAATCACTGGCGAAGACGGAGAACTCTACCCGCTGTTGGTCGAAAATCGCACCGGCTATCAGAATCTGTGCCGGCTGATTACCTCCATGAAGTTGCGTTCGCCCAAGGGCGAGGCCGCCGCCTCGCAGGACGAGCTGTATCGATTCTCGAAAGGTTTGGTGTGTCTCACAGGTGAAGGCGCGCCTACTCGCCAACGTTTCGACAAGCTCATCGGCCTGTTCGGGCGCGACAACATATACGCCGAGTTGCAGCGCCACTTCCACCGAGATCAGGAAGCGCGCAATCAAGCTGTGATCGAGCTGGCTCGATCCATGCAGCTGCGACTGCTGGCGACTAACGGCGTGCGACATGCCACTCCTCAGGAACGCGAACTGGCCGACGTGCTCACCGCGGTCCACCACAAGACCACGGTCATGGCTGCCGGGCAGTTGCTTGCACGAAATTCCGAGCGCTACCTCAAATCGCCGCGCGTAATGCAAAAGCTATTCTCCGACATTCCCGAAGCTATCGCCGAAACCGCCGAGCTGTCGGCGCGGCTGGATTTCACACTGGCCAACCTGGGTTACGAATTCCCAAAGTATCCCGTGGGGCCCGGGGAAACGATGAATTCGTTTCTTCGCCAGCGAACGGATGAAGGCGCGCGCCAGCGGTATCGCCCCTATCACGAAAAAGCCCGCCGCCAAATTGAGCGCGAGCTGGCCCTGATCGAAAAACTCGACTTGGCCGGCTATTTTCTCATCGTCTGGGATCTGGTGGATTTCTGCCGCCGCGAGAAAATTCTGGTACAGGGGCGCGGCTCGGCTGCCAACAGCGCCGTATGTTACGCGCTGGGGATCACTGCGGTGGATCCGGTAGCGATGAAGCTGCTTTTCGAGCGGTTTCTCTCCGAAGAACGCGGCGAGATGCCCGACATCGATCTCGATCTGCCTTCAGGCGACCAGCGCGAGCGCGTGATCCAATACGTGTACCAGCGTTACGGAGCTCGCGGCGCGGCCATGACGGCCAATGTCATCACCTATCGCGGGAAGTCCGCGGCGCGCGATGTCGGCAAAGCTCTGGGCTTTCCGACCGAAGCGCTGGAGAAGCTCTCTTCGCTGGTCGCCACCTGGGGCTGGCGCGATCCCGACGACACGGCGCTGCGGCAATTCCAACAGGCCGGCTTCGATCTGAAAGATCCTCGTATTCAGAAATATCTTTCGCTATACGTCGCCGCGCAAAATTTGCCTCGCCACCTGGGCCAACATTCCGGAGGCATGGTGGTGTGCCAGGGCCAGCTCGATTCCGTCGTTCCGTTGGAACCCGCCACCATGCCTGGACGCGTCGTGATCGAGTGGGATAAAGACGATTGTGCCGATCTCGGGCTGATCAAGATCGACTTGCTGGGTCTGGGAATGATGTCGGTGCTGGAGGAATCCATCGAGCTGATCCGCGAGCATTATCCGGTACCGGTCGATCTGGCGCATCTGCCGCAGGACGACAAGGAAGTGTACGCGACACTGCAGAAAGCCGACACCATCGGGATGTTTCAGGTGGAAAGCCGCGCGCAAATGTCTTGCCTGCCACGACTGAAACCAAAGGAATTTTACGACATCGTAGTGCAGGTGGCCATCATTCGTCCCGGTCCCATCGTGGGTAAGATGCTGCACCCCTATTTGAACCGGCGGCAAGGATATGAAGAAGCCGCGTGCCTGCATCCGTCACTGAAAGAAGTGTTGAAACGAACTTTGGGGGTCCCGCTATTTCAAGAACAACTGCTCCAGATCGCGATGATCGCGGCGAATTTCACCGGCGGCGAGGCCGAGCAGCTCCGCCGCGCCATGGGATTCAAGCGCAGCGAGGCGCGCATGCGCGAGATCGAGATCAAGCTGCGCAGCGGCATGACAACCAACGGCATTCTGGGCGAGACGCAGGATCGCATCGTGCAATCCATCACATCTTTCGCACTGTACGGATTCCCGGAATCGCACGCGGCCAGCTTTGCGCTGATTGCTTACGCCAGCGCGTATCTGAAGTGCCACTATCTGGCGGCGTTCACCGCGGCCATGCTCAACAACCAGCCCATGGGTTTCTACCATCCCGCGACGCTGGTAAAAGACGCCCAGCGGCACGGCTTGCATTTCCGGCCGGTGGATGTGCAGCAGTCGCAGTGGAAATGCACCCTTGAAGATGGTGTTGTCCGATTGGGGTTGAACTACGTCCGCGGATTGCGCAAAGAAACTGCTGAGGCAATCGTCTCCGTTCGGTGTGTCCGGCCTTTTATTTCTATTGACGACCTGGTGCGGCGAGTACACGGCCTTCGCAAACCCGAGCTGCGGATGCTGGCCGAAGTCGGCGCGCTCAATTCATTAACCTTGATCGCGCACAACGCAGCAGGGCGCGAGCGATCTTCTGAATCTGAGAGCGCGCCCTGCGCTGTGCGCTCAGGCGGCCATCGTCGCGATGCGTTGTGGGAAGCCGAGCGTGCATTGCGTCCCGCTGGACCGCTTTTTGAAACAGCGGAGACTCCGGAGCCAGCCTCGCCCCTAGCCCCTATGAACGTCCCCGAGCGCATCCGCGCCGATTTCTTCGGTACCGGCGTGACCATTGGACCTCATCCCATGCGTCTCTATCGCGACCATCTGCGAACACGCGGCGTAGTCGCAGCAGAAGACCTGCAGCATGTCCCGCACGGCCGTTTGGTGCGCGTGGCCGGGTGTGTCATCTGCCGCCAGCGGCCGGGTACGGCCAAGGGATTCATGTTCCTGAGCCTGGAAGACGAGACCGGCATCGCCAACGGTATCGTTGAGCCGGACCTGTTCGATGCCTATCGCGAAACTCTGGTCACCGCGCCTTATTTGTTGGTGGAAGGAATCCTGCAAAACCAGCAGGGCGCAGTTTCCGTGAAGCTGAATCGTGCCGAGGCGCTGGACTTCAAAGTGGCGGAAGTTCCGTCACACGATTTCCGCTAGCCGCAAGCGGCCATACTAGAAGTGTGTCCCCTGCCCGCGATATCGCCTTCCGTGTGCTCAAGCGCGTGCATGAGGGCGGATATGCCACCGACCTGCTTCGCCGCGAGTCCGGCGACCAGCGCGATCTCGCCCTGGCAGAAAGCATCGTCCTCGGCTGCCTGCGATATCAGTCGCAACTGGATTACCTGATCGACGTCTTCTCCGGCCGTAAGCAGCCCAAGCTCGACGAAGAAGTCCGGATCGCGCTCCGCATGGGCATCTTTCAACTGCGCTATCTGGACCGCATCCCGGCGCACGCTGCGGTAACCGAAAGTGTCGAACTGGTGAAGCTCGCCCACAAGCGCTCAGCCGCCGGATTCGTCAATGCTGTGCTGCGCAAAGTGACTCGCCGCCCGGTGAACTGGCCGGATCGAGCCACCAAGCTGAGTATTCCCGCCTGGATGCTGGAGCGGTGGGAGCAGCAATACGGCGAGGAGGCCGCGGGAAAAATCGCCCGGGCCGCGCTCGAAGAACCCGAGGCCGCCATCAATCCTGCCACCGGCCGCCACCAGGATCCGGGCGCGCAATCCATCGTTCCGCTGCTCGCTATTGAGCCCGGAATGACGGTGCTGGATCTATGCGCGGCGCCCGGCAACAAGACCGCACAGGCTCTCGCGCTGGGAGCGAACGTGGTCGCCTGCGATCGATATCTTAAACGTCTTGCGGACGTCCCGCTACAAGCTCAACGCGTGGTTCTGGATGCCTCCACGGCACTCCCATTTAACATGAAGTTCGACCGGATCCTGGTGGACGCCCCGTGCTCCGGCACAGGAACACTGGCGCGGAATCCCGAGATCAAGTGGCGGCTGCGTCTGGCCGATTTGCCGCGCTTCGCCCAGTTGCAGCGCGAGATCCTCCAGCGGGCGCTCGGAAATCTGAAACCCGGCGGGTGCCTGGTCTACGCCACCTGTTCGCTCGAAGGGGAAGAAAATGAAGACATTGTGGGTGGACTGGCAGTCTCCAGTACGCATCTTCGGCTGCCTGGCCGCGATCCCGGGGATGGCTTTTTCGCTGCCGTGATAACATGAGTTCCAACGGCTCATGGTTGAGATCCTGCCATCGATTCTTTCGGCGGATTTCGCCCGTCTAGGCGAGCAGATTGCTGCGCTGGAGACGGCGGGCTGCCGCATGCTCCACGTGGACGTCATGGACGGCCATTTCGTGCCCAACATCACCATCGGGCCACCGGTGGTCGAATCACTCCGAAAGGCGACCCGGGCGATCCTGGATGTGCATCTCATGATTGAAGATCCGGATAAGTACGCGCCTATCTTCATCCAGGCAGGAGCCGATCAGGTCTCGGTCCACCAGGAAGCTTGCCGGCACCTGGATCGCACACTGCGGATGATCCGGAGCGAGGGCGCCAAGGCGGGCGTGGTAATCAATCCTGCGACGCCCGTGGCCACGCTAGAGGATGTTTTGGACGTTGTAGACTACGTTCTGGTGATGAGCGTGAATCCGGGGTTCGGCGGGCAGCAGTTCATTCCGAATGCTCTCTCCAAGGTTCGGGATCTGGCGGCCCGGCGTAAGGAACGGGGATTGCATTTCCCCATCGAGATCGACGGTGGCGTAAACACCCAAAACCTTGGGAAGATTATAGATGCCGGGGTGGAATGGGTCGTGGCAGGGTCGTCTATATTTCACAGTGTGAATCCGCCGTCCGCCTTCGAGGAGATGCGCCGCATCGCACACAACGCCACGGCCGTTCGGGTATAGTCAAGAGGTTCTAATGCATTTTCCGAAACTGTCCTTAACATCCTTTGGCTTTAAGCTGGCTGTGCCGCTGGCCGCGGCTCTAGCCGTCAGTTCCTGCGGGTTTAAGCACAAGAAGTACGAAAACCCGATTACCGCGCAGACCCAGCAGCCGGACAAAGTGCTGTTCGACAAAGCCATCAAAGACATCGAAAAGGGCCGCTACGAAATTGCCCGGATCACGCTGAACACGCTGATCAACACCTACGAATCGAGCGAGTTTCTGGCCAAGGCCCAATTGGCGATTGCCGACGCCTGGTATCGCGAAGGCGGGGCGCGCGGCCGCGCTCAGGCGGAAGCCGAGTACAAGAATTTCATTCTGTTCTATCCCACCATGCCGGAAGCCGCCGAATCGCAGGAAAAACTCTGCCTGATTCATTACAAGCAGATGGACAAGCCCGATCGCGACCAAAACGAAGGGCTGCATACGGAGCAGGAGTGCCGCCAGCTTCTGGTCCAATTCCCCAACTCGAAATTCGCACCGGAAGTGGAGCAACTACTGCGGAACACGCAGGAAATTCTGGCGGAAAGCGAGATGGGGGTAGGCGATTTCTATCATCGTCGCGGCAGTTTCTCTTCCGCCGCGAACCGCTTGGGCGGGGTGGTGGATCAGTATCCGCTGTATAGCCGCGCGGATGAAGCGCTGTGGCTGGAAGGCGATTCCTACACCCGTCTGGGACCGCGTTTCCGTCAGCAAGCGGGCGACGCTTACACCAAACTGGTTCGTGATTATCCGTTGAGCGAGTTTGCGGACCAGGCCAAGACTCGCCTGAAAACGCTGGAGATGCCCATCCCGGCGGCCGATCCGGCGGCCGAAGCGCGCATGCGTTTCGAAAAAGAAAATCGCACAAGTCCGGGGATGTTCCGCCGGCTCACGGGTTTCATCCGGCAGAATCCGGACACCAGCGCGGCCGCGAAATCCGGCACGCCGCAGATGAATCCGCCGAAACAAAGTATCCCCGTCACGGTGCCGGTGCCGGGTTCTCAGGCAGGCTTCCAGGGCGATGTTACCGTGGCTCCCGTGAACGATCCGACGGCGCTGGAGAATAATCCGGACGCGCGGCAGCAGCCTCCGGCTCCTGCAAAACCCAAGCCCTAACGCATGAGCACCATTCTGCTGGCGGACGACAGCCCGCACGCCCAGCGAATGGGTGAGCGTATCCTGCGTGAGGAAGGCTTCGAAGTCGTAAGTGTCGCCGACGAGGCCGCCGCGCTGGCGCGATTGAAAGACGTCGATCCGGACCTGGTCATTGCCGACGTGTTTCTTCCCGGCGGCGGAGGCCTGGACCTGTGCCGCTACATCAAGAATCTCCATCGTCATATTCGCGTGATCCTGACGGCCGGTCTTCTCGAACCTCTAGATACGGACGAAGCTCGCCGAGCCGGATGCGATGCCGTGCTGCGCAAGCCCTTTGAAGCTTCCGTCGTCATGGAAACCATCCGGCCCCTGGTGCAGGAAGCCCGGCTGGCGCGCGGGTTGTTTTCCGAAGCTCTGTCGTCGTCGATGCCCGCTCCGGTTTCAGATGCGCTAGCGACTGCAGCCCCCATGCGACCGGCTCCTCCCGATCCGGAGCGCGTCCAGGCGGCCATCACGCTGGCCCTGGATGCAGCGCTGCCGAACCTGGTGCGTGAAATTACCGAGAAAGTTTTGGTAGCCTTAGGTCACTGAGCGCTGAGTACGTCTCGCGGCTCGGTTCCCGATTATGCCTGATAACAGTTTTGACGTGGTATCGAAGATCGACCTTCCAGAAGTCAGCAACGCCGTGCAGCAAGCGCTCAAGGAAATCCAGCAGCGCTACGACTTGAAGGATTCGCACTCAAACATCGAGTTGCAGGAGAAGGAGAACAAGATTCTCCTGCACAGTCAGGACGAGTACAAGCTGAAGGCTGTGATCGAGATCCTGGAACAGAAGCTGGTGAAACGCAAGGTGCCGCTCAAGGGCCTGGTGTACGGCACCATGACTGCAGCCGGCGGATCTACCGTGCGCCAGGAGGTAACTCTGCAGCAAGGTATCCCGATTGAGAAAGCCCGCGAAATCGTCAAGTTGATCAAGGACAGCAAGAAGAAAGTGCAGGCTTCGATTCAAGGCGACTTCCTGCGCATCGCCGGCAAAGATCGCGACACGCTGCAGGACGTGATGCAACTGCTGCGCTCGTCCGATTTCGGGATCGACATGCAATTCACCAACTACCGGACGAACTAAGACGTCGCATGCACAACGGAGCCTGGCGCAGCGGGACAGGGCACGCATGGTCAACGTTTGACACGCTGCGCCGGCCCTGTGCATGCTAATCGATGCCTCGGAGAATTGAGTCGTTGTTTCTGGAAGGGCTCGCGGGACGCCTGGAAGCCCTGCTGGAAGAGCCAGAGGACGGCACGCCGCTGGAGGCAGCGCTGGTGTGTCATCCGCATCCCCAACATGGTGGAACCATGCACAACAAGGTCGTCTATCGGATCGCGCGCGGCCTCCGCAGCACCGGAGCCGTGGTGCTGCGGTTCAACTATCGCGGCGTGAATCTGAGTGAAGGCGAGTACGCGCATGGCGAAGGCGAACTGGAAGACGCTCGCGTCGCTCTGGCTTATCTGCGCGGGCGCTATCCTAATCTGCCGTTTACCCTGGCGGGATTTTCCTTCGGATCGCGCATCGCGTTGCGATTAGGTTGTGAAGGAGCAGGTGCGCGCAGGGTGATTGCCGTGGGCTTTCCGACAACCTACAAAGACCGGTCCTTCCTGGAAAACTGCACCGTGCCGCGAACCTTCATCCAGAGCACCCGGGACCAATACGGCCCCATCTCCGAGTTGGAGCCGCTGGTCGCCGGGTTGCCGGAACCTAAAAAACTGGTTCTGGTGGAGGCTGGCGATCACTTTTTCGACGGCGCCCTGGATGTTCTCGAACGCGAAGTCGCGAGTCTAACCTAAGCTGACTTGCTGGAGCGGCGGCGCAGCAATCCCAAGCCGACCAACGCCAGACCCGCCAGGCCGAACGTGGCCGGTTCAGGAACCGCTGTGTTGGCGCTAAGGCTCTCGATTTTAAAGCGGTCGATGGATTCGTCCGCTCCGTTGCCAGGCAGCCGTGCGGCGATCAGAAGGGCGTTGCCGGTACCGCCGAGGAGGGTCACCGAGCGGGAGTTGTCGCTGGCGGTTGAGTCATCCCACATCCGGGTTCCAAGATTCATGTTTCCCAAGTTGAGAGTCGATAGGTTCGCGCCCAAGTTTCCTACCCAGTACGTGACGTCGCGGTCGTAATCTCCGTACGGATTAATCAGGATGGACGTAGGATCCATCACCGAATTGAACACGAACAGCACGAAGTCGTAGCTGCCGTTGTTGTCCACCTGATGCTCGGGATTGCTGTAGCCGGCTCCCTCGCCCGTGTTATTGCAAGAAGCCAAGCCGAGCCCGCTGTACCAGCCCAGCTGCCCCGGCACGAAGTTCCCGCTCAAGTTACTGGGAAGCGAAAAGGAACTGACGGTCACAGAATTCGCTCCACTGGTGTAAGTCCGTGTATTTCCGAAGGGGCTGCTGCCGCCGACGGTCCCGCCATTCCCCGTAAATGTGTAGGTAACAGGTGTGGCCGCGGCTACAAACGCGCACGCACACACCAATCCTGCGATCTTGTGAAGTTTCACTAAGTTGGTCTCCTCCGAATGTGATAGGCGCCACGCGTGCCCTGGCAACAAGGCACTCGCAACGAATGTCAGTATAAGCCGAAAATCTCGGTACAGCAGTACCGGAATCGCAAAATGGGCGTTACAGTACTAGGAGATAAATCGCGTGTTAGGCGCGCGCGAGGAGTAACTCGCGACGCATGCGGCGAGTGGCTCGCTCCGCGATCAGATCAGCGATCTTTCCGAGCAAATCGGGAATGTCTTCCGGTTTGATCAGCAAAGATTTCTGCTGCCGTTCGGCGTGCGAAGGAGCGTCCTGATAGGCGGTGATGAGCGCGCTGGCGGGTTTGTAGTCCATCATCCGCGCGTGGCCCAGAACCTTCAGACCCGCATCAGGTGATTCCAGTTGCAGATCGCTCAAGACCAGCTCGTACTCGCCTTCTTCTAGTTTACCGACAGCTTCAGCGGCAGTCGCTGCCACGCTCACTTTATAGCCGCCCGCTTCCAGAACGGTCTTAAGGGTGAGCCGGGAGGCTGGATCGCCGTCCACTAGCAGGACCCGCGCCAACTCGTACTGGGAGATATGGAAAGCAGGAATCATCCGATTGCCATCTACAGTTTACCCCAGAAGCTCTATTTCGAATCCCGAGATTTTCTTAGTACTCTCATGGATTCAGGTAAGTTATTAATTTTGAGCGTCTTGGCGGAAAACCTGACGGAAAATGCGATCCACGTGGGCCAGTTGGCGGTCCACGGAAAAGGCGGCTGCAATCTTTTCAATCGACAGAAATGAAAGGACTTCTTTGTCGGCTTGTATGGCGGCGCGGAAGCTTCCGCCGCTCTCCCAGGCCTGCATGGCGTGTGTTTGCACCAGTTTATAGGCGGTCTCTCGCAGCATGCCGGCAGCGGCCAAATCCAGCAGCAACTGCCCCGAAAAAATGAGCCCCTGGGTGGATTCCAGATTGTGAAGCATACGCTCCGGATGGACCCGCATCCCGTCCACGAGCCACTGGGTCTTGGCCAGGAGATAATCCGTAAGGATCGCCGAATCAGCGAGAATCACACGCTCCACGGAGGAGTGAGAGATATCGCGTTCGTGCCACAATGCCACGTTGTCAAACGCCGCCTGTGTGTTCGCCCGAACCACTCTCGCCAGCCCGCAGATCTGCTCGGAGACCACCGGATTGCGCTTGTGGGGCATAGCCGACGAGCCTTTTTGGCCCTGGCCGAACGGCTCCTCCGCCTCGCGGACCTCGGTCCGCTGCAGGTGGCGGATTTCGAGCGCGATCTTCTCCAGCGTCGCCGTGATCAACGCCAGAGCAGAAACCCACGCCGCGTGCCGGTCGCGCGCAATCACCTGTGAGGAGATGGCAGCGGGTTTCAATCCCAGGCGAGTGCAAATCCGCTCTTCAGCCTCCGGTCCGATGTGCCCGAAGGTTCCCACGGCACCGGAGATTTTTCCCACGCGGAGATCTTCGGCGGCCGCTTCCAGACGACGAGTGCCGCGGACTATTTCGTCATACCACAGGGCTAGTTTCAGTCCGAAGGTGATGGGTTCGGCGTGGATGCCATGCGTGCGCCCGATCTGGACGGTGTCTTTGAATTCGTACGCGCGCCGCTTGAGGATCTCCGCCAACCCGCGAGCGCCGACGACCAGCAGCTCTGAGGCCTGCTTCAGCATCAGCGCCTGAGCTGTATCTACTACGTCGTTGGAAGTAAGCCCGTAATGCAGCCAGCGGGAAGCCCCGGCCTCGCCCGCAGCGGCCATTTTCTCGGCGACTGCGGTGGTGAACGCGATCACGTCATGCCTGGTTTCGCGCTCGATTTCATCGATGCGGGCAATGTCGAATGCAGCGTGCGCGCGCAAGGCGCTGGCCGCTTCGGCGGGGACTTCTCCCGATTCGGCCAGCGCTTCGGCCGCGGCAAGCTCGACGGCGAGCCATTGATCGAACTTATTTTGTTCGCTGAAGATCCGGCCCATAGCGGGCCGCGTGTATCGATTAATCATGATTGTGATCGGGCGAGGCATGCCTCGCCCCTACAACGCCTGCATGCCCGGCCCGCGATCGTTAATAACAAAACGCTTCCACCAGCTTGCCGGGCTCGGCGATCAGCAGCCGGGTGAACAGACTGCGGCCGTTCAGGGCCTCCATCGCGGCCTGCCGGACCAGCTCCGGATGGTTGTTGTGTTCGCTCAAGTGTCCCAGGATCAGAGTGGACGTGCGGTTGTCCAGATCTTCGCGGACAAACGAGCAGGCGGCGTCATTGGATAAGTGCCCCATGCGCCCCATGACCCGCTGCTTGACCGACCAGGGATACGGCCCGACCTTCAACATATTCAGATCGTGATTGGATTCAAGCAGCAGCGCGTCGGACCCGCGCAATTGCATGCGCACCGAGTCCGGCATGTAGCCGAGGTCGGTGACAATCGAAACCTTTATGCCCTCGGCGCGGCATGAGAATCCGACGGGATCCACCGCATCGTGCGGAATCGTAAAGCTCGTGACCTCGAAATCCCCGATGGTGAAGCTAGAGCCGGCCTGAAACAGCTCCAGATTGGGGACGCAGTCTCCCCACGGAATCACGGGCGCGGTAAGTCGGGAAACATAGACCGGGATCTGGACTCCGTCGCGAGGTTTGGCTAGAACAGGCAGACCTGATACGTGGTCGCTGTGTTCGTGGGTAATCAGAATCGCGGTTAAAGACTGGGGAGATACGCCAATCCGCTCCAGACGTTCGAACGTCTCCTTGCGGCTGAGCCCGGCATCAATCAAGAGACGGGTCCTCTCGGTCGCCAGCAATGTGGCGTTCCCAGTACTAGAGGACGCGAGTACCCAGCCCCTTACTATAAATGGTTCTCCCTAAGATTGAATGATAACCCACTACAATGGATTCATAGTTATGAAAGCTCGCGTTTACGTATCTTACAAGTCGACTGTGCTCGATCCACAAGGCCAGACCATTCAAAGCGCGCTGAACGGGTTAGGACACAAGACCATCAGTGCGGTACGGCAGGGCAAGTTTTTCGACATCGAGATCCAGCCCGGAACGGCACGGGAGCAGGCTGCGCAGGAAATGGACCAAGTAGCTCGCGACGTGCTGGCGAACCCGGTCATGGAAGACTATCGCGTGGAGATTCTGGACTAACACCATGTGCGGAATTGTCGGATACATCGGACAGCAGCAGGCCGTTCCCATCATCCTGGACGGATTGAAGCGGCTGGAATATCGCGGGTACGATTCGGCGGGAATCGCCGTGCTGGATGGCGGCAACTGCCTGAGCGTGCGGCGAGCGTCGGGAAAGCTGCGCAATCTTGAAGACGCGCTGCAACTGAGCCCGCTGGCGGGACTCTACGGTATCGGGCATACCCGCTGGGCCACGCACGGCCGCCCCACGGAAGAAAACGCTCACCCGCATCGCGATTGCCATGGCGACATTGTCGTGGTGCATAACGGCATCGTCGAAAACTATCTGGCGCTGAAACAGCAGCTGATTGAAGAAGGCCATCGCTTTGTCACCGAGACCGATACGGAAGTGATCGCCCACCTGGTGGAAAAGCATTTCGACGGGAATCTGGAAAATGCCGTGCGCGACGCTGTCCGGGAGTTGACCGGCGTGTTCGCGCTGAGTGTAATCTCGCGCAAGGATCCGGACAAGATCGTGGCGGCGCGCTCGGGACCGCCCGTAGTTGTGGGCCTGGGCGACCATGAGTATTTTGTCGCGTCGGACGTGCCCGCGATTCTGGGCTACACGCGCGACATGTTTTTCCTGGCCGACGGCGACATGGCCATCCTGACCCGCGATGGCGTGCATCTCACGGACTTCAACGGACGTCCGGTGAAGCGCCAGGTCTCACACATCCTGTGGGATCCCATCATGGCAGAAAAGGGCGGTTACAAGCACTTCATGCTCAAGGAAATCTATGAGCAGCCGCGCGCCGTGCGGGACACGACTCTCGGCCGCGTAGGGCAGGAATCCGGCCGGATCTTTCTGGACGAGATGGATATCTCGGCGAAAGAGTTCAAGGAATTCCGCCAGGTGCGCATCGTAGCGTGCGGCACCAGCTGGCATGCCGCGCT
>Ga0105248_10006545_pt1 | contig 12771 bp, 15 predicted proteins | sample KBSS34metaG_FD_81524 | JGI IMG/M metagenome (GOLD analysis project Ga0105248, IMG submission 81524) | Switchgrass rhizosphere microbial communities from Kellogg Biological Station, Michigan, USA - KBS S3-4 metaG | ecosystem: Host-associated > Plants > Roots > Rhizosphere > Soil | place... | reverse complement strand
GATTAACAACGCCACTCTGGTGCGCCAAGGCGCCCAGCATGGCACACAAAAATACTGGGCAGTCACGCTGGACCCCATCGTCCATATCAACGAACGGGGACCCGCGGATTTCTACCTTACCGGCGGCGCCGGCATTTACGGCCAGCTCACAAAGCTCCGCGCTCCCGCCGGGCCAACCAGCCAGTTTGATCTGACCCGTACCGAAAACCCGTACAGGTTCGGCGTCAATGGCGGTGCGGGATTCGCCTTCAATCTCGGCGACCCGCGGATCAAACTTTTTCTGGAGGCGCGCTACCACCACGTCTTCACGCCTGGTTCGGGCGCCAGCTTGATCCCCATCACTGTCGGCGTCCGATTTTAGCGCAGTCAGACAAGCAAGGCTTCGCTACACTGGTGGGTCTTGCGATTATTCACGGCCATCGATATCCCAGCGGACGTCAAGACTGCTCTGGCGGCTTTGGTCGATCGGCTGCGTCCCCTTGCGAAGCTGCACTGGATTCCTGTCGAGAAGCTGCACATCACCACCAAGTTCATCGGAGAGTGGCCCGAAGATCGCCTGGAAGAATTGAAGCGGGCGCTCCGCACCGTTGCAGCTCCTGCGCCGGTGGACGTCTCGATCCGCCGCATCGGCTGGCTGCCGAATCCCCGAAGTGCGCGAGTTTTATACGCTGGCGTAGAAGCGAGTGAAACGCTCGCTACACTGGCGGCGCTAACCGAACGGATCACCGTGGCAGCGGGTGTCGCGGCCGAACCCAGGATCTATCGCCCGCATGTGCCGCTTGCCAGGTCGCGGAAGACCGTTACATTGAACGCACTGAAACGTACGCTGGCAGAAATTGAGCTTTCCGACATCGGACGCTACACTGCCTCCTCCTTTTCGCTATATTTGTCCGCTAGTGGAACCTACACTAAGCTGGAGGAATTCAGCCTTCACTCATGACCGGATTACTTGCAATCCTGATCGCCTACCTGCTGGGCGCCATTCCCTTCGGATATCTCTTGACCCGTTTGACAACCGGCAAAGACGTCCGCACGCAAGGCAGCGGGAATATCGGTGCGACCAATGTTCTGCGAACGGCCGGACGAGGAGCGGGGATCGCGACTCTGGTGCTCGACTTGGCAAAGGGCTACGCCGCGGTATGGATCGCGGCAATTCTCACCGATAACTCGCCCGGATGGATGGCGGACGCCGCGCTGGCGGTGATGGTGGGCCATGCATTCCCGATCTTTCTCGGATTCAAAGGTGGCAAGGCGGTGGCGACGTTCACGGGAGCATTTCTCTATCTGACGCCGATCCCCGCGCTGGCCGGTATCATCGTGTTCGTGATCACAGTGGTTGTCACGCGCTACATTTCGGCGGGTTCGATTCTGGCGGCCGCGACATTTCCTCTGGGCGTGTGGCTGATCGCACATCCGACGTTGAATGAACTACTGGCGGCGGTGATCGCGGCCGGGATCGTAGTCTATAGGCACAAAGAGAATATGAAACGTATGCGGGCCGGCAAAGAGCCCGTGTTCCGCTGGGGAACGTAATGAAGCTGGCGATCATTGGAGGCGGGAGCTGGGGTACGGCGCTCGCCATAGTGCTGGCTCCGGGTTCCGAATCGTTGAAACTCTGGGTGTACGAAGCCGATCTCGCCGCGCGAATGGCGACCTCGCGCGTTAACGACGTTTTTCTTCCCGGGTTCCGGCTGCAGGACGCCATCCAGATTGTCCGGGAACTGCCCGCCGCGCTTGACGGTGCCGATATCGTCCTGGGCGTGATGCCTTCACACCATGCGCGCAGGATTTATTCCGCGATGCGGCCGCATCTGACGCCGTCGATGATCCTGGTGAGCGCCACCAAGGGTCTTGAGCAGGGAAGCCTCCTGCGGATGTCGGAAGTGATTGAGCAAGCGACAGGCGAAAGCCGTGTCGCGATCCTCTCCGGCCCGACCTTCGCGCGCGAAGTGGCCGCGGGAAACCCCACCGCAGTGGTAATCGCATCGTCTAATGCCGAGGTCGCCCGCTGCGTCCAAGAAGCGTTTTCCGGACCCACCTTCCGCCTGTATACAAATGCCGATCCCGCAGGGGTAGAGGTAGGTGCCGCCCTGAAGAACGTGATCGCGATCGGGGCAGGCATCTGCGAGGGACTCGGCCTCGGGCACAATCCCACGGCCGCCCTGATCACCCGGGGGCTGGCCGAGATCACCCGCCTGGCGATCGCAATGGGCGGAGAAGCAAAGACCCTGGCGGGCCTTGCTGGCTTGGGTGATCTGGTATTAACCTGTAGTGGAGATTTAAGCCGTAATCGATACGTAGGCAAAGAGTTGGGGCGAGGACGCCGGCTCCCCGAGATCCTCGGGTCGATGCGAATGGTGGCGGAGGGCGTAGAAACCTGCGGGGTGGCGGTCGCCTTGGGAGCCAAGTTCGGGGTCGATATGCCGATCATTCAACAGATGGACGCCGTAATGGGCGGCCGGAAGTCTCCCCAGCAAGCCGTCCGGGAACTGATGGACCGAGCCCTGAGAGGCGAATAAGTCACGTCGAACAAACCCGCAACCTTCTTCGAAAGGCTGGGTTTAGAAAGATATGGAGGCTGTTGCCGCCCTGGAACAAGACGCCCAGTTGATGCTCCGGGTCGGCGAAGGGGATGACACCAGCTTCGCCTTGTTGCTCGAACGGCACCGGGGACCCGTGGTGCACTTCTTATATCGAATGGTCCAGAACCAGGCGGTATCGGAGGAGCTGGCCCAGGAAGTTTTTCTCCGGGTCTACCGGAGCCGCTCGACGTATGAGCCCACGGCGAAATTTACAACTTGGCTGTTCCGCATTGCTACGCACGTAGCTCTGAATTCCATACGCGACGGTAAGAAGGAAAAAGGCCACGAGAGCCTGGATGTAGAAATCGAAGGGATGGAACGCCAGGTGGCGGACTGCCAACCGACGGTAGAGCAGGAGATGATCCAGAACGTGAAGCTGCGCGAGGTGAGGCAGGCGATCGAAGCCCTGCCCGCGAAACAGCGTGCGGCTGTATTGATGCACAAGTATGAGGGCCTGGATTATGCCCAGATCGCGGCAGTGTTGAGTTGTTCGGAATCGGCGGTCAAATCGCTGTTGTTCCGGGCGTACGAGTCGCTTCGCGGCCGGCTGGCCCACATGGCATAACGGATCGAACTGTCTTTGAGGGAAGACGATGATTTGTCTGAATAAGAATGAGCAAGGTGCGGAGCTTCTCACCGGTTATCTGGCGAAAACGCTGGATGCGGCTGGGATGGCCGAAGTGGATCGTCATATCCAGGATTGCGCCGAGTGCCGTGGTCTGGTATCGGTGTGGGAAAAGCTGGAAGAGTTCGCGGCTCCCGAGGTCACCGCGGGATTCGACGCGCGTTTGTACGCGCGCATCGCCGCGGAAGATGCACATCGGCCGTGGTGGCGGAGGCTGTTGTGGCGTCCCGCCGTCCCGTTGGTCGCCGCCGGCGCGCTGGTGGGACTGGGGCTGCTGATGGTTCCCAGAACTCCTGACGCGGGCAAACAGGCCAGCAACATGGATATAGAACAGGTGGCGCAGGCCGTGGACGACATGGACCTGCTGACGCCCCTTGCCCAGTAGAACCATGCGGTCTCTATTCAGTTACGCGGCGGGGGCAGTTCTGGTGCTGGGATGCGCGTTGCCGGCAGCGGCCCAGGATCCTGCGGCCAAGGAGAATATCGTCCGGCAGAAGGCGTTGCGGCAGCAGAAGCTCAAAGAGCTGAAAGCCAAGCAGCAAAAGATGATCCCATTGCCTGCGCCCGCGGTGGAGCGCTTCCTGCAGATGTCGCCTGCAGACCAGGAACGCGCTTTGTCACGCCTTGCTCCGGAACGCCGCCAGCAGATGGAAGAACGGCTCAGAAAGCTGCAGCAGCTTCCTCCGGATCAGATGCAGCGGTTACAGGACGTGTATCCGGCCTTCCAGAATCTTCGTCCTGAGCGCCAGCAGGCGGTGCGCGCGGAGATCCAAGAGCTGCGTAAGACCAGGCCGGCCTTTCGGAAGGAGCGCTTGAATAACGATGCGCGCGATTTCTCGCCCGAAGAGATGGACATCCTGCGGCGTGTGGCGGGCATCCCTGAATAGTGTGTCCCCTGCCCTCACGGGCGGGGTTTGCCCTTCTTGATTTCTTCGACCAGCGCCGGGACGACTTCGAACAAATCTCCCACGATGCCGTAGTCGGCCACTTCGAAGATGGGAGCGTCGCGATCTTTATTGATCGCCACGATCGTCTTCGCGCCCTTCATGCCTACCAGGTGCTGAATGGCTCCGGAGATTCCGACGGCGATATAAACCTTCGGCGCGACCGTCTGGCCCGAGCTGCCCACCTGGCGTTCCATCGGCAGCCATCCGGCGTCGCAGATAGGCCGGGACGCGGCGAGTTCTGCGCCCAGCGCTTGAGCCAAGGCTTCCACCACTGGGATGTTTTCTTTTTCCTTGATGCCGCGGCCGACGGACACGATGATGTCGGCGGCGGTGAGATCCACGGCGCGGGCGGATTCCCTGAATGGTGCCTCGGCCACCTGGCGCGATGTCGTGGGATTGGGAGTGAAGACCTCGACCGGCGCTTCGCTGGGTCTCCAGGCGCCAGCCTGGATCGAGACAAAGTGGGGCCCCTCGCCAACCAAGCGCACGTCCGCATTGAACTTTCCTTGAAATATCTGCCGAACAAAGACGGGCGACTTAGCAGCAATCACATCACCGATCAGGACGCGTCCGAATCGCGCTGCGAGCTTGGGGGCATAGTCGCGAGTCTGATACGTATGACCAAAGACCACGAGTTCGGGGTGCAGATTGCGGACGAGTTGTTCAACCGCTGCGGTGTACACGTCGGCTGTGTAGGCGTGATCGATCGAGTGGGCCTTGACGTCAGTTCCAAATTCATGTGCCGCGGCCAGAACTTCGCCGGCCATGCGCTGTTCGACGATCGCGAGTACGCTCATAGGACCCGTGCCTCGAAGCGCAACTTTTCTACCAGCTTGGCGGCTGCGGACTTGGCATCGCCATCGAAGATCTGGCCCTGCTTGTTCTTTTCCGGTGCGTAAATCTTTTCGATGACTGCCGATGCTTGGGCAACTTCAGCGGCGGTGACGACTTTGAGTTCCTTAGTCTTGGCCTTCTTGATCCCCATTAGCGTGGCGTAGCGCAGCTTGTTCAGCCCACTCTGAATCGTAAGCACTGCAGGCAGTGGCATGTCGATGTGCTGGAACCAGCCGTCCTCTAACTCGCGTTTCACGCGTAATCTGCCGGGTTGCACCTCTACCTGCATGATGATGGTCGAGTGCGGCAGTCCCATTAGCTCGGCCAGGATGACGCCGGTTTGACCGTAACCTAGGTCGTCGGACTGCAGCCCGGTGAGGATCAGATCGGGCGCCTCTGCTTTGAGAGCCGCCGCCAATGAATTAGCAACGCGTAGAATATCAAGCGTTGCGACATCAATATGAATCGCGCGGTCGGCTCCCTTCGCCAGCCCTTCGCGCAGGGATTGCGCCACGCGCGCCGGACCAGCGCTGATCACGATTACCTCGCCGCCATGCTTTTCACGCAACTGCAGGGCTTCTTCGAGCGCGTAGGCGTCGGGTTCGTTGATCTCGAAGCTCAGATTGTCCTCTTCGATCCAGGTGCCGGCAGTGTTGATGCGCAGAGGAGAATCGCGGAGGGGAACCTGCTTAATCGCGACTGCGATTTTCATCAGAGTTTCTTGAAGATCAGGCAGCCGTTGGTTCCGCCGAAGCCGAAGGAGTTGGAGAGCGCGTACTCGATGGGCATGGACCGGGCGTGATTCGGCACGTAATCCAAGTCACACTCCGGATCCGGACACTCGTAGTTAATGGTCGGGGGCGCGATCTGATCGCGAATCGCCATGATCGTAATACCGGCTTCCAGGCCGCCCGCGCCGCCCAGCAGATGTCCCGTCATGGATTTGGTGGAGCTGACGGCGACTTTGCTGGCGTGTTCTCCGAAGAAACGCTTCAACGCGATGGTCTCGATGCGGTCGCCGACCGGAGTAGATGTGCCATGCGCGTTCACGTAATCGATCTGGTGCGGTTCCAGGCCGGCGTCTTTGAGGGCGTTGCGCATCACGCGGAAGCCTCCATCGCCGTCTTCTGAAGGCGAGGTGATGTGATACGCGTCGCCGCTCATGCCATAGCCTACGATTTCGGCCAGCATCGGCGCTCCACGGCGCACCGCGCGTTCATACTCTTCCAGGATCAGGATGCCGGAGCCCTCTCCCGCCACGAATCCGTCGCGATCGCGATCCCAAGGCCGCGAGGCCCGTTCGGGCTCATCGTTGCGATGCGACAGGGCGCGCATAGCGGCGAACCCGCCGATACTCATAGGCGTGATGGCAGCTTCAGCGCCCCCGCAGATCATCGCATCGGCGTCGCCACGCTGGATCAGCCGGAAGGAATCGCCGATGGCGTGGGCTCCGCTGGTGCAGGCCGTGGCGGTAGCCGAATTGGGTCCCTTAGCGCCGGTCCGAATCGAAACGTACCCGGAGGCCAGATTGACGATGGTGGCCGGAATGAAGAACGGTGAGATGCGGCTGGGACCCTTTTCGAGCAGGATCTTGTGTTCCCGCTCGATTACCTCGAACCCCCCGATGCCGCTGCCGATGTAGACGCCGGTCATCTCAGCATCGTCCTCGGAAACCTTCAGCCCCGAGCCCTGGATGGCGAAATCCGCCGCCGCGATGGCGAGCTGGATAAACCGCCCCATTTTCTTGATTTCTTTTTTTTCGATGTAGTTGGCCGGATCGAAGCCTTTGACCTCGCCGGCGATCCGGCAGCTGAACTCGGAGGCGTCAAAGGCAGTGATGGGGCCTATGCCGCTTTGCCCGTTTTTGATGGCCTGCCAGACCGGTTCCGTACCGATTCCGACCGAAGTCAGCATTCCGACTCCGGTGACAACCACTCTGCGCTGCAAGGGAACTCCCAGAAACTCCTATCCGGCTACTTCTTCTTCGATTCGATGTAGGTGACCGCGTCCTTCACGGTTGCAATCTTCTCGGCGTCCTCGTCTGGGATATCGAGATCGAACGCTTCCTCGAAGGCCATAACCAGCTCTACGATATCCAGCGAATCGGCGCCGAGATCATCGACGAAACTGGCGGTGGGATCGACTTGCGCCTCATCCACACCCAGCTGTTCCACGATGATCTGCTTGACCTTCTGCTCAACCGACATGCATCCTCCCGGATTCTTGTAACAAACTCATTGATTCTACCGGGTGGAAGCGGAGGGCGCAAGTTTTGCCGCTTCTACCATTGTGGAAAAAAGCCGGGCGCGTTTGCACACGCCCGGCGTAGGAGCACCCGCGCGCCGCTCGGAGGTTACGGCTCGCGGTTGTGGAGAAACGTTTAGGAAGAGGACTTTAGCCGAGGAGGCCGCCATGGCCGAGGCAGGCGACTTCCCAGCCTGAAATCCGATAGCGCGCCAGCATGGGCGGCAGTACCATGTCCAGGACATTTGGTTTAGGCGAGCGGAAGCAACCCGGCGCGGACACGATGGGCACTTCCTCCTTGTAGCCTAGCAGGAAAAGATTCCCGGGTTCCACTGGGGCCAGAAATCGCTCCAGGTGGCAGCCAATCCGCGCCATGCCGAGGCCGACCGCATCCCCGGGACCGGCGGGAGCGGATGTGGAGGCTACCAGGACAGAAGTAGGCCGCGCCCGGAGCAAATGTTGCAGGGCGCGCGCTACGGAATCCTCATCTTCTGTAGCAGTTAGAGCATAGCTGGGGGTCACGCCAAAGCGCTCCAGGCGTTGGCGGACTACCGGTTCAAAGAGCTGCCGGGCCTTTTCTCCGCGCAGGGGATCGGTGTATAACACTGCTACGGAAGCCGAGCGGATGGGACGAGCCTGCAAGATTGGGCCCCGTTCCTTCAGGATGTCGATCACCGCTTCCAGTTGCGCCCGAGGTACGGCGAACGGAGCGCTCTTTACGGTGGCGACGCGCTGCTCTGCCCGCGCGTGACTGAAATTCGGGATGGTGGCGATCACTGTGCTGGCGGCGCAGTTAATCTGCCGGAGGAGGTCCTCATCCACCAATACGCAGCAATCTTCGGTAGCGAACAGGTTGGCCCGGCCACCGGCTGCCATACGGATTTCCAAACAGCCGCATCCGGTCTCGGTGGCAACCTGAAAAACGGCCTCGTCTTCGCCGATTTCATCCTCTTCAAGTTCGGTGACCCATACCTGGCCTAAACCTTCGGTAGCCAGAAGGCGCGCATCGTCTTCGCTCAGGATGTGACCCTTTGCAAGGAGCTTGCGGCCGCCGGGCCGAAAAATCGTACAGCAAAGAATCCGGCCAGCTGATTCACGAACGTCCACCGTTTGTGCTTTCAAGGGTTACCTCATTCTCCGAGTCCTGTCGGCGCTTACCGCTTCTACGGCAACGTTAAAAACTAGTAGTCAATCGTTCGAATTAATCTCAAGGGATTTGCAATTAAATGTAACATTTAACAGAACTGACATCTTATTCACGCGATTAGCCGGGTGCCCATAGACTCGCCGGCGAGAAGCCGTCCCACGACACCAGCCATGGCGCCGGGTGCGATTAAAACCTGCGAAACTCCTTGCCTGAGCGCATCCATGGCGGCTTCCAGCTTGGCCTGCATGCCTCCGGTGGCAACCCCTTCACGAATCAGAGAACGCGCCTGATCGCATGTCAGGGTAGGACAAATAGAACCGCTCGCATCGCGGACACCCTCGACATCCGTCAGAAACAAAAGAGACTCCGCGACAAATGATGCGGCACACGCCACCGCCATTTGATCTGCGTTTACGTTATAGACGTTGCCACGGGAATCGCCGGCGACACAAGCGACGACAGGCAAGTACGCGGCGTCTGTCAGCAAGTCCAAAAGCCGGGCATCGGAACGCACCGGCTTGCCGACCTGGCCCAGCTCGGAATTCAACACTTCGGCATCTACCAAGCCCGCGTCCAATCCGCTCAACCCCACGGGACGAGCTCCAGCGGCGCGAAACGCCGTCACCAACTCGGCGTTGACGCTTCCAGCGAAGACTTTGAGGACCGCGTCGATCACTTCCGGCGTACTCACGCGCAACCCGTTCACGAAGCGGCTTTCGACGCCCCGCTCGGCAAGGAAGCGCGTCATCTGCTTGCCTCCGCCGTGGACCACGACCGTACGCCGATGCGGCTCGGAAGCTGCGGCGAAAATCTCCTGGGCCAGGCGCTGGCGCGAATCCGGGGCATCGAGCAGCGTGCCGCCCAGCTTAATCAGAAGTTTTTGAGATTTCACGAGTTAGAGGAGCCCGGCCGTTTCGGGATAGCCCAAAGCCAAGTTCATATTCTGGATAGCTTGACCAGCGGCGCCCTTGCCGAGATTGTCGATCACCGAAACCACCACAGTCCGTCGGGTTTCCGGATCGTACTTCCAGCCGATATCGCAAAAGTTGGTGTGCGCCACGGCATGCAGATCGGGAACCTGGCCGGGCGAATACAGCCGCACGAAGGGTTCCGACGCATAACGCGTGCGGTAGATCTCCAGCAGATCCTCGGCCGAGCCGATCTGGCCGCTGGCACGGAAGTAGATGGTTTCGAGGATGCCGCGATCGATGGGAATCAACTGCGCCGTGAAGCTAAACTCACCCTCCTCCAGGCCGGAAGTGCGCAGGACTTCAGGCACATGTCGATGATCCAGAATCGAATACGCCAAAAAGTTTTCTGTGACTTCGCAAAAGCTGGTCTTGAGCGAAGCTTTGCGGCCCGCGCCGCTCACGCCGCTTTTGGCGTCGCAGACGATGCCCATCTCACGGGAGATCGCACCGGCTTCGATCAGAGGTTTGATCGCCAGGTTCGCGGCAGTGGGATAGCAGCCTGGGTTCGAAATCAATCGCGCAGCGGCCACCCGGCTGCGCCAGAATTCCGGCAAGCCGTAAACGGCTTCTTTCAGCAGTTTCGGGCTCGTATGCGGCTCGTGATACCAGTGCTGATAATTCTCGGCAGTGCCCAGGCGGAAAGCTCCGCTCAGGTCGATGACTTTCGCTCCGGCATCCAGCATCGGCCCGGCGAGCTCCATGGAGACGGTCGGCGGCGTGGCGAAAAACACCGCGGCCAATCCGGCCGAGTGTGCGGATTCGGCAGAGCAGGGCATTCGCCGCGGTCCGTCGTGCGTCCCGTTATGACTTATGGGACGTGGTCGATCGTCGCCCTCGCGATGCTCCAGCAAAATGGGTTCGACGTGGGGGTGGCGGGAAAGCAGCGTGATCAGTTCCCGGCCGCTATAGCCGTTGAATCCGACAATTCCGACGGGGGCCCTGAACATTTTCTTCAGTATGCCACGTTCGGTTTTAGGGACGTTGTTCGCTGACGGAACGGTCGGCCAGTTCGCCGAGAACCGGGAGATGGTAATCCACGTCCTGGCTTACCTTGATCAGCATGAAAACCCAGGTGCCGACGATGATCAGATGCAGGATCTGCGAAATGCCCCGGAAGAAGGGGAATCCGCCGGCGGAGCCGGGAAACACCAGCATCGGCGTAACCACCCACTCGACCATCAGCCAGGCGGCGAACAGGTACAAACCCTGAAATGCATGAAACCGGAGCCGTTTTTCGCTTCTGAAGCGCTCGCTGGCCAGGACCGCGATGGCGGCAATCCAGCCCACCCAGGGGATGTAGCACAGCAACGCGGCGTTGCGGTGCGAGACATTGCTCCAGTAATCCTGGACCCGGCCCACGGTAGAGTATCCCGGCGAGGGTCGCCCGGATGCCGGGCCAGAAGCTGCCCCTGCTTGGGGCGTCCCGCATTTGGAGCAAAACTTGTCGGAACCTCCGACCGCCTGTCCGCACTGAACGCAATAAGCCATCCCAATAACTAGCTACGATAGCGTTATGCGAGGAGTTCCCACAAGATGCTTGTTATTCCTGGTGGCGGCCTCCGCCTTACCGGCGGCTAAGACCCTGGACATCTACTTCATCGACACGGAGGGCGGTCAGGCGACGCTGGTGGTCGCGCCGTCAGGACAATCCCTGCTGATAGATACGGGCTATACGGGTTTCGGGGGCCGCGACACTGTCCGGATCGCTGCGGCGGCCAAGGACGCAGGCGTCAAACGGATCGATAACCTTCTGATCACCCATTTTCACGACGATCACGTGGGAGGTGTGGCCAACCTGCTGGATCGGCTGCCGGTCGCGAACTATCTGGATCACGGCATCAGTATCGAGACCAAAAACTATCCGACGCCTTACGCGACGGCAATCGCCAAGGGCCAGCATCGAGTGGTGGCTCCCGGGGATAAGATCGCCATCAAAGACCTGGACGTCACCGTGCTGACGGCGGCTGGTAAGAACATTCAAACCAAGGGCCAGCCGAACCCCAATTGCGCCGGGCTCTCGGAGCAGCAGGGTCCCCTTGAGGCCACTGAGAATTCGCAGTCGGTGGGAGTGGTAATTACGTTCGGCAAGTTTCGCTTTGTCGATTTAGGCGACCTTACGTGGAACAAGCAGCTGGCGCTCTTCTGCCCGGACAATAAAGTCGGCAAGGCGGATTTGTATCTCACGACGCATCACGGCGGCGCTGACTCTCCCAAGGCGTTCTGGGGGATGGCGCCGCGAGTAGCGATCATGAACAACGGTCCGATGAAGGGCGGGGAACCTTTGGCGTGGCAGACCGTGAAGGCGTCGCCGGGGCTGGAGGATCTTTGGCAGCTGCACTTCGCGCTGGCGGGCGGTAAAGATACGAATGTGCCTGACACCTTCATCGCCAACGTGGACGCTAACGATCAGGGCAGGCACCTGAAGGTGTCGGCGCTGGCGGACGGATCGTTTACGGTGACGAATCCGAGGAATAAATTCACCAAGACATACGCTGCGAAGTAACAAGCGGCAAGATATCCTGAAAGTTGCTTCTCTCCACCTCGACCTACTTTGTCTTCCTGGTCGGAATCTTTGTCCTATATTGGTCGGTGTCGCGCGTTCGCGCACTGGCGCTCGCGCTGATCCTGTTCGCGAATTACTTCTTCTACGCCCGCTGGGATTTACGCTACCTGGCGATCATCCCGCTAGCGTCGAGTATTGATTACTTCATCGGCTTGGGTTTGCAGGCGACGCCCAACCGAGTGCTGCGCCGCTTGCTGGTGTCCGCCAGCATTGCGCTCAACATTGGACTGATCGCCTTCGCCCGTGACTGGAAGCTTTCCATCACGCTTTCTTTCTACGCCTTCCAAGCCTTGACCTACACCATCGACCTGTACCGCCGCGATATCAAAGGAACCCGCAGCTACCTGGCGCACCTCGCCGCCGTTTCGTTCTTCCCGACCATCCTGGCGGGACCGATCACCCGCGTCTCGGTGCTGCTGGATCAAATGGAGAAACGTAAGCCGCTGGAAGCGGCTGAAGGCGGACGCGCGCTATTCCTCATCGGCCTAGGCCTTGTCAAGAAGCTGATGATTGCGGATTACCTGGCCGGGAACCTGGTCAATCGGGTCTTCGATTTTCCCAATCTTTACACCGGCGCCGAGAATCTGATCGCGGTGTATTCCTACACCCTGCAGCTGTATTACGATTTTTCGGGATACACGGATATCGCCATCGGATCGGCGCTGCTGCTGGGGATCAAGCTGCCGCCGAACTTCAACCGTCCGTACGCCGCGCACAACATCGCCGACTTCTGGCGTCGCTGGCACATTACGCTATCCAACTGGCTGCGCGATTATCTGTACTTTTCGCTGCCCGGCCTGCGCTCGAAGTGGAAAATCTTCACGTACTTGAACCTGCTGGTCACTATGATCCTCGGCG
>Ga0105248_10006544_pt1 | contig 12772 bp, 7 predicted proteins | sample KBSS34metaG_FD_81524 | JGI IMG/M metagenome (GOLD analysis project Ga0105248, IMG submission 81524) | Switchgrass rhizosphere microbial communities from Kellogg Biological Station, Michigan, USA - KBS S3-4 metaG | ecosystem: Host-associated > Plants > Roots > Rhizosphere > Soil | place... | reverse complement strand
GAGGTTGTTGAAGCCGCGCGCGTTCGTCGGATCAACGGCAACCACGCGGGCAAAGGCATCGGCGGCACGCTTTGTCTCGCCGCGCTCGCCATACATGATGCCCAGTCGCTGGTGCGCATTGACGAACGAAGGCTGCAACGCGACCGCGCGCTCGAAGCTTTCGATCGCCGCAACCACATCCCCCGCCTGCTCGGCGAGGTCGCCGGAGGCATAGTGAGCGAGCGGCTCGTCCGGATTGAGTTGCAACGCGTGCTCCACGTGCGCACGCGCCGAGTGTCCATCCCCGCAGCGGGTCGCGCATGCGGACAGCACGAGATGCGCCGCTGCCGTCCACACCGGATCTCCGCGATCGATGACGGCGCGACTCACCCGGCGCGCGCCGGCGATGTCGCCGGCCGCGAGCAGCGACCTCGCACGGGCAAGCGCTGGGTCAGCCGATCGCGCGGGCTTCGTGCCTGTCATGTTCGAGCACGCCGGGCGCCCGCGCTGCGATCGCCGCGATATACGCGCGCTCCAGATTGCGCGTATGGCCGCGCATGTCTGTAAGCATGGACGCGGCAAGCGCGCGATGAATCCGTTCCTTCACCGTGCGCATGAACTCGCGATCGCTCGCGAGTCTGAACGCGATATCCACGTATTCGCCTCGCGTATGCGCAATCGTGTCCATCACGCCGAGATTGGCGAGTATCGAATACGACGTACGCTCCTCATGCCGGCGACCGACGAGCGTCACCACCGGCACACCCATGTCCAGTGCCTCCAGCGTTCCGTTGACGCCGCCGTGCGGCAATGGATCGAGCACGAAGTCCACGAGCGCGTAACGCGACTGATTTTCCCCGTCGTCGCGACCCTGCGGCAGAAACGCGATGCGCTGCCGCTCTATGCCGACCGTATGACATATCTGCTGCAACACCGTGCGAAGGGCGGGCTGCACGGGTGAAAAAGCGATCACGGCCTTCGGCAGCCGACGCAGGACGTCCCGCCACAGCTCGAGGCAGCGCTGAGAGAGCTTGAGCGGCGTGACGAATGCGCCGATCACAATGGCTTCGGCCGCGATGCCCGCTTGCTTGCGCGTATAGAGATTTGCAACAGGCGCCACGTGCCGATACGGATAGACGCACCCGTCCATCACGAGCAGCGGCTCGATCTGCATTTCCGGGTCATGCCCGACATCGGCATAACGATCCGTCAGCTTGTAGTCGATCGCGGACATGCCGAGCGTGCCAGCGCTTGCCACATGCGTTATCTGCACGCGCGCGGGCTTCAACGCAAGTATGCCGGGACGAGCGCCTTTGGTGTGCGTGGACAGGTCGACCAGCACGTCGAGATCGTCCTCGCCGATGCGGCGCACGGCGTCGCTATCCGATAGCGCTTCGATGACGTTCAGCGTACCGACCAGCGATTCGTAACGATCGGTCCACGCGTCACGGACGCCGCTCGTGCTGTAGGCGTAGAGGTCGAAGCGATCCCGGTCGTGATGACGCAGCGCTTCGTACATCATCTTGCCCATCACGTGGTTTCGAAAATCTCCGGAGATATAACCGATCCGCACGCGGCCCGGCTTGCGGGTGGCGCCGGGCGGTCGCGGCTCCCCATACATCCGCCGCGCCAACGCGTCATGTGTTGCTGCCAAGCGACCGAAGAGCGCAGGCTCGACGTCGAAGAAGTGGAGCAGGTAGAGGATCTGCTGAAGGGCGTCGAGGACCTCCTGCGGTTCACCTTCCGAAAACCGGCCATCCCGAAGGCCGGCGAGATACGCGTCAAGCCTCGAGAAGTCCGCGCGATGCGCGCAGACCTCGAGCGCGTTGACGGCGAGCGCGGCGTGCTTCGGGCAGTGCATTTCGAAGCGCTCGAAATTCGCGAACCAGGCATCGAGCCGGCCGGAAGTGAACAGCGTCTCGGCGAGCGCCTTGTACGCGCCGGCATTCGTCGGCGCCCGCTCGAGCACCTTGCTGAAGGCGGCGATCGCGCCGGCCGTATTGCCTTGCTGATCGAAGATGACGCCGAGGTTGAAATCCGCAGCGTAGAGATCGGGCTGAAATGCCAGCGCGCGCTGGTAGGCCCGCGTGGCTTCGCCGGATTGCCGCGCCATCTGAAGCGCCACGCCGTGGTTGTAATGTGTCTCACCATGCGTGACATCGCGCTTCAGCGCCTCGTTGAATGCCTGGAGCGCAGCGTGAGCGTCCTCCTCCTTGAGTCGTGCACGGCCGAGCGTGCGCCAGAGGAGCGCCGAATCGGATGCACGCTCGAGTCCCCGCGTTGCAATATGGGCGGCCGCGCCGGCGTCGCCGTTCATCATTTCGATATCGGCAAGCGCTGCGCGGGCATCGACGAAATCCGGCGCGCAGGCGACCGCTGCGCGCAATTGCTCTCGTGCCGTTGCAACATCCCCCTGCGAGCGTGCCAGCAATCCGCGAAGATAAAGCGCCGGCGAGAAATCGGGCTGGACATGCAGTAGTTCGTCGTAGCCACGAATGGCGACCGATGTTTCGCCGTGCTCATGTGCATGAACGGCCGCATCCCAACGCGCAGCCAGTTCCGCGGCGGTCATGTCGCAGCCCGCACGATGCGAGACCGCGACAGCGAGCGCCTCCAGTGCCTCGACCAGCGATGCCGTCGACTCGGGCGCGTCCCGCGCAATGACGCGATCGCCGAGCTTTCGTGCCACGGGAAATGCATCGTGCGGCATGAGCCAGACGGCACGCGCGACGCGGCGCGCGAGAATGGGACCGGTCGGAATGCGTAAGCCGGCAAGGTCGATCAGCACGTCGAGGTCGAGCAAAGCGATGCCCCGCGCGGCGGCGTCCGCATCGGCCGGCAGCAATCGCAGGTCGATGAAGTCGCCTTCCGGCTTCGCGCTTTGCGCGGAGGCAGCGAACAACGTGAAGCGCGCGCCTTCACCCGAGCGCCGCACGACGTCCGCGATGCTCCTCGCCTCGCTGCGCGCGTCATCGTCGGCGACGATCATCCCGGCACGCACACCGCGCCCCGCGGTGCGCAATGGCCATAACAGCGGCATTCCCGGTCCGTGGAAATCGCGGCAGCTTTGCGCATATCGATCGGCGAGATGCTCCGCATGCTCGCAGAACCCGGCCTCGGATGCGGCAAGTGCCAGGTAGCGAAGGTGGTCTTCGCTCCCGCTCGTGATCGCCAAGGCGAAAATCCCGTCGAGAACCGCCGACACGCTTTGCGTGTAATGTTCATGCTTCTGGAGGACGCGCGCGCCGACCGGCCCGAGCAGCGCGAGCGCCCAGCGCCGATCCAGACGGATGGCCGTGGCGAGGGCCGCGTCCTCGATCGCTTCTCCGCTCGCCATCCGGAGCAGATGCGCGAGCGCCGTCGCACGGGGCTCGGCGGGACGAAGCGAAAGCACCCGGCCGACATGTGCACGAGCCGCATCGAACTGTCCCATCGATGCGAAGGCATCAGCCAGGGCATGAAGGCTCGGCACATGGTTGGGCGATCGCTCGACCGCTACCTGCCATGCGGCGATCGCTTCGGCCTGGCTGCCGAGATGCCAGGCAATCTCGCCGAGATGGAATCGCGCGTCGACGCCGTCGGCTGCCTCACGCAGCGCGCGCCGATAGCAGAGCATCGCGTCGATCACCCTGCCGTCCGCCTGATGTGATCGCCCTCTCGCGAGCCAGTCGACGTAGCGTTCGAGCGTCATGGCAACGCCGGCCGGGAATCACGCATCGAGGCGCGCCTTGAGCGCGGTGATGAACGGTGTCGGCGTCATTCGGTACAGCAAGCGGCCCATCGGTGTACGTCGGATCGCAAGTGCGCGTCGCGCAAACCGAGTGACGAGCGTTGCCTCTTCCGCGCCCGGTGCATCGGTCTCGATCGTCACTTCGTCCGACGATGATGCTTCCGCTGCGGGCGCGGGCGCCCGCCACGGCTCATAGCCGAGCGCGTCACGCACGCGCGCGTTTGCGAATCGATCGAAGGTGGCAACCGTTGCTCGGCTCTGGAGCGCTGCGTTGTAATGCTCGAGCGTCGCGTCAGCCATGGCCTGCGTCGACGCATGAACGACCGCTCGCGCCTTGGCAGCCGCGCTCGCTCGACTCTCCATCGCATCCGCACCCGCGAGCGTCACGACGCGCGCGAGCATACGCGATTCGTCGGCCCATTCCTCGCCGGTGAGCACCCACCCGGCTCCCGTTGCCGCGACGCGTTCCGCAAGTGCGCCGATCGGTGGAACGAGCACCGGCATGCCGGCCCGCCAGGATTCGGACAGCGTATAGCTGAACGTTTCGGGTCCGGCTGACGGGAAGAGCACGTAGCGCGCCTTGTAGTGTCGCAGCAGCGCAGGCAGATCCCGTGCATCGTAACGCCCGTGAACGGTGAGTCGACCGTCTTCCGACTGCCACGGTCCCCGCTGCACGTCGAGATAGCCGATGACGACGATCCGCAACGCAACCTGCTGCGCTCGAAGGAGCTCCACGATCTGCTCCACCCGGCGCGCGCCCTTGTCCGGACCGATCGCACCGAGAACCGCCACGACCGGCATGTCGTCTTCCGGCATCAGCGCAGCAAGACGCAATCCCGGGGTGGCTGTCGAAGGCGATGCCGTCATGCCGTGAGGAATGACGGCGACGTAGTCGCGCCGAAAATATCGGCGGAACATCGACGACGCCCACTCGGACGGTGCGAGGATGAACGCGGCACGCTCGACGAGTTCGGCGTGCATCTCGCGCCACGATGTGACGTCGATGCCGGCGAACGCCGGTTGCGCTGCAACACATTCCTGGCACACCCGCGGGTCGGTCACGCCGCCGCAATAGCGGCCTTCGGCATCGAGAAAGGTGATCGTCGGACAGGCAGAATTCAGATCGTGCAATGTGTATCCGAACGGGACGTCGACGTGCGCGAGCGCCTCGATCAAGCCTTCCCGGCATCCGGAAATGTTGTGCAGATGAACGAGGCCGATGTTGAACGTGCCGAGAAGACCTGCGACGTAATCCGCCCAGGGTTCGCCCTCCTGCCGCGCGAAGCTGAACTTCACGACCGAACCGTCCGCGCGGTGCTCTTCGACGTGCCAGCGATCACCGATGGTGACCGCCAGGTAATGTCGCCAGCGATCACGCGACGCCGCGATCAACGCGCGCACGTGCGTCTCCGTGCCGCCGCCATGATGGTGGATGACATGCAGCACACCCGGCGTGTGCTCCCCAGCGAACAGACGCGATTGCGCCGCTTCGCGGAGTGCGCGCAATGGATCCGCCGCAATGTAGCGTTCGACCATCTCCTCGTAATGCGGATGGCGCGCGCGGATGTGTGCTAGATTGCGCCCCCCAAGCTCGTCCTTCCTGCCCTCGAACGACCGGCCGCCGGTATGAACGACGAAGGCGTCGTCGGCGAGCACGTTGCGCCATCCGAGCCGCGCAGCGCGTAGGCAGAAATCGTTTTCCTCGCCATAACCGGCACCGAATGCGAGGTCGAACTTGCCGATTGCGTCGATCGCCGTTCGCCGCACGTACATGCAGAATCCAACGCCGGTCGGCAAGTCGGGATAGGTCGGAACCGACGACGCGCCAAGCGCCTCGCGCACGCATTCCGGATCCGCGCCGTGAGGCCAGGGATTGTCTTCGCAGAATCGCGGGAACGAGCAGATTTCGGCATTGTTGGAGAATGGCGTCACCGTGGCGATCGAGGGATCCGAAGCGGCGCAGCGCACGAGCGCTTCAAGCCATCCGTGAGTGACGATCGTGTCCGAGTTGAGCAGAACGATGTCGTCGCGCGACCGTGCCATGCCGCGGTTGGCCGTGGCGGTGAATCCCAGATTGCGCTCGTTGCACAGCAGGACGACGCGTGGATCGCCGCGCTGCGCGAAGTCCCGAAATGCACGTTGCACGCCGGGATCGGGCGACCCGTCGTCGATCACGATGAGTCGAAACGACTGCGTCGTGCACGCGAGAACGCTTTCGACGCAAACGCGGAGGTCGTCCGGCGCGTTGTAAACGGGGATGACGACATCGATTGACATCGCGGGGGACGAAGACGCTGTCACGCGGTGCGAATCCGGTTCCAGAAGCGACGTGCGCGGAGCCACGGCAGCAGCAACCACCACCGCACGCTCTCGCGGTAACCGATGATCCGTTCCTGCGCGAGGATCTCTCCGGCGAGCCGGTCCCGGTCCGCGATGATCCGCGCAAGCTCTCCGCGCAACTCCGCTTCGACGCGATCGCGCTCCTTGATCACGTCGTCGCGGTGCTCGACCATCGCTTGCAGCTCGCGGGAATGCCGAACCTGGTCGCGCAACTGTTCGTCGCTGGTCCGCAGCAGCGCGTCGAGGCGGAGCACTTCCCTGGCTTCGCGATCGACGCGATCGAGCTCGCGATCATCGCCGTCCGTGAACAAGGACAACGAACGATAGGCGGCAGGCAACGCGTCACGGCTGCGGGCGGCGACGACGACGAAGTACATCGCGACCGGTGGTGCGGCCGCCACGGCCATCGTTGCGTCGCCAACGGAAGCTTCGAACTCGCCGTTCATTTCCTCGCACCACAGCGCCGACCCGAAATAGCGGCGCTGGCGATGCCACCGCTGTGCGGGGAAGTGCGGCTCGACGAGGCGCACCAGCTCATCGCGATCGAGCTCGTGACGATGGAACGGATTGACGTATCCGCGGGCATCGCTGTACTGCGGGCGGTTGGGCGATGAAATCACGAGCACGCCGTCGGTCGTCAGCACGCGCGCGAACTCGGCGAGCATCCTCGGCTGGTCCTCCGCGTCGAGATGCTCGATCGTCTCGAATGAAACGACCACGTCGACGCTGCCGTCGGCAAGCGGCAGCCGGCTCGCCGATCCTTCGATGAACTGGACGGTTGGTCGATCCGCATAGGCGCTTCGCGCATGCGCGAGCGTGTCGGCATCAATGTCGACGCCAATGACGCTTGCAGCCGCTTCCGACAGAAGCGCGCTGCCGTAACCTTCTCCACACGCGACGTCGAGCACGCGGCGGCCGGCCACGAAGCGTCGCGCGAACGCGTACCGATGCCAATGCTCGTGCGCGATTTCGCCGGCCGTTCCCGGCACGTAGCGTTCGCCGGTGAACTCAAGGTCGGCACTCATCGATTCGGTCGTCAGGAACTCCGTGCGCAGCGGGGCGTGCGCCACCATCGATTTTAGCCGATCGGGTGCAATCCCCCGCCGCCACGTTTCCAGCGGAACGCGCCGCTACATTTCCGGCGGAACGCGAAGCGCCCCGTCGCCAGGCGAACGATCCAGACGTGAACGGATCGCATGCGGATGGTGACCCATCACGTCGACGACTGCCACCGGTGCGGAAGGCGAACGAAGCCGAGCTCGCGCGTGGCGCCGGTCACCGTGATCGCGTGCTCGACGTGATCGAACAGACGCACGCCTTCCGGATCGAGCGCATGCGCGCGCAGCTGGTAGCGACCGGGAAGAAGCGCAACATCGGAGAACGTAATCGCGAACGCGAAGCGCTGGCGGCCGATGCGCTGCGGGGTCTCGTTCTCCATATCGGTCGCAACGCCGTACACCGGCGTACCATCGGCGCGCACGATGCCGACTAGCACGACGGGCGTGCGATCGTCGGGCGAGAAGACCTCGCCTCGTACCGTGAGCGTGCTTCCCTGCGTGATCGCGTCCGCCGGCTCGACGACGAGCGAATCGATTGCGTAGACGCCGCTTGCCGCAGCACGGTCGACACCGAGCGGCTGTCTCGCGCGCGCTTCCTTTTCCTCGTGATAGGCAAGGTACGCTTGCGTGACGTCCGCTGCGGCGCCATAGCGTTCCGCGCGGCCATCCTTCACCCATAGCGCATGCGCGCAGAGCTTTTGCACGTGATACATGCTGTGCGAGCAAAGCAGCAGCGTTCCGCCCTGCGCGAGGTATCGTTCCATCCACGCAATGCAGCGTTTCTGGAACGATTCGTCGCCCACCGCGAGCACTTCATCGGTGATCAGAATGTCGGGCGACAGTGCGGTCGCCACGGCGAATCCCAGGCGGACCACCATGCCGGACGAGTACTGCTTGATCGGATCGTGAATGTGCTCGCCCAGATCGGCGAAGGCGATGATTTCGTCGCGCTTGGCGCCGAGCTCGGAAGGGGCGAGGCCGAGGAGCGCCGCTGCGAGATCGATGTTGGCGAGTCCCGTGTACTCGGGGTGAAAGCCGGATCCGAGCTCGAGCAGCGCGCCGACGCGGCCGTTCACGGCGAGCGTTCCGCGGGTCGGCTGAATCACGCCGGCAACGATCTTGAGGAGCGTCGATTTGCCGGCACCGTTCTCGCCGATGATGCCCAGCGACTGGCCGCGCTGCATCGAGAACGAGATGTCATCGAGCGCACGAAACACGTGACGGGCGCCGTGGCCGCGCAACAAGTCGAAGACCAGCCGCAAGCGTCCGCCGCGCGTTTCGACTTTTGCATAGTCCTTGCCGACGTTCGCAAGCTCGAGGAGCATTGGGGGGAAAGCGCTCATGCGAGCGTCGATGACGGCGGATCGGCCATCGCGAATCGAGGGCAGATCATGCCCAAGGCGCACGGACACTCGACGTCACACGAAATCCTCGAAATGTGGCGACAGCCGACGAAACACCCAGCGACCACCGAGAAACAGCATCAGTGCGACAACGACGGCGACGGCATCGCCACGCTCGAGCGCCACGCGGCCATCGAGCAGCCCATCGCGCAGCCGTCCAACCACCCAGTTGAACGGATTCGCGGCCACCCATGCGCGCATCCCCTCGGGAACGAGCGTCAATGGATAAAGGATCGGCGTCAGGTACATGAGCATCATCAGAAGCGGCATCAGCACGTGCTCGATGTCACGGACGAACACCTGCAGCGCGGCGAGGAGCAACGTCAGGCCGGTGATACCGACGAGCAGAACGATCCATACGGGTATGGCGACGACGAGCCCGATAACATGGACCGGCTCGCCGGCGATGCGCAGCACGGCGAGTATCGCGGCGTATCCGATGAATTGCAGCGCGAAGGTCGCGGCCACCGAAGCGAGCACGACGATTTCGTGCGGGAACGCCACCTTGCGGATCATGCCGGCGTAGCTCGCCAAGCTCACGGCGCCTCGCTGGAGCGCTTCCTGCGCAGCAAGCCAGGGCCACAATGCCATCGCGACGAAGGCCAGGAAACTCTGCCCGGCGAAGCCCGTCGCCCGGAAGATGTGCGTGAAGACGAAATGGTAAACGGCCAGGAGCGCGAGTGGATTGAGCAGCGCCCACGCGAATCCGGTGACGCTGCCGAGATAGCGTGTGGTGAGCTCCCGGCGGAAGAAATTGACGAAGAGCGCGCGATTGCGTGCGTGGAATTGCCGCCAAGGACGCACGCTCGTCGCCCCGCCCGCCGGCTTGCGTTCGTTGTCATGCAAGTGCGCGCTGTCGCGCAATGCGCGTCTATTTACGCTATGACCGCGAACGTGTGCCTCGGGGCATCAATGGCGGCAGCCGACGAAGCCGAAGCCTGCCGGTTCTGGCGAGGAGCGCAACAAACCGTGACGCCTCGAGGCACGCGTTCCCAACGGGTCGCTGCGGAACGTCCACCTCGGCGTTGCAAATGCTCCATCGGATTCGCGCTCGCGCCTTGCGCTTTTCGGCCCCCGCAATTGCAGTTGTGCCCATGGCCTTACAGTATCAGGTCCTAACTGCCTGCCGCTTTGCCCGGCTTACGAAACGTATTCGGATCAACGCGAGTGACGAGGGCGTCGATCGCCGGCTGGTTGACTTCGGTCTTTGGGTCGCGGTAAATCGATTGCAGTCGCAGATCTCGTTGCTCGGCCGCATAGCGCGCGCGCAGCGTTGCCAAGACGGATTCACGAACCTCGTCAAATGACTGCAATCGGGATTCGCGCCGCTCGTCGAGTCGGACGACGTGGTACGCGGTCGGAGCCTTGATCGGCTGGGAGATCTCGCCGACTTTCAACCCAAACACCACCTTGGCGTATCCCGGGGTCATCCGTTGCGCAGTCACGAACGGCAACTGACCACCTTTGTCGCGAGTGGTGCGGTCATCGGAGTATTCGCGCGCAACATCGCCGAAATTCCCACCGGCCATGATCTTCGCGCGGGCTTCGGCGGCTCGCGCTCTTGCCGCGTCTTCACCCCGACCTTTGATCAGCACGGCGATGTCGGATAGGCGCACCGCCTCGGCAGTCCGATAGGCGTCGGGTTTAGCCTGGTACAGTTCTCTCGCCTTCGCATCGTATTCATTCTTGTGCGCATCGAACGCGTCGTTCGCGTCCTTCTCGATGCGCTTCAATTCTGCCGCCGCGAGCCCCCGATCCTCATCAAGAGGCGTCTTTGTGCTTCTGTCGGCGAACGAAACTTCCGGACGCAGTCCGTGAGCCCTGGCCTGCGACGCGAGAGTCTTCGTGAGCAGGAGATTGTTCAACGTGATTTGAACCCGTTTGGGGCTCGAGGCGAATTCATAACGCATCTTCTGGGGCACGCGGGCAAGCGCGGCGTCGTAGTCCGCGCGGGTAAGTTCGGCCCACGAATTTCTGGCAAGGACGTCGGGAGGCAGTTCAGCATGCAGCGAGCGGCCGAGGATGGCGGTCGCGAGCGCGAGGCCGAGTGCGAGACGGTGTCTTCGTAGCATGGGTAGCAGATGTTAGCGTATCGGGAAAGGTCCTTCGCCGCTGGCTTCGATTTTCGGCAGAGGGCGCACAAAAGCGAGGGCCCCGTTGCGGGGCCCTCGCTCATTCAGTACTTCGTTTTCGGAGAATCAGGTTCCCGGAGTCAGGCCGTAGTTCACGTTGCACGCGCTGCTCATGCACGCGTTGGCGCCGCCCACCGAGGTTTCCTGGATGACCGTCACATAATACGTCTGTCCGCCAGTGAGGTTGGCATTGGTTGTGATGGTGCGTCCATATCGGTCGATCGGGTAACCACCGACGGAGAAATAGAGCGTGGGTTCCTGTCCTTGGCTCACCGAAGCTATGCCCATCGAACGAGAAAAGTCGCAGGGCGTTTGCGAAATGGAAATGATTCTCGTGTTATAGGCATTCCCGTCAGTCGGTGAAACGCGGAACGTGCCGAGCCTTCCAGCGGACGACGCGCCCGCGGGCGGGGTCAGCACGAAGACCGCCGCGTCTCCCGGCCCGATCCCTCCCGCGGACTTGGTCGAAATGCCGGTGCCAACGGAGGTCAACCAAGAAACCGGAATGACCTTCGTATTGGTGATCCCCGGGATGTTGGAGCAGGAAACGCCTCCAATGGGCGGCGGCGGGGCGCCCGCCCCGGCCTGCGTGACCGACGCTGAGGCGGTCCTATTCACGGTGTAAACGAACGTCAAGGACGATGACGACTGGTTAGCCGGAATGCCGTCCTGCCAGGAGCTCGCCCCTTGCGAAACCGCGGTGCCCGACTTCGTCCACGAGGAAATCGTGCCGCAGTTGGTAGCAGTGATGGTGACGGTACCGCCGGCGGCAGGCAACGAAGTAGGCGAAGCCGCGACGCTGCAGACAGCGCCCCCGCTCGTCGAACAGTTGATGGTGATGTTTCCTACCGAATCGACGATAGGAGCCTGGCAACTGGACGCCGCCGTGCCGTTCACCGTGACCGTGAAACCGTAGGACGGTGTGGTTCCAAAGACGAACGTCGATGAGATCGCGGCGGCGAGCACGCGGTTGAATGACGCAAACTTTTGCATGGCTTACCTCGAAAAGCGGCGGCGACGTGCCGCCATGGCGAAGTGCAAGCACTACGCCAACTGGTGAAGAAATTCTCGAAGGATTGTGGCTCTCCCTATCGGCCCGCCGAGCGTCCACGCGTCGCCGACAAACGGCAGTTTCACTTTTCTCTCGGGCCTCAGGCCGTCTCGTCGCGCTCTTCCGTCGCGTGTGCAAAAAAAGAGGGCGGGACTGTTGGGTCCCGCCCTTGATCACTTAGTGCGGAAATTGGTCACTCGTTATGTCGATTCGCTCAAGGAGCAGGAGGCAGGGGGAAATCGACGATACGAGTACCCTTGTGGACAAAGTTGCCGCCGTAATCGGATAGCGTCGCCTGGCCGTTCACGATCAAGACGCCGTTCGTGAACGACTGCACAGCGAATCCCACGACGGGCAGACCAAAATAAGTTGCCGGGCCTGCGGCGCCTACGAACGGCGGGGTGACGGTGGGATCGATGACTGTCGTGGTGTCGTTGCCCAGCGAATGGATCGCCCCACTCACGCTTGCTGGGAAGAACCCGAGGTCGAGCCAGCCGTTCTGGAACGTCGTGTTGATGTTCGCGACGTTAGCGGAACCCAGAACCCTTGAGTTGCCCACCGCGTTGTTGAAGGAGATGACGTTCGCCTCCCAGCACAGCTGGTTCACGCCCGCTTCTGGCTGCGGCGAGAAATCGAGCGGCGTGCTCGTTGTTTGTTCTTCGCGGTCGAAAATGTCGAGCGACACGTCGTCGCACGCACCCGCGGTCTTATTGAAGTTGCGCTGGAACAGTGTCGCAGGAGTGCCCGTGCCGTTCGAAACGTAGTAGCGCTTCGTCGGCATCGTCACGACCCAATCGGTGGCCGAGTTCGTAACATCGTCGAGCACGAACTCATTCATCACCTGGTCGTGCATCAGCACGGCGCTTACCGGGTCGGCGGCGTTCGGACTGGTCGACCAGTCCGAGTTGAAGACGAGACCGAAGTCCGCGATGACGACGCTCGAAAGCGGGAAAGCGCTTTGCAGGTTCGGCGTGGTGTCGGCCGAGCTGCTGTACAGATTCTGGAACGTTGCGAAGTTGTCGAGCGCAACCGCGTCGGCCGTGTAATCGGAGCCCGATTGCACGTTGATCAGTGTCATT
>Ga0105248_10006543_pt1 | contig 12773 bp, 10 predicted proteins | sample KBSS34metaG_FD_81524 | JGI IMG/M metagenome (GOLD analysis project Ga0105248, IMG submission 81524) | Switchgrass rhizosphere microbial communities from Kellogg Biological Station, Michigan, USA - KBS S3-4 metaG | ecosystem: Host-associated > Plants > Roots > Rhizosphere > Soil | place... | reverse complement strand
TGGTGGTGTTGATCTGCGTCAACGGCGAATAACGAGTGCCGGCCAGATCCCGATTGTAGGTGGGCCAGTCGGCATCGGCACTGCGCGGCGCATTCTGTAAAGCGAATCCCCCGGCTGAACCTGCAGCCACAGCAATAACAGCAGCGAAAGTGAGAAGCACCGCATTTCGAAAACGCATTATTGAAATCTCCCGTCTCCTTCACTCGATCCGGTCAACAGCTTCTTACCGCTACTCGTCAAAACGATGTTACGCGCGTTGACCAGCTTGCTGCCGTCCTTCGCGAGACTGCCCTGTACGGTAACCACATCATCAATCTTCATTGATGAGCGCGACCAACCCAGCCTCATCAAGCTGTTTGGACTTCCAAGTTCGATGGACCAATTTGAGACCTGACCGGTTTTTTCATCCTTTACATCGATATAGAAAAACGCGTGTGGGTTCGTCCACTCCACCTTCGTCACCTTGCCGGTGAGATTGGCGGGTTTCGAAGCATCGTATTCCGCGGCAAACGAATGATGGGCCATGAGCGGTGTGGCCGCAGCCAGTACAAAGGGTGCAATCCAGGAAAACAGTTTTAAATATCGCATTTTCAAGTCTCCACGCAAATCGAGTATCTCCACGGCACATTATGTCCTTTCGACGTCGAAGTCAAACCGGCAGGGGCGGATATTCAAGGTGTGAATGAATTCAGCAATGATAATGATAAGGACTTTTCCCCTCCTGAGTCAGGAGGGGTGGGACATCAAGAGATGGCGCGCCGGGGTGGTTCCGAAGCGATATCCCGCGGGAATGCGGCTTTGGAACCACCACCCCTCGCGTGAATTTCTTTCACACATTCAATTTACTCACAGCTTCATAGAGCTCCTACAGGGGAAATCGACCGAATAATTGAATTCAAACGGCAGCCGAGATATAAGACTGAACACTTTTGGGAACCAGGAGCATTCGTGAAAAATTCGAGCGTTTGGGTGCACCTACTTTTTGTGTCCATTATCTTGATCCTTTGCGCCGGCACCTCGAACGCGCAGGGGACGCAACTGCTCTGGGGCGACACGCACCTGCATACATCCAACTCGCTGGATGCCTTCCAGACCGGTAACTTCAACGCGGATCCCGACACGGCGTTTCGGTTTGCCAAAGGACTGCCCGTTCTCCATTCCTCGCTGAAGGTGAAGGTCCACATTTTGCGTCCGCTCGATTTTCTGGTCGTCTCGGATCACGCCGAACAAATGGCGCTGCAGGCGGAAACCGTGAAGGGAAATCCCTTGATCATGGCGACAACGTGGGGGAAGAACCTTCAGGCTTCCCTGAAGCAGAATCCTGCTGGCGGCATGAGGGGCCTGGCTCCCGCCGATGTCCAGCAGCGGAACCGCGACATGGAAACCGCAGCCATCCGGCAGAACATCTGGGGCAAGCAGGTGGATATAGCGGAGCGAAACAATGAACCCGGGAAGTTTACCGCATTCGTGGGGTGGGAATGGACCGTTCATCCGGGCGGAAAGAACCTGCATCGCGTCGTCTTCACGACCGCCAATGCTGCAACCGCGAGGACATTTCTTCCATTCACTGCAAATGACAGCCAGAAGCCCGAAGACCTCTGGGCCTTCCTGGAAAGAACCAAACGGGAAACCGGCGCGGAGTTCATCGCCATCCCTCACAACTCCAATCTCTCCGGCGGACTGATGTTCGATATGGTCGACAGCATGGGTCGGCCGATGACGGCCGAATATGCCCGAATGCGAATCCGATGGGAGCCTGTGATGGAAGTCACCCAGATGAAGGGAACGTCTGAGGTTCATCCGGAGCTTTCGCCGAACGACGAGTTCGCCGAGTTTGAAGTCCGGCGTAAACTCCTGGGCGGTGCTCCAACTCCGTCCAACAAGGCGGACTATGCGCGATCCGCGATGCTGCGCGGTCTTGAAATGGAGCAAACCATCGGCGTGAATCCCTACAAGTTCGGGATGATCGGCGCATCCGATTCACACACCGGACTCTCCTCGGTTGAGGAAACCGACTACTGGGGAAAACTGGTGGTGGATTCGCTTCCGCAGGATCGGTACAAACCCGCGGCTCCGGTGATATTTCCGGCATGGGAGATGTCGGCAGGAGGAATAGCCGGCGTGTGGGCCACGGCAAACACCAGAGAAGCAATTGCCGCCGCTTTCACGCGCAAGGAAGTTTATGCCACGACCGGACCGCGCATCGCGCTGCGCGTCTTCGGCGGATTTTCGTTTGTGCCGGCCGACGCCAATGCGCGGGATGTTGCGACTCCGGGTTACAGCAAAGGCATCCCGATGGGTGGCGATCTTTCGAATGCGCCGAAAGGCAAAGCCCCGTCGCTTCTCATTCATGCCGTCAAGGATCCAATCAGCGGCAACCTCGATCGCGTCCAGGTCATCAAAGGCTGGCTCGACGCCGCCGGCCAGACTCACGAACACATCTACGATGTGGTCTGGTCCGGAAACCGAAAGATCGATTCCAAAGGAAAACTGCCTGCGGTCGGAAACACCGTCGACGTGAAATCGGCAAAATACACCAACACGATTGGAGCAGCGCAGCTGGCCACGGTCTGGACCGATCCGGATTTTAATCCGGCCCAGCGAGCGTTCTACTATGTTCGCGTCATCGAAATTCCGACGCCACGTCATTCCCTCTATGACGCCGTCGCGCTGGGCATCGATGTGAAGGACACGGGTCAGCCTGCGACGATCCAGGAGAGAGCATACTCTTCGCCAATCTGGTACACGCCTCCGGCATCCCAGGCCTCTCGGTGAATCTGAATCGAATTGTTCGGGAGCCGCTTCTGCATTTCCTGATTGCCGGAGGCTTGCTATTCGGAATGTACTCGTGGAGCCATCGCGATGCATCGAGGCCGATTTCCGGTAAAAGGATCGTCGTCGACAAGGCATCGCTGCTGAATTACCTCCAGTACCGCAACAAAGCATTCAAACCCGACTATTTCGAGTCGCAACTGGACGCGATGAGCCCTCGCGAATTGCAGGATCTCAGCGATCAGTATGTGGAAGAAGAGTTGTTATATCGCGAAGCGAAGTCCCTTGGGCTGGAGGAAGGCGACGATGTGATTCGCCAGCGGCTCGTGCAAAAGATGAATTTCCTGATCGACGATCTTGCGGATACCAGCGGAACGCCGTCCGACGCAGAACTGGAGGAGTATCTGAAGAAGTACGAGAGCCAGTACCTCATCGAACCTTCAGTGACCTTTACGCACGTTTTTTCCGATTCTTCAGTGCATGGCGAAAAGGCCGCAAAGGAACTTGCCGAACGTCTGAAAGTTCAGCTCAATTCCACGCATGCGGCATTCAACGATGCGCCGCAGTTTGGAGATCGATTTCCCTTTCTGCAGAACTATGTCGAACGAACGTTCGATTACATCGCGAGTCACTTCGGAAAGGAATTCGCTGTGGAGATTCAGAAGCTCAATCCCTCTCAAACCCAGTGGCGGGGGCCGATTCGATCGGAGTATGGATATCACCTGGTGCTGATGACGTCGCGATCCGAAGGTCGTCGGCCGCAACTGCAGGAAATCCGGACTCGGGTCGAAGAAGACTGGCTGCGCGACAGGAAGGAAAAGACACGAGCCCGGTCGTTACGCGAATTGTCCGGTCAATACACGATCGAACGAAAAGTGGGCAATACCACGAGATGAATCACCGCTGTCGAGAAGGGTTATGAGTGCGATTTCAAAAACATGGTATTCCGGCCTCGCCGGCCTCGCGATACTGACATGCGTCGGCAGCGCGTTTGCTCATGATGCGCGGCCGTTGTCGATTCTGATCGCGGAACGGCAGGCTCACATCTATCGTGTCGACGTGCGGATGCCGCCATCCCTTGAGGCGGATAATCGTCCCGAAATCCTATGGCCCGATGAATGCACAGTTTCTTCCCATGGGATCCGCGAAGGTCTTGAAGCAACCGAAGACACCATGCTGCTGAAATGCACGGCGGAACTTGAGGGACAGCAAATACGGATTCGCTATCCGCTTTTCAATCCGGCACTCTCCACTCTGCTGCGCTTTATTCCAGCCGGGGACGCAACGCGCACGGCGGTGCTGCCGCCGGATCTGCTGAACTGGACCATACCGCCATCATCAAACTGGAAAACCGTCACGCACGATTATTTTCTGCTGGGCGTAAAGCATATCTGGGAAGGGATCGACCATCTGCTGTTTGTCATGGGCCTGCTGATTTTGGCCCGAACGCCGCGTCGAATTGCCGTTGCCATCACGGGATTCACGATTGCCCATTCCGTCACGCTGTCCCTGTCCGCATTGGGAATCATTCGCGTTGCTGTTCCGCCCATTGAAGCGGGAATCGCACTGTCGATTCTCTTCCTTGCCCGAGAAATTTCAAAACCCAACCCGGAGAGTCTCGCGCGGCGCTTCCCTCTGCTGATTTCTTCGACATTCGGGCTTCTCCATGGATTCGGATTTGCCGCCGCATTGAGCGAAGCGGGACTTCCCCAAAAGGAGATTGTTCCCGCCTTGCTGCTCTTCAACGTCGGCGTCGAAGCCGGCCAGCTGATTTTTATCGGCGTCGTTCTCGCGCTGATCGCTGCCATCTTGTGGGTCGCGCGCATGATGAGCCCGTCGGTTCCGGGACTATCGCTTCAAAGATTCGAATACCTTGGCGGGTATTTGCTGGGCCTGCCGGCGTCATTCTGGTTCTTCCAAAGGCTGCAGGCATTTTGGATGCGTTGAGGTAGAAACGAAAAAACTCCCCGCCATCTGGCGGGGAGTTTTTTCGTTTCTACGATTGTGACGACGCGGACTACAGCGAAAGCTTACCGGTGCTGACGCCAATCTGGTCGACTTCCACACCCGCAAGTTCCGCCATGGCGAGGAGCACGTTGGATGTCGGCTCCTTGTTTTCCACGGCGATGTGACGATTGCCTTTCAGCCGGCCGTTGGCTCCACCGACAAGCAGGACAGGAACATTATTGCGGTCGTGCGCGTTGCCATTGCCCATGCCGCTGCCAAAGTACGTCAGCGAATGATCCAGCAGTGTGCCATCACCGTCCGCGGTCGCTTTCAGCTTCCCGATGAATTCGGCAAGCTTCAACGCGTGATAGGTGGTGATCTTGGCGTACTTCTCGATGTTCTCCGGCTTGTCTCCGTGATGTGTTACCGGATGATGTGGCTCCGGGACGCCGACGTGCGCGTAACTGCGGCTGCTTCCTTCGTGACCCACCATAAACGTAAAGACTCGAGAGATGTCCCCCTGGAACGCGAGCCGCATCAGCTCGTAGGTGATGGTCATGTGCTCGTCGAAAGTATCGGGAATTCCTCTCGGCGCATCCGTGCCTTCCGGAACGGCACCGGCTCGGGATTCCATTCGTGCGAGCTGCTGTTCGACATCACGAACGTTGGTCAGGTATTCGTCCAGTATGGCGTTATCGGCCGGACCCAGTTGGCGCTGCATCTTTGCAGTTTCCTGGACGATCGAATCCAGAATGCTCTGCTTTTCCTTGAGATTGTAGAGGCGCTTCTTGGCTGTTCCGGTCTCCCCAAACATGCGTTCAAAAGTCACGCGGGGATTGATGCTCATGGGCAAAGGGCTGGTGTCGTCGCGCCAGGAAACGGTGTTGAAAAATACGCAGGGGAATCCGTCGCAGGCGCCGGCGGACGTGCCCATATCTTCGGTGCCCACCTGCAGCGAGCGCAGCGGCGTATCTCCTGCCACTTTGTCCGCGATGTACTGATCGATGGTTTTCTTGGACTGAATCACCGTGTAGTTCGCTTGCTTCGTGATCGGGCCGGTGCCATTCAACCATGCGGCGCTTGCGCCCATGTGGACGCCGCCCATATCCGGATTGCCATCGGGCGCTTTCATCTTGCTGATCGTGACCAGATGGCTGCGATATGGTTCCAGCGGCTGCATGATCGGCTTGAACTCGAAGTCACTGCCGGTCTTTTCCGGATGCCACAACTGCGGGTAGATACCATTCGGCACATAGACTGCCCCGAACCGAAACGGCCGCGTCTTGGACTGTGCCGACAATGCGGGCACCATGGCATCGAGAAACGGCAACGCCACCACTGTTCCCAGCGCGCCACGCAGGAAGGTGCGGCGAGGCAGGTGTCTCTTTGTAATGAACATGATCTACTCCTTGGCTGCAGTTTGTGCGACGGGCTTCGCCGCGCTCTTCGTTATTTTCGTACGCATCTGAAATGCTGAACTCTGAACAATTCCAAGAACAATGGATTGCATGGCGTAATTATTTTTTGCTGCTCCGCGCATGATACTACGGACCACAGGCATATCTACAGGTTCCAGTCCACGACCGAGAGCATAGGTCATCAGCTTCTCGGTCACCGTACCGACAAAGACTTCAGGTCTGGCAAGAAGCGCTTTACGCAACGCCACAGGGCCATCGACTCGTGTTCCATCGAACAGAACTCCGGCGGAATCGATTTTCAAACCGTCTTTGGTCACATCCTGCCACTGGCCCACGGCATTGAAGTTCTCGAGCGCAAATCCGATAGGGTCCATACTCCTGTGGCACGCCGCACAGACAGCATTGGCACGATGCAGTTCGAGCTGTTCGCGTACTGTCGAGGGACGATCTTTCGGTGCGCTGGCCTCCAGTTGCGGCACATTGGCCGGTGGGGGCAGAGGCGGGGTATTCAGGAAATTGGAAATGACATATTTTCCACGAATGATCGGAGACGTGCGATTCGCCACCGACGTCAGGGCCAGGAAGCTTCCCTGACCCAGGAGCCCGCGCCGATTGGGATCCGTCACCGGCACCTTCCGGAAGCGTGCACCATAGACTCCCTTGATTCCATAATGGCGCGCCAGCCGTTCGTTGACGAACGTGTAATCCGCATCCAGCAGGTCCAGAACACTTCGGTTTTCCTTCACGATGCTGGCGAAGAGCAGTTCTGTTTCCTTGCGGAATGCCTGACGGACGTTGTCGTCGAAATCCGGGAACATCAAAAGGTCCGGTGTCACCTTATCCAGATTGCGAAGCTGAAGCCATTGTCCGGTGAAATCATTCATCAATGCGTCGGAACGCTCGTCCGCGATCATGCGCCGCACCTGCGCTTCGAGAACACGAGGCTCACGCAGACGCCCGGCAATCGCGAGATTCATCAGTTCGTCGTCGGGAATGCTGCTCCAGAGGAAGAACGAAAGACGCGACGCCAGTTCCAGATCGCTGATGCGATGCGCAGCGCCTTCGGGCAGGTTCGCCGGATCGCTTTCGGAACGAAAGACAAAGGCCGGGCTCGCCAGGATACGCGCAAGACCTGCACGGATACCGGCATCGAAATCGCCGCCTTTCATACGAGCTTCATTGTAAAACGCCATCGGCGCTTCCATATCGTTCGGGCCCACGGGCCGCCGATAGGCACGGCGCGCGACCGTCGACAGAATTTCGGAAGCGCAAGGCGCCTCTTTCACGGGAGTCGCCGGCTTGCACGTGAACAGACGTTTCCGTGTCGGCGTTTCGCTGATGCCGGTCACGTTGAATGGACCTTCAATGTTTCCCGTACGCAGTCGCGGCAACCCGGATGGATTGTGCGCTTCCAGGCTGTCGCGCAAAACCGGCTGCCACGCGTTCTGTTCGGCAGCAGGACGATCGATAAAGGTAAATCCGACTTCATGGGGGCCGGCGGTTATGGGAATGCGCGGCGAAGTCATCCGCCTGTCGACTTCTTCACGCGAAATGGTGATGTTCTTTCCGCTCGACTCGTGGTCCTGCTTTCCGCCGACGGGCGCGGAAAAAACCTGTTCGCCATCCACGGTCACAATGAACTGGAACGGCGTTTCATGTCCTTCGACGCCCACATAACCTTCGGCGACCGTGCGCAGAAGCCGGCCATAAAACACATACTCGCCGTCCGCCGGGAAGTTGTAGCGCTGAACGGTCCCGCCCCGAGTGCCGAGCGGCAATCCATCCACGTGTTGGCGCTGCGTCACCACCGTGCTGATCGAGAACGTCGCGGTTCCCGGCGCAACTTCGGCGTCGCCAACGGCAATATCGCTGATGCGCAGCGCGGCAGTGAGATAACCTTCCATCAGCATCGGAGTAATCTTCAGCGCCGACGCAATATTGTCGAAGCCGAAGTCCCCACCATCGCTCGGCAACAATTCCGCAACGTCGAAATCCACGCCCAGCAGGTCGCGCACCGCGTTGGCATACTCGGTGCGATTCAGTCGATGAAGCACGTAGTGCCCCGGGTTGTTTTGTTTTGCCGCAGCACTGTCGAGGCTGGATATCAGCGTGGACCGGAATTTGTTCAGTTCCGCGGCGCCTGGAGTCGGCGATCCCTGCGGTGGCATGGCGCCGACGCCGAGTTTGCGGACGACCTTTTCCCAAACGGCCGCATCGGATCCAGGATCTTTAAGATTGGCGACATCCAGAGCGAGTGGAGCGCCTGCTGGAATACGAGCCTTCTGATTGTGGCAGGTGATGCAGTACTTGTTGAGCATCTCCTGATATGCGATCGGGGTTACGGGTGCGGCCGCAGGTGCTGTGGCGCCATTCGCCGCCGGGGCTGAAGTGGCCGGCGCCTGCGGCATTCTGCCTCCGGCAGAAAGACCGAAGCTCATCAAGGTCAGCGCTGCGGCTATCAGTAGCGTCCTTTTCATTGAACTCCTTCGGCAGGGGCCGCTTCCGGGTTGGCTGCGGGCAGCGCCGGGGGTGCAGGAGGTGCTGGCGGCAAGCCCATTAATTCACGAAGCAGCTTCGCCACATCCTGTGTCGTTGGGCCGGCGGGAGCTCCGCGTCCGCGCGCACCACCGACGGCCGGTGGCTGACCGCCACGCGCGGGGGCTCCGCCTCGGGCCGCTGCGCCGGCGGGTTGCTTGCCTTCTGCGACATCGAGTGCCGTAAGACCATCTTTGTTCGTTGCATTGAAATCGACATGGGCATCGGCCAGCGCGTGAATCATTTCGAGATTGCGCGCTGCCGCAGCCTGATGCAGCAGCGTACTGCCATCCGTTCCCTTGGCATTGGGATTTGCACCCGCCTTTAGCAGAACCGCCAATGCATCTGCGGGCTTCCGGCTGCCGGGCTCACGATATGGCACGGCGCCTTCGCGAATGTATCCGGGACCGCCTGTCATTCCAGGACCGCGTCCGCCAGTCATGGTCACCATGGTCGCGGTTTTTCCAGCATTGGGATTGCCGCCACGGCCGCGAGCGCCGGCTGGTGGTGCAGCGCCTGGAGGATCCAGGGGAGGCGCCGCTCCTTCCGGAGTCTTGTCCAGATCCGGCACATGAGGAGCCAGAATCTTCAACGCTTCGACATCCGATTCCACGGCAGCCCGGAAATATGCCGAGTTGTCGAATCGATCGCTGTTGGGCATCGAATACGAATGCAGCTGGCCGCTGAAAACCTTCATCGGATCCGCACCGCGATCCAACAGAAACTTGATGAGGTCCAGGGCAGTCATCTTGTTCGGATGCGTCGGACGCAGGCGGGAACCGTCATAGGCGAATTGATCGGTTGTGGAATCGCGCATTTCCACTGCGGTGTATAAGGAACCATCATTTACATCAGAACCAAGATTCACCAGAGTGGCGGCCATGTCAAAACGATCGTTGTAGATGGCAATCACCGATGCCGTTGCGCCGTCGCCATTCTTCAGTGTCATATCCGCGCCGCCCTGGACCAGGCGTTTCACCACATCTTCATCCCCGTTGCGCGCGGCCCACATGAGGGCTGTGAAACCTCCCGTTGGATGATCGGCATTCTTGCGATCGGTGAGTGAATTGACGTGCGCTCTGCGATTGGGATCGGCACCCGCGTCAAGCAGGGCTGAGACGACATCGCCATGGCCTTCCGCGGCGGCCCACATCAATGCGGTTTGTTCCTGATATTTGTCTGCGGCGTTCACATCGACTTTGCGGGCAAGCAGAAGACGAACCGCATCGAGATGCCCGGAACGAGAAGCGGCCATCAGCGGCGTCTCACCTTCAGGATGCGACATCGATGGATCCGCTCCGGCTTTGAGCAGCGCGTCCATGATTGCAACATCCCCGGTGCGGCTGGCCTGCAGCAGCGGGGTCACACCATATTGATTCGCTTTGTCTGGTTTTGCACCCGCCGCAATGAGCGCTTTCGTCATCTCCAGATCGGAGGCATACGCAGCCCATAACAATGCTGTAGATCCATCATTGTCCGCGAGATTCACGTCCGCGCGCGCCGTTATCAGTTTGCGGACCGCCGCCAGGTCGCCACTTTTAGCGGCCTTTGCGACCGCGCTGTCATTGGCGCCTGCAAATACGAGTCCTCCCAATGCCATCGCCGAAACGCTGACGATAATCCAAAGCACGGCATATCCATTCCTCAGGCGCATTTGCCTGGCGCGCTGGAGAAGTGGGTTTACGACCTGACTCATGGCACAACCGCCTTTCACATCCAATTGTTAGCCGGATTTCTACGCGCTGATTCTATTCTGAGATCGAAAGTGCAGCCAGCAAAAAAATCAGAAAAATCGAAACTCCGAATCCCAGGAATTGGTGTTTTTGGGTTGCCGACAGTCGCCGAATTCCACCTGTCGACCTTCCTGCTTTTTAGTTAGCGGAAGGCTTTTCGGCGCCGGTGTAGCTGAATTCGATATTGGCAACTGTGCCGGCCTGAACGCGTACGGTCCGGGTAAGCAGGCCGTACACTTCGTGCCAGGTCTGGATGGTTTGTGTTCCCGCTGGCACATTATCGATCTCAAATGTACCGCCATCACCGCTGACCGCGAAGTAGGGATGGCTGACGACACCCACGTACGCCGTCATCCATCGGTGAATATCACAACCAAAGTGAAGCATGACTTCCTCTGTCTTCGGCCGAAGCTCAGAAACGATGCCCGAGGTTGCCTGGCCGACATTGATCTTGTTGCTGTCGGACATGCTGTGCACATTGTGCTGGAGGGGGTCGTCATTCCGGATCTGGAGAGTCTGGCCGACACGCATCCCAATCACGCGCGGAATATAGATACAGCCACGCTCATCGAGAACAACCGGCTGCCGGGGTATGGGGGTTTGAGGAAATGTCCCCTGCAATCTCACGAAGGCGTTCTTCAATCCGCCATCCGCCGAGGTAACCACAGCCTCCTGAATCACGCGTTTTCCGGCATTGATGCTGCTACACATCGGATCGACGCCCATTCGAATGACGGTATTCCCGGGGGACTTTCCACTGAGGCGAACATGTCCTTTAATGGTTCCCGTGCCCTGCATTGCGGTTGAAGAGTGCGACACTCCTGCCACCAGGATCACGGCGGCGACGGAGACGGCCAGTGGGAAGAATCTAAGAAGTTTCATAGGAAGTTCCACAGAACCATAAGACGAATATGAATCAAAAAAGCAGCATTTCAACCGGGTTTGAAAAAAAAAGTCGCGCCGCTTCCGGCATCTCGAAGCTCGACGAGGTCTTTTAACTAACATCCGAGGAGTCGCAAAGGACTCCGAAGTTTATCCGCCGGCGGCCTTAGGAAAGTGCGGGAACCGTGGAAATCCGGATGGCCTTCGCCAGCTTTCCCTTGACGATTCCACCGCTGCTTGAAAAAGCTCCGCAAAAAGCGCTTCCGCTTTTTCACAGTTACGCACAGACCCGACGGTGGGTTAAATTATTGGGGACGGCGAACACGCTCCCGCCTGACAGGGAGCTAACCTAAAACCTCGAAACGCCACTTACACAAAATTTCGGACACCCCCAATAACCTCGAAGCGCCGCTTACACAAAATTCCTGACACCTCCGGACTCGTCGCCCCAATTACCATTTCGGTTGTTCCAACCACCGTTTCCGTCGTTCCAACTACCGTCTCCATCCTGCCAACTACCGTTTCGGTCGTTCCAACTACCATTTCCATCGTTCCAACTACCGTTTCCGTCATTCCAACTACCATTTCCATCATTCCAACTAGCGTTTCCATCGTTCCAACTGCCGTTTCCGTCATTCCAACTACCATTTCCATCGTTCCAACTGCCGTTTCGGCCGTTCCAACCACCTTCCGGGAATTCCAGGTTCCGACCTGGATGTTTCCTCTACCGAGAAGTACCGAATTTCACAACCTTCCGAAACTCACAAGACGGGACCAGTCCACGGTCATTGGCCGCGATATGGCCTTACTCCAATACAGGTGCCAAGGATTGTGGAAACGCCCGCAACGGCAGCGAATCGGGCGGGCATCCGGTGACATCCAAACAAAGACCGGCAGGCCTTTGCGGAATCTATTGCCGGGAACTTCATTGGATCGTTTCGTGCCTGGAAAGTAAGCGGAGGGCTATGTCAGCATGACTGCAAGTTTTCAGCGAGGAACGACTGCTTCTGCGAGCGAGAAAGTCTTCAACGCACATGTAATAGTTATGGTGTGTCCATTCAAAGTTCTTGTTTCTTATTCCCACGCCGGGATTGCATTTCCGGACTCATCGGTCCAAAAAGGCGCCCAGACGAATGCCAGGAGTTGAATGGAGATATTCGACTTTTTCGGTTTGATGTTGAGAGTTTCCAGGGGCTCGGTCTGGACGGTTCCACTGCCTTCCAATGCCTGAATCTCGGATTGAAGCTGCGCTTCCGTTTCGGCCAGGTATCCCTGCAATGCCTCTACGGACTCGTTCGCTCGACCGATATCCTGCTGTTCTTTCATCGCCCGCCCGGCCCCTCGAACTGCCGTGGTCGCGCTGCCCAATGTGGATCGGCTCACGGCCTTGCGTCCAAGGAGTGCTCCAAGCAATGTCGAACCCAGTGAAATCGCAGTTTGAATCTTTGCCTGACTGGCCTGTGACGTTTCCCTGTCGACGGCCTGT
>Ga0105248_10006542_pt1 | contig 12774 bp, 14 predicted proteins | sample KBSS34metaG_FD_81524 | JGI IMG/M metagenome (GOLD analysis project Ga0105248, IMG submission 81524) | Switchgrass rhizosphere microbial communities from Kellogg Biological Station, Michigan, USA - KBS S3-4 metaG | ecosystem: Host-associated > Plants > Roots > Rhizosphere > Soil | place... | reverse complement strand
GTCTGGATCATCGACGACCGCCGGCCGAGCCAGCCCGTCCAGGACGACGAACCGCAGCCGCGTGCCGCGAGCCTTCTTGTCTATCCGCATCGTCTCGAGCAAGGCCGGAAAGGCGTCCGCGCGGTAGGTAGTGGGCAGCCCCAGCGCGCCGAGGACGGCCCGATGGCGGTCGGCGGTCGCGTCGTCGAGTCGGCAGAGCACCCGGCCGAGGGCGGCCGCGTACACCAGCCCGACCGAGACCGCTGCGCCGTGCCGCCACCGGTAGCGCTCCGCGCGCTCGATGGCGTGCCCCAGGGTGTGGCCGTAGTTGAGAATCTGGCGTAGACCCTGCTCGGTGAAGTCCGACGCGACCACCTGGGCCTTGACCCGGACCGAGCGTTCGATCAGCTCCCGCTCTGCTGGGTGGCCCGGGATCGCTGCCGCCGCGGGATCGGCCTCGATGAGGTCGAGGATCACCGGGTCGGCAATGAATCCGTACTTGACCACCTCGGCGAGCCCGGTCACGTAGTCGCTTCGCGGCAAGCTGGACAGGGCAGCAAGGTCACAGAGGACGCCCGCGGGCGAGTAGAAGGCACCGACCAGGTTCTTGCCGTGCTCAGTATTGACCCCGGTCTTGCCGCCGATCGCAGCGTCGACCATCCCGGCGAGCGTCGTCGGCACCTGCACAACGCGCACCCCCCGTAGCCACGACGCCGCCACCCAGCCGGTCAGATCCGTGGTTGCGCCGCCGCCCAGGCCGACGATCGCGTCGGAGCGGGTGAAGCCGATCGTTCCCAAGACATCCCAGCAATATCCGGCGACCCGTAACGTCTTGGCGTCCTCGCCATCCGGCACCTCGACGGTATGCGCCTCGAAGCCGTGGCTCGCAAGATCCTCGCGCACCGAGTCCGCGGTCGCCCGCAGCCCTCCAGGGTGAACGATGGCCACCCGCAACGCGCCGTCGAGGAGCGACGTCAACTCTGCGAGCAGCCCGGTCCCGACGACCACGTCGTACGGCATCGTCCCCGGTACGCGGATCCGGGTCACGGCGTCATTCATTGGCCGGGGCTTCTCTCACCTCGGCGAGATCGTCGAGCAAGCGGGCGATGACCTCGGCGACCCGGCCCGTGCTTCGTCGCTCCGTGTCGACGACCAGGGCCGCCAGGGCGCGATAGACAGGCTCACGCACCGCCGCGAGCTCCGCCAGCCGGTGGCCCGGATCGTCCGCCAGGAGCGGGCGCCCTGCTCCGGTGCCGACCCGGTTGGCCAACGTCGCGAGTTGGGTGTGCAGCAGGACCACGGGTATACCGCTGGCGGCTATGGCCTGCTTCGTCGATTCGGTGAGCACGGCCCCGCCGCCCAACGCCAGGACACCGGAGAACTTGGTGAGCGCGTCGGCGACGACGCTGGCTTCCAACTGCCGAAAGGCTGGTTCGCCGTCTTCGGCGAAGATGCGCGGGATCGAGCGCCCGGCTCGCACTTCGATCATCGAATCGGAGTCCGCGAACTCGACCCCCAGACGCTCCGCGACCCTCCGGCCGACACTGCTCTTTCCGGTGCCGGGCAAGCCGATCAGCAGGATTCTCGGCGGCACCGTCAGCTCGCCGGATCGGCCGTCGGCGACAGCCCCCGATCGGCCAGCCGCTTCAGATAAGCGGCCAGGTTTCGGCGCGTTTCCTCGACGGAATCGCCGCCGAACTTCTCGAGGACCGCGTCGGCGACGACCAAGGCCACCATTGCTTCAGCGACCACGCCGGCGGCGGGCACAGCGCACACGTCCGACCGCTGGTTGATCGCCACGGCGGCTTCGCCCGAGGCCGTGTCCACTGTCGCGAGGGCACGAGGCACGGTGGAGATCGGTTTCATGGCGGCCCGGACGCGTAGCACCTCGCCCGTCGTCATGCCACCCTCGGTACCGCCGGACCGCCCGGTGACCCGGCGTATCGCGCCGTCCGCCCGCACGATCTCGTCGTGAGCCAGCGAGCCTCGCATCCGGGCCAGCTCGAACCCGTCGCCGACTTCGACTCCCTTGATGGCCTGGATGCTCATGAGGGCACCGGCCAGCCGGGCATCCAGGCGCCGGTCGCCCTGGACATGGCTGCCCAACCCTGGCGGCAGGCCGTACACGAGAACCTCGACGACTCCACCGAGTGTGTCACCGGCCTTTCGGGTCGCATCGATCTCGGCCACCATGGCGGCGCTTGCGGTCTCGTCCGCGCAGCGCACCGGAGAGGCATCGACGCGCCCCTCGTCGCCGGGCGCCGGGATGACGCCGGCGGGCGCGCTGACCCCACCGATGGCGACGACATGGCTCAGCACTTCTGCTCCGACGACCTGGCGGAGGAACGCCTTGGCGACGGCACCCAGAGCGACCCGCGCCGCGGTCTCCCGCGCGCTCGCGCGCTCCAGGACGGGGCGGGCGTCGGCAACGTCGTACTTCTGCATTCCGGCGAGGTCGGCGTGCCCGGGGCGGGGTCGGGTCAGCGGCGCGCTGCGCGCTTGCTCGGCGAGCACGACCGGGTCGACCGGATCGGCGGCCATGACGGTCTGCCATTTCGGCCACTCGGTGTTGCCGACCCGGACCGCGATCGGGCCACCGAGGGTCTGTCCGTGCCGCACCCCGCCGGTCAGGTCCACCTCGTCGGCTTCGAAACTCATTCGCGCGCCACGCCCATAGCCAAGACGCCGGCGGGCCAGATCGTTGGACAGATCCCGGGTGGTGACCTGCACCCCGGCCGGCAGGCCGTCCAGGACCGCAACGAGCGCGGGGCCGTGCGATTCGCCGGCGGTCAGGTAACGCAGCACATCCGTCAGTCTCTCAGAACAGCGCGCTGCCGGCCGCGACCGTGAAGGCCCCGGCGATCAACGCCGGCCCGAACGGCAGGCTGGACCGCAGTGAGGCCCGCCCCGTCGCAACGAGGGTGAGAGCGGCAAGCGCGCCGACGAGGAACCCGGCGAACAACCCGTACGCGAGCTGTCCCCATCCCAGCCAACCGAGGTGGCCACCGAGGAGTGCTCCGACCTTCACGTCTCCGAATCCGAGGCCGCCACGGGCGAGGACCGCGGCAACGAACAGCGCGCTAAAGGCGCAGGCGGCCGCCAGCATCGCCCGCAGGAGGGCGCTACCGTCCGCCGTGACGGCCGTGGCGGCGGCAAGCAGCACCGCGCCGAGGACTGCAGCTGGGACGACCACCCGATCCGGGAGCCTATGGCGCTCGACGTCCACGACGATCAAAACGGCGCAGGCCAACGCCAGGCCGACGAACGCCGGCAGCGGCGCCGTCCAACCGGTCGCGAGCGCACCGAGCACCGCCAGGATCGCGGTGATCGCGATCGTCGTGCCGATCCGGGCTCCGGCGACCCGCCGGATGTGCCACCAGCGCCGCTGATCACGGTCCGGCGCGGTACGCGTCAGACCGGCTAGATACGGCCCGGCCAGCACCGCGGCCACGATGGCAACGCCGACTGCCAGCGGTGTCCCCTCACGCACGAGCTGTGAGCCTAGGGGTACCGCCGCCCGCCCGGGACCAGCTGTGGACGACGAAGATAGCTGGCGTGATCCTGCCCTTCGACGCCGTTGTTCTCGCCGGCGGCGCCGCCGCCCGGTTCGGCGGCGCCGACAAGCCGGGGCTCGATCTCGACGGCCGCCCACTCCTGGCCCACGTGCTCGATGCGGTGGCGGCGGCCCACCGCCGAGTTGTCGTCGCGCCGCCCCGGGACGTTCCGCCCGGAGTGTTGCTTTGCCGCGAATCACCGCCGGGCGGGGGTCCGGTCGCGGCCCTGGCGGCCGGCATCGTGCACACGAGCGCGCCATCGGTTGTGGTGCTCGCCGCCGACCTGCCGCTGATCGGTCCAGCCGTGGATCGCCTGCTCGCCGGTGTCGAGGCCGGCAACGCCGAGGCCGCGATCCTCGTCGACCGGAACGGCCGGCTCAATCCATTGGCCGCGGCCTGGCGGCGTTCGACCTTGCTCGCGGCGCTGGCGCGGGAGCCACCCAGGGGTCGGGCCATGCACCGGCTGCTCCCGGGCGTGCCCCTCATGCTCATCAGGGACGAGGACGGCTGGAGCTTGGACTGCGACACCCAGGCCGACCTCGACCGGGCCCGGTCCTGGTTCGCCGCTGGTCGCCGACCGGGTGGATCCTGGGCCGATGCCTAATGTCCTTGTCGACTGGGTCGCTCAACTCACGGCCGCTCTGGACCTCGATGCCGGAGCGGTCGACACCGCCCTCGTGCTGGATGTGGCTCGGGAAGCGGCCCACGGTGTGGCCCGACCGGCCGCGCCGCTCACGACGTTCCTGATCGGACTCTCGGCGGGTGGCCGCGGAGGCGGCCCGGCGGACGTGGAGCAGGCGGCCGGCATCGCCCGGCGCCTCGTTGCGGAACACGCATCGGCCGCACCGCCGCGGGCCGCTGACGGCTAGCCCACCGTCACCTCACGAGCTCGGCGCCGGCGTACAGATTCAGGTGACCGTCGCGAACCAGCCCGGCGAGCACCACGCCGTGGGTTCGGCACAGATCGACAGCCAGGCTCGACGGCGCGGACACCGCAACGATGCCGGCCGCACCCGCCGCGACCGCCTTCTGAACGATCTCGAACGACACCCGCCCGCTGACGACGATCAGATGGTCGGTAAGCGGCAGGCGCCCGCTGAGCAGGGCCCAGCCGACGATCTTGTCGACGGCGTTGTGCCGGCCGATGTCCTCACGGACCGTGAGCAGCGTGCCGTCCGCCCGGGCGAGCGCCGCCGCGTGGACGCTTCCGGTGCGGGCGAACAACCGCTGCTGTCGCCGCATCGCCGGCGGCAGCCCGGCGAGGATGCCCGCGCTCACCTGGAAGCCGGGCGAGTACGGCGCGGCGGCGGCCAGGAGGGCGAGGTCGATCAGATCAGCGCTGCACACCCCACACGCCGACGAGGTGAGGAACGCGCGCGGGCGAGGCGGCAGGACGTCCTCGCGCAGGCGGACGTCGACCCGATCGGTGTCGTCCTCACGACAGGAACGCAGCTCGATCACGTCTTCGGCCGCGCGGACCCCTGACTCCGCGACCAGCCATCCCCCCGCGAGTTCCACATCGTGCCCCGGCGTGCGCATGATCGTCGCGAGTACCGGTCCGCCATGGAGGCCTAAGACGAGCGGCGCCTCGACCGCGAGATCGTCCGGCCCCGGCGTGGTGCGGCTGGCATCGACTCGAACAATCGCCCGCCGTGTGGTCATCACCGACATGCTGACCTCCGTGATCTCAGGGTAGGTGAGTCGCCCGAGTCAGCGCCGTGCGCATCGCCTCGACCGGCGCCGGCCGATTGGTCATCAGCCGGACCTGTTCGGCCGCCAGGTGCAACAGCATCAGGTGGCCGCCGATCGTCCGGCCCCCTCGTCGGCCGATGGCCTCCGCCAAGGCGGTCGGCCAGGGCTTGTAGACGACGTCGAGCAGCGTCACCCCCCGCGGCCACGGCCACGCGGCCAGCGGATCGGCCGCTCCAGGCGGCAGCGTCGAGATGATCAGGTCGATCGAGTGAATGACGTCGACAGAGTCGAGGCGTCGCACGTCGATCCGCACGCCCGCGCGTTCGGCCGTCACCCGCAACTGCCCGGTACGAGCCGGCTCACGCACCAGAACCAGACAGCTCGCAATGCCCAACTCTCGCAGTGCCACAAGTCCGGCCGAGGCGGTCCCACCGGCGCCGAGCATCGCTACGGAGGACGGTGACACGTCATACTCGGCCAGGGCGGAGAGGATGCCGGCGACGTCGGTGTTGTCCGCCCGCCAACTCCCTGGTCCCATAGGCAGCAAGGTGTTCGCCGCGGCCGCTTCGGACGCTCGCTCCCCCGCCGCCGCCGCCAAGTCGAGCGCCGCCCGCTTCAACGGCATCGTGCAGGAGAACCCAGCCCAGTCTGGTGTGGCGGCGGCGAGCACCGCGGGCAGTTCGGCGACCCCGCAGTCGATCGCGGCATACCGCCACGGGAGGCCGAGCGCTTCATAGGCGGCGTTGTGCAGCGTCGGGGAGAGCGAGTGGGCGATGGGCCGACCCAGGACCGCCGCGCGAGTGACTTCCTCCCCACTCGCGGACTTGGCTGCGCTCAGGCGCATCCCCAGTGGTTGGCCCGGCACCTCGCCACCGCCTTGGCGAAGTCGGTGTCGCTCGCGGTGAAGTACAGATGGCCGGCGGCGTCGCTGTTCACGTAGTAGATCCAGTTACCCGGAGCGGGATGGATCGCCGCGGACATCGCGGCCGAACCCGGGTTGCTGATCGGGGTCGGCGGGAGCCCTTTGTGCGTGTAGAGGTTGTACGGCGAGTTGACCTTTGCGTAGTCCTGCTTGGCCGGATCCAAGCCGGCCTTGATCGCACCGTAATAGCTCGACGCGTCAATTTGGAGCGGGTCGCCTGCGGCCAACCGGTTGTAGATCACCCGACCGACCTTGGCCGGTCGTCGGCGAACCTCGCCTCGCGCTCGATGATGGACGCGACGATCAACGCCTGGTACGGCGAGGTGCGGAGCGCCTTGGCCCCCACCGAGAATTGCGCGTCCCGGTCGGCGCGGGTGAACGCGGCGATCATCACCTGCAGCGCGTCCCCCGGCGACGAGCCGGGATCGAAGTTGTACGTGGCTGGGAACAGAAATCCTTCAGCCGAGGAGATCGGGCCGCCACCCGGCAAGGTGTACGCCGCGGGCAGTCCGAGGTTCGCGATGTCGTTGGCCGCGGCTTGGACCTGTGTCTTCGGCACGCCGAGAATGCCGGCCAGCTTGGCGACCGTGTCCCGCTCAGTCGTGCCCTCGGGCAGCGACACGCTGAGCACCTTTCGCGACGCCGGATCGAGCATCAGGGTCAGGGCGCTAGCCGCCGACATATGCGACCGCAGCGTGTAGATCCCCGGTTGGATCAATGCCGAATCGGCATTCTCCTTGGCCGCGTGGATGAATGCAGTCTCACTGCGCACTACCCCGGCCTTGGCCAGCGTCGCGCCGATTTGGGCAGACCCCTCGCCGGAGTGCACCTCGACCGGCACCGTGCCGGTACCGAATCCGGACCAGTCATCTGGCGCGAGCCGACTCGTGACGAAGGGTTTGACCACGAACCAGCCAGTCAGGACTACCGCTGCGACGATGAGCACAACGAGGACAATCAGCACCCGTCGGCCGCGGCGCTGACGCCGCCGCTGCTGCTCGGCGCGGTGCCTATGGAGCGCCGGATATGAACCCTCGGGCGGGTGCATCGTCGGATAGCGCTCGTAGTAGGAAGCGGGGTGGTGGTCGTGATCGTCCTGACCGAACAGCAAGCCGTGTGGGTCGACTGTCTCGAGCGAGTCGCGATACTCGTGGCTCACCACGCGGCGGTACCTCCTCGACGCCCGTCGGGCAGATCAGCGTTCCGGCAACTCACCAGCGGCTGTCTCCGCCGGGCGGGAGTCCAACCAGTGCTGTAGTAGCACGACGGCTGCCGCTTGGTCCACGACCGCTCGCCTGGCCCTCCCACGAACCCCGCGCTCGCCGAGCGTACGCGTTGCAGCGACGGTCGTGAGCCGTTCGTCGAGGAGCACTACCGAAATCTCAGGAACGTGTTGTCGTAATTCGTCAGCATATGTTCGGGCTTGCTGGGCGGCTTGGCCCGCTCGTCCGGCCAATGTCACCGGGTCTCCAACCACGACCCCGACCGCCTCGTACTCGCGCGCCAAGTCCGCCAGCTCGATCAGGTCACGACCTCCATCGGCATCCCGGGCGAGCGTGACCAGGGGCGTGGCGAGCACCCCCGAGGGATCGCTGCGGGCGACGCCGACCCGCACTGTGCCAACGTCCACGCCGAGCCACACGCCCCGCGGATACTTTGCGGGCCGGTCAGGCGTGATCGGCAAGATAGGCCCTCGCCGCCCGCAGCGCCTCGGGCAGACGGGACGCGTCACCGCCCGCTCCCTGCGCCACGTCGGCTTTGCCGCCACCGCGCGCGCCGATGATGGGGGCGAACACCTTGACCAGATCGCCCGCCCCGAGGCCGATGGCCCGACCGGGCTCGTTCACCGCGGCGACGAACGCGACCGCACCATTGGAGCCGTCCGCCCGCGAGGCAAGCAGCACGACTCCCGGATCGTTCGCCGGCAGCCGGCCGCGGACATCCTGCGCCAGCCCGCGCAGGTCGTTGCCGGCCACACCCGCCGGCGCTTCGGCGACGACAGCGCGAGCGCGCCCGATTTGCTCGGCCGCCGCCGCCAGCGGGCCGGCGCTCGCAAGCACTTGGGCGGCCCGCAGCGACGCGAGTTCCCGCTCGGCGGAGCGCAGCCGCTCCACCATGGCCGCCACCCGGTCAGGCAACTCGGCCGGCTTGGCCTTCAGCGTCTCGGACAGCTGCGACACGATCGCCCGCTCCGTGGCGAGATAGCGCATCGCCTCCAGGCCGACATACGCCTCGACCCGGCGCACGCCGGATCCGATCGACGACTCCCCGATGATCGTCACCGTACCGATCTGCGACGCCCGCTCGACGTGCGTGCCTCCGCACAGCTCGCGCGACCACGGTCCGCCTATCTCCACGACGCGCACGGTCTGGTCGTAGGTCTCACCGAACAGGGCCAGGGCGCCGATCTCTCGCGCCTGCTCGAGCGGCATATATCGCACCGTGACCGGAAGATCACGCCGCAACGCCTGATTGGACACGTCCTCGATGTCCGCCCGAGTACGCGCGTCCAGCGCGTGTCCCCACGCAAAGTCCAGCCGCAGATAGCCCGGGCGGTTGAGCGAACCACTCTGCAGCGCGGTCGGACCGAGTACGTGACGCAGCGCGGCGTGCACCACGTGCGTACCGGAATGCGCTTGGCGGGCAGACGTACGCCACTCCGGATCGACTGACGCCAACGCCTCCTCACCGACCTCGACCGCACCGGTCTCAACGACGCCCCGGTGCACGATCAGACCTTTCACGGGCTTCTGCACGTCCGTGACCTTGATCCGCGCGCCGCCGGCAGTGATCACGCCCTGGTCTGCGGTCTGGCCACCGGATTCGGCGTAGAAGGGGGTGCGGTCGAGCACGATTTCGACCGTGTCGCCTTCGCTAGCAGCCGGTACCCCGAACCCGTCGCGAATCAAGCCGCGCACCGTCGTCTGCGTGTCGAGCTCCTCGTACCCGGTGAACGGCGTCTCTCCCGCCGCCCGCAACTCACGCAGCACGGATCCGCTGTCGACTCCCACCTTGCGAGCCTGCGCGTCGGCCTTGGCTCGGGCTCGCTGCTCCGCCATCAGCGCGCGGAACCCAGCCTCGTCGACGGTCAGGCCTTGCTCCTGCGCCATTTCGAGCGTCAGGTCGATGGGGAACCCGTACGTGTCGTGCAGCTGAAACGCGGTCGGTCCGGAAATTGTCTTCTGATCGGCCGAGCGCAACTGGTTGACCGCGTTGTTGAAGATCGTCGTGCCGGAGGCGACGGTACGCGCGAAGGTGTTCTCCTCCCCGTAGGCGATCATCGAGATCCGCTCGAACTCGTCGGCCAGCTCCGGGTAGGACGGCGCCATGCACTCGAGGGCCACGGGCATCAGCAGTGGGAGCGCCGGCCGTTCATAGCCCAGCAGCCGCATCGACCGGATGGCTCGCCGCAGGATCCGCCGTAGGACGTAGCCGCGCCCCTCGTTCGAGGGGGTCACGCCGTCCCCGGTGAGCATCAGCGCCGTGCGCACGTGGTCGGCGATCACCCGCAGCCGCACGTCGTCCGGATCGGACTGACTGGCGACGTGTCCCGATTTCGCGCCGTAGCGCACTCCGGTCGCCGCTGCCGCAGCGTCGAGGATCGGACGGGTCTCGTCGATCTCGTAGAGGTTGTCGACGCCCTGCATGAGCGTTGCCATCCGTTCGAGACCGAGGCCGGTGTCGATGTTCTTCGCCGGCAGCTCGCCGAGGATCTCGTAGTCGCCCTTGTTGGGCCCGGTCGCGGCGCCGCGTTCGTACTGCATGAAGACGAGGTTCCAGTACTCGAGATAGCGGTCCTCGTCGACCGAGGGGCCGCCGTCCGGGCCGTATTCGGATCCCCGGTCGTAGAACAGCTCGCTGCACGTGCCCGCGGGACCCGGGATACCCATGTCCCACGTATTGTCCGCCCGGCCGCGCCGCACGATCCGCTCGCCCGGCACGCCGATCTGATCGCGCCAGATCGCTGCGGCCTCGTCGTCGTCGAGGTACACGGTCGGCCAGATTCGCTCAGGGTCGAGTCCGTACCCACCGTCCTCGAGCGAGTTCGTCGACAGGTCCCACGCGAGCTGAATCGCGCCGGACTTGAAATAGTCGCCGAAGCTGAAGTTCCCGCACATCTGGAAGAACGTTCCGTGCCGGGTGGTTTTGCCGACTTCCTCGATGTCCTGCGTGCGAATGCATTTCTGAACGCTCGTCGCGCGTCGCCAGGGCGGCTGGAGCTGTCCTACGAAGTACGGGACGAACTGCACCATGCCGGCATTGACGAAAAGCAGGTTCGGGTCCTCATACGGCAGCGGAACGCTCGGCACGACGACGTGCCCGGCAGCCTCGAAGTGCGCGAGAAACCGTCGGCGGATCTCAGCGGATCTCATGCCGGTTCCCGTGACCCCAGGTCGCCATCGAGCCCAGCGCCCGCTCGCAACGTGGCCTCGCGTTGCTGCGTGGCGGTCCGGACATCGGCCGCGAAATCGCTCAGCGAATCGGCGATATCCGCCATGCCCGCGGCGAAGCTGGCCGCGATACCGGATGGCCGCATTCGCTCTGCGAACCGGCTGAGCTTGCGAACCACGAGAGCGCCGATGGTCACTCCCATGCTCAGCCAGAACAGACGCCGAATCACCGCGCGCTCCTCGGCGCACGGTGGCGCCGCCGGACCTCACGCATGATCTCGGCATCACGCCGGTCCCGGACGGTCTTGCGCACGCCATAGGAAAACGCCGCGACCTTGATGAGCGGGCTGCCGACCGCGCTGGTGACGATCGACGTCAGCGCCGCCGCGTTGCTGGTCATGTTGTTCACACCCTTGGTAATGCCGCCGACCTCTTCCAGTTGCTCGTTCACTCCGTTAAGGGTGATCTGCGCTCCCGCGAGGAGCGGACCGGTACCCTCGCGGGTCTGGCGGATAGTCAAAGTCGCCTCGTCAAGGGTGTGCCCGAGCTTGAACAACGGGACGGCCAGGAGGAGGACGAGCAGCACGAACGCGCCGGCCGCGATGAGCGCCGCGATTTCCCCACCGGACACCGGTGATCCTCCTTCGAAATGCTTGTGCTCGGCCACCGAGCGGGCAACGCTGCGACCCTACTCGCTGATTAACCGGGCTTCTCGGCCTGATTCGGCTCGGTGGCACTGCCGCGAACAGCGGCTCGGAGCGCGGCGACGCGTTCGACCAACTCACTCTCGGCACCCCGTCGCGCCGGGTGGTAGTAGTCGCGTCCGACGAGGAGGTCGGGCGGGTATTGCTGGCTGACGACGCCTTCCGGCACGTCGTGCGGGTAGCGGTAGCGCTGGGCGTGGCCGAGCCGGGCGGCACCGCGATAGCTGCCGTCACGCAACGGGGGTGGCACGGGACCCGCTTGTCCGGCCCGGACATCCTCCTGCGCTGCGTTGATGGCCGTCACTACGGCGTTCGACTTCGGCGCGAGAGCGAGATGGATCGTTGCTTGCGCCAGGTTGATGCGCGCCTCCGGCAGCCCGATGAGCGCGACCGCCTGCGCGGCGGCCGATGCCGCGAGTAGGGCGGTCGGGTCGGCCAGCCCGACGTCCTCGCTGGCGTGCACGACGAGGCGCCGCGCGATGAAGCGCGGATCTTCGCCGGCCTCGATCATCCGGGCCAGGTAGTGCAGCGCGGCGTCGACATCCGATCCGCGAATCGACTTGATGAATGCGCTGATCACGTCGTAGTGCTGGTCACCGTCGCGGTCGTACCGGACCGCGGCCACGTCGACGGCCTCCTCGAGGGTGGCCAAGTCGACGTGGTCCTCGCCGGCCGCAAGCGCACTCCCGGCCGCGGCCTCCAGCGCGTTCAGGGCTCGGCGCGCGTCACCTTCGGACGTGCGCACGAGGTGAGATCTGGCATCGGCATCGAGGGTGACCGCGCCACCCAGCCCACGCTCGCCCGACAGCGCTCGATCGATCACCTGCTCGATCTCGCGGTCGGACAGCGGCTGCAAGGTGAGCAGCAAGCTGCGTGACATGAGCGGCGAGACGATCGAGAAGAACGGATTCTCGGTCGTGGCGGCGACCAGAGTGATAGTGCGGGCCTCGACCGCGCCCAGCAATGAATCCTGTTGCGTCTTGGAGAACCGGTGGATCTCATCGATGAACAGCACGGTCAGCCGCCCGGAGGTCCGCAGCTCAACCTTCGCCTGCTCGATGACCGCGCGCACATCGCGCACGCCGGAGTTCAGCGCGGACATCTGCACAAACCGACGATTCGTAGCCGACGACACGATTCGGGCAAGCGTCGTCTTGCCGCTGCCAGGCGGCCCGAACAGGATCAGCGACATCGGTGAGTCGCCCTCGACCAGGCGGCGCAGCGGCGAACCTGCCCCGAGCAAATGTCTCTGGCCGATCACCTCGTCCAGGGACCGTGGACGCATCCGAGCAGCCAAGGGCGCGTTCTCTTCTTCGACGTCCGGGGCACTCGCCGCGACACCCGCCGGCGGGTCGAACAGGGTCGGGCCTGACACACCGTCAGCCTATGCCGAGCTACCGACCGGCCGGCCGAGCGACGGTGCAGTGCCATACCCGGGCGCCCGGTGATCAAACGGTGGTACGGGCTCGCGCGAGGATAATGAGTGCATGATTTCGCTCGAGCTGGCCCGGCGGCTGCGCGACAACGGGGTG
>Ga0105248_10006541_pt1 | contig 12775 bp, 13 predicted proteins | sample KBSS34metaG_FD_81524 | JGI IMG/M metagenome (GOLD analysis project Ga0105248, IMG submission 81524) | Switchgrass rhizosphere microbial communities from Kellogg Biological Station, Michigan, USA - KBS S3-4 metaG | ecosystem: Host-associated > Plants > Roots > Rhizosphere > Soil | place... | reverse complement strand
CTGAGCTCAGCGACGCCCTCGCGGGGGCGGCGCTGAGCGAAGGGGGCGGCCGCAAGGCCGCCCCCTTCCTTTCCTCGGACCGCCGCCGCGCTCTCGCCTCCGAGCCCGATCCAGCGTTAGAGTTCCATCCTTATTAATGCGGCCACCGGACTGATGCCCACCCGCGCCACGACGCCGCCCTGGGAGTGCCCGCAGTGCGGGCGTACCGTTCCCGCGCGCGAGCCGCAATGCCACTGCGGCGTCTTGCGCAGCGAGTCACCGAAGTCCCCGGGCGCCGACGACCGCGCCGCGGGCCGTTTCGTCCGGACGGTCCTCGGCCTCGCGGTCGCCGCCGCCGCGGCCTACGGGCTCTACACGGCCGACTTGCAGCGCGAGCGGAGGCAGCAAGCGGCGGAAGCGGCGCGCCAGGAGAGGCTGCGACTGGAGAATCCCCCTCCGAGCCCCGAGAGCGTACCGCCCGAGACCACGCCGCGCAGCTTCGCCCCGAGTCCGTACACGCCGCCCGTCGGCGGTTCGTTCGCCTTCCCCTCGCCGAAGCCGGAGCCCTCACCCGTAGCCGTCAAACCCCGCGCGAATCCGGCCGACGACGCGGGCCCGTCGCCCACGTCGATGGAGGAGGCCTGGGCCCGCGCGACCCAGCTCCTCGAGCCTACCCTGGAGAAGATCAGCGCGGAGACGACCGAACTGCAGCAGCAGTACCAGCCCTTCGCGTCCACGTGCCTCGCCTCACCGGACGCCAACTGGCTCGTGGCCATGCGGAGCGGCGCGTTCGTGCGGGAGGGCGGGATGCCCTACAGCCGCTTCGGCGTCACCGTGAACTGCGACTTCGGCCGGCGCGAGCTGATCGGGCGCGCGAACGTCATCAAGGCCGAGATGGAAGCCGCGGAGAGGCTCGCGCACTCGCGGAGCGTGCTTCCCGGCCACTGGCGCAAGCTCGTGGAGACCTACCAGCTCGATATCTGGGAGGTGTATTAGCGCCCTGACCTGACTCCTCCCTGGCCGTTGGGGCGGCCAGGCCCGGCGTGATCGAGCGCACGCGCCCCCGGACCCGGTGGCCCAAATCGCACGTCACAGGCTGTGACGTCATTTCTCAGGAATCCACAGCCGGCCAGCGTTATCCCTAGTGAGGGAGGAACGCAATCATGAGAACCAACGACGTCCGGCGTCTCCGTCGCACGGGCGGAGTCGCCGTCGTGGCCGCGCTTCTCTTCGTGGGCCCGGCTCTCGCGGACGAGAGTGTCCGCGCGGTGGCCCCCGTCGCGGACGCGGACATCCAATCGGACGTGGTGGACGCGGTCCTGGGCTACGTCCATTACGGCGTATTCGACAGCGTGGGCGTCTCCGTCGAGGACGGCGTGGTGACGCTGACCGGCTCCGTGCTGCAGCCGTGGCACAAAGACGATCTTCAGAAGCGGGTGGCGCGCCTGGAGGGGGTGCGCGAGGTGAAGAACCAGATCCGCGTGCAACCGGTGTCGACCTTCGACGACCGCCTGCGCGTGCAGCTCTATCGCCAGATCTACGGCGCGAGCATGTTCCAGCGCTACGCCTCGTTCCCCAATCCGCCCATCCACATCATCGTGGAGAACGGGAACATCACGCTGACCGGCCTGGTGAACAGCCAGGTCGAGAAGGCGGTCCTGGGGTCGATTGCACGCGGCACGCTCGCCTTCCGCGTGGACAACCAGGTGCAGATCGAGAGCGAGATCGGCAAGGAGCCGGCGAAGAAGCCGGCCGCCAGCTGAGCTTGGTGGGGGCGGGCCCTCGAGGGTCCGCCCCCCCGCCGTCAGCGCAGCGTGAGCAGCGCGCCCGCGATCATCAATGCGACCCCGAGCCCTCGACAAGAGACCCCATCACTGGAGTAGTCTCGGGTTGGCGGCGTCTTCATCACGGGAGGCATCATGGGCGACGAGGACCTGAAGGCCGAGCTCGACCGGCTCAAGGAAGAGAACGAGCGGCTCAAGGCGCGGCAGAGCCGCGCGGTCAGCCTCAAGGTCAGCGAGAAGGGCGGCCTGTCCGTCTACGGCCTCGGCCGCTTCCCGGTCACGCTCTACAAGGAGCAATGGGTGAAGCTCCTCGACATCGCGGACGACATCCGGGCGTTCCTCAAGGAGAACGACTCGCGCCTCAAGTCCAAGGAGTGACGGCCGCCGTCGCCGTTCCCCCGTTCCTCTACGGCACGGCCTGGAAGGAGGACCGCACGGAGGCCCTGGTCCGCCTCGCCCTGGAGGCGGGCTTTCGCGGCATCGACACCGCGAACCAGCGCCGTCATTACTTCGAGGCGGCGGTGGGCGCGGCGCTGGCGGCGTGGATCGATGAAGGCAAGGCCCGGCGCGAGGACCTCTTCCTCCAGACGAAGTTCACCTCGCTCGGAGGGCAGGACCACCGGCTTCCCTACGACGCGCACGCGGATGCGGCGACGCAGGTCCGCCAGTCGTTCGCGAGCTCGCTCGAGCACCTGCGCACGACGTACGTCGACTCCTACGTCCTGCACGGGCCGTCGGCGCGGCGCGGCCTCCCCGACGAAGACTGGGAGGTCTGGCGCGCGATGGAAGCCCTGCACGCCACCGGCCAGGCCCGCCGGCTGGGCGTGAGCAACGTCTCGCTCGAGCAGCTCACCGCCCTCCACCAGGGCGCCGCGGCCACGCCCGCGTTCGTGCAGAACCGCTGCTTCGCGGTGAACGGATGGGATCACGGAGTCCGCGCCTTCTGCGGCCAGCACGGGATCGTCTATCAGGGGTTCTCGCTGCTCACGGCGAACACGCACGTCCTCGCCACGCCCGTCGTGGTGGGCGCCGCGCGGCGCACGGGACGCACGCCGGCCCAGGTCGTTTTCCGCTTCGCATTGCAAGTGGGGATGCTGCCCCTCACCGGCACTTCCAGTTCCACGCACATGAAAGAAGACCTGGCCTGCCTCGGCTTCGAGCTCGAAGCGGAAGAGGTCCGCGGGATCGAGACCTGCGGGCTGGGCGCCGGGCGGTAGGCTGACCGGGCGGCGACGGCGAGTCAGTTGAGCGCGGTGCGCCACACGTTGGCGGTGCTGGTCAGGCTCGCGCCCGAGCCCACGAGACCGCCGACCACGTAGACGTGGTCGCGCGTCCCCACCGCCGCGACCGCACCCGTCGCTACGGGCAGGAAGCCAAGAGGCGTCCAGCCGACGAGGTTCCCTCCCGTATCGCTCGCGCTGTGTTCGCTGCCCGCCAGATGGCCCCCGGGCGCGATGCCGCCGACGAGGAAGAACCCTCCGTGGCCGTCGGGGGCCGCGCCGGCGTAGTAACGAAGCGACAGGATCGACGGCCCCTTCACCCAGGTGCTGATCGTTCCCGACGTCGGATCGAGCGTCCCCGAATACACGCTCGGCGACCACCGGCTTTCCAGGGTGTATCCGATGACGACGTGGACACGGTTTCCGATGGTCAGGGCGGCTCCGCCGGTCGTGGTCTCGGGAAGAGGGGCGGCCGCGTGCCACGCGCCGGGCCCGGCCGGCCCCAGCGTGCCGACGAAGACCGAATCGAGCCGCGGCGCGGCCGGATCGGCGGAAAGGAACCCGCCGGTCAGAACGACGGTGTTTCCGATCTGCGAGACGACGCCGTCGATCAGGAGGGCAGGCAGCGGCGCCATCCGCTCCCACGGGGATAGAGTTCCATCCGGCTGGACGAAGGCCCGCTCGACGCTGTCCAGTCCCCTGAGGTCGTCGGCGTGGCCGCCGAGAGCGAACAGCGCGCGCGGGCCCCCGGGCGGGTTCCAGGCCACGAGCGCGGTGCGGTTGCGTGCGACGTTCAAGGACGCCGTCTCGCGCCACGGCTCCAGCGACCCGTCCCCGAGGATCCGCGTGAAATACACCGTTGGAGTCGCGTTGACGAACGGGGGGCGTGGGGCCGTGGGCGGGATGCCTCCGACGGAATAGAGGAAGCCTCCCACCTCGATCAGGGACACGTAGCCGCGCGGCTCGGGCAAGGACGCGTCGCCCACGAAGCCGCGGAAGGCGGGCTTGAAAGGCACGAACACCGGCTCCGCGGCCGGCGGCGTGACCGTGTTCCCCCCGCAGGCGGCGAGAAGGACGAGGCCGGCCAGGGCGGAGCGTCGCGCTTGACTCACCTGCGTTTCTCGATTCCTGGCGGCAAGTATGGAACTTGTGAGTGCCTCGTTGCCAGCGCCAGATGCGGAATCTCGACAGCGAGCAGTGAAGGGGCGGATCACCTCGCGTTGTAACATCGCGCGCATGATCCGATTCCCTCCGTCGTGTTCAGCGATCGTCGCCGTGTGTGCGGTCGTCGGCACCGTGGCCGCCCAGTCCCCGAGCCCTCTGCCCTACGAGACGCGCTTCTACGCGCACGACGGCCTCCGCCTGGAGTCGTACCTCTACCGGCCGGCCGGCCCCGGGCCGTTCCCGCTCGTGGTCTACAACCACGGGTCGGCCACTCCGGACGAAGAGAAGAAGGAATGGCCGGCGCCCTTCATCGCCCGGCTGCTCGTCCCCGCCGGGTACGCCGTCCTGGTGCCGGAGCGGCGCGGGTACGCGAAGTCGGAGGGCAGGACGTTCTCGGAGGAGATCGGCGCGGACCGCGGCCCGCGTTACGTCGCGCGCATGGACGCGGAAGCGGGCGACGTCGTGGCCGCCGTCGACGACGTCACGCGCGATCCGACTCTGCGCGTGGACACGAAGCGCGTCGCCATCATGGGCTGGTCGTTCGGCGGGATCGTCACGACGCTGGCCGCCGCCCAGGGCCCGCGGTTCGCGGCCGTGGTCGTGCAAGCCCCGGGAGCGCTGAACTGGGACCGCAGCTCCGACCTGCGAAAAGCCCTCATGAAGGCGGCCGCACGCATCGAGGTCCCCATCCAATGCCTGGTGGCGGAGAACGACCGGACCACGGAGAGCGCACGCGCCATCTGCAAGCAGGCCCACGGCACGCCCGCGGAGCTCAAGGTCTACCCGCCGTTCACACCCACGACGCTCCGCGAGGGCAGCGCGCCCGGCCACGCGCTCTTCAGCTTCCAGGGCGTCAAGATCTGGGGGCCGGACCTCCTGGCCTTCCTCGCCCAGCACTTGCCGGCTCCGTCTTCCTGAGCTTCCCCCCGGCCCGACTACTCCTGGCGCACAAGGCGGAACGGCAGCGGGACGATCGCCTGGGCGACGGTCTCGCTCTGGTTGGGGGGCGCGGTCCTTCCGTCGTTGCGGGTGTGCAGCATGATGCGAAGGCCGGTGACGTCGCACGGCAGCCGGTAGACGCGGAACCCGGTCACGGTATAGCTCGTGGTCCAGCCCGCGGGCAGCCGCCCCCACGTCGGCGAATCGGGATCGCTCATCCCGCAGAACTCCGAGTCCGAGCCTCCGGTGAGCAGGTAGACGCGGAGCTGAGTCCACTGCGCGACCTCGTGGACGGACGTCAGGGTCACGTTCACCGAGACGTGGCTCGAGCCCCGCGGCAGGACGATCCCGCCCGGGATGATGTACGGATAGGCGGCGGGCACGACCACGGTGGCACCGGAGGACGGAGCGAGCGAATTCACGACCACGCTGCTGACCACGGGCAGGTCCGGTGCGGTGGACGTCTGGCCACAGCCGGCGGCCAGGAGGGCGACGAGGACGGCGATGGTTTGGCGCATGCCGGTTTGAAAGCAGGACGAATGCCAGCGCGCCGTCAGGGCCATCGCATCGCAAGTCGTTGAGGCCGCGTCGCCGGCCGGCGGCGATGGCACGTCGCGGTGTCCGATCGCCGAACGCGCCGTTCGCCGTCCGAACGGGGACGACTCGTTCCAGGACGAGTCGTTGCCGCCTTACTTGAGATCCATCGCGGCCGTGAGCGCGGCCTCGAACTCGCGAATCGCCTCGACTCCGGGGAACACGCCCCCGAGGCCGCCGAGCACGACGTCCGAGGCGCCCAAGGTGGGCTCGAGGAGCTCGCGCCAGCGCGCCCACCAGCGGCGGCCGCGCCCGCGTCCCTTCTTCGGTGCGCCATGGTCGAGATAGCGGTCACGCGCGTGAGCGAAGATTTCCAGCTTGAAGGCGAGCTCGGCGCCGGTCAATCCTCGCAGTCGCAGCGTCGGCACGACGTTGGCCGTGCTGGACGGCGCGAGCGCGGCGAAGACCGACTCGAACTTCGGCTGCACGGAATCCCAGGCCGTGCTCATCCGGTCGCGGTGACGGCGGGGAATCACCCGCTGCGGACGATCCACGATCCGGCCGAGCAGGTGCTGCACGTCGCGCAGGAACTCGCGCAGCCGGCGCAGGGACTCCTCGTCCGAGATCTCGTCTGGCACCCTGGGTCCCTCCGGCCGGAGGCCTATCTTAGGGCGTCGCGGGCAGCCGCGGCTTGTACTCCGGATAGGGTGGCCGCTTGATCTTGACCGGCGGGCTCGTCTTGAGCTGCTCGAGCACGACTTCGACCGCCTTGTCGAGCTGCGGGTCGCGGCCCTGGCGCGTGAGGGCGGGGTCCTGCTCCACCTCGATGTCGGGCGCGACGCCGATGTTCTCGACGTCCCACTCGCCCTTCGCGCTGTAGAGGCCCCACCGCGGCGCGGTCACGAAGCCGCCGTCCATCAGCGGGGGGTAGCCGCCGATGCCCACGAGACCGCCCCACGTACGCACGCCCACGAGCGGCCCCAGTCCCGCGCGCCGGAAGAGCCAGGGCAGCGCGTCCCCGCCCGACCCCGACATCTGGTTCACGATCATCACCTTCGGTCCGTAGATCCCCGCCGCCGGCTCCACCATGTCTTCGCCTTCGCGCGACATGTTGACCATCTGCGGCGTGCGCTTCAGGTAGTCCACGATGTAGTCGGCGATGGAGCCCCCGTGGTTGAAGCGCTCGTCGAGGATGACCGCCTCCTTGCCGACCTGGGAGAAGAAGTAGCGGTTGAAGTTCGCGAAACCCCCGGCGAAGGTGTCGGGGATGTAGACGTAGGCCACGCGCCCGCCCGTCATCTCGTCCACCTTGCGGCGGTTGTCCTCCATCCAGGTGCGCAGCCGCAGCGCTTCCTCCGAAGCCACCGGCACCACCGTCACCGGGCGGGAACGGGCGCCGTCCGCGGAGGGTCCGACGGTGAGGACGGTCTGCTTCCCGGCCGTCGCCTGGAACAGGCGGTAGACGTCGTCGTCGCCGCGCAGGTCCTGGCCGTTCACGGCCAGCAGGAACTCCCCGGCCTTGACGTTCACGCCGGGCTGGGTCAGCGGAGCCTGGAGCTTCGGGTTCCAGTTCTCGCCGGCCAGGATGCGCGCGAATTGGTAGCGTCCCTCGGCGACGCGGTAGTCGGCGCCGAGGAGGCCGACGCTGACGCGGTCCTGCTTGGGCTGCGTGCCGCCGGCCACGAACGTGTGGCCGACCACGAGGTTGCCCGTCATCTCCCGGAAGAGGTGGTTCAGGTCCTCGCGGCTGGCGATCCCTTCCACGAACGGGGCGTACACGCGCTCCGCGGCCTTCAGGTCCAGGCCGTGGAAGTTCGGGGCATAGAGGAAGTCGCGCTCGAGGCGCCAGACCTCGCGGTACATCTGGCGCCACTCCGCGCGCGGGTCCACGTGGACCTCGATCGCGGCCTTGAGGGCGCCCTCGCCGCCGCCGGGCGCCTTCTCGCTGGCCGCCACCGACCACTTCTTGCCCTGCGACCACAAGATCTTCGTGCCGTCGGCGGAGACCTGGAAGGTGCGGTTGCCTCCGTACACCGGATTGGCGCCGTCGATCTTGTCGAGCAGCTTCTCGGTCTTGCGCGTCTTGAGGTCGAAGCGGAAGACGTTCTGCGGCGGCGCGTCGTCCAGCTCCGTGTAGTCCTCGTCGGTGAGTACGACGGGGCTCGCGACCAGGAACAGGATTCCCTCCGCCCCCGTCTCCAGCGCCGCGTAGTTCGTGCGCTCGATGGGCAAGGCGACGATACGCTGATCGATTCCCGCGAAGTCGATCTTCACCGGCTCCGGCTTCTTCTCCTCGGCTTTCTTCTCGCCGTCCTTCGCGGCGCCGCCCTTCTTCGCGTCCTCCGGCTTCGCCTTCCCGTCCGACGCCTTGCCGTCTTTGGCCTTCTCGTCTTTCGCCTTGTCGTCCGCTCCCTCCTCGTCGCTCTCGGGGGCCGCGGGCGAGGGGAGGTCCGCGCGCAGGACGGCCGCGTACACGCTGCTGGTGACGGAACGGGCCATGCTCGTCATGTCCAGCCAGCCCTGGGAGAGCCCCGCGCTCGTGGACGCGATGAAGAAGAGGTACTTGCCGCTGCGGTCGAAGCGCGGCGAGAAGGCGTCGCTGCGCCCGTCCGTGACCTGGCGGCTCTTCTTCTCGGCCAGCGAATAGACGAAGGCGGCGCGCAGGTAGTTGTGGAGCTGCTTGGTGTACGCGATCCACTGGCTGTCCGCCGACCAGGCGGGGTCGAGGTAGTGGAACGGCGTGTCGTAGATGTCGCTGTCCACCTTCTCGGGGACGGGCTTGTCCAGGTCCACCACCCAGAGGTTCATGCGCTTGTCCGCGTACGCGATCTTCTTGCTGTCCGGCGACCAGCGCGGGGAGTAGAAGAACGACGGGGGCTGGCCGAGGTCGATCTTGCGCACGGGACCGAGGCCGTCGGGTCCGCGCAGGTGGAGCGCGTATTCCCCGGACTCGTCCGAGAACCACGCGATCCACTTGCCGTCCGGCGACCAGGCGGGGTCGCGGTCGGCCACGTCGGGAGTGCGCGTCAGGTTGCGCACGTCGCCCTTCTCCGCGGGCACGGCCAGGATCTCGCCGTGCGCCTCCACGAGCACGCGCTTGCCCGAGGGCGAGAGCGCGGTGTGGAGGATCTGCGGGCCCTCCACCTTCTCGAAGCGCGGCCGGAGCTGGGGCAGGTCGGCGGCGATGGTGACGTTGACCGGCCGCGTCTGTCCGGACGCGATGTCGAACAGCGAAAGGGCGCCGAGCTGGTCGTAGACGATCGCGCCGGGCCCGGCGGAAGCGGACTGGATGTCGAACCCGCCGTCGTTCCGGATCACCTGCCGCACGGCCCGGCTCTTCGTGTCGTACGCGAACAGGGTCACGCGGCCCGCGCGATCGGACAGGAAATACACGGTGTCGCCGACCCACATCGGCTCGCGGTCGTTCGAGCCTTCGCGCGGGACCTTGGTGACGCTGGAATCGCGCAGGTCGGCGATCCAGATCGGCGTCGTCTGTCCGCCGCGGTAGCCCTTCCAGGCCGGCTGCCACTGGAAGTGCGGCACGTACGCGAGCTGGGATCCGTCCGGCGAGTAGGCGGCGGTATCGCCGGACGGCAGCGGCAGCTCGGTCGGGAAGCCGCCGGTGGCGGGGACGGTGTAGAGCTGCCAGTGGTCGCGGTACGTCTTGCGCGCGGAATGGAAGAGGATGCTCTTGCCGTCCGGCGTCCAGGCCACGGCGGAGTCGAGGCCCGGATGGTGAGTGAGCCGCCTGGGCTCTCCCCCGCCCGCGGGCACGACGTAGACGTCGGCGTTCTCGTCGTAGGTCCCGGTGTACGCGATCTGCGACCCGTCCGGCGAGAAGATCGGGGACCCGCTGCGTCCCTGGCCCGCCACCAGGCGCCGCGCCGTGCCGCCGTCGCGGGGCACGGTCCAGATCTCCCCGGCGAACTCGAACGCGACGGTGTCGCGCGAGACGGTGGGGTGGCGGAGGAGGAGAGGCGAGCCGGCGGCGAACGACGGCGCCGCCGAGGCCAGGACGAGGAGGGCGGGGGCCAGGATCTTCATGGCCTGGCATTGTATCTTTTGGCTCATGAAGAGCCTCTTTCTGACGCTCATCGGCCTCGCGTGCGGCGCGATCGCGGCCGCCGCGGCGGCCCCCGAGCCACCCGCGGCCGAGGCCCACGTCGATCACCTGATCCTCGGCGTGCGTGACCTGGACGAAGGGATTCGCCGCTTCGAGGAGCGGACGGGCGTGCGGCCCAAGGTCGGCGGCGAGCACCCCGGCCGCGGCACGCGCAATGCGCTCGTGTCCCTCGGGCCGGCTCTCTATGTCGAGATCCTCGCCCCCCAGGCCGGGGCGCCCGACTCCGGGCGCGTCGCGGAGCTGCGCCAGCGCGCGGACCTGAGTCCATATGGATGGGCGGTCTTCGTGCGCGACGTCGACACCGCGCGCCGGAGGCTCGAGAGCGCCGGGTTCGGCCTGTCCGGGATCATGCCCGGCTCGCGGGCACGGCCGGACGGCACGCTCCTGGAATGGAAGACCTTCGAGATCGAGAAGCCGGAGATCGCAGGGATCCCCTTCTTCATCCGCTGGGGGGACGGCACCACCCATCCCTCACAGGACTCGCCGAGCGGGTGCCGTCTCGAGGCGCTGAAGGTCACGACGCCCGATGTCGCGAGCGCGCGCCGTGCCTTCGCGGCGCTGTCTCTGGACGTCGCCACGGAGAAGGGGGCGCGACCGGGCCTGGACATCACGCTCCGGTGTCCGAAGGGCACGGTGTCCTTCCGCGGCGATCAGGGCGTCGGGAAGTAGCCGCGGTCGTAGCGCAGGCCGATGCAGTAGGTCTCCCCGGTGTCGAGGCGGATCACCGTGGCCAGCAGCCGCACGGCGCCGAACGGATGCCGCGCGGGAGACTCCGCCTCCACGATGTAGACCTCGAGCCTCCGGTATTCGCGCACCTGGTTCCCGAGGTCGTCGATGCCGAGATGATCGACGTCGACCATCGCCGCGTCTTCGGGAGTGAGCAGCCGCCCCTCCGCGCTCAACACGGCGTCCGTCTGGCGGCTGACGCGAACGCGAACGGGCCGGCCCTCGGGCTCTTCCAGCTCGAAGCTCTCGGACTGATCCGGGCCCCGCAGGACGAGACGCCCGGATTGAATGCGCCCCATGGCGAGGTCGAGGGCGCCGCGCGCCGCCGCCTGCCCGCCCACGTCCTGCTGGCGCGCGTTGACTTGCCGCTGCCGCCGCCACGTGAAGTCGGACAGGAGCAGGGCCAGCGGCATGAGCGCGGCCAGCGCGATCATCACCAGGATCAGGGCGGCCCCGCGCTCGCTGGCCTTCAAAACAGGGGCCTCGAGTCGTGCCAGGTGTGCATCCGCACCGTCTTGGCTCCGGTCGCGGGATCCTGCCCGACCACGCCCGCGAGGCCGATGGCGTGGAGCCCGGCGGGATCGAAGGGAATGGTGGTCCATTGCGGCTCGTGGGACACGAAGACCGTCCGCGGCGGCACCGTGATCGGAGGCAAGGACGGGTTCGGGCGCAGCGTGAGGGTGATCCGCACGGTGCTGCCGGTCGAGCGCGTCATGCGGAGGAGGAGGCTGCGCGGATCGTTGGCCGGGTGGGCGCCCTGCTGGTATTCGAACGACAACTCCTCGACGTAGCGGACGAGGATCTGCTCCGCCTGGCCCGGCGCCTTGCGCGCGACGGCGAGCACTCCCGTGCGGTCCGTCGTCAGGTAGAAGCCGACCTCGCGGACCTTGAGGACGCGCGTGCTCCGCGCGATCCAGCGCGGGCGCTTGAAGCTCCCGTCGGGCGTGTCGTGCGAGCGGAGCGACAGACGATCGGAGCGGACCGCCGTGACCCGTGCGCGCTCCAGCTTGCGCTGATCGTCCACGAGCAGCACCTCGTCGCCCTCCGCGAAAAGGGCGGCGCCGTCCACGGTCACGGGTTCCTTGGGGTCGGTGAGGTCCTCTTCCAACACACCCGCGATCCCCTCGGGGTTCGAGCGCACCGTGATCGCATCGACCGCGCGCGTGCCGTCCAGCCGGCCCAGGAACACCGGGCCCGCGTCGCCGAGCCCGTAACCGGCGCGGGCGATCTCGACCGCCATGTCGTCCAGGGCGCGCACGCTGCTGAAGCCGCGCTCGGTCACCTGGGTCTGCGTCTGGTAGAGCAGCCAGCAGGACCGCGTGATCTTGTAGGTGAGGGCGGCGATCAGGAGCGTGATGGCGAAGACGATGATCACCTCGATCAGGGTGAAGCCGGCCTGCCGTCGTCGGTCGGTCTGCACGGGCCCGCTATGATATCCACGCGTTGAGCCCCGCTGCCGCCCCTCCGTGGACCTGCCCGCAATGCGGGCGTCGCGTGCCCGGGCGCGAGCCCCTCTGCCACTGCGGGCTCAGGCGAGCGGAGGCTTCGTCTTCGGGACGGCCTGGACCGGCGGCCCCCGGCTCGCAAAAGGTCCGGACCGATGTCCGCCGCGGGGCCCTCTTCGTCACCGTCCTCGCCACCGCCGCCGCCTTTGTCGCGTTGTATGGCGTCATCCGGCGGCTGGACCGGGCGGCCGCCGTCGGGGCGCAAACGCCGAGCCCGCTCACCCGAGGCACGGCCGTCTACCCCGCGCTCCCCGCGATACGCACGGTGGCGACGCGGGCGGCCATCCCGCCCACGCTCACCACGATCCCGCGGCGTCCATCCACGGCCGCGGAAATGGACTGGGATCGCGCCACCGCCTTGCTCGATCTGCCCCTACGCCAGATCGAGGCGGACGCGAGCGTCCTCGAGCTGGACTACCGCCCCTTCGCGGGGGCGTGCCTGGCACCGCCCGCGCCCGCCCCCGGCGAGTGGCTCGCGTCTCTGAAGTCCGCTCCCGTGATCGGGGGTGTCACCCTCCGCGAGAAAGGCGCCACCATCGATTGCGAGACGGCACGGCGGCGGCTCGTCGCGCGCGCGGACCGGTTGAAGTCGGACCTCGACGACAACGAGCGCCTGGGCCGTACGAGCGGCGTGCGGCCCGAGCACTGGCGGCAGCTCCTGGCCCTCCATGGGCTGGAGGCATGGCCGGGCTACTGACTCGCCGCCGCCGAAGCGCTCGACGTGAGTCACGCTCCGGCGACGGCGCCACGGCAGGCGCGAGGGACTACGGGCAGACCGCGGTCCCGCAGAGGTTCTCGCCG
>Ga0105248_10006540_pt1 | contig 12777 bp, 12 predicted proteins | sample KBSS34metaG_FD_81524 | JGI IMG/M metagenome (GOLD analysis project Ga0105248, IMG submission 81524) | Switchgrass rhizosphere microbial communities from Kellogg Biological Station, Michigan, USA - KBS S3-4 metaG | ecosystem: Host-associated > Plants > Roots > Rhizosphere > Soil | place... | reverse complement strand
CCGGCGCGTCATATCTGATCGGGACATCGAGTCAGGGGACATGCTGAATGGCTTCGGCCGCTGAACAGCTCGCCGCGAACATGAACTTCGGCGCCTTCCAGAAGGCGACGGAGCTCCACAAGCGCATCTGGTTCACCCTCATCGCGATGGTCATCTATCGCCTGGGCACCTACATCCCGATCCCGGGCATCGATCCGGCGGCCTTCGCCCAGGCCTTCCAGGGCCAGGCCAAGGGCATCCTGGGCATGTTCAACATGTTCTCGGGCGGCGCCGTGCAACGCATGGCGATCTTCTCGCTGAACGTGATGCCCTACATCTCGGCCTCGATCATCGTTCAGCTGCTGGGCACGGTTTATCCGCCGTGGGAGAAGCTGCGGAAGGAAGGCGGCGAGGCGGGGCGCAAGACGCTCAACCAGTACACCCGCTACCTGACTGTGGTGCTGGCCCTCTTCCAGTCGTTCGGCATCGCCATGGGCCTGCAGGCCAGCCAGGGGCTGGTCGACCACCCCGGCCTGTTCTTCGTCGTCTCGACCGTGGTGGCGCTCACCGGCGGGACCATGTTCCTGATGTGGCTGGGCGAGCAGATCACTAGCCGCGGCGTCGGCAACGGCATCAGCCTGATCATCTTCGCCGGCATCGTGGCGACCTTCCCGCGCTATATCGCCCAGGCCTTTTCGCTGGCCCGGACGGGGGCGATGAACGGCGGCGTGCTGCTGCTGATCGGGGTGCTGGTCGTCGCGGTGACCGCCGCCATCGTGTTCATGGAGCGCTCGCAGCGCCGCTTGCTGGTGCAGTATCCCAAGCGCCAGCAGGGCAACCGCATGTTCGGCGGCGACACCTCCTTCCTGCCGCTGAAGATCAACACCTCGGGCGTGATCCCGCCGATCTTCGCCTCCAGCCTGCTGCTGCTGCCGACGACGGTGATGGGCTTTGCGGTGAACGGCGCCGGAGCCAACCTGCCGGCCTGGCTGCAGTGGCTGCCTGGGCTGACGGCCCAGCTGCAGCACGGGCGCCCGCTGTTCATGGTGCTCTACGGCGCCCTGATCATCTTCTTCTGCTTCTTCTACACCTCGGTCGTGTTCAATCCCGAGGACACAGCGGAGAACCTGCGCAAGTATGGCGGCTTCATGCCGGGCATTCGGCCGGGCAAGCGAACCGCGGAGTATCTCGACTTCGTGCTCACCCGGCTGACGGTCATCGGCGCGGCCTACATCGCCCTCGTCTGTCTGCTGCCCGAGGCGCTGATCGGCTTCTACAACGCGCCCTTCTACATGGGCGGCACCTCGGTGCTGATCGTCGTCAGCGTCACGATGGACACGGTCACCCAAATTCAGTCCTACCTGCTGCAACACCAGTACGAAGGCCTGATCAAGAAATCGAAGCTCAGAGGCATGCGCAGCCGCTGACCAGCGGCGACAGCGCCGGCCCCATCGAGGGGACCGGCGGGGAGGGCGAGTAGACGATGAATTTGATCCTGTTCGGACCGCCGGGGGCGGGCAAGGGCACGCAAGCCAAGCGTCTGGTGGAGCAGCGCCGCATGGTGCAGCTGTCTACCGGCGACATGCTGCGCGCGGCCATCGCCTCGGGCTCAGACCTCGGCAAGCGCGTCGCCGGGATCATGGAGCGCGGCGAACTGGTGTCCGACGAGATCGTCGTGGCGCTGATCGAGGAACGCCTGCCGGAGGCCGAGGCCGCTGGCGGCGCGATCTTCGACGGCTTCCCGCGCACCCTGGCCCAGGCCCAGGCGCTCGACCTGATGCTGAAGGGCCGCGGTCGGCAGATCGACGCGGTCATCCGCCTGAAGGTCGACGACGAGGCCCTGCTCCAACGCATCACCGGTCGCTTCGCCGAGAGCGGCCGTCCGGACGACAACCCCGAGACCTTCAAGGTCCGGCTGGCGGCCTACAACACCCAGACCGCGCCGCTGCTCCCCTACTACGAAGGTCAGGGCAGGTTGGTCGAAGTCGACGGCATGGGCTCGATTGAGGCCGTGGCGAAGGTGATCGACGCAGCCCTCGACGGCGTCAACGCCTGATCGATGGGCGCGGCGCAACAGGTCTGATGCATCTGGCCTGATGCGTCCGGCGATGGACTGTTTCCTGTGTGACGCGCCGATGCGGCCGGATGTGCTCGAGGGCGCCTTCCGCTGTCCGGCCTGCGGCCTCTATCGCAGCGATTTCCCGGTGGCGATCAACCTCGCCGAGGACGACCGCCTGGACGAGGCGCGCCGTGAACGCGCCCTGAAGCCGCTGAGGGTCGCCAACTTCAGCCGGCTGATCGCGGCCTGCCGGCCGCACCTGCCGGCCGGGGCGAGCCTGCTCGACGTCGGCTGCGCGCACGGCTGGTTCCTGCAGGCCGCGGCCGAGGCGGGCTATCGGGCGACCGGCCTGGAACCCGACCGCGAGGTGGCGGCGCGCGCAGCCGACGTCGAGGGCGCGCCGGTGATCCAGGGCTTCTTCCCCGATGCGACGCCCGCGGGCGCGACCTATGACGCCATCAGCTTCAACGACGTCTTCGAGCATCTGCCGGATCCGCACGCCATGGCCGAGGCGGTGCGCGAGCGGCTCAAGCCCGGCGGCCTCTTGATCCTCAACCTGCCGTTGGCCGAAGGGGCGGTGTTCCGGCTGGCGCGGATCGCCGGCCGGCTGGGCCTTCGCGGACCGCTCGGACGGATGTGGCAGCAGGGCCTGCCCTCGCCGCACCTGGCCTACTATTCCGCCGACACCCTGCTGCGGCTGATGGCGGCGCACGGCTTCACGCCGGTCGCCCGCGGGCGCCTGGCCTCGATGACCACCCGCGGGCTCTGGCCGCGGATCCGCTACGACCGCAGCGTCTCGGCGCCGATGGCGGCGGCCCTCTACCTGGCGGCGGTCGGCCTGACCCTGGCCAGCGCCCTGCTGCCGCCGGACATCGGCTACTTCATCCTGCGCCGGACCGAGACCTGAGGCCTCAGGCGATCTCGGCCTGGGCCGCGGCATAGGCGTCGATCGCCGCCAGGTGGCGCGCGACCTCGTCGGGCGACAGGAAAGAGCCGGTGAAGCTGTTCTTCGCCAGGGTGACGAGATCGTCGCGGGTGAGATCCAGGGCCCTGGCGACGGCGATCCAGTTCTCGGCCAGATAGCCGCCGAAATAGGCCGGATCGTCGGCGTTGACGGTGGCCTTCAGGCCCAGCTGCAGCATCCGCTTGAGCGGGTGGTCGGCCAGGTCGTTCACCACGCAAAGCTTCAGGTTCGAGAGCGGGCAGACGGTCAGGGTGATCTCTTCGCGCACCAGCCGCTGGACCAGGTCGGCGTCCTCCAGCGCGCGGTTGCCGTGGTCGATCCGGTCGACGTGCAGCAGGTCGAGCGCCTCGCGGACATAGGCCGGCGGCCCCTCCTCGCCGGCGTGGGCGACGAGCTTGAGGCCGCGTTCGCGGGCGGCGGCGTACACCTTGGCGAACTTCGCCGGGGGATGGCCGACCTCCGACGAATCCAGGCCGACCCCGACGATCCGATCGAGCCAGGGCTCGGCCTCCGCCAAGGTGGCGAAGGCCGCCGCTTCGTCGAGGTGGCGCAGGAAGCAGAGGATCAGCTTGGAACTGACGCCAAGCTCGCGCTCGGCCTGGGCCATGCCGGCAAGGAGGCCCTCGGCGACGGCGGCGAAGGGGACCCCGCGCGCGGTATGGGTCTGGGGGTCGAAGAACAGCTCGACATGGCGCGCGCCGTCGGCGGCGACGCGGCGGAAGTAGGCGAGCGCAAGGTCGTGGAAGTCGGCCTGCGTCCGCAGCACGTCGGCGCCCTGGTAGTAGATGTCCAGGAAGTCCTGCAGGTTGGCGAAGTCGTAGGCGGCGCGCAACGCCTCGACCGAGGCGAAGGGCAGGGCGATCCCGTTGCGCCCGGCGAACGCGAACAGCTGCTCGGGCTCGAGGCTGCCTTCGATGTGCAGATGCAGTTCGGCCTTGGGCAGGCCGCGGATGAAGTCGGGGAGGGAGACCATGGCCGCGAGTGTGTGCGCCGCGGCGCCGGCGTCAAGCGGCGACGCGGGGAGCCGTCTCAGCGCAGCCGCCGAAGACATGTCGGCGTCCCGGCGGTCCTGGGCGGGTTCCAGGCTGGGCGCATCCGGGCGCCAATCAATTGGGCGCGCGTCGCCCCAGCCGATTCGAATCGGTGCGGATGCGCAGAGGCCGCACCCCTGCGGCCTTGATTGCGCCCGACGCCTCCGTCATGCTTTTCTTAACCGCCCGGGTCGATGCTGGGGCGCGGTGGGGCGTAGACGGACGCGCGCAGGGGCTGACCCTGGCCTCGCGCGGGTCGCATCCACATTTGCGCGTTTACGCATTGACGGACGCGCTTCGATCCCTATAACGACGTCCTTCCGCGAAAGAGCGCGAGGGACGCGCCGGCATGGCCTTCGGGTCGTGGGCCGGGGCGCTGTTCGCGCTTCTCTTGCGTGACCAGGAGAGATTTCGACGTGGCCCGTATCGCTGGCGTAAATATTCCTACCAACAAGCGCGTCGTGATCGCGCTGCAGTACATCCATGGCATCGGCCCAGCGAAAGCGCGGGAGATCGTCGGCAAGGTCGGCATCGAGGACGCGCGTCGCGTCAATCAGCTGACCGACCAGGAAGTGCTGCAGATCCGCGAAACGATCGACCGCGACTTCACGGTCGAAGGCGACCTGCGCCGTGAAACCGCCGTCAACATCAAGCGGCTGATGGACCTGGCCTGCTACCGCGGCCTGCGTCACCGCAAGGGCCTGCCGGTTCGCGGCCAGCGCACCCACACCAACGCCCGGACCCGCAAGGGCCCGGCCAAGCCGATCGCCGGCAAGAAGAAATAAGAGAGCTGATCTCCGATGGCTAAGGAACCGGCGCGCGTCAAACGCCGCGAGCGTAAGAACATCACCTCGGGCGTGGCGCATGTGAACGCCTCGTTCAACAACACCATGATCACCATCACGGATGCCCAGGGAAACACCATCTCCTGGTCGTCCGCGGGCATGATGGGCTTCAAGGGCTCGCGGAAGTCGACCCCCTACGCCGCCCAGATGGCCGCCGAGGACGCCGGCCGCAAGGCCGCCGAGCACGGCGTAAAGACCCTGGAAGTGAACGTCTCCGGCCCCGGTTCGGGTCGTGAATCGGCGCTTCGGGCCCTTCAGTCGGTCGGCATGACGATCACCACCATTCGCGACGTGACCCCCATTCCGCACAATGGCTGCCGGCCGCCCAAGCGCCGGCGCGTCTAGTCTTTAAGTACTGCAATTTCGAAGGCGCCGGACCGCGGATGCGGCCGGCGATCCTGCGTTTCGAGGGACACCATCCGTGATCGAAAGAAACTGGAACGAGCTCATCCGTCCCGAGAAGCCGATGATCGAGACCGGCGCCGACGCCAGCCGCAAGGCGCGTCTGGTGGCCGAGCCGCTCGAACGCGGCTTCGGCGTGACGCTGGGCAACAGCCTGCGTCGCGTGCTCCTGTCCTCGCTGCAAGGCGCGGCGGTGACCGCCGTCCAGATCGACGGCGTGGTCCACGAATTCTCCTCTATCGAAGGCGTCCGTGAAGACGTCGTCGACATCGTCCTGAACATCAAGCAACTGGCCGTGCGGATGCACTCCGAAGGCCCGAAGCGCATGACGCTTCGCGCCACCGGCCCCGGCCCGGTGACCGCCGGCCAGATCGAGGCCCCGGCCGATATCGAGATTCTCAACGCCGACCATGTGCTCTGCACCCTCGACGAGGGCGCGACCGTACGCATGGAGTTCACCGTCCAGACCGGCAAGGGCTATGTCCCGGCCGAGATGAACCGGCCGGAAGACGCGCCGATCGGCCTGATCGCCGTCGACGCCCTCTATTCGCCGGTCAAGCGCGTCGCCTACCGGGTCGAACCCACGCGTCAAGGGCAAAGCCTGGATTACGACAAGCTGATCATGGAAGTGGAGACCAACGGCGCGGTGAGCCCCGTTGACGCCGTGGCCTACGCCGCGCGGATTCTCCAGGACCAGCTGCAGATCTTCATCACCTTCGAAGAGCCGAAGAAGAAGGTCGAAGGCGAGGCCAAGCCGGAACTGCCGTTCAACCCGGCGCTGCTGAAGAAGGTCGACGAGCTGGAGCTGTCGGTCCGTTCGGCCAACTGCCTGAAGAACGACAATATCGTCTACATCGGCGACCTGATCCAGAAGACCGAAGCCGAGATGCTGCGCACCCCCAACTTCGGTCGCAAGTCGCTGAACGAGATCAAGGAAGTGCTCGCCGGCATGGGTCTGCACCTCGGCATGGACGTGCCGAACTGGCCGCCGGAGAACATCGAAGAACTCGCGAAGAAGTTCGAAGACCAGATGTAAGACGCCCCAAAATCCGCCTGGCGGATTTTGGATTTAAGAACCGGAGCACGTTCGGGCGGCGGAACACTTCCGCCAGACGTGCTCCCCGCGCCAACTCCGGACCGTCTCGGCGGTCTGGGCCCGCAGAAGCCGCACCAGCGGTGAAGGGCCCCGGCGCTTCGCAGTGACCCAGGCGGGAGCACGCCGGGACTTGGTTAGGCAGGACGCACGCCCAGAGATCGGGGCGCGTCCACAGTGGGCCAGGTGGCCCAGGAGATACGAAATGCGTCACGGCAAAGCCCACCGTAAACTGGGCCGCACCACGAGCCACCGCACGGCGATGTTCGCCAACATGTCGGCGAGCCTGATCAAGCACGAGCAGATCGTCACCACCCTGCCGAAGGCCAAGGAGCTGCGGCCCTTCGTCGAGAAGCTGGTGACCCTGGCCAAGCGCGGCGACCTGCACGCTCGCCGCCAGGCGATCAGCCAGGTCCGCGACGTCGCCCAGGTCGGCAAGCTGTTCTCGGTTCTCGGCCCGCGCTACGCCGGCCGCAACGGCGGCTACATCCGCGTGCTGAAGGCCGGCTATCGTCACGGCGACAACGCCGCCATGGCGGTGATTGAATTCGTCGACCGCGATCCGGCCGAAAAGGGCAAGGACTCCGGCCCGGTGCAGCAAGCCGCCTTCGGCGAAGACTAAGCCTCAGCTCTCCAGCTGAAATACGAAAGCCCCGGACGGCGACGTCCGGGGCTTTTGCTTTGGGCGTTGTGCGCCCCGGATATCAGGCGAAGGTCCTATTGCAGGCGCCGGGTCAATACGTGCTCACGACCCTACTCGGCCTCTTAGCTCCCCCGCGTCAGCGGGGGAGAGACCCGCGGGCCGAGCGCAGCGTAGAGCCCGTGGGGGTAGGGGCGAGCCGTGCGCAGGGCCTGCGGCCTCCACTATGGTAGCGGCGACTCCATGCCGGCGGCCTGCCCCTTCCACCGCTCGCCCTACGCTGCGCTCGGCGAGCGGTCCCCCTTTCCCCGCGAGCGGGGAAGGAAGGTCCCAAGCTGGATGGCCATCAGATGCCGGCGCGTGGCATCTCCTACGCTGTCCGGGAGCCATCAGCTGCCGGCGCGTGTCATCTTCGCGTCAGTCCGGGGATAGCATCCCCAGCAGCTTAATGCGGAAGATCAGGACGCTGTTCGGCGGGATCGGACCCGCGCCATCCGCGCCGTAGCCGAGCGCCGGCGGCGCGTAGAGGATCCATTCGTCGCCGACGCGCATCAGCGGTAAGGCCTCCATCCAGGCTGGAACGAGGTCCGCCAGCGGCATCAGCGCGGGCTTGCCGCGGGCGAACGAGGAATCGAACACCTGTCCCGAGGTCAACGCGCCTTCATAGTGCACCTTGATGATGTCGCCGGGCTTGGGCGAGGGGCCGGCCGGCCCGGACTGGACGATCTTGTACTGCAGGCCGGAGGCGAGCGTCTTGACGCCGGGCGCGGCGGCGTTCTTCGCCAGGAACCCTTCGTCCTGCGACACCGCGGTCGGGGCGGGGACGGTGGTGGGCTGCGCCTGGGCGCCGCCAGCGGCGAGGACGAGGGCGGCGATCATCAGGGAAAGCAGGCGTTTCAAGGGAACTCCAGCGGCTAGGGCCCAGGCATCGCAAGACGGCGGCGTGATCGCAATGGCGGGGTGACTGGAAAGGAGTCATCCGGCCAGGCAGGCGACTGCGCGCGGCGCGACTCGTCACATTCGATGTAACAGGATAAGCCGGGGAAGATGTCCCAGGGAGCTCGCCTCATGCGTCCGCTACTTCCCCTCCTCCTGGCTCTGGCGGTCTGCGCCGGGCCGACGCTCGCCGTCCCCGCGCCCGCTGCGGCGCAGGCGCAGCAGGGCTACGCCCGCGTCGTCATGCATCCGGACACCGCCTTCCTGACGCCGGAGGAGCGCAAGGTCGTCAACCTGCTGATCCAGGCCGCCGACGCCATGAGCGCCATCTACGACAAGCAGGCGGCGGGGCAGGGGCCTGGCCACGGCTTCTATCCGGCCGACCTCACCAAGGCCGAGCTCGACGGCTATATCGCCGCCCATCCGGCCGAGCGGGCCGCGCTGCTGGACGGCTACACAGTCGTGACCCGCGACGGCGCGCGGCTGGTCACCACCCCCTATTCGACGGCCTACAAGCCCGAACTGACCCGCGCGGCGGCCCTGCTGGAGGCGGCGGCCAAGGCGACCAGCAACGCCAGCCTCAAGCGCTTCCTGACGCTCCGGGCGAGCGCCTTCCGCAACAACGACTACTACGCCTCGGAGATGGCCTGGATGGACATCACCGGTACGCCGATCGAGGTCGCCATCGGCCCCTACGAGACCTACACCGACGAGCTCTACGGCCAGAAGACCGCCTTCGAGGCCTTTGTCACCGTCAAGGACCCCAAGGAGAGCGCCCGGCTGGCGGTCTTCAAGGGCTACCTGCACGACATGGAAGCCAACCTGCCGGTCGACGACCGCTACAAGAACTTCAAGCGCGGCGCCGCCTCGCCGATCGCGGTGGCCGACCAGGTGCGCGGTGGCGGCGACAACCTGCATGGCCCGCAGACCATCGCCTTCAACCTGCCCAACGACGAGCGGGTGCGCGAGGCCAAGGGCGCCAAGAAGGTGATCCTGGCCAATGTCCTGGGCGCCAAGTACGAGCAGATCCTGCGGCCGATCGCCGAGCGCGCCCTGGTTCCCGAGCAGGTCCCGCTCGTGACCCGCCAGTACATGGTCTACGAGACCCTGTTCCACGAGCTGTCGCACAGCCTGGGCCCGGGCTCGATCACCCTGGACGGCCGCCCCACCAGCGTGCAGGCCGAGCTGAAGGACATCCACGGCACGGCCGAGGAGGCCAAGGCCGACGTCATGGGCGCCTACAACGTCCTCTTCATGATGCAGAAGGGCCAGATCCCCGCGGCCGAGCGGCCGCAGATCCTGGCGACCTATTTCGCCGGCCTGCTGCGGGCGGTGCGCTGGGGCGACGGCGACGCGCATGGACGGGGCGCCGCCCTGCAGTACGGCTATCTGAAGAGCAAGGGCGCCTTCAGCTGGGACGAAGGCCAGAAGCGCTTCCGGGTCGACGACGAGGCCATGGCCGCCGGCATCCGCGACCTGGTGGGCGAGATCGTCCGGCGGCAGGGCGACGGCGACTACGCGGGGATGGTCGCCCTGTTCGACAAGTACGCCCACCTGGACGACAACGCCCGCACGGTGATCGCCACCCTGGGCGGCATCCCGGTAGATATCGCCCCGGTCTATCCGGACAAGGTCTGAGTGGGGCCAAACCTCAGCATTGGTTGAGGTCAAGCGGCGTCGCTGCCGCCGTGTTGGCGCGATGGGCGGCGGCTCGGGCGTGCGGAGCGATTTGCGGCGCACGCCCTCGCGGTTTTCAGTGTCAGCCCTCGACGAAGGCCAGCAGGTCGGCGTTCACCACCTCGGCGTGGGTCGTGCACATGCCGTGCGGGAAGGTCTCGTAGACCTTCAGCACGCCGTTCTTGAGCAGCTTCGCCGAGAGCAGTGCGGAATCGGCGATCGGCACGATCTGATCGTCGTCGCCGTGCATGACCAAGGTGGGGACGGTGATGGCTTGCAGGTCTTCGGTGAAGTCGGTCTCCGAGAAGGCCCTGATACCGTCGTAGTGGGCCTTCGCTGCGCCCATCATCCCTTGCCGCCACCAGTTCAGGATGATCGGCTGCGATGGCGCGACGCCGGGTCGGTTGAAGCCGTAGAACGGGCCGCTCGCCAGGTCGAAATAGAACTGCGAGCGGTTGGCGGCGAGTTGCTGGCGCAGGCCGTCGAACGCCTCGATCGGCGTGCCGCCCGGATTGGCCGGGGTCTTCAGCATGATCGGCGGCACGGCGCCGATCAGCACCAGCTTGGCGACGCGCCCCTGCGGTTGGCCGTAGCGCGCGACATAGTGCGCGGCCTGGCCGCCGCCGGTGGAGTGGCCCACGTGCACGGAATTCTTCAGGTCAAGGTGCTCGACGACCGCCGAGGAGTCTGCCGCGTAGTGATCCATGTCGTGACCGTCGCTGACCTGGGTCGAGCGGCCATGTCCACGGCGGTCATGGGCGACGACGCGATAGCCCTTCGACAGGAAGAAGAGCATCTGCGCGTCCCAGTCGTCGGCGGACAGGGGCCATCCGTGATGGAAGACGATAGGCTGGGCATCCTTCGGACCCCAGTCCTTGAAGAAGATCGCGACGCCGTCGTGCGTGGTTACGCTGGTCATCGGTTTGCTCCTGGAGCGCGCTCCGCAAGTGTGGGCCCGGTCTAGCGCTTCGGAACGCGATCGGTTTTTCGGGGGACTGAGCGGGCGCCACTGGAGCCCAGGGTCTCACGCCAACGCTGACGCCTCAATCGCGCCCGAGGCTTGCCAAAGCCGCATGATCCCCTGAAGGACGCAGCATGGACGCACAGGACATCGCCGCAGGCCGCAGTCGCGCGGCCGTGCCCTTCATCCTGGTCAGCCTGGGGCTCGACACCCTGTCGATGGGCCTGCTGATCCCGGTGTTTCCGCCGCTGGTCCAGCAGTTCCAGCACGGCGACGCCGCGGCGGCCGGGCGGGTGATCGGCGTGCTGACCGCCGCCTGGGCGGTGGCGCAGTTCTTCGGCGCGCCAATCATGGGGGCGCTGTCGGACCGGTTCGGCCGCCGGCCGGTGCTGCTGGGCTCGATCTTCGGCATGGGGCTCGACTATCTGCTGATGGCCTTCGCCCCGAACCTGGGCTGGCTGTTTCTCGGCCGGGTGCTGTCCGGCTTCACCGCCTCGAGCTTCTCGGTGGCCACCGCCTATATCGCCGACGTCACCCCGCCGGAGCGGCGCGCCGCGCGGTTCGGCCTGACCGGCGCGATCTGGAGCGTCAGCTTCATCGTCGGCCCGGCGCTCGGCGGCCTGCTGGGCGCAGCGGCGCTGCGGCTGCCGTTCTTCGTGGCCGCCGCGGTCAGCCTGGTCGCCGGGATCTACGGCCTGCTGGTGCTGCCGGAGTCGCTCGCCGCCGAGCATCGCGCCCCGTTCAGCTGGCGCAAGGCCAATCCCGTCGCCTCGCTGGGCTTCCTGGGTTCGCACCCCGAGCTGATGTGGCTCTCGGTGGTCACCTTCCCAATACAGAAAACACATGCCGTGTTCCCGACGCTGTTCATCCTCTACGCCGGCAACCGCTACGGCTGGTCGCTGCAGCTGACGGGCCCGGTGCTGGCCCTGACCGGGGTCTTCGGCTTCATCGTCCAGGCCGCCCTGGTGCCGCGGGCGGTCCCCTGGATCGGCGAGGTGCGGACCCTGGTCGCCGGCCTGCTGGGCGGGGCGGCGGGGCTGGTCATCTACGGGCTGGCGCCGAGCGGCCTGCTGTTCCTGCTGGGCGCGCCGGTGGGCGCCCTGCTGGGCCTCTTTGGGCCCGGGTTCCAGGCGATCGCCACGCGCCGGGTGGGACCCAGCGAACAGGGCCGGCTGCAGGGCGCCAACAGCAGCATCGCCGGACTGACCAGCATGATCGCGCCGGCCGCCTTCGGCTACATCTACGCCTGGTCGGCGCGGCCAGGGCAGGGGCCGGCGATGTCCGGGGTGGCCTTCCTGGTCGCCGCCGGGCTGCTGGCGCTCGGCGCTCTGGTCGCGGTGATCGCGGTAGCGCCGCACGGCCGGACATCGGAGTTTGCCGGCTGACTGGACGCGATCGCCGCGAGCGCCCAATTTGCGCCGGAATGCGCCCCTGAACCTTGGCGGCGTCTGCGTCGTTGCAAGAGACCCTGGGCTCCGTCGTCCAGGCAAACCGGAGAGCCTATGCGCGCCTACCGCGTCCTGATCCCCGCCCTCGTCCTCCTCGCCGCCTGTTCGCCACCGCGCGACACCCAGGCCCAGACCTCGCTGCCGCCGCCGACCCGCACCCCGCCGATCAGCGCGGCGGCGATGAAGATGTCCTTCGCCCCGGTGGTGAAGAAGGCCGCGCCGGCGGTGGTCAACATCTCCTCCAAGCGCATGGTGCGCCAGCAGGTCGACCCGTTCTGGGAGATGTTCGGCCTGGGCGCGCCGCGCAACCGGATCGAGGGCTCGCTGGGCTCCGGCGTCATCGTTCGCGCCGACGGGCTGATCGTCACCAACAACCACGTCGTCGAGGGCGGCCAGGAGATCACCGTGGCGCTGGCCGACCGCCGCGAGTTTCCGGCCAAGGTGCTGCTGGCCGATCCGAGGACCGACCTGGCCGTGCTGAAGATCGACGTCGCCGGACTGCCGACCCTGGCCATCAACGACACCGGCGACGCCCAGGTGGGCGACCTGGTGCTGGCCATCGGCGACCCCTTCGGCGTCGGCCAGACGGTGACCAATGGCATCGTCTCGGCGCTCAACCGCACGGCCGATCCGTCGGGAGACGCTGCCTCCGCCTATATCCAGACCGACGCCTCGATCAATCCGGGCAACTCCGGCGGCGCCCTGGTCGACATGAACGGCGACCTGATCGGCATCAACAGCT
>Ga0105248_10006539_pt1 | contig 12780 bp, 9 predicted proteins | sample KBSS34metaG_FD_81524 | JGI IMG/M metagenome (GOLD analysis project Ga0105248, IMG submission 81524) | Switchgrass rhizosphere microbial communities from Kellogg Biological Station, Michigan, USA - KBS S3-4 metaG | ecosystem: Host-associated > Plants > Roots > Rhizosphere > Soil | place... | reverse complement strand
GATCGAGCAAATCGGAGCGAGCTTTGGCGCCCAGGCAGTGATTGTTGCCATCGATGCACGACGAAACATAGACTCGTCCGATCCGGTGAGGGATGCCCATGTCTTCAGTCATGGAGGCCGCAAAGATACAGGCCGCTCTGTTGTGGAGTGGGCGAGGGAAGCAGAGGCGCGCGGCGCGGGGGAGATCCTTCTCACCTCGATGGACTCCGATGGTACGCGGGCAGGTTTCGACTGCAAGCTGACGGCCGCAGTGAGCTCCGCGGTTCGCATTCCCGTCATTGCAAGCGGCGGCGCGGGCACAGTTGCTCATTTTGCCGATGTCTTTGCAGCTGGCAAGGCCGATGCTGCGCTTGCTGCGAGCATTTTTCACTTCGGCGTATCGAGCGCGCGTTCTCTCAAAGAAGAACTGGCCCAGCAGGGCATTCCGGTGAGGCTTCCATGCTGATTCCTTCGATTGATTTGCTGGGCGGGCGGATTGTCCAGCTCGTGCAGGGTGAAAAGCTGCGCCTTGCTTTTGATGATTTTGAATACTGGATCGAGCGGTTTTCGAAATATCCACTAGTGCAGCTGATCGACCTTGATGCGGCGATGCGGCAAGGTGATAATGCGATGCTGGTTTCTCAGATTGCGAAGCGTCTTCCGTGCCAGGTGGGCGGCGGCATCGGCACAGTGGAGCGCGCCAGGACCGTGCTTGCGGCTGGGGCGAAGCGAGTGATCGTGGGCAGTTCGCTGTTCAAGGAAGAGCAGGGAATTGGCAGTGTGCATACTGCCTTTGCCGCCGAGCTTGCAGATGCGGTGGGGGGCGATCGAGTTGTCGCCGGCATAGACTCGCGCGGCGGCAAGATCGCGATCAAGGGATGGAAGGCGCAGGTGGCGCTTACGCCCGACGATGCAATAGCGGCACTTGAGCCCTATGCTGGAGCTTTTCTCTACACCCACATTGATGGGGAAGGATTAATGCAAGGCTTTCCGATCGATATTGCTGCGCGGCTACGGCCTTTGACACAGCGACAGCTTATCGTCGCAGGAGGCATTCGCGCCCAGGAAGAGATAGATGCTCTTCAGGCAATGAACGTGGACGCTGTGGCCGGAATGGCCGTCTACACCAACCTGCTGCCTGCGTAATAAAAAGACTCCACGACAGCTGCGACATTGCAACCGGCGTGGAGTCAATGCGTACCTGTTAGCGCTGCATTCGTTCGAGCATCTGTGTGATGGCCTTGACCATGCCCGACGTGTGTCCAGAGATATCCTTGGTAACAGCGCTCTGCTCTTCGATGGCGGTAGCAACGCTGGTTACGTACTGGTTCACCATGCCGACGCCTTCCAGTGTCTGCTCGATACTCGATGCCACCTTACCCGATATACCCTGCACCGCACCGATTTCGCGGCCGATCTCATCGGTTGCTTTGGCAGTCTGGTCTGAAAGGTTTTTAACCTCTGTTGCGACTACCGCGAAGCCGCGGCCGGCCTCGCCTGCGCGAGCCGCTTCAATGGTTGCGTTGAGTGCCAGGATGTTGACCCGGCCGGCGATGTCCCGGATGAGCCCCACGATGCGCTCCATCGCTTTCATGGAATTGACCAGGCTGGAGGCTTCCTCGCGCGATGCGCGTGATGTATTGAGAATCTTGTCCGTAGCCTGCCGCGACATCTCTGTGTTTCGGCTGATCTCGGCAATCGAGTAAGACATCTCTTCCGTCGCAGTAGCTACGCTTTCGGCGGTTCGCTGTGCTGACTCTGTCTGCTCCAGAATCGCGGTAAGGTCAGTGGCAAATTTGACCACCTTCACTGGACGTCCGCTGGCATTGAGAATTGGAATATAGCTGGCTTGGATCCAGATTGTTTTATTGTTCTTGCCAAAGCGTTTGAAGACGCGCGTCTGCGAACTACCGTTACGCAGATTCTGCCAAAAGGTGCGGTATTCGTCACTGGCCGCTTCCTCGGGGCTGATGAACATGCGGTGATGCTGTCCTTGAATTTCGGGAAGGGAATAGCCCATCAATCCCAGAAAAATCGGGTTTGCGGTCTTTATCTTTCCATCCAGATCGAACTCGATGACTCCCTGTGTGCGGTTGAGCGCTGCGAGCTGGCATTCGAAGTCCGCGCTACGTTCGGTTTCGCGTGTGATATCGGAAGCAAATTTTACAACCTTGATGACGTGACCGCTCGAGTCCACGACCGGGTTGTAACTGGCTTGAATCCAAACTTCGCGGCCACCCTTTCCGATACGCTTGTAGGCACCAGAGTCATATTCCCCGCGACGAAGTTTCGCCCAGAACTCGCGGTAGGCGTCGTTCTGTGCTTCTCTGGGTTCGACGAACATGCTGTGGTGTCGGCCTTTAACTTCGTCGAGTGTGTAGCCCATTGTATTAAGAAAATTGTCGTTAGCAGTCAGGATCGTGCCATTCGGATCGAATTCGATCACTGCCTGCGATCGCTGGATCGCCTTGACCAATCCATCATTTTCGACAGGAAGCCCGACAACGTTGATTTTGACGTTGGTTTCCGTTTCGCGCGCGAAGATGTTCCTCATTCTGCCCACTCCTTCTCATTGCCGCGCTGTAGCTGGTGTGATCAGCAAGTCCAGTCGAAGCACCCAAAATTGTTGAGACTGGACCCGATCCTATGTCCAGTGGCTAAAATTTCGCAGGGCTACCCATTTGCTAGAGCTCTCATCGGCGCGGGTACACAATGTATGAGGAAATCAGCGCGGAAGCCTGTCAGATTTAGGCGGAGTACATCCATCCGGGACGAAGTCTCAATTTGAGAGAGTTTTGTTCCAGGCCTCCGACGGCTTTTCGGACTCGATCCGATATTCTGAAAACTCCTGATCCTACTTCATTCAAAAGGGGAATTCATCGGCATGAGCAGCAAAGAGAGCGGTATTCGCCTGGCCAAACGTCTCGACGAAGTCGGTTTCTCCGACATTGTGCAAATCCGCAACAAGGTCATGGCACTGCGCGCCGCCGGCGAAAAGGTCCATATGCTGCACGGTGGCGAACCCTATTTTGAGACCCCCGAAGCGATCAAGTACGCCGCGATCCATGCGATGGTGGATAACCATACGCACTATGCGCCCTCCAGCGGCATCGCTCCGCTGCGTGAGGCGCTAGCCAAAAAGCTTACTGAGAAGAACAACATTCCCACTACGCCGGACCAGGTGATTGCCTGCGTGGGCGGCAGCCAGGCGCTGTATGGAGCCTTCCAGAGTGTGCTCGACCCGGGCGACGATGCGCTGGTCTTCTCTCCTTACTGGACGCCGATCGCCGACCTGATTCGCGGTGCCCAGGCACGGCCTCTGCTGGTGCCGACGAGCACGGCGCGTCGCAACGGTATCGCCAATACGCTGGCGGAGTTTGCTACGCCCGCAACCCGGTGCATCTACTACAACACGCCGCAGAATCCCTCGGGCGTAGTCTTTACCCGTGCCGAGGCTGAGGAAGTAGCTGCATTTGCAATCGAGCGCGACCTGGTCGTAGTGGCCGACGAGGCCTATGAAGATCTGGTGTATGACGGCAGCCATTTCTCGATCGCGTCGTTACCCGGTATGGCCGAGCGCACCATTACCTGTTACACCTTTTCGAAGACCTACGCCATGACCGGCTGGCGCGGCGGCTATGCGCAGGCTCCTGAGCCCTTTATGACAGCGCTGCGCAAGATCGTGCTCTACTCGACCAATGGCGTCACGACCTTTGTGCAGTACGCTATGCTGCAGGCGCTCAAGACCTCAGAGGATGAGATTGCCTATCGCCGCGCTGAGTACCGCAAGCGCCGGGATCTGCTGGTGGCAGGGCTGGCCTCAGTCGGCCTGGAATGCGAGGCCCCGGCGGGCGCTTTCTATGCCTTCCCCAACGTGGAAAAGATTCACAGGAACAGCCGCACCGCCGCGGAAATTCTGCTGGAAAAGGCGCATATCGCGACGATTCCCGGCTCAGTCTTTGGAGCGCAGGGCGAGGGGCATCTGCGCTTTGGCTACGCGATCTCAATCCCCGAGATCGAGGCCTGCGTCGACGCGCTCAAGTCCTACTTCGCCTGAGTCCTGCGACCTGCAGCGGAGGTTCTTCGGCCTTCGCTGCCTAGGCTCCGACAGTCCGCCCTGTCTCGATGCGGGCAGCTCTCAACAGCCGCGCCAACTGCATCAGATGGAGTTGCACGGCGTAGCCATGCAGCAAATCTACCTGCGGCATGCCATGGCTTGATCGGTCGATGGCGGCGATCTTGTGCTCGAGAGCGGTCAGATCTTCTTCGAGCGAAAATCCTCGCGGTGCAGTGCTGAAGCTCCAGCGGTGAATGCAGCGCGCTACCCACTCGAATCCATGGTGAATGTCGGCGATGAGCCGTTCGAGTTCCGGATGCAGCGCCGACCGGTAGCTTTCGGATGCCTCTGCACTGCATCCGGCGACGGCCAACTCCAGAGCATGCAAGAGGTCTGATAGCCCACGGCCGTATTGCTCCACAAGCGAAAGCCCTTCAAGCGTGGCCGGGCCGCCAGAGGGCTCGTTGCGGGCCTCAACCAGCAGCACACCATTGGCAGCGAGCGCAGCTTCCACATCTTTGCGAAGCTGCGCCAGCGAGGGAGATTGGCCCTTGGTGAACTGATCCGTCACCGCGCCGAAATGCGCGCCCAGTAGAAGGAATTCCTGTGCCAAACCCTCCTGCAGCCTGGTTCGTGCGCGACTTGGGAAGACCAGTGCAGAAATCGCCAGTGCGACCACGATGCCCAACAGCACCTCAAGGACGCGATGCAGTGGCAGCGTCCAGTTGGAGCCGGTGCGATGCACAAGCAGGATGATGGTGACGGTGACTCCGGCGAGCCGCGAGCTATTCTTGAGCCCCAGCAGGCTGCAGGTGACCATGGCCGCAATCACCGCGATCAGGTAGGCCCAGATACCCTCATCCAGGAGAGAAAACGCCCCACCAAAAGCCGCTCCGATGAGTGTGCCGATGAGCCGGTCGCGCGATGCGGTTACGGTCGAGCCGACATTGGACTGCAGCACGATGATGGCGCTGATCGATCCCCAGTAGCCATCCTGCAGCCCCGCCAGCTTTGCGATACCGTAGCAGATGCCCGCAGCGAGCGCAGTCTTTGCGGCCAGTAGCAGCATGGCACGCTTTTCGCTGGTGAAGAAGCCGTGTTCCCGCGGCAGTCGCTGGTGGGTGCGAATCGCAAGTGCTTCCTGTGTCCAGGTCTGTTTCGGTCGGGCCTGCCTGGCGCGGGATTGCTTTTCTGACTTCGCCCTCATCGAATTTCTTCTCCTGCAACGCTCCTCATCATTAGAGCAGAAAGCAATTTCGCTCTTGCTAGGATGGAGAAGAGGACCATTGAAACCGACCATGCTTAAAGTAGGCTATCCCGCAGCGCTCTCTGCCGACCTCGTTTCACTTTTCCCATCGGGAGTTGAACTCGTCCCCCTTCCCAGCAAACCGGAAGGCGAGATCGAAGTAGACTTCTGGATTCCGCCGCCTGCGGCCGTACTTGGGCAGCGTGTCTGGCCGCACCTGCGTGGGGTTTCCATCGTGCAGTCGCTTATGGCAGGCACGGAATGGCTCACGGATATGGTTGAGCCATCAGTGACGGTGTGCAATGCGCAGGGAGCTCATAGCATTTCGACCGCAGAGTGGACGCTCTCGGCAATCCTGGCGCAACTGAAGTATCTGCCGCTTTACCATCAGCTGCAGCAGCAATCAGACTGGGCTGGACGCCGTGCCGCGAGTGCGGCTTACGCTGCGATTCACAAGGACGATGCGCCACAATTTCCTCCGGTTCTGCAGGAGGAGTTGCATGGCAAGCGTGTGCTGATCGTCGGACACGGCGACATCGGCAAGTACATTGAAAAGCTGCTGGTACCCTTTGGCGTAACGATCACGCGGGTTGCCCGCAGCGCGCGCACACAGCCCAGGGTGCATCCAGTCGACGCACTCGATAGCCTGCTGCCGGATGCAGACATTGTTGTGCTGATTTTGCCGCACACACCGGCGACACATGGCCTCATCGGTGCGAAGCAACTCGCGCTGATGCCGCAGGGGGCGCTGCTGGTCAATGCCGCGCGTGGTCCTATCGTGCAGACCGATGCGCTGGTCGAGGCGCTCAATGCCGGCCATATCCGTGCCGCGTTGGACGTGACGGACCCCGAGCCGCTGCCTGCGGATCATCCGCTGTGGAAGTGCCCGAATCTGCTGATCACGCCACACGTCGCGGGCTCCACGCCACAGTTCAGCCCGCGTGCCGTACAGATTGCGGTGGATCAACTGAACCGTCTGCTCAAGGGCGAACCGTTGATCTACGTTGTGCAGCAGGGTAAGGCCTGAGCACACAGAAAAAGGGACAAGCCCACTGGCCTGTCCCCTCTTTCTGATGTGGCTTTCCTACTTTGCGGAGGTGCTCTTGATGAATGCAGCTACATCGGTATGGAACTGCTTGAGTACCTCTTCATTCACATAGATCATGTGCCCGGCCGGATAGTATTTATAACTGATGTTGTTCTGCAGTTTCGCGGGAATGGGCAGGTGATGCATCTCGTATTTGCCCTCGAAGTAAGGTGTGGCGAGATCGTAGAGACCACCGGTGAGCAGCACCTTCATTTTAGGGTTGGACTTCATCGACTTTGCCAAATCGGGCAACACATTGGGACCGCCCCAGCCATTGCGGAAAGGCCATTTGAAGCCGGGCTCGCGTGCGCTGGGCTTGTAGGTCCAGTTTTCGCCAAACTTCAAATCGCTGCGTAAATACTGGTTGATCGCGGTCACGTAGGCAGACGAAACAGCGATGCTTTGCGGATCATATTCGGACTCTTCACTGAGCGGATCGTAGTCGGGTCCAGAGTAGCGTGAGTCCAGCCGTCCCGTGGTTAGTCCGTCAGCGTCCTGCAATGTTTTCGCAAAGGCGCCACCCTCGACACGCAGATCGCTCTTGAGCAGGTACGCGACGGGCAGGCCGGTGTAGTCATGCAGCTTTGCGGCGACAGCCTGACGTCGAGCCTCGGGCAACTCGGAGCCCTGCAGCAGTGCGCTCATGTATTCGCCAAGCGCATACTGCTCTACTTCGGCGAGAAATGGTTCAAGAGCCGCTGGTTGATTGGCAACTTTGTGGTGGTAAAAAGCAGTTGCGGCATAGGTAGGCAGCGCCAGTGCGTAGGCCTGATCGACGCCGGGGTTTGCCTTGGGCCCATCGGGGTTGTTGTCAAAGCTGAGAATAGCCGAGAGCAGAATGATGCCGTTCAGATCGACATCCTCGAGGTCCGCACTCAGCACTGCACTACGCGGCGTACCATAGCTCTCGCCAAAGATGAATTTGGGCGAGTTCCACCGCTCGTATTTGGTCAGGAAACGGCGGATGAAGCGCTCGAACGCATGAGCATCGCCATCGAGGCCCCAGAAGGCATCTTCTTTACCCTTGCCAAAGATGCGGCTGAATCCCGTACCCGGCGCATCGATGAATACCAGGTCGCTCGCATCGAGCAGGCTGTATTCATTGCTCACCATCTTGTAGGGCGCGCCTACTTCGTGAACCGTATCGGTGGTTACAACGCGCTTTGGTCCAAAGGAGCCCATGTGCAGCCACATGGTTGCCGAGCCTGGGCCGCCGTTGTAAAGGAAGGTCACCGGCCGCGTCTCAGACGGAGCACCTTTCTTGAAATAGGCAGTGTAGAAGATGCGTGCGGTCGGCGCAGCATCCTCTGCGTGCTCAGGGGCTTTTTCACCGGAGTCGGGAAGCAGTTTGCCGTCGAGGCCGAGCTGTGCATCCTGATGATCGGTTGCTCCGACGGTCAGTGTACCCGCAATGGCTTTGTACGCAATGGCCTGGCCGCCTACTGTTACCGTGCCCTCGGTGATCGAGTCGGCCTGAACTGCAGGGGCCTCTACTTTCTTCTCGGCCTTGGTGTCCTGCGCCATTGCAATCCCGGCGCTGCCTAGTACGCCTGCGACAACCAGGCAAGTGAATCGAAATTTTTGCAGCATTCCCAACTCCTCCAGTTCTTCAGACTATAGAGCATTGGGAATGCTGCGGTTGCGATGTTTGTGATGAAACGGGGGTTTAGAAGCGATAGGTGGCCGAGGCTCTTACTGTCGCGGGAGCACCGAGATGGACGAATGTATCTCCGTAACTTGCGCCGGTGTCTTTCCAGTAACGCTTATTGAGAATGTTGTCGGAAAAGAGGCGGAAGCTGACTCGCCCTTCTTCTCCGCCGGGCGAGTAGCGAGCGCCTAGGTTGAAGAGGTTGTAGCCGGGTACGCTCACAGCATCGTCGCGCGTGGCTTCTTTGCTTGAGGAGCATTGCCAGCCTGGTAACAAATGCAGGTCTGCGCCGCCCAGTATCTTCCAACGCGGAATGGCAATATCGGCAAAGGTAGCAAGTTTGAATTTAGGCACGTTGATCACCTGTTTTCCATCGTAGGCAGGTGTCCCGGTGTTGTCACCGCGCGCGAGAATCCCAGCGGCAGATGCGGAGATGCGCACCCAGCTTGCAGCTTTGCCCTGCGCACCTAACTCAATGCCGCGATGCGTCTCGTGGCCTTCGCTGACGAAGATCGATGGCGCGCCGGTTTCGTCTGCCTTGGGATAAAAGAAGGGCGCACGCATGCGGTAGGCCGAGGCCGTCAACAGCAGCCTGGAACCCGGCTCATACTTGATTCCCAGCTCGGCCTGCCTGGTGTAGAAGGGAGCGAGATACAGGCCGCGATTCAATGGCACCCACGCTGGGGCCTGCGGGCCGAGCGACAGCAGCACACTGTAGTTTCCGTATACGGTCACGCCAAGTAACCCAGCCCAGGTAGCGGCGTAGGTCGGCAGCCAGGTGCCCTTCTTGCCCCCGGTGAAGTTGGCGTCTGCGATGGAGGCATAGCGTCCACCCACGGTGAGGCGTATGCGGCGGCGTAACTCGATCCGATCCTGTACGATGGCGGAGGATTGCCGGTTGTAATCGATGGACTGTGACGGGTCAGGGGTGGCGTAAGTCTTCGGACTGTAGACGATATTCGGCTGATAGATGTTTTCTGGGCCGATATCGTCGAAGATTACCCCCGGTGATAGCTCAACGTCACGGTCGAAGATAGAGCCGCCGAAGACGATGTTATGGATGACTGAGCCAGTCTTGGCGCGGCCTGAGGCGATGGCTTCACCGATGGCGTTAATCCGTAACTCCAGTGGGCTGCGGTAGTCGTATATCTCATAGGTTCCGTCGGGGCAGAAGAAATACGTCGGAGCGGACACGGAGCCAGGGCAGGCGGAATTTCCGAGTTCGTCGTATGGCGTGCCATAGGGATAGATCACGTTGTCATCGATGAGCGAGTGGCTGTAACTGCCAGAAAAATAGACCAGCCAATTCTTGGGTAGAGTAAAGTCGATCCGGGATCCGGCATTGAAGGTATCGAAGATGTTGGGTTTGGACCACGGTTGATCGCCGAGCATGGTCGATGGGTAAATGCGATGCAAATCCGGCAGCTCAGCGCCGCCTAGTAACTGGTATCCAGCAACAGATCGCTGTCGCTTGTGCTGATATTCGAAGTCGGTCTTGAGGACGGCCTTGTCGGTGAGCCTCCAGTCCACGGATGCGGCGCCGACACCGCGCCAGCCATGCGTGCTCTCGACATAGCTCTGAATAGATTCGCCCGCAAGATTCAGGCGCACGCCACCGCGTTTGTGACTGCCGAAGAGGTAGCCGAGATCCACTGCGCCAAATGCGGATCCGCGATGGTCTGTGGCGATGTTCACGTTCTTCACGAGTGCGGGGGGTTTGGTCACGTAGTTGATCAGCCCTCCGGCAGAGGCTACTCCGCTCTCGACTCCGGCAATGCCTTTGAGGAGCTCGACACGCTCCTTATTTTCGAGGGGCACGTCCTGCTCACCGGCGATCACCTGGCCATTGATCTGCAGTCCGGTGGCAAGGTCGATGGCAAATCCGCGAATCTGAAAGTCGCCGTAGTAACCAACGGGCGCGTAGTCTTCGCCGACGGATGCGTCATTTTTGACCACATCCGAAAGCACGCGGGAAAACTGGTCGGTCAGTAGATCGCGTGTGACCACCGTCGCTGAGATGGGCGACTCCTGCAGCGGCAGGTTGTCGAGGCTACCGACGTTCAGAGCGGTGGGTAGATAGTCGTCTGAGGTGCGCCCTTCAACGTACACCGTGGTGGTGACAGGCTGGATCTTCTTATCCTGTTCCGGCGTCTGCGTGGCCTGCGATTGAGCTAACTGCGATACAGCACTGGATGCAATGACGAATAGGAAAGCGGTACGGAGCAGCCAAGGTCTTGCGAACGATCTCATAGTTTTCCCTCAAAACAACTCAGGAAACAAGAGGCGCTCAAGCAATCAGCAGCACATCAAGACGCGCTGCGTCTCGAAAACTTCCCACGCCGGCATTACCCGGTTCGGGTCCAAAGGGACTCTCTCAGCCCCGCTTGTCTCTGCGGAGCACCCCTGTTTCAATTCCTTGAATATATATCAACCGAACAGGCAAATGTCCCGCTTAGTGCCACACGGATTTCACCAGGTCAAGATAGCTGGGCAATTGAGGCACCGCGAGTCCCTCGATCTTGGCCGCATCGTCGTAGCGGCGCAGGATCACCGCTTCTTTTGCGTGTGGAGCGGCGAGAAACTCCGCAGCCTCGGTTTCGCTCATCGGCCCGCCTTGTAGCCCGAGGCTCAGCACAGACGACGGCGATAGTTCAGCGAGATACGTGGGATCGACTGAGCAAAGATAGCGCTTGGCCGCGACATGCAGTCGGATGGGTTCAGTGACGGAGGCTGGTAAATGCTCGCCCAGTAGCTGTACCGCCAGCTCTTCGTGATGTGTATCGATGCCGTGATCGGCGACATCTTCTCCAGCCTGGTGAAGCAGATGACCGACATCGTGCAGCAGCGCCGCAGCGATCAACTCGGGTGCACGGCGCTCCTCAGTGGCAAAGTGCGCGGCCTGCAGGCAGTGCTCCAGCACCGTGACCGGCTCGCCAAAGTACGCGTCGTCGCCGCGGCTTGTCAGCAGTTCAAAGACCTCTTCAGGAGTATCGAAGCTCATCTTAACCATGTGTACCCTCCGCCAGCCGCCGCTGAGCTTCGCGCCGCTGGCTGATGGCGAGCACCAGCGCCACCACCGCAGTCATGAGGCAGGTTGCTGCCAGCGCCACGAATGCATTGCGCCATCCATACCGCACCGTGACCCGCGCCATCGTATCACCGGACATTACGCCGGCCAGATAGCCGATTCCATCGATGATGCCGGCCGCTGTTGCAGACCCCTTCTCGCCGCCAAAGTCCATCGACATGGCTCCAGCCAGGTAAGAATACGGGCCCATCAGCAGAAATCCGACCAGCGCCACTAACGCGACGGGAATCCATGGATTGCCGTGGCTCGGCACCTGCGCCAACATAAAGAGGCAGACCGTTCCCGATGCAAGCCCACTAAACAGGACGAGACTGCGGCCGTTAAGTCCGAGCCGGTCGCTCAAAAAGCCCGCCAGTAGCACCGAAACCCCGCCGAAGAGCGGGAAGAGGGCGCTGCGGCTGGCTGCTTCCGCATTCGTGAGGCCTACGTAGGCCGAGAAATAGGTTGGCGTCCACAGGTTAAATGTCTCGCGCAGTAGTGTCGTGCCCAGCGAAAGCAGGCAGACCATCCAGAAGAACCGGCTAGCCAGCAGTGGCCGCAGAATCGCCATCAACCCCATCGGCGCGGAATCGGAGGCGTTCTCGCTTTCGCCTTTGGGGTCCGCGTATACATTCAGCGGGTTGGAGACAGGAGCAGGCAGCCCACGCTCCTGGGGAGTCTCACGCAACAGCAGAAAATTAGCCACCAGCAGCGCAAACAGCAGTCCGGCGCCGGTGAAGAAGATGCCGCGCCAGCCCATGCCTGCGCCCAGCAGCAGCGCCATCGTCTCGCGCGCTGCCGCATCGCCAAAGAGATAGCTCAGGCTGATGACCGCCATCACTGTGCCGTAGATCGAGTACGAAAACCAGCGCGATGAAACCTTCACCAGCCCTACCCATCCCGAGGACTGAAAGAGCCGGTTGCCGATCCAGGCAAAGGTGAACAGGGGAAAACCGCCGCCCAGTGCAAAGAGCAGGGTAAACAGCACCGCCCCGGCCATTCCGGCGAGAAAGTTGTTGCGCCCGCCGAAGAGGTCGGCCAACGATCCCCAGACGAACTTGCCCAGCGCGTAGGCCAGTACGCCGGCCGACGCGATGAAGCCAAGCCGGACCTGTGCCACGTTGGCCGCGATGCCGCGCTGGCCAAGCTCCTGGATGAGCAGGGGCAAAACCACCGACAGATCGGAGCGGCAAAAGTAGTAGCCGGAGTAGCCCAGCATCAGCAGCGTTATGGTCAGCAGGTGCCAGCGGGTAAATTTTGCAGGTTCGGCCGCAGGAGTACTTACCGCCCGATTTTCTTCCTTCTCGATGTGGTCCAATCGTCCTCGATCTACCCGTTGGGGCATTCCGCTCACCTTGCTACTCCTTGAGAATTAACAAACATTCCTTGACTTCAGGTAAAAAGTGTCGGATAAAGGGAGAAATTTCCTCGTTTTGGAAATTCCCCGCATCGTGCCCTCTGCGAACGGGTGAAACGGATTCGGCCTCCTGGCTTTCTCAAAGGGTTCGTCTCAACTCTGTACAGGTTCTGTACCAGCGTACTTCTTGATTCTCTTGTGCCGATAGCTTGATTCCCTCATGTGTTCTTTATGGGTTTCAGCCCGGCGGTGTCTTTACAGGCTGTGCGATCTTTTCGCGGAGGTTTTTGTGGTTTCTCGTTGTAAGCACCTGACAATTTTTGCATTCACGTTCCTGCT
>Ga0105248_10006538_pt1 | contig 12781 bp, 10 predicted proteins | sample KBSS34metaG_FD_81524 | JGI IMG/M metagenome (GOLD analysis project Ga0105248, IMG submission 81524) | Switchgrass rhizosphere microbial communities from Kellogg Biological Station, Michigan, USA - KBS S3-4 metaG | ecosystem: Host-associated > Plants > Roots > Rhizosphere > Soil | place... | reverse complement strand
TTTCGGGCTCTGCTGGACGGGACGCTCCGGAGGCCTAGCTATACTGATGATGTCGTGATTCGGCTCGCTCTCTTCTTTGCGCTGTCGGCCCCTGCCTGGGCGCAACTCAACTGCAACTGCGACGCCGCCCAGCCCGAAACCCTGAAGGCCCGCGAATGCAGCCTGTGCGTCGAAGTCGAAAAGCATGATGCCGCGAAACCCGTGATCCTGGTCAAGGACATCAACCCCCGGAAACCGAATCGCTGGCTCGCGCTTCCCCGTGTTCATGCCGCCGGACCGCACCGCCTCGAGGACCTCACCGCCGATCAGCGGACCGCCCTTTGGACCACCGCCATCGAAAAAGCGAAAACCGAATGGGGCGACCGCTGGGCCATCGCCATGAACGGCCAACGCGTCCGCACCCAGTGCCACATGCATGTCCACATCGGCCGCCTGCTCGACGGAGTCGAGGCTGGCAACTTCATGACCGCGGCTTCCCCAAGTGACATTCCCCTGCCGGGCGACGGTGGTTTCTGGATCCACCCGTTGCCCGATTCGAAAACACTCCACGTCCACCTGGGTGAACAGGTGACAGAAACGGTTCTCCTCCGATGAGTCTCGTCGACATTTCTCTTCCGCCCACAAAAGACCGGGCAGCCATCCTGCTCACCAGGCGCGACAACGTCGCCATCGCTCGTGTCCCTCTTCCCGAGGGCCAGGATATTGAACTCGACGGCATCGTCGTGCGCACCCACGCCGCCGTGCCGATGGGCCATAAGATCGCCTTGAAGCCGATTGCTGCCGGAGAGAACGTGGTCCGCTACGGCGAAGTCATCGGACGCGCGAAGACCAGCTTGCAGCCGGGCGATCACCTACACACCCACAACATCGCCTTCGAGGAACAGGAATTCGACTACGAATTTCCAGCGATCGACAAGCCCATCGCAGCCGCTCCGGCGAACGCCGCGAAATTCCTCGGCTATCATCGCGGCGACGGCCGCGTCGGCACCCGGAACTACATCGCCGTCGTTGCCGCCTCCAACTGCGCGGCCCACACCGCCGAGCTGATCGCCGCCACGTACGAGAACGAATCGCTACCTCCCAACGTCGACGGCATCGTCGCCTTCCCTCACGGCGAAGGCTGCGGACACGCCTTCGGACCCGACACCGACCAACTCCAGAGGACCTTGTGGGGCGTGCTCGATCATCCCAACGTTTCCGCGGCCATTATCCTCGGGCTGGGTTGCGAGGTGAATCAGATCGACCACTACCTCGGCGTCGCCGCCGGCAATGCGCCGCGCGCCGACCGCATTGTCGGCATGACGCTCCAGACGTCCGGCGGCACGATGGCCACCGTCGAAGCCGCGCGCCGCGAGATCTCCAGGATGATCGAGCGCGCCGCCAGCGAGCAGCGGGTCGAAACGCCCGCGAGCAAGATCATTCTCGGCCTGAATTGCGGAGGCTCGGATTCCTTCTCCGGCATCACGGCGAATCCGGCTCTCGGCTATTGTTCCGACCTGCTCGCCGAAATCGGAGCCTCGGCCGTGCTCGCCGAAACCACCGAAATCTTCGGCGCGGAACATCTGCTTGTCCGCCGCGCCCGCAGCCGCGAAGTCGCCGAAAACCTGCTGAAGCACGTTCGCAATTACAAGGCGTACCTCACCAAGTGGGGCGGCAGCTTCAACGACAATCCGTCGCCCGGCAACAAGGAGGGCGGCCTCACCACCATTCTCGAAAAATCCCTCGGAGCCATCGCCAAGGCCGGAACCTCCCCTCTCAACGAAGTCGTCGATTACGCCGGCCGCATCACCGCTCCCGGTTTCGTGTTCATGAATACGCCGGGCTACGATCCGGTTTCGCTCACCGGACTCGCCGCCGGAGGCGTCAACCTGATCGCCTTCACCACCGGACGCGGCAGCGCCATCGGCTTCCCCACCGTGCCGGTCATCAAGATCGCTACCAATTCCTCAACCTACCGCCGCATGCGGGATAATATGGATATCAACGCAGGAAGCATCGCGGACGGCGACGCCACCGTTACCCAAGTGGGCCGCGAGATTTTCGACATGGTGTTGCGCGCCGCGTCCGGCGAGCGCACCTGCAGCGAGCGGCTTGGCCATCAGGAATTCGTTCCTTGGCGGATTGGCCCCGTTCTCTGATACCCGATTACTGCCTCCTACGTCATACAGAACATCCGGCAAGGCAGAATCCGGGAAGGAACGAATGCGTACATCAATTCTCAGCACGGCCCTGGCAGCAGGTTTAGCCGTCTCATGCAGCGCCCAGGCGCAGACGGCGCCTCCCAAGCCCGCCGCCACCAAAGCCGCGCCCGCCGCGTCGTCGAAGGCCGCTCCTGCGCTCGATAAGGCGAAGCTTGAATCCTACCTGCGCCATCTCGACCTCATCATTCCGCAGGTTGCGCTCACCATCGACGACCCCAAGCCCGGTCCGACGCCGGATCTGTACCAGGTCGACGTCCACCTCGTCTTCGGCCAGGCCTCGCAGGATCGCACCTACCTGGTTTCGAAGAACGGGCAAAAACTGTTCCGCGGCTCGGTGCACGACCTGGGCAAGAGCCCGTTTCAGGATGAGCTGGACAAGCTGAAGGTCGATCTGCAGCCCAGCTTCGGAGCCCCCGGAGCCCCAGTGGTCATGGTCGTGTTCAGCGACTTCCAGTGCCCGCTCTGCAAAGAGGAAGCCAAGATCCTGCGCGAGAACGTCGCCAAGGAATACGCCGACAAGGTCCGCGTGTACTTCCGCGATTACCCCCTCGACGCGATTCACAATTGGGCCCGCACCGCCGCCATCGGCGGACGCTGCGTGTTCCGCGCGAATCCCGCCGCTTTCTGGGACTATCACGACTACATGTTCGCCAAGCAGCCGGAAATCACTCCGGAAAATGTGAAGCAGAAGATCTCCGATTTCGCCGCCGAAAAGAAACTCGACAGCATGCAGCTCAACCGCTGCATCGAAACCAAGGCGACCGAGAACGAAGTGAATCAGTCCGTCGCGCAGGGCAAGTCTCTCCAGGTCGACGCGACGCCGACCATCTTCCTCAACGGACGCCGCCTCACGGGCAGCCTGCCGTGGCAAAACCTGAAGCAGCTGCTCGAGCTCGAGATCGACTATCAGAAGGCGCATCCGGACGCCGGCGAGAAATGCTGCGAAGTCAAAATCCCGTCGGTAATCCCCGGAAAGCAGTAACGTAGCCACAATGAGACGTCGTAGCTTCGCCGTGCTGTTGGGCGCGTTGCCGCTCGCCTGCATCTCCCTGACTGCGGCCGACATTAAGGCCGACGCCTATCTCGATCACGTCAAATATCTCGCCTCCGATCCGTTGAAGGGCCGCGCCACCGGCACGCCGCAACTCGAAAAAGCCGCGAAATACATTGCCGGTGAATTCAAGCGGGCGGGCTTGCAGCCTGTGAACGGCATGTGGCTGCAGCCGTTTTCCGTCACCACCAGCGCGAAGCTCGGCCGCGGAAATCGTCTGGCGGTCACGGTACGCGGCCGGACCACGCACTTCAAATCCGGCAGCGACTTCTTGCCCTTTGGCTTTTCCGAAGCCGGCAAGGTTTCGGGCGAACTGGTCTTCGCAGGCTACGGAATTACGGCCGCCGAACTCAACTACGACGATTACGCGGGACTCGACGTGAAGGACAAAATCGTCCTGGTCCTGCGTCACGAGCCCCAGGAATTCGACGAGAAATCCAAGTTCGACGGCATCACGATGACGCTGCATTCGCAGTTCACGTCGAAGGCTTCAAACGCCCGCCTGCATGGCGCGCGCGCGATGATCATCGTCAACGACAGCCACCAGCACACCGGAGCGCAGGACGGCCTCGACGACTTCAGCAAAACCGCCGGACCCGCCAACGCCGGCATGCCGGTGATCCAGGTGAAGTCCGCAGTCGCCGAAGCCTGGATGAAAGAAGGCGGCAAGGATCTCCGCGAAATTTCCGTCGCCATCGACAGGGATCTGCAGCCGCGCTCCTCTGCCCTGCCCCTCGAAGTGCAGGTCTCGACCGATCTCGCGCGCGTCGCCAAGACCGCGCACAACGTCGTCGGGTACCTGCCCGGTGAGACCGACGAGTACGTCGTCATCGGAGCCCATTACGATCACCTGGGTCTCGGCGACAATCACTCACTCGCGCCGTCGCAACTCGGCCAGATCCACCATGGCGCCGACGACAACGCCTCCGGCACCTCCGGAGTCATCGAGCTGGCCAAGTGGTTTGGCCACCAGCCGAAACATAAACGCGGACTTCTGTTCCTCACTTTCGCCGGCGAGGAATTGGGGTTGCTTGGCAGCGCGTATTACGTGACGAATCCGCTGCTGCCGCTCGACAAAGCCGTGACCATGGTCAACATGGACATGATCGGCCGCATCCGCGACAACCGCATTTTCCTCGGAGGCTCGGGCACCGGCTCCACGTTTAAAGCGATGCTCGACGGTTCGAAGGATCTCTACGGCTTGCGCCTCGATCTGACCGAACAGGGCGGCTATGGCTCGAGCGATCACACGTCGTTCACCACCAAGCGCATTCCGACGCTGTTTTTCTTCTCGGGATTGCACGGTGACTATCACAAGCCGTCGGACACGGCCGATAAGATTGATGCGGGTGGCGCGGCGAGAGTTTTGGATCTAGTGGCCGATCTGACTGGCAATCTGGTCAGCAGCGACCGGCGGCCGGAATTTGTGCGCGTCGCCGACAACCGGCCGCAAGCCCAGGCGTCGGCCTCCGGCGGTGGCGGAGGCTACGGTCCGGCGTTCGGCAGCATTCCCGATTTCAATGAGCCGCCGAAGGGTGTACGGTTCGCGGACGTCCGCGACGGGACGCCGGCCCACAAGGCCGGCCTCAAACCCGGCGATATTCTGATCGAGTTCGATGGCAAGGAGGTCAAGAACCTGACCGACTTTACGTTCCTGCTTCGTTCTAAGAAACCGGGCGATACGGTACTGGTAAAGGTGCTCCGCGGGGACCAGACGATTGAAACGAAAGTACTGCTGACCGCTCGCCGATGATCTGGGATACTTGGGTCACAGCCGATCGACAGTAAAGCATTCGAGCTGAAGAGCGGGCACAGGCCGCGAGTCAATACAATGGTTGAGAATCACTCCTTCGCTTCCGCCGGATCTTCCTTAGTGCACGATCTGCCGCCACTGATCCTGCATCCGTTTGCCGATTCCGGCGGGCCCGATAAGCTGGTCGAAAGCTCCCGTGCCAGCCTGATGCTCCAGGGTTTGCTGCCAGCCGGCGAACAGTCCCGCGACGACCTCGAGCGCACGCTGCTCGACGGCCGCTTCTGCGAGATTCGGATGCTGTATTACGTCGGCAAGGATCTGGTTCGCTGGATCGACCAGTGCATGGAGTATGTCACCCGCAATCCGAAGCTGGTGGAAGCCGGCATCAAGTCGCAGAGCTTCGCCGCCCTGCTGATCCAGGATTCACCGGCGAGCGTCCAGAGCAAGCTTCGTAAGTGGGGCGTCGCCGATTACAAGTCGATCTTCACCCGCGCGCTCGGCCTGAATGCCGTCTTCGCGAACGTCCCCAATCGCAAGGACCTCGCCAACGACTTCATCAAGAACTACTACCGCTACGCCGACCAGCTCTTCGCGTCGATGCAAAGCCAATCCCAATTCGCCGACATCACCGCCAGCGGCTTCCTTTTCGAAATCTACGCCTCCGGCGAATACACAAGGATGCTAGAGCGTCAGTGGCAGGAAAGCTAGTCCGTCCCTTTCGAGACGCGCACGAAGCGAGGCGCAGCCGAGCGAAGTAAGCGCTTGCGCCGAGCGCAGGAAGCGCTTGCGCCGAGCGCAGGAAGCGCTTGCGCCGAGTGCAGTAAGCGCTTCCAGATTCGCCCGCGTGAGCCGCTCTAATGCTCCCCATTCCATCCGTAGCCTGCAAGCAGCTGTCGGAAATGTAAGCGCTCGCCTCGCTGCGTGCGCGCCTCGAAATGGCACGGAAGACAGCCGCCGCGAAAGCACCCTCCTCCCCGCGCGCTAGACTATTGCCATGCAGCTTCCCCACCTGCTTACCGTTCGCCAGAACTTCCCTGACCGCCGCATCGCCGATGTCGCCGGCGCCGTACGCAAAGAACTGCAGTCGTCCGGCTTTGCCTCGCGCGTCAAGCCCGGCGGACGTGTCGCCATCGGAGTCGGCTCCCGCGGCATCTCGAACATCGCGACTATCACTCGCGCCATCGTCGATTTCTGGAAGGAAGCCGGAGCGCAGCCCTTCATCTTCCCCGCGATGGGCAGCCACGGAGCCGCCTCCGCAGAAGGCCAGGCCGACGTGCTCGCCCACTATGGAATCCACGAAGCCACCATGGGCTGCCCCATCCACAGTTCGCTCGACGTCGTCAGCGTCGGCAAAACGCCAGACGGCATCGAAGCCTTCCTCGATCGCAACGCCGCCGAAAGCGACGGAGTCTTCCTGGCCGGCCGCGTCAAGTGGCACACCGACTTCGAAGGGAAAATCGAGAGCGGCCTCTTTAAGATGATGGCGATCGGCCTCGGCAAGTTCGCCGGAGCCCAGCGCTATCACACCTATGCCTATCGCCTCGGCCTCGAGCACGTCATCCGCACCATTGGACGTCAGGTGCTCAGTTCCGGAAAAATTCTGGGCGGTCTGGCCATCCTCGAAGACGCGAATCACAACACCGCGCAGCTCACTGCCGTGCCCGTCGAAAAAATGGAGGAGCGGGAACTCGAACTGCTCGAGCTCGCGAAAAGCTGGATGGGCCGCATCCCCGTCGCCGAAGCCGACATCCTGATCCTCGACGAAATCGGCAAGAACATTTCCGGCGCCGGCATGGACACCAAGGTCGTCAACCGCAGCGTCAACGGAGCCTACAACCCCTGGCCCCAGGCCGCGCGCATCAATCGCATCTACATCCGCGACCTCAGCGACAACACCTATGGAAATGGCGTCGGCATCGGCATGGCCGACATTATTCACGATCGGATTCTGGAAAAAATCGATTGGACGCCGACGCAGATCAATTCGCTGACTGCTTCGACGCCAGCCTGCATCCGCACGCCGATCCATTTCTCCAGCGATCGCATGTGCCTCGAGAAAATCATGCCCACCGTGGGCCGCCTCGACGGCAACGACATCACCTGGGCCTGGATCCGCAATTCGCTCGACATCACCGTCCTGAAGCTCAGCGAAAATCTCCGAGCGGAAATTGAGGCCAACCCGATGCTCGAAATCATCGGAGGCCCGGAGGAAATGACCTTCGACGACGAAGGAAATCTTTTGGCAGGGATGCGCGAGCTAGCCGGAGCCGCCCACTAGCTGTTTCCCGGGGCGCGCGCCGTCAGGTCGCGCTCACTACTCTTTGGGACGCCCATCGGGAGGGCCCATTGATTGGAACCGAAGCAATGAACGCCGTCCGTGTTTCACAAAAATCGGGCCCAGGAAACGGGAGGACTACGGGGAACAGCGAGCCCGAACTCGGCGAAGCGCTTACTGCGCTCGGCTTCGCCTCGCTCCGTGCGCGTCTCGAATCCAAGCGCCGGAATCGGAAATGATCAGCATTGAAACGAGGCGCGCTATCAGCGGCGCTCACTAAACGCAAATGCCCACCCTCAAATACTGGACCTCAATGTATTCCTCGTCGGAGCGCCTGGAACTCACGCTCGACACGGGCTTCGTGGAAAAAATCTTTGAAGGCCAGACCTCGGAACGCAGGGTCTGGTCGCATGACGACGTCCTCGCAGGCAAAGCCGATGCCGCCATCTCCGGCGAATTCAGCGGACCCGTCCTCGCCGAACTCTACGACGCCATCCAGGCCTATCGCGCCGGAACCTTGCAGCCGCTTCCGCCGCCCGTTAAGAAAAAACGCCGCTAGACGCTGGTCTTCGGAGCACTGCCCGTGCCCGTCGCCGGACCGCCACCACGCGGACCCGAGATCCCCTTCGGCGCCGGACCACCCTTGTCGTTCCGCACGTTGCCCGATTGACTCGCCGCGCGCGCGGCTTCAATCTCTTCGTGCGTCCGGACATCGGGTTCGGATACTTTGACCTTCGCTTTCGCGCGATCAACGGCGCGCTTGTGTCTCTTGGCTAGTCTCTTATCCATACCTTCAACCTATCACGCCACAAAAGAGCCGCTAGCGGATCTCCTCGAGAATCTTCGCCAACTCATCCGCCGGACTCGCCGCGCGCGTCACCTGCCTGCCGATCACCAGGTAATCCGCGCCGCTCTCGAGCGCCTGTCGGGGAGTCGCAATGCGCTTCTGATCCCCTGCCGACGCGCCCGCGGAACGCACACCCGGAGTCACCAGTTTCATCTTGTCGCCCGTCGTCGCACGCACGCCCGCAACCTCTAGCGCCGAGCAGACGATGCCGTCGACACCCGCGTCCATCGCGCTCTTCACACGCAGCTGCACCAGGTCCGCTACCGACGTTTTGTAACCCAGCTCTGCCAAGTCCGTCTCGTCGAAGCTCGTCAGCACCGTAACCGCCAGCAGTTCGAGCGGAGCCCCGCCCTTGCCGGCAACCGCCGCCTTCATCAACCCGCTGCTGCCGTGAATCGTCAGGAAGCGAATGCCCGGGACCTTCGCGACCTGCGCGACAGCCCGTTTCACCGTCTCGCCGATGTCGTACAACTTCAGATCGAGAAACACCTGATTGCCGTTCTCGATCAACTCGCGGACGAACGGCATGCCGGTCGCCGCGTACAGTTCCATTCCGACTTTGTAGAATTTCGCCCGGTCGCCAAGCGCATTGACCAGCGTCCGTGCCTCAATCGCCGATTCGACGTCGAGCGCGATGATGATCGGCGACGACTCCGTCGTGGTCATCCGTTCCTTAGCAGTCAGGCTCGCTGAACTTGTCATCGAGATCCATGATGACACGCAGCCGACGGATCGCGCGTTGCAGATTCCCGTTCGCGATTCCGCCTGCCCAATGCCCGTCGCCGAAACGCTCGCCGCGCGGCATTCATGTCGTTACCGTTCCAATTTTGATCGAGTGTGGCGCGCTCGAGAAATGCGGGATCCGCAAGCCACTCGGCCACGAGTTTCGACGTGTATTCGTAATCAGACGACTCGCAGCGGTTTGCGGGCGCGCTCGATCACGCGGCCGATTCGGACCGCCGCCGGAAACACGGAGGCATACGCCTTCGCATCGGGCTCCGGCATCGTGATCAGCAAGCCGCCGGAGGTCTGCGGATCGTACAGCAGGTCGTCCAGCGCCGGATCGCCCGACGTCCCTTCCACGCAGTCGCTGACGAAGTCGCGATTGTTCTTACCGCCGCCCGGGATCGCTCCGGCGCGCGCGTATTCCATTGCGCCCGGCAACAGCGGCACCGCGGACGACTCGATCTCGAGCGTCACGCCGCTCGCCAGCGCCATCTCCCGCGCGTGCCCCAGCAGTCCGAATCCCGAAACATCGGTGCAGCCGTGGACCTCGAAGTCGAGCATCCGCTCGCACGCTTCGCGATTGAGCCTGAGCATCGATTGCGTCGCCGCCTCGACGTGCGCCGCGTCGGAAATGCCGCGCTTCAACGCCGTCGAAATCACGCCCGTGCCGATGCGCTTCGTGAACACCACTGCGTCGCCCGCGCGAGCGCCCGCATTAGCCTTCACGCGTTCCGGATGCACCACCCCGGTCACCGCATAACCAAATTTGATCTCGTCATCCGCCACGCTGTGCCCACCCAGGATGACGCAGCCCGCCTCCTGCATCTTTGAGGCGCCGCCGGCAAGAATCTCTGCCAGGTCCTCAAGGTCGCCCTTCGCCGGATAGCACAGGATCGTTAGAGAGGTCAGCGGACGGCCACCCATCGCGTAGACGTCGCTCAGCGCGTTGGCCGCCGAGATCGCGCCGAAGGTGAACGGGTCGTCCACCACCGGTGTGAAGAAATCCGTCGTCTGCACCAGCGCGGTCTCTGCCGTCAGCCGATAGACCCCGGCGTCGTCCGAAGTATCGAAGCCAACCAGAACGTTGGGATCCGTCGATCGGGGCACTTTGTCCAACACCTGCTCGAGGATCTTCGGGCTGAGCTTCGACGCGCAGCCGCCAGCCTTCACTTGCGCAGTTAGGTTCTTCGTCATTGCGATTCGCTGTCGATTAGTTTAACTGGGAATCCGGACGGGTGTTTCGGTATTACTGGAAAAGTAGGATGGTACACACAAATCGGACTTCCTAGGGACAATCTGAGGAATAATGGAAAGGAAATAAACAGAAAGCGCTGCGCGGGAGGGCTCCCGCGCAGATAGAATTGGAGGGTAAATTAGTCGGGGGATCCCGCTGGGGCCTTCGGCTTGTTCTTACTCCCAGGGGGACGACCGCGGCGCTTCACAGTTGGTTGCATCCAGGCTGGCGGGCGACCTCGCCGCTTTCCGCCACTTCGCGCCAATCGCTCCAAGACGACGATGGCTTCTTCGAGTTGAACTCTCTCCTGGCGTAATTCCGCCAGCATACGGGCGACGTCCATTGATGGCTCCCAAAAAACTGAGTATTAGGCTTCTCGGGGCGAATCGTTCCGATATCGGAACAGGATTGCAAACTTCCGTGAAGTCCGTTTCAATGAGTATTCACTATCTGCGGTTGTTTTTCAAGTCTCTTGTTCTGTTTTCGGAACAAAAAGTGCAAATGTGGCAAAAGCCGACAGCGTACTACTCGCTGACCTTCGAGTTTGCGCCATCCGCCCCACGAATCTGACGTTTCCAGTAAAAATAAAAAGGCAGGCCGGCTGCGATCAGAATCAATCCAATGGCCGATTCGCGCGGAGAACGTTGCAGCGTCGCATACACCAGAATCGCCGCGACAATTACGAACAGTACCGGGACCACTGGATAGCCAATCACTTTATACGGCCGAATCATTTCCGGCTTCTTCTTACGAAGAACGATCGCCGCCGCCGCCGTCATTCCGTAAAGAATCCAACTCGGAAAGATGACGATTGTGTACAACTCGTCGTAACGTCCGCTAAGAACCATAAGCGACGACCACACGCTAAGCAGAACAATTGAAACAAACGGAGTTCGGAATTGTGGATGAACCCGGGCCGCTCCCTGAAAGAAATATCCGTCCCTGGCCATCGCATAAGGCACTCGCGAACCGGATAAGATGGAACCGTTCAGAGCCGCGAATATCGACAGCATCGCAGCCACGCTGACTACCGACGCCCCGATCGGACCCACTACGTGCTGCATCATGACGGCCGCCACGCGTCGTTCCTCCGCGCCCGCCACTTCGTGCGCCGTCAGCACATAGAAGTACGCCAGGTTCGCCAGAAGATAGATCGCCATCACGGCCAGCGTGCCGAAAATTAAGGTAAGCGGCAGATTCCGCTGTGGATTCTTGATCTCCGACCCCACCATTACGCCGTTATTCCACCCGTCATACGCCCACAACGCCGCCACCAGGGCCGCAAAGAACCCGGTAAATCCGCCGCCAGCGGTCGGAATGCTGCTCGACAGATTCGCCACATTTCCGACGCCTCCGAACAACCCGAATCCAACCAGGCCCGCGATCAATGCGATCTTGATCGCGGTCACGAACACCTGGATGTTGCCGCCTACTTTGACGCCTACATAATTAATCGCGCCCAGAAGCATGACCACGGCCATGGCGAGTAATTGTCCGTAACGCACTTCCAACGGACCGCCGCCCGCGCCGATCGGAATCGGCAATGTCACCCAAACCGCGGTTAATCCAGGGGCAAAATTCGCCAGGTATCCGAAGAATGCGGTTGCCAGCGTCGCAATCGACGCGGCTTTTGCCACCCACATTTGAGTCCAGCCGTAGATAAACCCGAAAAACGGCCCGTAGGCGGCGTTCAGGTACACATATTCGCCGCCCGCGCCCGGCATAGCCGCCGCCAGTTCGGCGTAGGTCAACGCGCCGAACAACGTCATCAGCCCGCCGACGACCCACACTAAAAACACCATGTGGACCGAACCTACGGCGTTGATCATGTCCGTCGGCACCAGGAAAATCCCACTGCCGATGGTGGTTCCGACGACGACCGCCGCCGCCGCCCATGGACCTAAATCGCGGCTTAATTCCGGCTGGACCACCTTCACGGCGGGCACGTCAGGCATGCGGTGTCTCCTCGGTCACGATCGGAATCTTCTTTTGGGGATCGGCGAACAACGAGGCCGCGAGGCCTACGACCACTGCCGCTGTGGTGCCGATCAATACATACCATGTCCACGCGATCTGCGTGAAAAACTTGACGTACAGCGTCAATACCAGACTTGCGACCATGCCCGCCATTGCCGCGTTCTCGCCGACCCGTTTCGTCAGCAGTCCGAGTAGGAAAACTCCGAGCAACGAACCGTAGAGAATCGACGCAATGGATAACCCCGCCTGTAGAACGCTGCCCCAATTTCTGGCCACCAGTGCAACGCCGAACAGAATTGCACCCCAAATCAAGGTCGCGTATTTCGCAAGCCGCAAATAATGCGCCTCCGGGCGTCGGCCGCCCGTCAGCGGCTTATAGAAATCCATGATTGTCGTCGACGCCAGCGCATTCAGCGCCGCGCTGAGATTCGACATCGCCGCCGCCAGGATCGCCGCAATCACCAGGCCCGATATCCCGTGCGGAAGATGATTCCAAATGAAATCCGGATAAATTCGGTCCGTTTCTTTGGGCGCCGCCAGGCCCTGATCGTGATAGCTCACGAACAGGCACACGCCGATGACCAGGAACAACGCGAATTGAAACAGAATCACAACCCAGCTCGCGAACAACGCGAGGCGTCCGTCCCTCTCGTTCTTCGCGGACAACAGCCGCTGAACCATCAATTTTTCCGTGCCGTGGCTCGCCGTCGTCAGGAA
>Ga0105248_10006537_pt1 | contig 12782 bp, 11 predicted proteins | sample KBSS34metaG_FD_81524 | JGI IMG/M metagenome (GOLD analysis project Ga0105248, IMG submission 81524) | Switchgrass rhizosphere microbial communities from Kellogg Biological Station, Michigan, USA - KBS S3-4 metaG | ecosystem: Host-associated > Plants > Roots > Rhizosphere > Soil | place... | reverse complement strand
CGCGAAAGGCGGGATCGCGCAACAGCTTGCGATGGAAGGACGTCGTCGTCATCACGCCTTCAATGCGCAGTTCCTTCAACGCACGCTGCATGCGCCGGATCGCCTCGTCGCGGTCGGTTCCCCACGCGATCAGCTTCGCGATCAGCGAGTCGTAATACGGGGGAACGGTGTATCCCTGGAACGCATGCGTGTCGATGCGAATCCCGGGGCCGCCGGTCGCGCGGTACGTCGCGAGTGTTCCCGGTGACGGCGCAAATCCCTTGGACGGATCCTCCGCGTTGATGCGGCACTCGATCGCGTGACCGCGCGCAACGACGTCGGCTTGCTTCATCGGCAGGCCCTCGCCGCGCGCAATGCGGATCTGGCTCTCCACGAGATCGACGCCGAGCACCATTTCGGTGACGGGGTGCTCGACCTGGATGCGCGTGTTCATCTCCATGAAATAGAAACGCTGCGCGTCGCTGTCGATGATGAACTCGATCGTCCCGGCACTCCTGTATCCGACGCTTTTCGCAAGCTCGGCCGCCGCACTGCACATCCGTTGGCGCAGGTCGTCGGACAGGCCGAACGCCGGGCTTTCCTCCACCAGCTTCTGGTTGCGCCGCTGGGTCGAGCAGTCGCGCTCCCAGAAATGGAGCGCCGTCGTCTCGTCGCCAATTACCTGCACCTCGACGTGACGCACGCGCGGCAGGAATTTCTCGACGTAGAGCGTGTTGTCGCCGAACGACAGCTGCGCCTCGCGTTGCGCCTGGGCGAACGCGTCCTTCATTGCGGCTCCGCTTTGCACGAGGCGCATGCCGCGGCCGCCGCCGCCCGCCGAAGCCTTGAGGAGGATCGGAAAGCCGACGCGCTCCGCGACCGACGCGGCCCGTTGCCAGTCGCTGACGACGCCATCGGAACCGGGCGTCGTGTTCAATCCGGCCGCAGCGGCCGCGTTGCGCGCGGCAGCCTTGTTCCCCATCAGTCGGATGACGTCCGCAGGCGGGCCGATCCACGTCAATCCCTCCTTCGCGCACAGGGCGGCGAATTCCGGATTCTCGGAAAGGAATCCATAGCCGGGATGAACGGCGTCTGCCTTGAATGCCTTCGCCGCCTTGATCAGCACCGACATGTCGAGGTAGCTGTCGGCCGAACGTGGCCCGCCGATGCACACCGCGCGGTCCGCGAGCTTGACGGCGAGCGACTCCCGATCGGCCTCGGAGTACACCTGCACCGTCTCGATGCCCATGTCGTTGCACGTGCGGTTGATGCGCACGGCGATCTCGCCGCGATTGGCGATGAGGACGCGCTGGATGGAAGCCGCCATCAGCGAACGAGGAAGCCGCGATCGGCGACGACGATGCGCTGGATTCGAGTCGCCATCAGCGAACGAGGAAGCCGCGATCGACGACCAGCACCTGCCCGGTGATCGCCTGCGAAACGTCGGATGCGAGATAGGCTACGGCGCGCGCGATTTCGACCGGCTCGATCAATCGCCGCAGCGGAATCGCTTCGGTGATTCGATCGCGGACCTCCGGCGTCATCAACGACGCCGTCATCGCAGTTTCGACGACGCCCGGCGACACGGCATTGACGTTGATCCCGTGAGGTCCGAGCTCGCGCGCGAAACCCTGCGTCATCGCGACGACGCCGGCCTTCGTGGTGCCATACAGCACGTTGCCGAATTGACCGCCGCCCTTGACGCTCGAAACCGACGCGATGTTCACGATCTTGCCGTAGCGTGCGCGAATCATCGCGGGCATGACCGCCTTCGAGCAGTAATAGACGCCCGACAGGTTGACGCGCGCCACCTCGTCCCAATCCGCGATCGTCGATTCGACCAGTGGTCGGGTCTTGAGGATGCCCGCGCAGTTCACGAGGATGTCGATCCGTCCACGCGCCTGCACGATGCGATCGACCGCGTGCTGCACACCGGGCGCGTCGCCGACGTCGAGCCGGATCGGATGACGCCGCTCCGATGCGCCGTCGTCGGCGGAGCCAGCGACGGAATTGATGTCGCCGACATGAACGTCGCACCCTTCCGCCAACAGCTCCGCGACGATCGACCGCCCGATGCCGCTCATGCCCCCGGTGACGAGCCCGATCCTGCCTTCGAGGTTCAAGTCCATGCCCGCAACGCTCCCGTTACTATTCGTCCGATGCGCTGAACGCATGTCGGATGTCCGGGCGCAACGCGGAACTTGCCAGACCCGTCCACGAAATGCGTCCGTCCATCACCGTAACTTCCCCCGCGAAGCATGCGTCGAACGTCTCCGCATACGGGATGCTCGCCGTCGCCGTCCTGTGCTGGGCGGGCAACTTCGTGATCGGGCGGGCGCTGCGCTTCGATGCGCCGCCCGTCGCCCTCACGTTCTGGCGCTGGACCGTGGCGTTCCTCGTGCTTGCGCCCTTCACGTTGCAACACCTGCGTTCGCATTGGCCGGTCATCCGCCGCTCGTGGAAGATCATCGTCCTGCTCGCGCTGTTCGCGACCGTGCTGCAGCATGTCCCGTACTACTGGGGACTCAGCGAGACGACTGCGACCAACGCCGCGCTGCTCAATTCGGCGTCGCCCGTATTCATCGTCGTGCTGTCGGTTCTGCTGCTGCATGAACGGTTCCGCGCGCTCGCCTACGCGGGAATCGCGCTGTCGGTCTGCGGCGTGTTCGTCATCGTCGGCCGGGGCGAGCTGCAAACGATTCGGGCACTGCATTTGAACGCGGGCGACATCTGGGTGCTGATCGGTACGCTTTCGTGGGCCGGATACACGGTATGCCTTCGCTGGCGTCCGCCCGAACTGCGCGGCCTCGATCTTCTTGCGCTGATTGCAGCGGCGAGCGTCATGCTGCTGGCGCCGCTCTACGTTGTCGAAATGGCGACGGGCAAGTTCCTGAAGCCGAGCGGCACATCGCTGATGGGCATCGCCTACGTCGGCGTTGTTGCTTCAGTGCTCGCATACGAGGCTTGGAACCGCGGGGTGGCCCGCGTAGGTCCTGCGCGCGCCGGTCCGTTCATGTATCTGATGCTGCTCTACACGCCGCTTTTGTCGATCGCGTTTCTCGCGGAACGGGTGCAGACCTACCACTTTGCCGGAGCCGCGTTGATCGTCGCGGGCATCTATCTCGCGACGACTGCCGGCAAGTCCGCCCGGCACTGTTGAGGCGGGTCATCGACGTACCGCCCCTTCGCCGCGACGTCATAACGCGTCGGCGGCAGGCGAGGTGAAAACCTGCTGCCGCATCCACGCCTTCACCTCGGCGGCCAACCGGACCATGGCCGTGTTCGTCGGATCGCGCGGACGCTCGAACTCCACGACCTTGATCTCCTCCACGCGGCCGGGCCGCGGCGCCATGATGGCGATGCGATCCGACAGCTTGATGGCCTCGTCTATGCTGTGTGTCACGAAGATCACGGTCTTCGGCTCGCGCTGCCAGATCTTCAGCAACTCGTCCTGCATGTACTCGCGCGTCTGGATGTCGAGCGAAGCGAACGGCTCGTCCATCAGCAGTATCGCCGGGTTCACGGCGAGCGCCCGCGCAATGCTGACGCGCTGCCGCATGCCGCCCGACAACTCGCGCGGATACCGCGATTCGAATCCGCCCAGTCCGACAAGTCCGATGTAATGCTCGATCAGCCGATCCTGCTCGGCGGGCGGACAGCGCTTGCGCTTCAGCCCGTACCGGATGTTCTGGCTGACCGTGTACCACGGGAAGAGCGCGTACTCCTGAAAGACGACGGCACGCTCCCATCCCGGCGCAGTAATCAATTCGCCGTCGACGCGCAATTCGCCGCGCGTCGGCTGCTCGAAGCCCGCGAGCAGGTTGAGGAGCGTCGTCTTGCCGCAGCCGCTTGGACCGACGATCGAGAAGAACTCGTTGCGCTCGACGTCGAAATCCACCTCGTGCAACGCGAGGAGTGGCGCGCCGTCGTGCGGCACGTGGACCTTGCTCACGTTCCTGACACTCACCTGCGCCATGTCGCTGCAACGCCCCGTCCGACGGAACCCGTCTCGAAATCCCGGCGAACCGGTCCTACTGGCCCTTGTGCCAAGGCATGATCAGCAGCGCGGCGCGACGCATCCCGAAATCCAGGAGCAGTCCGAGCACGCCGATCAGCACCATGCCGAGCAGGATGTAATCGCTGCGGAAGATCGTGCGTGCGTTGTTGATCATGTAGCCGAGACCGGTCGGCGCGGCGACGAGCTCGCCGGCGACGAGCGCCATCCACCCGATGCCGAGGCCGACGCGAACGCCGGTGAAGATGTTCGGCAGCGCCGCCGGCAGCACGATCGTCGCGAAAAGCTCTCCGGGCCGCGCGCCGAGACTTTGCCCCGCGCGCACCAGATACGTGTCGACGTCGCGCGCGCCGGCCATCGAATTCAGCACGATCGGAAAGAAGGCGGCGAGGAAGATGATGTAGACGATCTGCGTATCGCCGATGCCGAACCACAGGATGCTGAGCGGAATCCACGCGAGCGGAGGGATCGGACGGATGAACTCCAGCAGCGGATCGACGATCGAGCGAAACCGCGGAAACCATCCCATCGCGAGGCCGAGCGGGATGCCGATGAGGCTCGCCGTTCCGACCGCAAGAAGCACGCGGTAAAGACTGTCGACGATCTGCGGCATCAGCGCGTGGCGGTTCGCTAGCTCGACGGCTGCCGAGAACACGGCGGTCGGCGGCGGCAGCATGACGTCGAGCTGAGGATTGATCCGCGTGCCGAACACGCTCACCGCCTGCCACACGAGCAGGAACGCCACGAGCAGCCAGAAATGCTGCACTTCGGACAAGACCCTGCGCCACGCCGGTGGCCGAGGCGCCACCATCGACGCTGCAAGCCGGGCGATCGCTGCGGGATCCGATGCGGCGCGCCGCTGTTGGTGTGCGGAGTCGCGATCGAGGCGCGCGTTTGCGGCGTCCCCCGCCGACGAAGGTTGCGCGCGCTCTTCCGGCCACGGTCCCGGAACAACGCGATCTTCGGGCAGTCTCATGTCGAGTACGTCTTGCCTTTGAAGGTCCACGGCTTCGTGAGTTCTCCCGGCTCGGGAAACGGCGCGGGTCCCGTGAGGATTTCCGCGGAATACGGTTTGTAGGGCAGCTTGCCCACGCCCGCGAAGTCCTTCGGCAGGAACGGCGGGCGCGTCGGGACGGCCCAGCCGAGCTTCTTGAACGTATTCGCCATGTAGCTCGTCTTGCGGACGTTCAGCCAATCGGCGTCGGTCACGCGGTTTTTCGACGCGCCGGTCGTGAACGCCCATTCGCTGATGCGGCCTTCCTCCTTCGGCCACAGACCGTTCGGATCGTCGAACGGGTAATACACGGTGGGCTTCGGCCAGAACAGGTAGCGCTCCGACATGCGCTGGATCAGCTCCTTGCTGAGCCGTCCGTACGCGGGCTGTTCCATCAGCGCTGCGATCGCGGCGTCGGGATTCGCCTTGGCCCACAACACCGCCTCGATGAACGCATCGGTCATCAACTGTGCGACATCCGGTGCGTTTTCCTCGATCTCGAGCCGCGTGTAGTAGTAGCCGCTGTAGATGTAGTACGGATTGAGCGTTTCGAGGAGGCGCGTCGCTTTCATCACCTCGGTCGAGAACGAGACGTGCGGCTCCCAGATCGTGTAGACGTCGACGCCCTTCGGACCCGTCGCGAGATCGCCGGGCGGCAGGCTCCGCAACGTGAAGTCCTGGCCTTCCTTCAGACCGAGGTACGCGGCCGCCGCGATGAACCCGAAGTGATTCGTCGAGCCGGTCGTCGTGCCGACGACGGCGGTGCGCTTCAGCACCTTCTGGTCCTTGAGATCGGACAGGCTCTTGAGCGGTGAATCCGTAGGCACGGTGGCCGCGTGCGTGATGCCCGGCGAATGCACGGCGAGCGCGCGGGTCGGCACCTTGTTGCTGAGCAGCGCCAGCACGCCGAGAGCCCCGGTGTTCGCGAGCTGGATGCGGCCCGGAATGAACGCTTCGTTCGAAAATCCGGCCGCGACGAACGTCTGCCACTTGGTTTCGATGCCGCGCTTCTCGAGCAGCTTCTGATTGCGCAGGACGGTGCCGATCATCTCCTCGCCCGACCACACGACGACCCACGCGGCGTTGAGCGGCCACCAGCCCTTGCTCTCCAGCCACTGTTTCGATTTCGCCGAGATCTGCTCGTACGGCGTGGGCCAGCCCCAGTCGGTGAAGGCCCCGCTCGCCTGCGCGTGCGCGGGCTTCGAGGACAGCGTCAAGTCGCCGAGCACGAGGCCACCCGCCGCTGCCGCAGCGCTGCCGAGGAAACGGCGCCGGTCCGCGCGAACCTGCAATCGGCTCGAGGCGGGGGACTTCTCGTCGTCCGATTGGTGTGAATTCATGAACTCCTCCTTTTGTCGGGTCGTGTTATCGCTTCGGGTACTTCCCATTTCACCATGCGCGCTTCCGGATCAGATCGCCGTGAGCCGTTCATTCCGGCATTCTTCGGCAAAGGGTACGCTTGAATGCGCCGTCGAACCAAGTCTGGGTTGCAAGACGCCTGAACCAGGGCGTCGCGCGCGAATGCCTGCGCTCCGCGGAATCGAGCGCGGTACGGTCGGCGAGCTGATGCAGCGCGTAGAACCGTGCGCCGCGGTCGGTCTTCTCCTCGACGAAACGGCAACCGTCCCACAGGGGACACTCGAGCAGGATCGGCAGGTGCTCGAGCTTGTACCACGCAAGAAATTCTTCGCGATAATCGTCGGGCGTCCAGAGGCCCACGTAGAACAGCCACCTTCCGGCGTCGACGCCATAACGGCCGCCGGTGAAGCGCAGCTCGACGCGCTTGTCGGTGATCGCGCGTACCGGTGCAACGTCGTCGTCCTGGCAGAGCACGACGCCGCCCGTGCCTTCGTCATGGAGGAAGACCTCCGTACCCTCGCGCGCGCCATCGGCGAGGCGACGCAGGGCGTTCGGATTCGTGCCTTCGACTTCCCGAATGAACATGCGGACGTTGCTCAGGCCGCGAGTGTCGTCTCGACGGACGCGCGAATCATTGGCTCATCTCGACGTTCAGATTTTCGCCTCGAAGGGAGATATAGCCAATATGCCGCTGACGAGCGACGTGCGCGAGCAGCTCGCGCAGCGGGTTGTACGCCGCATAGAAGCGCGTGTAATCGGCCTCGTCGCGCGCGGCGAAGAGCGGATTCAGGATCTCGTCCGGATAGAACGCGGCGTTCAGCAGGTCCTCGTCCGATTGGAAGGGCCCGCGCGTGCTGCGAAGGCGATCGAGCGCCGGCGGCACCAGATCGCCCGCGCGCCCTTCGACGAACCTGTCTCCCTTGCGGACCGCGCGCTCCATGAGCTCCGGCGCGATCGGAGCAGGGGGCTTGCCATAGTAGCCGAGGCAGTACTTACGAAGCTGGTCGGGGATCGTTAGGTAGCGCTCGCCCTGCATGACGTTCAGCACCGCCTGCGTGACCATGAATTGCGCGGTGGGACTGACGACCGGAGCGTAGCCCATGTCCTTCCGTACCTGCGCCGTCTCGTGAAGGATCTCGTCCAGCCGATGCTCGATGCCGTCCTGCCGCAGCTGGTTGCGCAGGTTGGAGATCATGCCGCCGGGCATCTGGTGCTCGAGCACGCGCTCGTCGAACGCGACGGGCTCCCCGCGGGGCTTGTCGTAGCGGAAGCACATGTAGCGGAAGTAGCTCGCCATGTCCTCCAGCGCATCGCGGTCGAGTCCCGTCTCGTAACCGCGCTGCATGAGCTCGTCGTGGATCCACTCGGCGGGCGGATGCGAGGCGCCATGCGCGAGCGGAGAGATTGCGGTATGCAGCTTGTCCGCGCCCGCGTCCGCGCTTGCGAGCAGAACGTCCGGCGCGCGGCCCGTCATGCAATGCGAATGGACGTTGATCGGCATCGCACCGACCGCCGCACGAAGCGCCGGCACGATCGTGCCGATGCGCTCGACGGACAGCATGCCGCTCGGGTCCTTCAGGTTGATCTCGTGCGCGCCCATCCGCCGGAATTGCGCCGCCTTGTCGGCGTAATACGCGTCCGTATGCACGGGACTCCACGAGAAGACGAGCGTGCCGACGACCGTCATTCCGACGTCGCGCGCCTTTGCCACCGGCACCTCGACGTTCTGCAGGTCGTTGAACTGGTCGTAGACGTAGACCTGCGCGATGCCGTTCGCCTGCAGGCGCTCCATCGCGAGCTCGACGACATCGTTCGGAAACACCTCGAACGTCCACAGGCTCTGTCCGCGGACGATGGCGTTGAGCGGCGTGTGCGTGACGAGCTTGCGCATGTGGCGGATGCGCTCCCACGGATCCTCCTTGAGGAAGCGGACCGCCACGTCCCACACTGCGCCGCCGATCAGGTCGATGGAGTCGAAGCCGATGCGGTCCATGCGCTCGGCGATCGGCAGCATCATCTCGTTCGTCATGCGCGTCGACCACAGGCACTGATGGGCATCACGCAGCGTTTCATCCACGATTGCGATAGGTCTCGACATGGCTGTCTTTCACATTTCCGTCAAGCGGGCGCGGACGAATTCCTTGTCGAACCACGCGTGTCTGGTCAATCGGTGCCACCAGGGCGTATCCACCGAGCGGTTGCGCGCATCGGACGTGAGCGCCTGCGGCTCCAGGTTGTGCAGCGCGCCGAATGCATAGCGCGAGCCGCCGAGCGCGCGGTAGAACGTGCACCCATACCACGTGGGCTCTTCCAGCAGCATCGGCATGTGCTCGTACTGGAACCATGCGTCGAATTCGTCGTGGAATTCGCACGGCACCGGATATTTGAGCATGAACACGAGCGCGCCCTTGCGCTCCGAGCCGCACTGGTAGATGCGCACGCCGCTCCAGACGGTGGTTGCGCGGGCCGCGTTCTCGCTCATCGCCGTAAACGGCTCGTGTCCGCGCTCGATGCAAACCGCGCCGCCTCCCTGGCGCGCGTACCACTCGCCCTGGCGTTGCGAAGGCGGCGCAGCGAACTCGAGGATGCGGACGTAGCTCATGCGACGGACTGCGTGCGCGGGGCGTCGGACCCGCGCGAATACTGCGAGCGCAGCGCCTTCTTGTCGATCTTGCCGTTGGGGGTCCTCGGCAACGCATCGAGCAGCGTGACCCGGCGCGGTTTCTTGTATCCGGCAAGCTCGCGGGCGCAGTGTGCGCTCAGCGCTTCCGGCGTCATTTCGAACCCCGGCTTCCGCACGATGAGCGCGTGCACGCATTCTCCCCAGACCTCGTCCGGCGACCCGATCACCGCGCACTCGGCGATCGCGGGGTGGCGGTACAGCACGTCCTCGACTTCACGCGGATAGACGTTGTAGCCCCCCGAAATGATCATCTCCTTCTTGCGGTCGACGATGTAGTAGAAGCCGTCCGTGTCCATTCGCGCGAGATCGCCCGTGCGGCACCAGCCATCGTCGAGCGTTTCCGCGGTGGCGACGGGATCGTTCCAGTAACCCGTCATCACATGCTCGCCGGCGATCAGGATCTCGCCGACCTCTCCGGCCGGGACATCGCGGCCGGCGTCGTCGACCAGCCGGATGCGAACGCCGATCGCCGCCCGGCCGGTCGCACCCGCGCTGCCCGGTCCGGCCGTCGCGCCATCCGCCACGTGCTCCTCCTTGCCGAACACCAAGTCGGGATGAGGCGCTTCGGTCAACCCGTAAATTTGCACGAAGATCGGACCGAAGGCTCCGAGGGCCCGCCTCATCACCGGCACGGGCATCGGCGCGCCGCCGTAAATGATCGTGCGGAGGCTCGAACAGCGTGCCTGCGCGCGCTCCGGCGCATCCGTGATCATCGCGACCATCGTCGGCACCATCCAGCTCGTCGTCACACCATGCTTCTGCACGGTCTCGAAGAAGGCGGCCGGCGAGAATCTCGGCAGCAGGACATTGACGGCGCCCTTGATGAAGAACGGGAAAACCTTGGTGCCGCTGCCGTGCGCAAGCGACGCGACGTGCAGCATCACATCGGACGGCGCCACGAACATCTCGTTCGCGTAGACGTTCATCACGTTCGCGAAGCGCGCCTTCACCGTCGTCAGCGCGCCTTTCGGCCGCCCCGTCGTACCAGACGTATACGCGATCATGTAGCCGTCGCCTTCCTGCACGTCGACGGCGAAACGGTCAGGCGTCCCGCGAGCGAGGACGTTGCGCCAGCCGAATGCGTCTGCGATGGCAGGTGCGACCTCGGCGGATTGCGAAGCATCGTCGACGACGATGACGTGCAATGGCGACGTCAGCCGGCCGCGGAGGTGCGCGACGATGTCCCCAAATGCCGCGCTCGTGACGAGCGCAGCGGCTCCCGAATGGTTCAGGATGAACTCGACCTCGTAAGCCGTGTAGCGCGGGTTGATCGGGACGCGGATCAGTCCGGCCTTGATCAGCGCAAAGTCGGTGATGACGAATTCCGGGCAGTTCGGCAGCAGGATCGCGACGCGCGCGCCGCACGCGAGACCGAAATCGCGCGCAAGCGCCGTCGCGAGTCGATTGCTCTCGGCCTCGACGTCCGAGAATCGCAGCGTGCGGCGCTCGCCGACCAGCGCGACGCGCTCGGCGAACTGCGCCCCCGCGCGCGAGATCAGATCACCGAGAACGTTCATCGCGCCCGAGGATCACCGTCGCGTTGCCGGCCAGCACGCCGCCGAAACCGTGAACGAGCGCGCGCCGGGCGTTCGCCACCTGTCGCCTCCCGCATTCGTTGCGCAATTGCCGCACCGCCTCCACGAGGAGGAAGATACCGAACATGCCGGGGTGACAGTACCGCAGTCCTCCGCCGGATGTGTTGACGGGAAAGCCCGCACCCGGCCCGATGCCCGCGTCGATCATGCGTCCGCCTTCGCCCTTGCGGCAAAAGCCGAGATCCTCGAGGCCGAGGAGGACCATGATGGTGAACGCGTCGTAGATCTGCGCCATGTCCATGTCCGCCGGACCGAGGCCCGCCATGTCGAACGCGGCCGCGCCTGTCACGACCGCCGCGCTGCTGGTGAAGCTCGGCATGCTGGAAACATAACAGTGATCGTGACTCTCGCCGGTGCCGAGCACGATGATCGGCGGTTTCGAGAGCTTCCTTGCGCGATCGCGCGTCGTGACCACGATCGCGCCGCCGCCGTTGGTGACGAGGCAGATGTCGAGCTTGCGCAGCGGATCGCTGACGAGCGGGGACGCTAGGACATCGTCGACGGAAACGGGCTCCGGTTTCAATGCTTCCGGATTGAGCGCGGCCCATTGACTGGCGGCGACCGCGACCTTCGCAAGCTGCCCGCGGGTCGTGCCGAACTCGTGCATGTGGCGCTGCGCGACCATCGCGTAGCCCGAGATCGGGAAGAGCGGGCCATACGGGCGTTCGTAAGGGAGGAGATCGGCGCCGGTGACGAGCTTTCCCGTGTCGCTGCGCTGCGTGCTCGCATACGCGATCAGCGCAACCTCGCACTGCCCGAGCGCGATCGCGCGGACCGCGTGACCGACGTGCGCAACGACCGACGCGCCACCGATGTTCGTCGAGTCGGTGACCCGAGGCTGGATGCCGAGCTGGTCGGCAAGCGTCACCGACGGCATCCAGAAGTATGGCGTGACGGCGAAAAGGCCGTCGACGTCGCGCATGTTCAACCCGGCATCCGCGAGCGCGAGATGCGCGGCATCGGCCATGATTTCCGCCACGCTTTGGTTCGTCTCCCAACCGATTGCAGCCGTGCCGGCACCGACGATTGCGGCCTGACCGGATAAAGACGCGGGATTCACGAGACGTTGCTCGCGCGGAAGCATGGGATGCCGATGCCGGCTGACGCGCGCTCGAACTGCACTTCGACGCGCATGCCGATATGCAACGCATCGAGCGGTGTTTGCACGACGTTGGTCATCACGCGCACGCCCTCGTCGAGATCGATCATCGCGACGGCATACGGCAGCCGGGTGCTGAAGAACGGATCACTCGTCTGCCGCACGACGGTGAACGTGTGGATGGCGCCCTTTCCCGCGCTTGCGATCCAGTCGACCCGGTCGGACCCGCAATGCGGACACCGGGGGCGCGGGTGCCAGAACGTGCGGGCGCACTCCTCGCACTTCGGCACGAGCAGCACGCCGTTCGCAGCCGCGGCCCAGTACCTTGCGCCCGCGTTGCGGGTGTCCGGGACGGGACGCGTCGGGACCTCTTCACCTTCGCTCACGCTGTCTCCTCCAGCTGCGCTGCGCGCTTTCGGACGTGCAACGCATTCGCGTCCATCGCGTCAACAGACCGCCGATCGACCGCCGCTTTCGTCCCTGATGCTTTGCTTTCTAGCCCTTCGGATCGATGACGATGAGCTGCTGTCCGGCGCCGACCGGCTCACCGTCCTCGACGAGAATGTGCGTGACCCGACCCTTGCATCCGGCCGGAATCGAGTTCATCAGCTTCATCACTTCGATGATGCACACGGTCGTGTCCTCGTCGACCGCGTCACCGATCTCAACGAAGGGACGTGCCGTCGGTTCGGGGCGTCGATAGAACGTGCCGACCATCGGGGATTGGATCACCACTGAGCGGGCGGGAATGTCGACGGCCGCTCGCGCTGCGCGCGCAGGTTGCCGTTCGGTCGGCGCGCCGGCCGGCGCGGGGATCGTGGGCGCCGCCGGCAGGGACGTCGTCGCGGCAGCCGTTGCCGGCGAGGATTCGGCCGCGCGCGGGACCGCGGCATTGGCCTTGCGCAGATCGAGCTCGATTTCTCCGATCTTCAGGTGAAACTCCGAAAAGGCCTCCGCAGACTTGATGAGCTCGACGATCTGCAACAGATCGTCATAGGTGAGGATTTCTTTTGCCACGCTGTTTTTCTCCGCGCCTCGGTCGTTGTCGTTCGATGCTG
>Ga0105248_10006536_pt1 | contig 12782 bp, 7 predicted proteins | sample KBSS34metaG_FD_81524 | JGI IMG/M metagenome (GOLD analysis project Ga0105248, IMG submission 81524) | Switchgrass rhizosphere microbial communities from Kellogg Biological Station, Michigan, USA - KBS S3-4 metaG | ecosystem: Host-associated > Plants > Roots > Rhizosphere > Soil | place... | reverse complement strand
GGGCAGGCGCTCGCGGCCGAGATACGGAACATCGATGCAGCGGCCAGTGCAGTCGTAGGTCCAACCGTGATAACAGCAGCGGATCGCCTCGCCGTCCACCACGCCGCCGTGCAGCGGCACCTGGCGGTGCGCGCAGCGGTCTTCCAGCGCGAACACCGCGTCCGATTCCGTGCGTACCAGCACGATCGGGTCGCCGCCGAAGCGCACCCCGTGTGCCTTGCCGCGCTTCACTTCACGCGACCACGCGAGCGGATACCAATGATCAGGATGGATGTTGACGCGGCGCAGATCGCGCACGGGCGCTTCGGCAGGAAGCTCGACCTGGCTGTTCTCCACAGAACTGACTGCGTGCATGTATGACGCCCTCCTGGCGCAGCTTCGTCCGAAATCGGCATAGCCGAAGTTCGAAAGCTTTCTAGTGAGTTACTGAATTCGCTGCTCAGTCTACTAGAATTGGGGCGGAATTTTGAGGTTCGCAAAATATCGCCGGTTGGGCACCCTGAAGGTGCCATGGCGAGGCAGGGTATAAGCGGATTCCGCCGTGGCGTCGCCGTGGACGGCCGGCAACGGCCGCTTTCGGTCAAAAACGGCGCTGCGCCAGGCCGAATACAAGGCCAGACACAAAGCCGGACACAAGGCCGAACACCCACAAATGAAACGCGCCGCCCCGCCATACTGGCGGAATGCGGCGCGCGCACTTCAGAAAGGGGATGTGGCCGATAGACGCGGTGCTAGTTGCCGTTGCCCGAGCCCGGCACCACCAGCCCCGAGCGATGCTGCTTGCCCCACGACTTGCCGCCGCGCAGGAAGTGCAGCCAGCCGAGCGCAGCGCCGGCGTGCCGCAGCAGCTGGAACGTGAACGGCTCAGCCACGGCCGCGGCCACTGCCATCAACAGGCTCGTGCCTTCGTGCAGACCGGTCCAGCGCCGGTACAGATAAATGCTCCACACGTAGAACGCCAGGTCGAGCGCCGTCTTCAGGAAAATCACGCTGAAAATCGACAGCACGATCACGCCATGGCCACCGAACAGGAACGCCAGCAGCAAGCCGAACGCGGTCAGGCCGTAGATCGGCTGCATCGTGTCGAACGCCTTGACCGGCAGCATCCACATGCCGAGCGTGCCGAAACGGCGGTTGCCGGTCATGTCGCGATTCCAGTATTGCGTCTCGAGGAAGCCCGCAAACCAGCGGCGCCGCTGGCGCAGGAAGCTGCCCAACGTATCGGGCGCATCGGTCTTCGCGTGGGCGTCGCCGACCACGCGCACATCCCAGCCGAGATCGTGGTCGACCGAATAGCGCCGCAGCCGGTGAATCAGTTCGTAATCTTCGACGAGACACTGGCCGTCGAAACCGCCCACCGCCACCAGCGCCTCGCGCCGGAACGACGCGAACGCGCCCGACACCAGCAGCAGGCTGTCCGCACGCATCCACGCAAAGCGCGAAATGAAATTGCGCATGTACTCGTACGTCTGGAACCACTGGAACATCCGGCCGCCCACCGACTTGCTGCACACCGGCACCAGAATGCCGGTGGCCGCGACCAGCGTCGGGCTCTGCGCGAACGCAACGCGCATCGCGCGGGTCGCGTCGGTGGCGAGCAGTGTGTCGCCGTCGACGGTCATCACGGTTTCGGTCGTGAGCAGGTCGATCGCGACATTCAGCGCGCGCGCCTTGCCGCCGTGCGGCAGACGCAGCCAGAACAGATTCGGATAGCGCGTGCTGGCCGCGCTCAGTTCGCCGAGCGCCGGCGCGGTCAGACCGAAGCGGGTAGTCAACAGGGCTTCGGTGCCGTCGGTCGAGCCGTCGTCGGCAATCACGATCTGCTTTGGACCGTCGATCTGTTCGAGCAGCGCGGCAAGCGTCACCGGCAGCACCGCAGCTTCGTTGTGGGCAGCGACGATCACGCCCATCTCCGGCATGCGCCGTCCCGTCGCCACGGCCGGCTTAGGCATCAAACGTCCCGCCAGCGGCCAGGATTTGATCGTGACGAACACCAGCAGCACCGTGTCGTACAGCACGTAGGCGAGCCCCGTCGCCCACGCGACCAGGCCATGCAGGAAGAACGCCCGCGCAAACAGCAGGATCCACAACGCGGTGACGCTGCCATGTATCAGCCGGCCGGCCCACGTCGCCCCACGCGGCACGATACGCGGCGACACGGCGGCGAGCGCCTCTTCGAGCGAGCGTTTCGGCGCGGAATACGCGCGCTCTGCGGGAACGCCGGCAACAACCTTGGCTTCTTCAGCCACGATATCTGCGCACATTACGGCACCATCCGTTTGATGACCGAATGACGGTCGATCCATTGATGCTTCAACGCGCCGCCGACGTGCATCGCGAGAAGTGCGTAGAGCGCGTAGCCCAGCCACGCATGCAGCGTGCCGAGGCGATCATGCAGTTGCAGGTGTTCCTTGACGGCCGGGTCCAGATTTAGGATGAAACCGATACGCGGCCAATCAAACAGATGGAAATACTGCATCGGATGCGTTGCTGCGTCCTTCCATGCGGAGTCGTGTGCCCAGCCGGACAGCGGCAGGCCGATCATCAGCACGTACAGCAGAAAGTGCGCGACGTGCGCGGCGACCTTCTCCCACGTCGGAAATTCGCGCGGCAGCGGCGGCGCCCGATGCGAAACGCGCCACAGGATGCGCAGCAGCGCAAGACCGAGCACGGTAATTCCGATCGATTTGTGGGTGTCGACGATTGGACGAATCCAGCCATCGGGAAACGATTCCGCAGTGAGTCCCAGCACTGCGTTGCAAATGATCAGCACCGCAATCACCCAATGCAGCACCATGGCCGTGCGGGTGTACTGCGTAGGTTCAGCGTGCGGCTGGCTGAGAACCGTATGTCGGGACTCGATTGGCGTGGTCATGAAGCTATTTGTAAGAATTTGTGGGCGGCGAAAGCCGTTCGAAATAGATGCACGAACTGCCGTTAACGTGCGGTCAGTCCGCTTGATTCTTTAACGGTCGGGCAGGCTTTTTTATTCCGGCGTTTGTTTGGCTTTGGCAAGTGCGCGGGGTTTCGTGCGCATTGCATCAAAGCCTGCGGATGCCATTACACGGCATTACATGCGACGTGGCGAAGATACGCTGAGGTTTCCATTGCCTTACGCAAACGCATCGACACCCTGCACGAGACGTTTGGCCAGCCGCGGCTGGCGCAGCTGGTCGAGCCACCATTGCAGCGCGCGACCCTCATGATCGCCGCGCCATGCGACGTATAGCACATTCGGCTCGCGCGGGTCGGAGGTCTCCTTTTCGACCAGTTCGCCGCGCTTGAGCAGCGCGGCGACTCGCTGACGTGGCAGCCAGCCGATACCGAGGCCGTCGCGCTGCGCCAGAATCTTGGCGCGCATGGTCGGCACGGCGAGCGACGCCTGGCCGCCCACCGTGCCATACGCGCGGCCGCTCGCGCGCGACGAGTCGGCCACCACCACCGCACGCTGCTTCGACAGCTGTTCGCGCTTGAGCGGCCCTTTGACTGACGCGAGCGGATGGCGCGGCGCAACCGCAAATACCCATTCGACCACGCCGAGCTCGAACCAGCGCAAGCCGGGAATCGCCGGCGGTTCATTGGTCGCGCCGACGATCAGGTCGGCGCGACCGTCGCGCAACGCCTCCCAGGTGCCGCCCAGCACCTCGTTGGTCAAGCGCAGCTTGACGCCGGACTGCAGCGCATCGAATGCGCGAATCACCGGCATCATCGTTTCGAATTCCATCAGGTCGTCGGCGACGATCCACAGACGGTCTTCCCAGCCGCTCGCCACCTGCCGCACCCGCTGCGTCATGCGCGCCACGTCCTGCATCAACCGCGCGGCTTCTTCGGCGAGCAGCAGGCCGGCCGGCGTCAGTTGCAAGCGGTAGCGGCGGCGGTCGAACAGCAGTGCGTCAAAGCGCGTCTCGAGCTGGCGCGCCGCGTGCGAAACGGTCGACGGCGCTTTGCCCAGCCGCGCCGCCGCGCGCGACAGGCTGCCGCTTTCGCGAATCGCTTCGAGCAGCTCGAGTTCTTCGTCAGACAACATGTGCAACTCCATCGAACGGTTTATCCGAAAAGCGTACGGCATATCCGCGCTGACCGTCCATGCAAACCCAAACGCAGGCGCGGCCATGGCGATGCATTGCGCTAGACTTTGCGAGAACCGAAAGAAGGAGACTCGCATGATCCGCAAGACCCGCACGGCCTCGCAGTTGCAGGACGAAGTGAGCCGGCGCCTGCAGCGCCTGCCCGAGATCATCGAGGAAGGGATGCGGATTCAGGTGCCGCGTCCGCAGTTGCAGGAGCCCGATGCCAGCGGCTGCAACTGGACCATGAAGCACTTCGGCAATATGGCCGGCCACGACCGCGCCGTCGCCGACGTGCTTGCAGCGGTCCGCAAGGAATTCAATCTGTCGACGGAAACTAAGCGCCTCGACAGCCCGTTCGGCGACGCACCCACCGAATAACGATCATGTCGCGTTGCGCGGCGCCGGAGCGAATGCCGTCGTCAGTGCCGCGCGCCGGTCGGCCAGTCGCTGGACGAGTTTCCACGCAGCGTCGCCGATCCGGTAGTTCGACGACAGGTCTGCTGCGCTGTCGAAACGGCCGAAGCGGTCCAGGCCCGTGACCGACGCGCGCCAATGCGTCACGCCATCGAGCGTACGCGCCTCGATCTTGCCGGGTGCCGGCGATACCAGGTAGTAGCCGTCCCTGAACAGCCAGGCGGCATTGTTCGCGGCCAGCCAATCCGACGCCTGCTGCACCTCCTCAGGCCCCATCCAGCTCGCGTAGTGCACGAAGTTGCCGTCGTACGCGATGCCCGGCACCTTATAGACGAACTGCTGTGCGCCCGGCGGCAACGCCGAGTCCGGATCGTTCTCGAAGCGGTATAGCGCGAGGCGGCCGCCGGTCTTGCCGGTCAGCGAATATTCGTTGACCGGCGGCAGCACGGCTCGCGTGCCGTCGGGCTTCGTCAGCTGCCACGCCGAGCGCGCGCCGGCGTCGTAAGAAGTAACGAATGGCGTGTACACCGATTTGCCGGCGGTCAGAAACTTGCGATCTTCAACGTGAATCAGATGCAGGCCGTCGTACTCGAATACGCCGTTGGTGCTCGGCCCTGATGGCACCGCGCCGACATACGCGTAGCCGTCGCCGCCGATGCGCAGCACCTTGCGATAATCATTCGACAGATGCAGCCGGCCGTCATCGCCCATCGTAAATTCATGCCTGCTCGCAGGATCGGTCGCGTAGCGTGAATATTTGGCCGCGACGGCAGGCCAATCGCCCGCAGCGACCAGCAGACGCGTGAGTGAAATGTCCCCACCGCCGTAGGCATCGACTTTCAGCGGCCCGCGATAGTCGAACCCGGCGCGTTGCCGTTCCTGCAGGTTGCGGATGTTTTCCCATGCATTGTCGAAAAAGCTCGTGTGAACGAGGTTGGGGTTCTGCCTGAATACGGTCGCGTCGCCGCTGCCTGTGTCATGCATTGCAACCCATGCGTCATAACCTTCCTCGTGCCATGCAGGGCTTGCGACCGGCAGCCGGGCAAGCTGCAACTGCGCGCCTGCAGTGCGCGTCTGGTTGTAGATGTCCCATCGATAATCGGGGTTGTGCACGAACTCGCCCGCTACGCCGTCCTTTATCTGTCGCCAGCCGCGAATCTGTGTGTAGTCGATGTGGCCCATCGCAGCGACCTCGCCCAGCCCGGCTTCACGGGTTCGCGCACCGAGCGTCGCGGTCACGTCGATCATGTTCGGCGTCGGCGCCACCGCATAGAGATAACCGTCCGCAACGCCGGCTGGCAGTCGCTCCGCTGCTTTGTGCTCGCTGCGAAACGTGCCGAGATACCCGGCGCTGTCGACCAGACCCGGCTGCGACGCGATATCGAAGTTATGCAGATCGAGATTGATGTTGCGTAACGCGGTGCGCGCACAGTCGAAGCCGCCATGCAGGAAGACCTGCAAAGGGCCGAGCGTCGACGGACGGTAGAGGGCATAGGGTTTCGGATCGTGTGGCGCATCGGTGGCACGCTTCAGATCCTGATGCCCTACCGCGGACAACGGCGACAACGAAAACGGCTCGCCCAACTGCGTGGGCAGATCGGGCTGGCGAGGCACACTCCCCAAGGGCAACGTAACGAGCGGCCCCGCGCCGGGCTGGGACAGCGGTTCGATTTCGCTCAGCAGCAACGCCGCGCCAGGCAATTCGTGCTGTGTCGACGCGCTGTTTCTCTGCTGGGACGGCAATGGCTCATGGTGTCCGAAGTACAGCGTATCTGCGCTGCGCACGCCACCCCAATCCTGATAGCCGCGAGAAAACAGGCCATGCACGGCAAGCGACAGTTCGCCGAAGTTCGCGTACCTGAACACGCCCATGTCGGGATCGTAGAGTTCATAGCCGTCTGTCGCATAGTTATCCGAGCGTCCCAGCCGCTGCACAAGGATGGAATGCCCGGCTTGCGGCGCGCGGTCCGCCCTGCCCGCTTCGCCACTGGCTCCGGGCCGGCCGGCAAAGCGGAGGCGGATCTCCGCAAAGTCGTTGCGGTAAGTCATGCGGGCGTCTTCGCCGTCGAGCGACGTGCTGAAATGGCGCCGCAAGTCTTCCCGAAGCTGCGCAGCACGGCCGATACCGTAAGCACCCGGCCGGCGTGTCCAATCCGGCAAATCGACTACGAGGCCATGCAGATTCTGTTGCTGCAAGTCGCGCAACTCGTCAATGGATGCGGCCCGGCGAACCCGATCGGACAGCGCGGACCTGACGTTCTCGGTCGCCCCGAGCAAATCCGCAGCGCCGTGTCTCGCGATGTCTCGAAGCGCGTAAAACGCCAGACCCTGGGTTGTGTCGGGCAGCGACTGAATGGCGCCCGCTGCCGCGGCAAGCGCGCCGCGGGACAGGTCGTTCGACTCCTCGGCGCCGAGCCGATAGAAGTCGTCGAGCGCCGGTACGCTGCGCGGCAGCGCCGTGACAGACGGTCCGGGCAAGGCGGGCTCGGCCGGCACCGCAAGACCGATGGAAGGCACGCCCGACATCGCGTAATACTGGACGCTGTCGGGTATCACCGCGAGTAACGGCTCGGGCTCGTTGAAGGCTTCCTCGACATATCGCCGCAACGCAGCTTCGGTGTTTTGCCAGCCCACGTAGCGGAACGCGCCATTGTTTGGATCGAAGATCTCATACTCGTCCGGTGCTGCGCGGCGCACCGCCAACGCGTGGCCGTGCGGTCCTTCGTGCGTTTCCGCCGCTACCACGCTCAGGCGCACGAACGCCAGATCGTTGTGGCGCAATCTGTCGCGCAGGGCGGCCACCATCGCGTCGAGCTTGTTATCGGCGGTCTCCAGCGCGCCGAACCGGTCTACCGCCTGCAACCGGTAGCGTTGCAACCCCAACGCTCGTGGGTTCTGCTGAAACGTGCCGACCCGACCAAACAGGTGGCCCGCAACGCCGCTGCGCCGCTGCGTCGCATCGGCACGCAGCGCGCGCACCGATGAAGACAGGCTCAACGGCGGTTCCTCACGATGGCGGTCGATGCGCTGCATCGCTTCGCGAATCCATCCCTCGCACGCGCCATTGCGGTCGATGCTGCGTTCGCCTGCGTAGCTGTACTGGTCGAATGGATCGAACGACCATGAAGTCGCCTGCAGCGCCTCGCCGCCGCGGCACTCGCGGAACGGCGAGTATTCCGGGCATTTGCGTAGCGAACCGCCGCGCTTGACGCGCACCGGTGCGCGTGCAGCGTTGGCGGCTGCTTGCGCAGCCGGCACTGCGCCCGATCGTGCAACCGTATCGACGAGTGCAGCCGGCAAACGACGACGAGTACGGGTGGAGTTCACGGGTGCCGCCGGCCGTTCGTCGTCGGGATCCGAAGCAATACGAACTGCGGCCGCGCTAACCGGAGGAACGTTCATGTGTCGGACTCCTGGAGCGAAATATCACTTCAGTGGAGTCGTCATTGCAACATGCCTCAATAGCGTTTACGTAGTAACGGCGCAGCACACCACCGCCTGTCGGGGAAGGCGGAAGGCGGCGTTGTGTCACGTACTTGCGGTTGTCGTGCGATTCAGTTCTGTCAGCGCTTCGTCGTGCCGCGATTCGCGCGTTTTGACCTCATGCCACGTTTCACTCGGCATGTTGTAGGTTGACGATAGCGCGCTCAGGGTGCGAAAGTTCGCGTTGCCCCAATCCGACCTCAGTCCCTCTGCTCGCCATACCGGCGCGCCGTCGAGCTTGCGGACTTCCAGCACACCGGGTTCGTCAGCCGTAGCATAGAATCCATCGCGAAATAGCCAGGCAGCGTTGTGCGAGCGCAGCCACGCTTCGGCGTCTCGCGCCTGTGTAAGCGTGACCTTGTCGACATAGTCAAGAAAATTGCCGCTGTATTCATTGTCCGGCACTTTGGTGACGAAGCGCGTTGCGTTGCGCGGCAGCGCGCTGTCGGGGTCGTTGTAGAACGCGTAAAGCAGAGGCGCGCTGCCGGCCGACGATCCGCGAAACGAATGGACATTGACTTGCGGAGGCATGACCGGCGTGCCATTGGCGGTGTGCAAATGCCAACCGCTGCGTGCGCCGTGATTGACCGCATCGACGAACGGCGTATATGACGACTTCCCTGTCGTCAGCAATTTCATGTCTTCCTGATGTATCAGATGATGACCATCGTGTTGGAATACACCGTTCAACGAATTTTCATCGGATGGGGTATCGCCCAGGAAGACGTAACCGTCGTGATCGACAAGCAACACCTTGTCATAGCTTCCGATCAAATGGAAACGGCCATCGTTGCCCATGGCAAAATCGTGCCGCGCTCGCGGCTTTTGCGTGTACGGCGCCTTCATGGTGTCGACCTGGACTGCATTCTGCCCATCGACATAAATCTGCGTGTTGGTCACGTCGCCTGCTTGGTATGCCTGCATTCTCAGAGGACCACGATAGTCGAGCCCTGCCGATTGCAGGCTGTTCATCGTGCGCACCTTGCCCCACGCCGCATCGTAAAACAGCGCATGAGTCAGGTTGGGATCCTCATTAAACCGGACTGTGCTGCCCACCTGATTGCCCGTCGCGACAAACGGCTTGAACCGTGCCTCGCGCCATGCGCTGCTGTCGACCGGAAAGCGCGCCAGCTGTGGCTGGGCACCGGAGGTTCGGGTCTGGTCGTAGATGTCCCATCGGTATTCCGGATTGCGCACGTATTTGCCCGGTACGCCATGCTCGATCACACGCCATCCGCGGATTTGCGGATAGTCGATCCACCCCATCGCCGCGACCTCTCCTTCCGACCTCGCCCGTGCATTCTCGCCGAGGCTAGCGGGCACGTCGACCATGTTCGGGGTCGGCGCAACGTAGTAGATGAAGCCGTTGCCGGATTCGCCTGGCAAGCGATCGAGGGCAGTGCGCTCATTGCGAAACGTGCCTAGATACCCTGCGCTGTCGATTACGTGAGGGTTGGCCGCCACGTCGTGGTCATGCAGAGCCAGATTGATGTCTGCAATTCGAGTACTTTCGCAGTCGAAGCCGCCGTGGGCCTTGAGTTCTTGCGGTGGCGTCGTTGCAGGACGAAACAGCCCATCAGGTTTCGGATTGGCGACCAGCGCGGTGTCGCGCTTCAGGTCTGAACGCAGCGCGAATGCAGGCGGCTCGACAGTTATCGGTGGCGGCGGTAGGTCCGGAAGCACAGTGGCACGCGATGGCGACCCAATCACCCCCAGCCGGCGTTCGATATCGCTCATGCTCATGTTCGCGGCAGGCGCGACAGGCAGGGCATCGCTGACACCTGCGGCGGCAACCGCGACTGCCGTGTTCGCGTAGTAAGTCGCGTCGACATGGTCGACGCCGCCCTGTTCACGATAGCCCGAGGCAAACATTTCGCGCATTGCCTGCGCCATGGCATCGAAGTTTGCGTAATGGAATACGCCTGACTGTGGATCATAGACTTCGTATGGATCCGCATGAAAGTCCGACGAGGCACGCAATCGTTGCACCACGACCGGCTGTTCATCAGGTGGCCGCGCCGCGCCAGCATCGACGGCCGGCTGCGGTCGAAATCCGACGCTAATGATCGCGATGTCGATCGGGTAACCGAAGCGCGAATCAGTGTCGCTGTGCATGCTGCCAAAATGCTGCTGCATGTCGAACACGAGATCTTCGCCTGAACGCACGTCGAAGGCGCCGCGGCGCCGTGCATAGCCGGGCACGGACTCGAACACTCCATATGGGTTCAGATGCTGCAGTTCGCGGATAGCGCTGAGCGCCTGCAGCCGTTGCCCTCCGTCGCCGAGGCGCTGCCGGATGCCCTCCGTGACCTCCGTCAGGTTCGCGGAGTGGCGCTGCGTGATCCCCTGCAACGCGTATGCCGCGAGCCCGCGAGTGTCGCCGGACAACGCGTCGCGCTGTCCGGCCGCGCCTGCCAGCGTATGCATGGACAGACTGTTGGACATGTCCGCAGTGCGCTGGTACGCAGTGACTGTCGCCTGCCCGGCAGGCGTGCCGGCTAGGGGCGGTTCAGGTAATGGTTGCGACGGTGCGGCTTCGCTCGGCGGCGGCGGAATCTGCGTGCCGGCCGAAGCGGGCCGCCTGCCGTAGAACTGCAAGCTATCGGGCCTCAATTGCAGACCTGTCTCACTGAACGCTTCGTCCATGTAGCTGCGCAGCGCGGTTTCCATGTCGCGCCGACTTGAATAGAGAAACGCCCCATTGTTTGGATCGAACAGTGCGAACTGGCTATTGGGCAGACGCTGCAGCAGTAATGCATGGCCATATCGACCATCGCTCGTGCCGGGCCTCACCGCGCCGACACGAATGTGCACGAGATCGCCAACGCCCAGACGGTCGCGCATCTGCTGAAACATGTCGCGAGTCACTGCGCCGCGCGAAGCGCTGCTGTCCAGTTGTACGCGTGCGCCGCTCGAATAGTCGCGCAATGCCAGCGCTTCTGCATTGTTCTGGTAACGGTCGACACGGCCGAACAGTTCGTCCGCAATGCCCTCGCGCCGCGTGTTCGCATCGGTCCGCATGGTTCGGACGGCGCTCTGCAGATTCGCCCGAGAGCCTCGATCGACGCGTCTCAGCGCTTCCCGTACCCAGCCCTCGCACGCCCCTCGCCCCTCGCTGCCATCACGCATCGTGTGGTCGGCCTGATCGAACGGATCGTAAGACCACGAGGTCGATGCGAGCGCGTCGCCGCCGCGGCATTCGCGAAACGGTGAACCCTGCCCACAGGTGCCGAGCACCGGGCCGCGTTTCACTCGAGAGATCGGCTCGCTGGTCGAACCGGTTGGATCCGCAATGGACTCGCTGGTGCGTTGCGCGGCATGTTGCGGGTTGGAGCGAGGCGGGGCGCGTCGTGCAACGCCTGCGCTTCTGGCCGGCAAGTCCGCGCCACGATGTGCTGCATCGGATTGGACGAGTCTCGGCGTTTCGTTACCTTCGCTTATGAACGCAAGCGCACTTGCGCCTGTACTGCCAGTAGACGATATCGACATATTTTCAGACTCGCGAAAGCGTAAAAGCCCATGTTTCGTACGAGTCTGCATTCAATCATGACGCATATCCGCCGGTGTGGTGGCGGCTGACGACGCACGTCATTCGCAGCTGGGTGCGACGGTCCGCCGTTGCGTTGCGTGCCGCTACGTGCGCAACGCACCGAATGCTTCTTCGAGCGGCGCGGCGGCAGTCGGCCGCACCACGCGCGCCACTTCGATGCCGTCTTTCATGAAGATCAGCGTGGGCCACAGCTTGACCTTGAATGAGCGGCCAAGCGGGCGGCCCGGGCCGTCTTCGATTTTCAGGTGGCGTGTATCGGGATGCGCAGCAAACGCTGCGCCGATCAGCGGCTGTGCGCCCTGACAGTAACCGCACCAGTCGGTCCCGAATTCAACCACGGTCGCGCCGGCCAGCGCATCGACGTCCGCGCGCGACGGCGCGGTCTTTGCATATTCAGTAACGCTGCTCATGTTCCCTCGTGCAACGATGTTGCGATACGCGGGCACCTTGCCCGCGTCGCATTACGCGGTGCGCAGGGCGATACGCATTGCCGCATCGCCCGCGCTATCCCAGCCGAACTGTCTAGCCGTGCTGGCGCCGTGCGCGGACCGCCTGAGCCAGACCGTCGAGCACCGGCTCGGTCTGCGCCCAGCTGATGCACGCGTCGGTAATCGACACGCCGCGCTTTAGCGGCACGCCCGGCTTCAGATCCTGGCGGCCCGCTTCCAGATGGCTCTCGATCATCACGCCGACGATGCGCTGCTGGCCGGCCGACAACTGTGCGCCGATCTCCTGCGCAACGTCCACCTGCCGATCGTGCGACTTGCCCGAATTCGCGTGCGAGCAATCGATCATCACCTGCTCGCGCAAGCCGACCTTGCGCAACGCGGCGCAGGCTTCCTCGACGCCTGCGGCATCGTAGTTCGGGCCCTTCTTGCCGCCGCGCAGAATGACGTGTGCGTCGTCGTTGCCGCGCGTTTCGAAGATTGCCGCGAGGCCCATCTTCGTCATGCCCATGAACGCGTGGCTCGCGCGCGCGGCGACGATCGCGTCGGCCGCGATCTGCACGCCGCCGTCGGTGCCGTTCTTGAAGCCGATCGGGCAGCTCATGCCCGACGCGAGTTGCCGGTGCGTCTGGCTTTCGGTCGTGCGTGCGCCGATCGCGCCCCACGCGATCAGGTCGGCGATGTATTGCGGGCTCAACAGGTCGAGAAACTCGGTGCCGGTCGGCAAGCCGAGGCTGCTGATTTCGAGCAGCAGTTCACGCGCGCGGCGCAGCCCCTCGTTGATGCGAAAGCTGCCGTCCAGCCGCGGATCGTTGATAT
>Ga0105248_10006534_pt1 | contig 12785 bp, 11 predicted proteins | sample KBSS34metaG_FD_81524 | JGI IMG/M metagenome (GOLD analysis project Ga0105248, IMG submission 81524) | Switchgrass rhizosphere microbial communities from Kellogg Biological Station, Michigan, USA - KBS S3-4 metaG | ecosystem: Host-associated > Plants > Roots > Rhizosphere > Soil | place... | reverse complement strand
TCGCCGATCTCGTCGAGGAACAGCGTCCCGTTGTGCGCCAGCTGAAAGCGCCCCGGCCGCATCGCCACCGCCCCGGTGAAGGCGCCGCGCTCGTGACCGAACAGCTCGCTTTCGATCAACGTCGGCGGCAGGGCCGCGCAGTTGACGCTCACCAGCGGCGCATTCTGCCGTGGCCCCTGGCGATGAATCGCCCGCGCGATCAGCTCCTTGCCGGTCCCGGTCTCGCCAAGCAGCAGCACGGTGCTGTGCGTCGGCGCGACTTCCTTCACGCGTTCCAGCGCGGCTTTGAGCACCGGACTGGTGCCGATGATGTCGTCGAACCCCGCCTCGGTGGTCCGGGTCACGGTCGGCGGCGTCGCATCAATCGCGAGTTCCGCGGTCAAGCGGGCGACCTCGGCGTGACTGTAGCGGAGCGCCTCCTCTTGACGGCCGCGATACGCGGCGCTCGCCAGAATCTCGGCGACCAGCCGCAGTCGGGCCACCAGCGCCGGCGGCCAGCGGCGTTCGCCGCGCACCAGTTCCACGGCGAGCGCGTACGCCCGCTGGCCCCCGATCGCGATCGGGATGATCACCGCCGCGCGCAGACCGGCCTGACGCACATGATCCAGCATCGCCGGCGTGGCGGCCTGATGCGGCAGCCCCTCTGGAATCTGCTCGAGGACCACTACACCGTTGTCCCCGGCAGCGCGATCGAGCAGCCAGGCCAGACGCTGAGCATGGTCGTCGCAATCGACCTGCGCGACGTCGTCCGTTGCCCAATGCTGGGCCGCCCGCACCGTCTCGCCCGTGAACTCGATCAGCGTGCTGCGATCGACCGCGATCGCCTCACCGATCTGCTGCAGCGCGGCGTGCAGAGCGACTCCTATGTCGTCACCGGGCAGCGTCAACAACGCTGCTGACAACTCACTGATGAGGAGGTCCGCCTGCCGGCACCACTGCTCTTCAAACGACAACCACGATGTCTCCATGACCGAGCCGTCCTACTTCTGGGTTGGTGGGTACTGCTCGAACATCTTGGCCACTGCCTTGTTCGTCTTCGTTGTGTTCCCGCCCGGCTTGTCGCTCAACCTGTCGGTGCCGGGGCCGCGCCACACCAGTGGCTTGGTGCGCGTGTCGTAGAGATCGTCCTGAGCGAACGCCGCGGACCGTTCGAAATCGACGTGCACTTTCTTCGTGAAGGCGGGCGCCGGCGCAACCAGCAGCGCGACGACGATGATCCAGGTCCGCATAGCACCTCCCTTCGCGTAACGAGTCGTTGCCGTTGAATCCACTCTAAACAGTGCGACGCTGCGCTGGAACTCGGCGATTGTCCTGATCGATAAAGAAAAACTAACAGTCCAGAGACCGTGACGTCGGCTAGGCGGCCGAAGGCGGTCGTGTCGCCGACGGCGCTGCCGCCGGAATCGCGACCTGCACCTCGACAACCGTGCCGCCATTCGGCTTCGAATTCACGGTGATGCTGCCCCCCAGTAATCGCACCCGCTCACGCATGCTGGTCAAGCCGAGGCCGTCTGACGGCCCCGCCGGGTCGAAGCCGCGACCGCTATCCGCCACGCGCAGCACAATCTCGTTGGCAGCGCCGGACAGCTCGACCCGCGCGTCGGTGACGCCGCTGTGTTGGACGACGTTGGCGAGCGCTTCCTGCGCGACGCGGAACAGGCACAGCGCGATGTCGCCCGGCAAGCGGTTCTGCACGTTGGCCGCGGAAAAGCGCACGTGAATGCCATGCTGCGACAGCTCACGACAGTGCGCCCGCAGCGCCGAGACCAGACCGAGCGCCTCGAGCTTGATCGAATGCAGCCGATGCGACAAGGCGTGCACTTCACGTGAAATGTCGGTGGTCGCCGTGCTCAAGCTGGCCAGACCTGCGGCCATATCCTCGGCGCCCGGCGGCACGCTGTTCCGGAGGACGTCGACTCGCATCGCCAGCAGCGCCAGCCGCTGGCTCACGTTGTCGTGCAGCTCGCGGCCAATCCGCGCACGCTCCTGCTCCTGCGCGCCGATCAGGCGGCCGCTCAGATCGCGCAGTGCCTCCTGGGCACGGCGATCCTCGGTGAGATCGGTGACGCCGCCGATATAACCCAGGAAGGTCCCGCGCTCGTCGTATCGCGGCACGCCATGGCCCAGCAGCCAGCGATCCTCGCCGTCGTGCCGCCGCAGGCGGTATTCGACGGAAAACGGCTCGCGCGCCTCAAATGCGCGCAGGTAGACGTTGCGGACACGGTCGCGGTCGCCTGGATGCACGCTGTCGAGCCAACCCTCGCCAAGCTGCCGCTCGAGCGATCGCCCGGCGAGGTCGAGCCAGGTCTTGTTGCAATATGTGCACGCCCCGTCAGCGTCCGCCATCCAGACGCCCACCGGCAGTGCATCAGTGAGCTGCCGAAATCGATTTTCGCTCTCGCGCAGCGCGATCTCCGCCCGCTTGCGCGCGGTGATGTCGACATCCACGACAACGGCGCCGCCGTCGGCGTGCTTGAGTGGCGACACCGTCATCAGAAACCAGCGCTCGTCACCGGACACGTCGCATCGATACTCGAGTTCGAAGGAGGCCTGCTCTCCGACACACACCGCCTCGACCCCGGTCAGCGCCTCGGCGGCGCGGTGCCCGCCACCGCGCGCCGACGCCGTCAACATCTCCAGATAGTCGACCCCGGCGGTGATGATTTCGGCTTCTTCAGGGCCCCGGACGCGCCAGCGGCGCCGCCATGGCTCGTTCACCGCAATGACCACACCGCGACGATCGAGCACCGCGACGTTGGCCGACAGCGACCGGAGAATCGCGCCGCTCAAGTCGTCGGGGGTTTCCAGCGTGTCGCCGGCCTGGGGCTTCGCGCTATCGGCGAACACGTCCTCCATCAGACGACGGTCCAGCCACAGGCGCCCACTCATCGTTCGTCCCTCTGCCGATCGCCCCCAACCGAAAGGCGCGGGCCGACACCGATCCGCATACCTTCTTCGATCTTCTGGGTCACGCGGCGGATGAAACGCTCAGCGTCAGCTGCGCCGTAGCCGGCCGTGCGGAAAATGTCGTGCCACTGCCGGTCCGTCAGGCCGCTCAGCAACCCACTCGCCCACCGCACATCATCTGGCGTGATTCGTTCGCGGACGAGGCTGGCGTGCACGGCGTGGTAGCCGAAGTCGACAAACCCGTTGCGCACGCCGACGATGAACGGCTTGCGATCGAAATGCGTCGGGTTGTTCGGCGTCGGATCGAACCGGCCGACCTCGCCGAGCGCCGTCCCCAGATCCCGGACGACAAACCAGCGATCGACGCCGCCCTTTGGCGTCTGGAGATCGTAGAGCGTGTTGTTCGAGTTCTTCAGGTCCGCGCTATTGAGCAGCACGAGAATGACCAGCAGTCCCTGATAGGGTTGGGTGCCGACGAACGGATTCTCTTCCCAGGCCCAGTGGCCGCGGCTGGTCAGTCCATCGTGGCTCAGGCGAAACCGACCGCCGCGCACCGTGCGGACCTCACGGCCCTGCGCGACGGCGAATGAGGGCAGGAAGTACACCGGCGGCTGGTGATAGCCGACGGCCGACAGGACACGCGAGACGACGACTTCGGGCGAGGCTTCCCGGCCCTGTTTGACATGCCATCGGCGCCCGCGGGAGTCGGTGACGACCAGCCCCGGGCTCGAGCCGGCGCTGGGCTTCTTATCCCTGACGAACGTGTAGATATCGGATGGACTGGGCGCGTTTTCCGGCCCCCAGGCGCCATCGACCACGTTCTGCGCGGACACATCTGCCGGCGGCTGCCACAATTCGGCGAGACTCGGCGCCGGCGCCGGCGACCAGCCGGTGGACAGGCCGGGCATGCCGAGCAACAGGCTGACGGTAACGATCGCCGGGACGAACGGAGAGACCATCGGTTGCCGCCGGTTAGACGAGATGCCGTTCGACGGCGAATCGAATCAGCGCGGCGCTGCTCTTGATCTGCAGCTGATCCATGATGCGGTACTTGTGAAAGGCCACGGTGCGTGCCGAGACGCACAGAATGCTCGCCGCCTCTTTCATCGATTTGCCTTCGGCCAGCAGCTGCAGCACTTCACGCTGCCGGGTCGTCAAATCGTGAGGCACCTTGCCGACGTCGGGGCCGTGCATCAGCGCCTGCATCACGCCGTCGCTGACGAGCGGCGTCAAGTAGAGGTGATGTTTCATCACCTCGCGAATGGCGTCGAGCAGTTCCGAGCCGGCCGATCGCTTCAACAGGTAGGCGGCGGCCCCGGCACGGAAGGCTTCCGCGGCCAGATCCGGGTCCTCGTTCATCGTCACGAACACCATCCTGGTCTGCGAATTGAACTGCCTCACCTGACGCGCCGCGTCGAGTCCGTTGAGCAGCGGCATCGAGACATCGACGACGACGACATCCGGCTGATGCTTCCGCACCGCGGCGACCATCGCCCGCCCGTCGCTGACGTGGCCGATCACCTCGCACGTCGGCGCCAGCAGCGTTTCGAACGCTTCGACGACAAGGGTGTGGTCGTCTGCGATGAGCACACGCGGCTTCACCATAAACTCTCCCCAGGACAATCGTGCATCTCGTGTACCCGCGCACGTGGCGTTCGCCGATGAGTGCGGGGTGTGGACAACTCACGGGCGCTTGTTACCGCATCACCGCGCCTCGTTATCGATCTCTGTCTATTTCGACGCGTCGCAACCCATTCAGGGGCCGACGGCGATACCGCCGATACCGACAACTCAATCGGACCCGAGACTGCAACCGTCATGGTTCACGCTGTAGGAAGCTGGGCACCCGACCACCAGGCCGGGTGCGCTGTCACGCTGATTGGGACGAGGGTCAGGACATCCGCAAAGACTTCGACGATCGCGTCATGGTCGCGCGGGATGGCGCCGACTGCCGCCGAATCGGGCGTTCGTGCCCTCGATTGGTGCGGCAGTAGGGAGAACGAGCGCGCACAGTGTCAGCGCCCAAGACCCACCCGCACGTAAACATTCGTCGGGGTGCGCCTGAGGAAACCATCGGCGATCAGCCGATCGACGAGTGCATCGCACGTGAGCGGATCGAGGCCCCAGAGCCGCTGAATCTGAGCCTTCGTCAAATTGAGACCCGGGATCTCTTTATACTCAGCACGGATCAAGTTGAGCCAATCCGAGGAAGTCCCAGCCCTGGTGAGCATGATGAGCCTCCATATCCCCACGAGTCGGGCGAACGTCTAGTCCCAAACCGTCCGCTCAGTCGAAAGCCGTGGTACAGCTACTGAGCAACGACAGTACCAACTCGTCACGGACAGAAATTATTTGCAGGTTAGCGACCGATTCGCGACCCGCACGCAGCATACGAAGTGCGCCGAGTGGCAGCAATACAGTTGATTCTGTAGTGGTTACAACCGTGTACGCGGGCGCTATGGTCGTTGATTGAACTTACGAGTCGTACTCGGAACTCTCGGCTCAGGGTTGGATGATGTGGTTGCGCACTGCGTAGCGGACGAGCTCACTCATTGAGTGCAAACCAAGCTTCGCCATCATGCGCGCGCGGTGGGTTTCTGCGGTTTTGACGCTGATCCGGAGCAGGGCGGCGATTTCCTTGTTGCCTTTCCCTTCGGTGAGGAGCTGCAGCACCTCGCGCTCCCGGGTCGTGAGGTGGTCGCGACGCGGCTCGGAATCGATGGGCCGACCGGACAACGGGAGGCGGCGCACCAGTCCGCCGACGGTGTCCGACAGGAACGGCTTGTTGCGAAGGATCGCGGTGATCGCCTGGACGAGGGTGCGATTCGAGTCGGACTTCAGCAGGCACCCGCGCGCGCCGGCGTTCAACACGTCGCCGAGGATCTCCTCCGACTCGTGCATCGTCAATATCAGGATCGAAGTCTGAATCACCCGGAGAATCCTGCGCGTGGCCTCGAGTCCATTCAATTCGGGCATGCTGATGTCGAGCACCACCACATCGGGACGAAGCGCAATCGCCTGGGCCACTGCGGCGCTGCCGGTGTGGGCTTCGCCGCACACCACCCATCCGTCAACTCTCTCGATCACGGCACGCACGCCGAAGCGTACGACCTCGTGATCGTCCGCGATCAGGATCCGCACAGGATTCATCGGTTGCCCTCTTGTAGCGGCACGCGAACCTGGACGGTGGTGCCGTGGTCGGTGAACTGGATGTCGAACTCACCGCCGAGTTGATCGATGCGTTCACGCATCGCCAGGATTCCGGCGCCGGTTTTGGCCGTCCGCAGCCGACGGTCGGCGCCGGGGCCTCCCGCGCGAAGACCACGTCCCTGATCCCGAACCTCGAGCAGGAGGTCGCCGTTGGCAGCCGCCAGCGAGACGACGGCGGTGGGGCTCGCGGCGTGGCGCTCGATGTTGACGAGGCTCTCCTGCACGACACGAAAGAGAACCCGTTCAACGGCGACAATCAGGCGCCCCACGTCGCGGACCACGACTTCGACGCGGATGCCGCTCCGTTCGGTGAAGCGCGCCACAAACCAGCGCACCGCCGAGACCAGTCCCATTTCGTCGAGCAATGGCGGCTGCAGCCGGTTGGCAATCGTACGGATTTCGCCGACGCACTGCTCGGCCAGCAGCCGGCTCTCGGTCACCAGGTGCCGCAGCCTCGAGTCGAGCGGCTTCTCGAATTTGCCGATGCGATCGAGGTTCATGAGCAAGGCGGCAAGATGCTGGGTCGTCGAATCGTGCAGTTCGCGAGCGAGACCTCGGCGTTCGTCGTCCTGGATGTGCAGCAGACCTCTCGAGAGCTGCCGGTACTCGGCTTCGCGGCGGCGCAGGTGGTCTTCGGCCGACTTGTGGTCGATCCAGACGCCGATCTGCTGTCCGATCCACTCGAGACGGGCCAAGAGATGCTCATCGCGCGGGCGCCGTTCGCGGTCGCACAGCACGAGAACACCGGCCGCGCGGCGCCCCTCGAGCGGACAGGCGAACACGGTCCGCCATTTCGGGCGGCCCACCCACCCTCCGTACTGCCACACCGCCTGGCCGCTGTCGGAGACACGCTGGGCGATGGCGCGGCCGCCGGCCGGTGGCGACACCGCTGACAGCGTCTTCGGCCGTCCGCTCGCGAGTTGATTCCAGAAGGCAATGCGCTCCAGACGGGTGTCGGCGCCAGACGTCCTCGCCCACAACTCGCCATAGGGCCACGCCGTCCGTTGACAGATGGTCCGAACCAGGTGCAAGGCACCGTCGGGGACCTGGCTGACGGCCACGAGTTCCTGAGTCACCGCATCCTGGAGCTCGAGCTCGCTCTGGAGCGCCGTGCGGGCAGCGGCGTGCGCATCGATGTCAACCAGCGTAATGACGGCGCCGACCTGTCTGCCGCCAGGTGCGCGATAGGGCCGAACGGTCAGCACATTGTAGCGGCCGTTTTGGTCCCGCACGTCGCGCTGCGCCGTGGTGCCGCTGGCGGCCGCACTCCGGACCATCTCGTCGACATCGCCGACGCTCACGTTCCAGTGGATGTCGCCGATCGGCCGTCCGATGTCGCTCGCAATCACATTCACCATGCGTCGCGCCGATGACGTGAACCGCCGCACGCATCTCTCGGCATCGACCACGACCATCGGCATGTCGAGACTGTCAAGAAGATGTTCCAGTTCTTCGTTGACCGTGGCGAGTGAGTGCTGTTCCGCGCGCAGGACTTCGCGATCGTCCGTCGGCAGCCGCAGGATGTGGCGCACGCCTGGGACGTGCGCCGCGCCAACGCGACGGAGCCCGGCGCCGAACGACCGATCGCGACCGAGCCAGGCGATTTCGCGCGCGATCGCCGCCGGTCGAAACACGAAGTCCGCGACCAGCGCTTCTTCGGCGTAGGTGAGACCGCCCTGCTCGCGAATCGCACCGAGGCCGCGCTGGCCGACCGCGCCGGTTCCCGCCAGCAACACGCCGATCGCGCCGTAGCGCCGCTGTTGCGCGAGCGACCGGAAGAACGCGTCGATCCGACTCGGGTCGGACACCGGACGCCGCCGCACCAGCCACGGATCGTCACCCTCGATCTCCAGCACGCCATCGGGCGACGTGACATACACGTGATTCGGCCGCGGCCGCGTGCGCTGACGGACATCGGTCACCGTCATCGGTGTGCCGCGCGCCAGCGCCGCGACGGCCGCCGACGGCGACGGCTGGTGAGTGACGACGACGAACGCCATGCCGGTATCCGGCGGCAGATGACGGAAGAATTCCGAGGCTGACGCGACATTGTCGGCGGCCACTCCGAGCCCCACGATCGCGCTCGCGGCGAGGCTGGAACGGCCCGCAAAGCGCTGGCTCGACGCGGATGATGGTTCGAGGCTCCTCGACATCGTGTCGTCTGGAATCTTCAGCAACTAGCGCGATTATCCACCATTCGCCACGCCAGATTGCGCTGAACTGTCACAGAGATTTGTCAGCTCGTCACGGCCAATGGTCGGGCACGGACGCGCTACACCAGCGGTCGACGACGCAATGTTCAACGAAAGGCGAGCGGTTCGTCGCGGGGTGATGCTGGTGCCGCTCTTGCCCGTGACCACGGCATGGTATGTCGGGTTCAGGTGTCGCTCGAGCCGGAGCCGGAGGAAGGCACGGTCCGTCTTGCCGGACGCCTGACGGCGGCCCAGCTCAACGAGCGGCGTCGCGCCTACGCCTTGCGGCCTCGCCCCGCGTTGTCACCGATTGCATCCCGCTCCACAGAACGCTGGTTCACCCCAAGGCTGGCGGCCGGCGGCGCGGCACGCATCGCCGTCGCCGAGTGCCTGGGCCACATGACGGGGCCGCTGTGAGCAGCATCGCCGCATCGAGCCCTTCATTCCACTCCACAGGAGGCGGTTTTCAATGCTGACTCACGTTGTCGCTCGCCACCGCGAGGTCGCTGCGGCCGCGCTCGGGGCGCTGCTGATCGTCGTCGTGGCTGAACGAACGCCTGCCGCGCAGGACGCCCAGTTGACGGCCACGGCCGCGCCGGGTGCGACAGCCGCACCGGCGCCGCAGGCGTCCAAACCGTCGACCACGACCACTCCCTCGGCTCCTGTCGGATTTTTCAAAGAGCCCGACATCATCGCCAACGGGATTGACTATTTCAATCAGAGGTTCGGCGAAGGCGCCGGTCGGCCCAAGAACGGCTTCTATCCAGAGTTTTCCAACATGATTACCGGCGCAGGGTGGGTGTCGGCCGGGCCCGGATACCGCCACTACTTCTCCGACGACCGGATCATGTTGGACGCGTCCGCCGCCCTCTCCTGGCACCTCTACAAGATGGGACAAGCCCGCTTCGAGCTGCCGACGCTCGCGAACGACCACCTGATCGTCGGCGCGCAGGCGATGTGGCAGGACGCCACGCAGGTGAACTACTACGGCATCGGACCCGATTCGCTCGAGGAAAACCAAAGCCAGTACCGGCTGCAATCCACCGACTTTGTCGGCTATGTGACCGCCACGCCGAATTATTGGCTCTCAATCACTGGCGAGTTGGGATGGCTGATGCGGCCCAACGTCGAGTCCGCTGGGGGCAGCTTCGCCCCGAACGTCCCGACGACCGTCCAGCTGTTCCCCAACGATCCGGCCGTGAGTCTGAGCACTCAACCGAATTTCGCACATGGCGAGGCCGCGATCGCCGCCGACACCCGCGATCATCGCGGCTATCCGACCAGCGGCGGCCTCTACCGCGCGGCATCGACGTTCTATTCCGACCAGAGCAGCGGGACCTTCAGCTTCCGTGAGTACGAGGCCGAAGCGCTTCAGTTGTTTCCGCTCGCCGACAAGCGCGTGGTGCTGGCGTTCCGCGGTTGGGCACTCCACGGTCAGGTGCCGACCGGCCACCAGATTCCGTTCTATCTGATGCCCGCGATTGGCGGCAGCAACACGCTCCGCGACTATCCCGACTACCGCTTCCACGACAACAACATTCTGGTGGTCAACGCCGAGTCGCGGTTTGCCGTGTACCAGCACGTCGACGCCGCGTTGTTCGTCGATGCCGGCAACGTGGCCGCAACCTTCAGCGAGCTGAATCTGGACAAGACGAACTACGGCGCCGGTCTGCGACTGCACACCGACAGCACGACGATCGCGCGCGTCGACGTCGCCTACGGATCGAACGGCTGGAAGCTCTTCTTCCGGACCAACGATCCGCTCCGCCTGGGACGCTTGAGGCGCCACATCGCGATCATTCCGTTCGCGCCCTAAGGCGGAGGTCATCATGCGCGGCCAGACCCTCGGTCTCAGGATCGTCCCGGTGATCCTCGCGGCGTACGTGGCGCTCGGCACGTCCGCGGTTCAGCCGCAGGCGATGGCACCAGATGCGCCGCTGTCCGCGCTCTGGGAACAACCGCACAATCTGCGCGATCAGGATCTGTTCAACGGTCCCTGGGGTGCGGAGCGGGCGCCCGATCCCGATGCGGTCTACACCTTCCTGCGGCTGAAAACCACCGGCACCAATCCCGGCGTGGTGGTCCAGGATCCCGCCGGGCGTGAATGGCACGTCAAGCAGCCACCTCACAACGATCACGGCGAGGAAGGACCGGTCGAGGTCACGGTGTCCCGCGTGCTGTCGGCGATCGGTTATCACCAGCCACCGGTGTACTTCCTGCCGTCGTTCATGATGCGCGACGCGACGGGCACCCGCCGGGTCCCCGGCGGACGGTTCCGCCTCCATGACGGGACGATGCACAGTCGTGGCGCGTGGTTGTGGCAGCGAAACCCGTTCATCGGAACGCGGCCGTTCCAGGGGTTGCTGGTCATCCTCCTGGCATTCAACAGCTTCGATCTCAAGAGCTCGAACAACTCGGTCTACGACGTTCAGCTCTCCGGTGGTCGCACCGAGCAGTGGTACGTCGTCCGTGATCTGGGAGCGGCGCTCGGTGAGAGCGCTCGACTCGGGCCAACCCGGAACGATCCGGCACGGTTCGAACGTCAGACCTTCATCACCGGGATCCGCGACGGCTTCGTGACCTTCAGCTATCACGGCTGGCATCCGGAACTGTTCCGCGGCCGCATCGTACCCGCCGATCTCGAGTGGGCCGCCACCCTGCTCTCCGGACTGAGCGATCGCCAGTGGGACGACGCGTTCCGCGCGGGTGGCTTTACGCCGGCGGTCGCCGGACGTTACCTCCGGAAGCTGCACGCCAACATCGCGCGGGCGCAGCAGTTCTCCAATGCTCCGGCGGCTGGTGCCGTCGAAAGGCGGTGACGGTGCGCCGGCTGGCGTTGGTGTTCGTCGCGTGGGTCAGCATCGCTGGGGCCACGGTACCGGTGGCGGTGGCACCACTGCCAGGGGTGCTGCCAGCGCGGCCAGACTCGCTGAAGTTCGCCGCGATCGGCGACAGCGGCACCGGCGACCGGGCGCAGTACGACGTCGGTCAGCGGATGGCCACCGAGCGGAAGCGGTTTCCCTTCGAGCTGGTGATCATGCTCGGCGACAACTTGTATGGCCGGCAGCAGCCGGAAGATTTCGTCACGAAATTCGAGCGGCCGTATGCGGCGCTGCTATCGGCCGGGGTCGCGTTCTACGCCTCGCTCGGCAACCACGACAACCCGCGCAACAACCAGTATGAGGCGTTCCACATGGGCGGCGAGCGCTACTACACGTTCAACCGGAAGAACGTGCGCTTCTTCGTCCTCGACAGCAACCAGATGGATCCCAAACAACTCGCCTGGATCGACGAGGCCTTGAAGCAGTCGCAGGACGAGTGGAAGATCTGCTACTTCCATCACCCGCTGTATTCCGACGGCAGACGCCATGGCTCGGACGTCCAACTCCGAGTTGCGCTCGAACCGCTGCTCGTCAAGCACGGTGTCAACCTCGTGTTCCAGGGACACGACCACATCTACGAACGGCTGACGCCGCAAAAGGGGGTCGCCTACTTCGTCTCCGGCTCCGCCGGCGAGTTGCGAAGGGGCGACGTCAGGCCGTCGGCAACCACCGCAGCCTACTTCGATCAGGACCAGTCGTTCATGCTGGTTGAAATTGCCGGCGACGAATTGTTCTACGAGGCGATTTCCCGCACCGGCCAAGCGGTCGACTCCGGCGTCATCCGCCGGCGCCCGACCAGAACGACGGACGGATTATGAGTACTGACGCGGCCGCCAAAGCGACGATCACTCGGCACGCGCACCGGGCACCGACCCACCATCACGTCCGCCGCGCCACTCGATGGCTGAGTCGCCATCTGCTGGATCGCTTCCTGCTGCTGCCGATCGGCGCTGCGATCGCCTTGGTCTGGGCGAACAGCGCCGCCGAAAGCTATTTCACGTTCGCCCAGACGCTGTCGTTCCCGGTCAACGAGATCGGCATGGCGTTCTTCTTCGCGCTGGTGACGCAGGAGATCGTCGAGGCGGTGATGCCGGGCGGGGCCTTGCACACCTGGCGGCGCTGGGGGCTGCCGGTTGTCGCCGCCGTCGGCGGCATCGTCGGGTCGGTCGGCGTCTACCTCGCCTACGTCCTCTTTCAGTACGAGCACGTGTTGACGACAGCATGGCCGATCGCCAGCGCCATCGACATCGCCGCGGCGTACTACCTGCTGAAGTCGATCATGCCGCGCAGCGGCGCGCTTCCCTTTGCGCTGATCGTCGGGATCGCCACCGATACGTTCGGCATCTTTGTCGTCGCGCCGCGCTACCAGACGCTGGCGATTCACGCCAGCGGCGCGGCTCTCGTGTTGGTGGCGCTCGCGCTCGCCGCTGGGTTGCGCGCTATCGGCGTGCGCACGTTCTGGCCCTATCTCTCGATCTGCGGCACGATCTCGTGGTGGGCGTTCTTCTGGGCCGGCCTTCATCCGGCGTTTGCCCTGGTGCCGATCGTCCCGTTCCTGCCGCATGAGCCGCGCCGGCTCGACCTGTTCGCGGAT
>Ga0105248_10006532_pt1 | contig 12786 bp, 10 predicted proteins | sample KBSS34metaG_FD_81524 | JGI IMG/M metagenome (GOLD analysis project Ga0105248, IMG submission 81524) | Switchgrass rhizosphere microbial communities from Kellogg Biological Station, Michigan, USA - KBS S3-4 metaG | ecosystem: Host-associated > Plants > Roots > Rhizosphere > Soil | place... | reverse complement strand
CGCAGGCAATAACGCGCGGTCGGCGGCGCCTCGGGCGCGGCGCTGGGCGCGATAGGCTCTGGCTGTGAAGCCGTGACCGGCGAACCGCCGGCAATCAGCATGAAGGCGAACAATGATTGCTTAAAGGCCACGTCGTCTCTCCTCGACTCTGGCAAAGGTCAGCGATGCGACATTAGCCCGTCTGGCCGCTCTGCGCGAGGGTGGCCATCGGATCGGCGTTTGCGGCCGCGCGCGTGATCTGCTGGACGGCGCCTCGATATTTCCGGCCGATCCGGATTTCCGCGCCGCCCTCCAACACTACGCTGCCATTGCCTACGCCGTGGGTCACGCGCACCACCTTGGCACGATTGACCAGTGCGGACTTGTGGACCCGGACATAGCCCTGGCTCGCCAGCTGGTCGGCCAGGGCCCCGATGCTGTTGCGCACGAGGTAGGAACAGTCGTCGAGGTGAAGGTGGACGTAGGACGCCTGTGCCTCGATCCACTGGACTGAGTTGGTCGAAATGCGCAGCAGCTCGCCGCGGTTGCGCACCCAGAAATGCTGCTCCTCGACATGCGCGGTCGCCTCGCGGAGCTGCTGCAGGTTGCTGCGAAGGTCGTCGAGGCGCTCGGTCGCGTCTCGCGAGGCCAGTGCGCGTCGTGCCCGGGCCAGTAGCTTCTCGAGCCGCGGCAGCCGGATGGGCTTGCAGATGAAATCGATTGCGCCGGTGTCGAAGGCTTCAAGCGCGAAGTGCGGATAGGCGGTCACGAACGCGATCAGCGGCGGGCCGCCGGCCTGTTCGGCTGCCTGGCGCGCTACCGCCTCGACCACGTCGAAGCCGTCCATCTGCGGCATCTCGATGTCCAGCAGGACCAGGTCCGGATGGAGCCGCCCGATCGCCGCCACGGCCTCGATGCCGCTTTCGAGCGCGGCGATGATCTCCAAGTCGCCGATCTGCCCGAGCATGCTCGCCAGTCGCCCGAGCGCCAGCCGCTCGTCGTCCACGATCAGAATCCGCATCGTCACGAACTTCTTCGCAACGGCATGACGATGAGGTTTCGATAGCCTCCCTCGTCGGTCGGAACCGACGTTAGCGTCGCACTGCTTCCGAAATGCGCGGTCAGGCGCTGGGCGACGTTCACCAGCCCGATGCTGCTTCCACTCGCAGCGCCGCCGCTAGCGGCGTTGCCGCCGTCGTCCTCGACCAGGACGCGTAGCTTCGACCCGTCCGCGCTCGCGGACACCCGCACGGTCACCGGCTCGGTGCTTTGGGCGACCGCATGCTTGATCGAATTTTCGACCAGCGGCTGCAGTATCAGGTTCGGGACCAGCGCATCCTCCACCGTCGGCCCGATGTCGAAGATGATATTGAGACGCGTCGGGAAGCGCACCTTCTGGATGTCGAGGTACAGTCGCTGCAGCGCCGCTTCCTCGCCGAGGGTGATGAGGCGCTGCGGGTCGAGGGTCACGGTGATGCGAAGAAAGTCGGCGACGTCCTCGGTCACCGCTTCGGCCTGCTCGGACTTCCCGTCCCTAATGAGCGCGGCGATCGAATTGAGCGCGTTGAACAGGAAATGCGGGTTGAGCTGGCTACGAAGCGCGCGCAGCTGCGTTTCCTGAGCGAGCGCCCTCAAGCCGACGATCTCTTCCTCGCGCTGGCGGACATCGCTGGAATAAGAAATCGCGAGCGCCATCGCATAGACGGTGCCGAACACCCACAGGCGCGGCACGACCTGCACCGCATAATTGTACCAGAAGCGGGTCCACAGAGGGGAGTCGCCCATCGGTCCCAGGAACGCTTCGAAGATCAGGTAACCGAGCGCGCCTAGGACCGCCGACGAGGCGATGGTGAAGGCGACCGCCCAATAGGCGCGGATCCGCAGGGGCGCATCGCGCCAGCGATCCTGAAGCGCAATCCCGACCAGCGTGATGACTTCACCGACAACGCACGACAGGGCGCGCGGCCACATCGTCTCCCACGCCGAGCTCGGTGACGTAAGTTGCGTAAAAAGCGTATTTGCGCCGAACTGGCTGATCCAGAAAATCGTCACGACGACGATCGTGAAGCGTCGCAACGCGACGTTCCGCGAATCGCTTCCTGACGGAAAGACCTCGTCGAACGCCGCTGCGGGGCGCCGCTCGTTCGGCTGATCAGGTCGTACGTTCACCCCGCCCGCCGTTCATCACCGCTTTGGTGTCGTTCAGACGATTTCCGGCTGCACCTCATGCGCGAGGCTATTCTCCGGAGCCTCCACAAGCAACGGGGAACAGGGCAATGAGGAAATTGACGATGCTAATCGCCGCGATGGGCATGGCCGGTCCGGCACCGATGATTGTGTCCACGCCGGCCCACGCCGGCTACAATAATATTCCGGGATTCTGCAAAGACTATGTCGCTTCGGGCGTCGAGCCGCCGGTCAACCAGGGTGAGTGCGTTTCGCTGCTGACCCAGCAATTCCATTATTATGTCGACGACAAGAACGCGAACGCCTTCGCGGTCCACGCGTGCGACTATTATTCGGAAGTCGTGCCCGACATCTATAATTCCCTGTGGGATTCGAAGCAGGAATGCATCGACGAGATTCTGTCCTGACCTGAACTCCTTGGTCGCCCCGACCCCCGGCCGGGGCGGCCTTCTTCCTCCGGGCCACCCGCGCTAAGCACGGGCCGATGGCCAAGCTCTATTTCTACTATGCGGCGATGAACGCGGGGAAATCGACCACCCTGCTGCAGGCCGATTACAATTACCGCGAGCGCGGCATGGAGACGATGCTGTGGACCGCGCGGCTCGACAATCGCTCGGGCGAGGGCACGATCGGCTCGCGCATTGCGCTGTCGGCGCCGGCCCACATGTATGACAAGAGCGTCGACCTTTTCACGGCGATCACCGACGAGCTCAAGAAGCGAAGGCTCGACTGCATCCTGGTCGACGAGGCGCAGTTCCTCAGCCAGCGCCACGTGCTCGAGCTGTGCGAGGTCGCGGACCGCCTAGGCATTCCGGTGCTCTGCTACGGCCTCAGGACTGACTTCCAGGCCAAGCTGTTCCCCGGCTCGGCCGCGCTCCTGGCCCTCGCGGACTCTCTCATCGAGCTGAAGGCGGTCTGCGAGTGTGGCCGCAAGGCGACCATGAACCTCCGGGTCGACGAGGAAGGGCACGCGGTCGTCGCCGGCGCCCAGACCGAGATCGGCGGCAACGACCGCTATGTCGCCCTGTGCCGCCGCCATTTCTTCGAACGCCTGCGCGAGAGCGAGGCGCGCCAGCTCAGCCTTTCGCTTACGCGGAAGTAAGTGCTCCACGGCTGGATCATCCTCGACAAGTCGGTCGGCCTCGGCTCGACCACCGCAGTGTCGGCGGTCAAGCGGATCCTTCGCGAGGCCGGCGAACCGAAGACCAAGGTCGGCCACGGCGGCACGCTCGATCCGCTGGCCAGCGGCGTGCTGCCGATCGCGCTCGGAGAGGCGACCAAGCTGTGCGGGCGGATGCTCGACGCGACGAAGCGCTACGACTTTACCATCCGCTTCGGCGAGAAGACCGACACGCTTGATGCCGAAGGGCAAGTTGTCGAAACTAGCGACGTCCGTCCAGACGAGGACGCGATCGAGGCGATTCTTCCGCGATTCACTGGCGATATCGAGCAGGTCCCGCCGGCCTTTTCGGCGCTGAAGATCGATGGAAAAGCCGCCTACGCTCGAGCTCGCGCCGGCGAACACGTCGAGCTGAAGCCGCGGCGCGTGAGAATCTTTGAATTGAAGCTCGCATCCGCATCCGACGACGAGACCACCCTTTCCGCCACCGTTTCCAAAGGGACCTACATCCGCTCCCTCGCCCGCGACATCGCGCGAGCATTGAACACGGTCGGCCACGTCACCATGTTGAGGCGTACCCGCGCCGGGCCCTTCTCCCTCGAACAAGCCATTTCGCTGGACTTTCTGGAGGAAGCCGCTAAGGCGCGCCGACTGACGGAGACGGTACTGCCGTTAACCGCGGCGCTGGACGACATCCCGGCCCTCCCCGTCACTCCCGAACAGGCCCGTCTGCTCCGTCATGGACAGATGCTGTCCGGGGTCCCCGCAAAGCCGGGGCTGAGCCTTGCGACGTCGGAGGGAACTCCGGTCGCTCTGGTTGAAGCCTTGGCCGACGGCCTGAAGGTCGTCAGGGGCTTCAACCTTTAGACGAATAGGAGTGACACGATGTCGATTACCGCCGAGCGCAAGCAGGAAGTGATCAAGGAACATGCGCGAGCCAAGAGCGACACCGGCTCTCCCGAGGTCCAGATCGCGATCTTGACCAGCCGCATCCAGACGCTGACCGAGCATTTCAAGAGCCACGCCAAGGACAACCATAGCCGGCGCGGCCTCTTGATGATGGTCAACAAGCGCCGTTCGCTGCTCGATTATCTCCGCAAGGAAGACGAGACGCGCTACACCGATCTCATCGCGAAGCTCGGTCTTCGCAAGTAACTGGAGCGGCCCGTTCGGGCCGCTTCGCATATGTTCAGTCCCGCAATTCGGCGGGGCGTCCATGGGGCTTAAACGACGCCCCGAACCGCTGCAGGCCGGCTAGCCTGCGATTGCTGAACCGGTCGGCATCCGGCCGCCGGGACTGAAGGAAACGAAATGTTCAATATCAAAACTGTGGAAACCGAGCTCGGCGGGAAGACCCTGAAGCTCGAAACGGGCCGTGTTGCCCGCCAGGCCGACGGCGCGGTGCTCGCGACCCTCGGCGAGACCGTCGTCCTCTGCGCCGTTACCGCCGCCAAGTCGGTGAAGCCCGGCCAGGACTTCTTTCCCCTGACCGTCCACTACCAGGAAAAATTCTCTGCTGCCGGCCGCATCCCCGGCGGCTTCTTCAAGCGTGAGCGTGGCGCAACCGAAAAGGAAACGCTGACCAGCCGCCTGATCGACCGCCCGATCCGCCCGCTTTTCCCCGAGGGCTTCTACAACGAGATCCTCGTGATCGCGCAGGTCCTCTCCTACGATGGCGAGAACGAGCCCGACATCCTCGCGATGATCGCCGCTTCGGCTGCGCTCACGATCTCCGGCGTTCCGTTCATGGGCCCGATCGGCGCTGCGCGCGTCGCCTACAAGGACGGCGCCTATATCCTCAACCCGAGCCAGGCCGAGATCGCCGAGAGTGACCTTGATCTGGTGATGGCCGGGACGCCCAACGCGGTGATGATGGTCGAATCCGAAGCCAAGGAGCTGTCGGAAGAAGTCATGCTCGGCGCGGTCATGTTCGGCCACGAAGCGAGCCAGAAAGTCTGCAAGGCGATCATCAGCCTGGCGGAAAAGGCCGCGAAGGACCCGTGGGAGCTTGCCCAGGCCGACGACAAGGCCGCGGTCAAGGCCAAGCTGAAGGACCTCATCGGCGCCGACATCGAGGCGGCCTACACGCTCACCAACAAGCAGGAGCGCTCGACCGCGCTCGCAGCCGCCCGCACTCGCGCAGCGGACGCGTTCATCGAAGCCGAACCGCAGGAGCAGTTGGTCGCCGGCAAGCTGGTGAAGAGCCTCGAGGCCGACATCGTCCGCGGCGCGATCCTGAAGGAAGGCCGCCGCATCGACGGCCGCGACACGAAGACGGTTCGCCCGATCGAGGCGACGGTCGGCTTCCTGCCACGCACTCACGGCTCTGCGCTGTTCACCCGCGGCGAGACGCAGGCGATCGTCACCACCACGCTAGGCACCAAGGACGCCGAGCAGATGATCGACGGGCTAGAGGGCCTCTCCTACCAGCGCTTCATGCTGCACTATAACTTCCCGCCCTACTCGGTCGGCGAGGTCGGCCGGTTCGGCGCCCCCGGCCGCCGTGAAGTCGGCCACGGCAAGCTCGCCTGGCGCGCGCTTCACCCGATGCTGCCGAGCATGGAGGACTTCCCCTATACGATCCGCGTGCTGTCCGACATCACGGAGAGCAACGGTTCGTCGTCGATGGCCACCGTCTGCGGCGGCAGCCTCGCGCTGATGGACGCCGGCGTTCCGCTTAAGCGTCCGGTCGCGGGCATTGCGATGGGCCTGATCCTCGAAGGCAAGGACTTCGCCGTGATCAGCGACATCCTCGGCGACGAGGACCACCTCGGCGACATGGACTTCAAGGTCGCCGGCACATCCGAAGGCGTCACCAGCCTGCAGATGGACATCAAGGTCGCGGGCATCACCGAGGAGATCATGAAGACGGCCCTCGCCCAGGCGAAGGACGGCCGTGCCCATATCCTCGGCGAAATGGCCAAGGCGCTCGACCACACCCGTGAAGAGCTGTCGGCCCACGCGCCGCGGATCGAGACCATGTCGATCCCCAAGGACAAGATCCGCGAAGTCATCGGCACGGGCGGCAAGGTCATTCGCGAGATCGTCGCGACGACCGGCGCCAAGGTCGACATCGACGACGAGGGCGTCATCAAGATCGCTTCGTCAGACCTGTCGCAGATCGAGGCGGCCCGCAACTGGATCCGCGGCATCGTCGCTGAGCCGGAGCCCGGCACCATCTACACCGGCAAGGTGGCGAGCATCGTCGATTTCGGCGCGTTCGTGACCTTCATGCCCGGCAAGGACGGACTGGTTCACGTCTCCGAGATCAAGAACGAGCGGGTCGAGAACGTCCGCGACGTCCTCTCCGAAGGCCAAGAGGTCAAGGTCAAGCTGCTCGAGGTCGATCCTCGCGGCAAGGTCCGACTGTCGATGCGTCTCGTCGACCAGGAGACGGGCGAGGAGCTGCCCGACACTCGTCCGCCGAGGGAGCCGCGCGAGGGTGGCGACCGCGGACCGCGCGGTGACCGCCATCGTGGCGGCGGCCGTGACCGGGATCGTGGCGGACGCGGCGACCGTGATCGCGGCCTGCGCCGGGATCGCGACGATCGCGGACCGCGCGGCGACCGAGGCGATCGTGGACCACGCCGTGAGCGTGAAGGCGGCGGCGACGAAGGTCCCGCGCCCGAGTTCGCGCCGGCGTTCATCACCGGCGACGACGCGGACTGATCTAGTAGTCAATGTAGCGAACAGAAAGGCCTCGGGAGCAATCCCGGGGCCTTTCCCTTTTCCTTCCTACTTCAGGAATCCCTTGTAGATGAACACCAGCCCCAGCGCGTCCATGTCCATCACCTTGTTGACGAACAGCTTTTGCGGCTTGCCGCACAGAACATTGAACTCCATCTGCCCGAAGGTCCCCTGCGTCGGCCGCGTCGGCTTTGCGTCGAGCAGGGCGCCGGTGACCAAATCCCCGTCCTCGTTGAAATAGACCCCCTCGCGGATGGCGAAGTTGCCCTTTGCACAATCCGCAGTGAAATCATTCTGGAGGAATTGGACGTCCTTGATCGCTGGCGTGAGGTCCTTCGGCTCGGGATACACTATCGTGAACCAACCTTGCGCCTTGGTCCCAGTACGCCTGAGCCTCGCCTTGACGAAGTAGAGGGCCATTTCGTCGGTGACTGCGAGCAAGGACCAGCTTGCCTGGCCGACGCCCGGCGCCTGCGTCTTGTACATGCCGCCGCCAGCTTTGGCTGCTGATGCACCCGACGCGGCGCTCGTGACCGGAGCGCTCGGCGTCCGCTGGGCGGGAGCGCTAGCGGTTTGCGAGCAGGCGCTAAGTCTGGCCACTACGTCACCGCGCATCTCCACCGGAGCGACCTGCATGCCGTTGACGAATGGCCGATCGGGATAGACGGTCTGGCAGTAAGAGCTGTCGTCCTCGTCGCGGCAGTGGGCGACGATGATCCGCTCGCCCTTGCAGCGATAAGCGTGGTTATATTCGAGTGGTTGGCCATTGATCAGGCTTGTTCCCGCCCAGGCTGGAGCAGCGACGAACAATAGGCCGGCGGCGGCACCTTTTCTCAGAGCTTTCATTGTGCACCCCTGGGCCGGCCCTTACAGCAGTGAGCCCGGTTGAAGAGCGCGTTTTCCGCACCGAGGTCGACCTTGCCCGACCGGGCCACCGACGACCAGCCGACCAATGGCCCTTGGACCGCCCGGATGACCGCCTTGATCACGACGTAATACATCACCTGCCGGTAGCCGAACCGCTGTGGCAGCAGCCAGGCGACCAGCCGCCAGTCCTCGACCCGCTCGAGCATGAACGCGATGAGGCCGGCGGTGAGGTCGATTGCGGCGAACAGGATCCAGAACAGTGCAATCCGCTGCAAGTCGCCGGCCACCGCCGTGTAGCCATGCTCGTGGATTGAGGCGATGGTGCTCACCACGCTGACGATCAGTGCAAGGTCGATGATCGGCGAGATTAGCGCGAACAGCAGCTGGAACAGCATGGTCTGCGGCAGGCCGACGAATGCGAGGCCGCGCGGCCGTCCATCCCGCACGATTTGCCGATGCTTCCACACACACTGGATGGTGCCGTAGGCCCAGCGGAAGCGCTGGCGAGCGAGCTGGCGAAAGCTCTGCGGCGCCTCGGTCCAGGCGATTGCGCCTTGGTCGTAGATCACGCGCCAGCCGAGTTGCTGCACAGCGATGGTGAGGTCCTGGTCCTCGGCCAGCGTGTCGGGCGGAAACCCGCCGGCAGCCATGATCGCAGCCTTGCGCCACGCGCCGACCGCGCCGGGCACGACGGTAATCGCGCCCAGCCTCGCCAGCGCGCGGCGCTCCAGGTTCTGGGCGGTGATATATTCCAGCGCCTGCCATTTGGTGACGACGTTGATCCGGTTGCCGACCTTGGCATTGCCGGCGACCGCAGCGAGCGCGGGATCGTCGGCGAACCAGCGCGCCAGCCGGGCGATGGTGTCGGGCTCGAACTGGGTATCTGCGTCGAGGGCGACGATGATGTCGCTGTTGGCAAGCGCCAGGCCGCGGTCGAGCGCCCTTGCCTTACCGCCGTTCTCGAGCCTGAGCAGGCGGACTCGCGGCTCGCTTGCGAACGCCTCTTCGACGATTGCCGACGTCCGGTCTTTCGACCCGTCGTCGATCACAATGATTTCGATCGCGACGCCGGTGCTCGCCAGAACCTGGCGCAGCGACCTCTCGATCACCCGCTCCTCGTTGAATGCTGGAATGAGGACGCTGACGAACGCGTCGGCGGGGAGGTCGGGGGCCGTCCGCTTTCGTTCTTTCGCAGCCGCGGCGAGCGCGAGGCCGGTCAGCACGACGGCGCGGGCAATGCCCAGCGTGATCGCCGTCGCAAAGAGGACGCCGAGCGCGCGGATGGCGAACCCGACCAGCTCGAACAGGGCGAAGTCGATGCGCGCGGCCGCATGGTTCTCGCCGGAGAGCGCCGGCATCGCCTGCTGTGGAGATATTCCGGCAAGCTCCGACACCGGGACGAAGCGATAGCCACGCGCCCGAAGCGCATCGATGAGGATGGGTAGCGCCTCAACGGTCTGGCTGCGGTCGCCCCCAGAATCGTGCAGCAGCACGATGTTGCGGCTGCATTGCGAAGTTACCTCGACCTCCTCGTTGCACACCGGCGGCCCGCTCGTAATGCGCGACACAACATTGTTGATAATCGCCGGAACGCCGGGGCGCTGCCAGTCCTCGCTGTCGACGTGCAGGCCGACCGAGACGTAACCGCGATTCTGCGCTTCCCACACCGGCAGGACTTCGTCGGACGTGGTCGGCTCGGCGTCGCCGAAGAACGGCGCGCGGAACAGCTTCAGGGTGCGGCCCGTGAATGCCTGGAAAAGCCGCTGCGTAGCGTTCAGCTCGAACAGCGTCTGGGTTCGGCCGACGGTCGCAAGGTTCGGATGCGTGTAAGTATGACTGCCGATTTCGTGGCCTTCCCGGATCATCCGTTCAAGCAAGGGCCGCTCGGTGATCGCGTTCTCGCCGACGATGAAGAAAGTCGCCGGCACATTCTTGGCCTTGAGGATGTCGAGGATCCGCGGCGTCCATCGCGGGTCTGGCCCGTCGTCGAACGTGAGCGCGACGAGCCTCGGGCGATAGCCGTCGCGGGTAATGGTGTACGGCCGCGGCACCTGCAGGAAGTCGACATTGGCAAGCAGGCCGTTGGGCCCGAAGGTCAGCTTGCGAACGCCTGGCGTCGGAAGCGCTGTGATCCGCAGGATCTCGCCGCTCCCCTCGATATCGACGTTGGTGCCTTCTGCGGGCGCAAGGTGCTGAAGGCCCGCGGGGTTGAGCTGCGTGCCGACGTTGCGGCCGAAAATCGACCACAAGGCCGGGTCCTCCGCGCCCACCCGCCAGAGCGCCACCTGGCGGATGCCCGCGCGGTGAAGAACACTGATCTCGTTGAAGGCGCTCGCGGCATCGAGCATCCACACCGTGTGCGGATGGCCACTTTCGTCCTGATACCCGAAGGAGCTGTTGCCGGCGATGCGGTCGAAGGTCGGAGGGGCATCGCTATCGGCCGCATCGACCCACGCTTCTTCGACGTTCTCGGGATCGCCGGTGCCGTCGTGCCAGTCGTAGGCATAATTGCCGATGGTCACGATCGTCTTGTCGCGCGGGATCTGGCGGACCGCTGCGGCTACCGCCGTAGCCCACCATTGCTGCGAGGCGATCGGTCCCGGCGGACCGTCGTTCGAATGTTCGTCATAGGCCATGACGAACACCTTGTCGGTCGCCGCGGCGAAGCGGCGGAGGTCCCAAGCCTGGTCGACCGGCGCTGCGACGGTGACCAGCCAGCCGTGGGATGCGAAGCGCGGCCGGGCTTCGCGGAGAAGCTGGAGATAATTCGACTGGCCGGCGCGATTAAGCTGCTCGAAGTCGAACACCGCTCCTGAGGCATGACTGGAAACGAGGAAGGCTTCGAGCTGGTCGAGAAAGCGGCGGCGCATTGCCGGGTTCGCGAGCAGGCTTTCGGCCCCCGGCTCGTCGACCTTGCCGTTGGCGTAGTTCTGGACGACCGGGAGGATGAGCGGGCGATGCGCCGCAGTGTTGATCACGGCGCGGCCCTTTTGGTCCGGCAGCACGTTGAACTGGTGATTGGGACCAACCACCGTCACCCATACGGGCGCGAGCCAGTCGAGGTCGCCGATGTGCCGCTGGAGCGAATAGGTCGAGCTTTCGTCGAACGGTTCGTAGAAGCCGATCGCGAGCGGACGCGCCGTTGCTGCTGCGACTGCAGTCGCCCGTCGCGGACCGACCTGGCGCGCCGTCGGCGGATCAACCCCTAGTAGTGAGCGGATCGCGGCGTTGACGCGCTTTTGCGCCCGCCCCAGCAAGGTTGGCTTGGGCGAAGGGCGCGGCAGGCCGTGCTCCATCGCCACGGGCAACGGCGGTTCGACAGGGACGACGCGAATCGTGGCGAACAGGGCCGCTACTGCCAGGACATTGAGCAGAACGAACAGGCCCACGGCGAGCCTGAAACGCCGCCGCCGTCGCCCCGATGGGTCATGGAATACCTGCTGTCCGCGCGTCACCCTCGGCGCCTAGCAAAGCAGCCTGTTCTCCGCATTCCACTTACATGAACTCGCGTTCACGCCTTTGCCCTAGAGCCTGTCATTCCGGATGCTGGCCCTCTATTGAGCCGGGCTCGACACCAAACGGCCTTGGAACGTGAATTGACCGAAGCTTATATTTGCGACGCCATCCGGACCCCGATCGGCCGCTATGCGGGTGCGCTGAGCAGCGTTCGCGCCGACGACCTCGCCGCCATCCCGATCAAGGCGCTGATCGACCGCAACCCGAAGGTCGACTGGTCGGAGCTTGACGACGTGATCCTTGGCTGCGCCAACCAGGCGGGCGAGGACAACCGCAACCTCGCCCGGATGGCGGGCCTGCTGGCCGGTCTTCCCGACAGTTCGGGCGGAGTGACGCTGAACCGCCTGTGCGGCTCTGGGCTCGATGCGGTCGCCATGGCCGCGCGGGCAATCCGCGGCGGGGAATCCGACCTGATCATCGCCGGAGGCTCCGAGAGCATGAGCCGAGCGCCCTTTGTCATGGCCAAGGCGACGAGCGCCTTCGACCGCAACGCCGAGATGTACGACACCACCATCGGCTGGCGTTTCGTGAACCCGAAGATGAAGTCGACTTATGGCGACGATACGATGCCGAGCACCGGCGAGAATGTCGCCCAGGACTTCCAGGTCAGCCGCGCCGACCAGGATGCATTCGCGCTGAGGAGCCAGGAGAAGGCCGCCAAGGCGCAGGCCAACGGCCGCTTCGCCGCCGAGATCGTCCCCGTCGAAATTCCCCAGCGCAAGGGGGATCCGGTCGTTGTCGACCGCGACGAGCATCCTCGCCAGACGACCCTTGAGGCACTAGGTAAATTGAAGCCGATCGTCCGCGCCGACGGCACGGTGACGGCCGGAAACGCATCCGGCGTCAACGATGGGGCCGCGGCGATCATCATCGCCTCGGAGGAAGCCGCGAGGCGCAATGGCCTCACGCCCCGTGCACGAGTGCTCGGTGCGGCTGTTGCGGGAGTGCCGCCGAGGATCATGGGAATCGGCCCCGCGCCCGCGTCGGACAAGCTGATGAAACGCCTCGGCCTCAAGGTTACCGACTTCGACGTGGTCGAGTTGAACGAGGCTTTCGCCGCCCAGGCCCTCGCGGTCCTCCGGCAGCTCGGCCTTGCGGACGATGCGCCGCACGTGAACTCCAATGGCGGAGCGATCGCGCTCGGCCATCCGCTCGGCATGTCGGGCGCTCGCCTCGCGCTGACCGCGACCGAGGAGCTTCAGCGCAACGGCGGCAAGCTTGCGCTTGCAACCATGTGCATCGGGGTTGGCCAGGGGATCGCCCTCGCGCTGGAACGAGTCTGACAGATCCGCCTAAGCGTTTGATTTGGCTGGTGGAGCTGAGGGGAATCGAACCCCTGACCTCTGCAGTGCGATTGCAGCGCTCTCCCATCTGAGCTACAGCCCCGCGCCTCCAGCCGGCCGGCGCGCCCGATGGGTTCGGGCGCCGGG
>Ga0105248_10006528_pt1 | contig 12789 bp, 8 predicted proteins | sample KBSS34metaG_FD_81524 | JGI IMG/M metagenome (GOLD analysis project Ga0105248, IMG submission 81524) | Switchgrass rhizosphere microbial communities from Kellogg Biological Station, Michigan, USA - KBS S3-4 metaG | ecosystem: Host-associated > Plants > Roots > Rhizosphere > Soil | place... | reverse complement strand
GGTCTTCGCCGGCGACGGCGACGGCAACATCATGGCGTTCGATTCGCGCACCGGGAAGAATCTCTGGCACTACCAGTTGGGCTTTGCGATGCGCTCGACGGCCGGGACGACCTACATGGTCGACGGCCGGCAGTATCTGCTGGTCCCGTCTGGCAGCATGCTGACGGCTTTTGCGTTGCCGAAGAAACCATAGCGCGTTGGTCCTTCAACCTGGCGCGCGTCTCGGGCCCTACGAAATCCTGTCGGCGCTCGGCGCCGGCGGCATGGGCGACGTCTGGAAGGCCCGCGACACTCGCCTCGACCGCATCGTCGCCATCAAACAGCTGAAAGGCGAACACAGCGCTCGTTTCGCGCAGGAGGCTCGCGCCATTGCGGCGCTGAACCATCCGCACATCTGCACGCTGTACGACATCGGCCCGGACTACCTGGTGATGGAGCACATCGACGGCGCGCCGCTGCGCGGTCCGCTGCCGGCCGAGGTCGCGGTGCCCCTGGCGATTCAGATCGCCGGCGCCCTCGTAGCCGCTCACCAGAAGGGGATCCTGCATCGGGATCTGAAACCGGCCAACGTGCTGGTCGTGGACGGATCGGCGAAGCTCCTCGATTTCGGGCTCGCGAAGACGATCGCCGGCTCGGCCGACATGACGCAGACGATCGAGGGCACGGTCTCCGGCACGGTTGCGTACATGTCGCCGGAGCAGGCACAGGGCCGGCCGCTCGACGAGCGGTCCGACATCTTCAGCTTCGGGGCGGTCCTGCACGAGGTGATAAGCGGCGATCGCGCGTTCGCCGGCACCTCCAGTGCGGAAGTCGTGAGCGCCGTATTGCGCGACGAGCCGCGTCCGCTGCAGGCCTCTGAGGCGCTCGCCCGCATCGTGACGCGCTGCCTGCGGAAGTTGCCCGCGGATCGGTTCCAGCGCATGGTGGACGTCAAGGCGGCGCTGGAGCAGTTCGCGATCGGCAGCCCGGCGGATGCGCGGGCGTCGATCGCGGTGCTGCCGTTCGCGGATATGAGCCCCGGCAAGGACAACGAGTACTTCAGCGACGGCCTGGCCGAGGAGATCATCAACGCGCTGGCGCAGATGCCGGGGCTCCGGGTGATTGCGCGCACGTCCGCGTTCGCGTTCAAGGGGCAGAACACCGACATCCGCGGGATCGCCACGGCTCTCGGCGTGAGCCACGTGCTCGAAGGCAGCGTGCGCAAGGCCGGCGATCGCATTCGCGTCACCGCTCAGCTGATTCAGGCCGCGGACGGCAGCCACCTGTGGTCGCAACGGTACGACCGCGAGCTCGCCGACGTCTTCGAGGTGCAGGACGACATCGCGACGGCGATTGCGGGCGCGCTGGAGGCGAAGCTGGCCGCGCGCACCGCGCCGCGGCGTCAGCCGACGCCCTCGATGCCGGCTTACGAGGCCTACCTCAAAGGGCGGCATTATCAGTGGAAGATCACGCCCGAGTCGCTCGGGCGCAGTCAGAAATATTTCGAGGACGCGATCGCGGCGGATCCCGGGTTCGCGCTCGCCCATAGTGGCCTGGGCATGTCGTTCTTCATGCAGGCGATGTTCAATCTGATGTCGGGACAGGACGCGATGCCGCGCGTCAGAGACTGCGCGCAACGCGCGCTCGCTCTCGATGCCTCGCTGCCGCAGGCACACTGCATGCTCGGTATCGTCGCGGGCCTCTACGACTACGATTGGCGTGAAGCCGAGCGGCGGTTCGCGATCGCGATGTCTCGAGATCCGGTCCCCCCGGCGGTGCGCAGTTGCTACGGTGTGTTTTATCTGATGTACATGGGACGCTTTCGTGCCGCGATCGGAGAACTCGACCTCGCGTTGCACGACGATCCCCTGTCGGTGGAGCAGCGCTACCTGCTCGGTGTCGCTCTGCTTCAGGCCGGCCGCATCGACGAGGGTATTGCGCGCCTTCACGGCGCGCTGGAGCTCGACGACGCCTTCATGCCGCCGTACGTGGTGCTCGCCTTTATGGCGACGCGCGAGGCGCGGTTTGCCGACGCTTTGGCCCACGCCGAGCGAGCGTACGCGCTGGGCTCCTTCGACCCGGTGGTCGTCGGTGTACTCGCGGCGGCTCTCGTCAACGCCGGACATCACGGGCGCGCGCAGCATATCCTCGCGCCGCTGGAAGAAAGCAGTGCCCCGGGGACCTCGCTTGGCCTCGGGATCTTCCATCTGCTCTGCGGCGACGTCGAGCGGGCCGCCGATTCCATGACGCGCGCAATCGAGGAGCGCTATCCGGGGATTCTGTTTTTCCTCAACAGCCAGACCGGCGCGGCGCTGCGCGCCAGCGCGCGCTGGCCGAAGCTGCGTCAGATGCTGAACCTCCCGGACGTGGCGGGATGACGGATCGCTCGTCGCCGCGTCTGTCAGTCGATCTGTTCTTGGTCAGCTTCCTCATCCTGTTCATGGAGCTGGCGTGCATCCGCTGGTTCGGCAGCACGGTGGTCTTCCTCACGTTCTTCACCAACATCGCGCTGCTCGCGGCGTTTCTCGGCATCTCCGTCGGCTGCCTGGCAGCAACCAACCGGTGGAACCTGATCGAGACAGTCGTCCCGACGCTGCTCGCCGGCATGACCCTGGCGTGGCTCGTCCTGCACATGTTCACCAGGTTCACCGACGTGATGATCGACGTCGGCGGCCAGGGGTCGCCCCAGCAGATCTTCTTCGGTACCGAGTACCGCGCGCGGGACCTGGCGCGGTTCGTCGTGCCGCTGGAAGCGGTCGCCGGCACGTTCTTCGTCCTCATCGCGCTCGTCTTCGTCGGGCTCGGGCAGGTGATGGGCCGCGGCTTTGCGGCCATGTCCAACCGCATTGCCGCCTACACCGTGAACATCGCCGGCAGCCTTGCCGGCATCGCGGCGTTCGCGCTCGCCTCGTACCTGCGCACACCGCCCCTGGTGTGGTTCGGGTGGACGCTGGCCCTCTGCCTCTACTTCGTGCCGCGACCGACGCTGCCGCGACTGCTGGCGCCAATCGGCGTGCTCGCGCTGCTGGCCTTCGCGACCGACACGCTTCCGAACGTTGACACGATCTGGTCGCCGTACTACAAGATCACCTACCATCGCGACGACAAGACCATCGACACCAATAACATCGGCCACCAGCAGATGGTCGACGTTGCCGTGGCCGGCGCGGCCTACGCCTTGCCCCACCTGCTGAACCGGGACTCAGGTGGGGCGCCCTTCGACGGCGTGCTGATTGTCGGCGCCGGATCGGGCAACGATGTGGCCGCGGCACTCCGTCTTGGCGCCAGGCATATCGATGCCGTCGAGATCGATCCGGCGATCAACGATCTCGGCCGGCGGGATCATCCGAATCACCCGTACGCGGACCCGCGGGTGGCGGTTCACATCGACGATGGCCGGAGCTTCGTGCGCCGGACCACCAGGAAATACGACCTGGTCGTTTACGCGCTCGTCGATTCGCTGGTGCTGCACTCGGGCTTCTCGAACATCCGGCTGGAGAGCTTCCTCTTCACGCGCGAGGCCTTCGCGGACATTCGCCGCGTGCTCAAGCCCGACGGGCTGTTCGTGGCGTATAACTTCTATCGTCAGCCCTGGCTTGTCGGCCGGCTTCAGAGCATGATGGCCGGCGCGTTCGAACGTCCGCCTCTGGTGATGACGATGCCGTATCAGGCGGCGGTGACGCCCGACCAGGCGTCGGCGCCGTTCACGTTCGTCGTCGGCGGACAGGGAAGCGCGCTCACGCGATTCGAGCGTGCGTTCGACGCCGCGAAATCCTTCTGGCTGCACGAGCGGCCCGAGCGGAACGACGGCGTCAACGGGTTTTCGACGAGTCCCCCAACCGCCGATACGAGCTGGCAGCGGATTGGTCCCGCCGCCGTCCAGGGGCGTGCGGGAAACCGGCCGGCGAGCGACGACTGGCCGTTCCTGTACCTGCGCGATCGCGTCGTGCCGTCGCTCAACATTCGTGGCGCCCTGGTGGTGGGCGTCCTGTCGCTGGCGATCCTGCTGGCGTTCGTGCCCGATCGGCGCGTGCGGCCGAACTGGCACATGTTCTTCATGGGCGCCGGGTTCATGCTGCTCGAGACGAAAGGCGTCGTGCACCTGGCCCTGCTGTTCGGGTCGACCTGGCTGGTGAACTCGATTGTCTTCTTCGCGATTCTGGTGATGATTCTGTGCAGTAATCTCTGGGTGCTGGCGCTCCGGCCGGTGCGGCTCTGGCCGTACTATCTGCTGCTCGGCGGCTCACTCGTAGTGGCGACACTCGTGCCGATGAACACGTTCCTCAACCTACCCGGGGCTGCGCGCGTCGTCGTGTCGTGCGCCGTCGTGTTCGTGCCGGTGTTCTTCGCCGGCATCATCTTCGGCACGGCCTTCCGCGATGCGGCAGCGCCCGATATCGCTCTCGGATCGAACATCGGCGGTGCGATCCTTGGCGGCTTGAGCGAGAATCTGTCGTTGCTCATCGGCTTCAACAATCTTGGCGTGCTGGCGCTGTTGTTCTATGTCATGTCAGCGGTCACCCTCCGGAGGGAGCTGTCATGAACCGCCGAACGCTGCTCTTGGCGGGCCTCGGCGTGGCGCTGGGGCAGAGCGATGCCGCGTCGAGCCGGCCGAAGGCCGGCGACGTCTTCGTCAAGGCCGGCGACGCGGCGAAGACACCGCTGGCGCCGCGCGACATCGCCGCCGGCGCGCCTCAGACGCTGGCGTGGCCCATGGATCCGATCGACCGCGTCGTCCGCAGCGCGTCACGGCTCAATCAGGTGATCCTGCTGCGCCTCGATCCGGAGACGCTGACCGCCGAAACGCGCGGGCGAGCAGCCGACGGCGTCGTCGCCTACAGCTCGATCTGCCCGCACACGGGCTGCGACGTCGACGACTGGGACCCGGCTGGTCCCCGGCTCGCGTGTCAATGTCATTTCTCACAGTTCGATCCGAGAGACGGCGCGAAGGTCGTCGATGGCCCCGCGCCTCGTCCACTGCCGGCGCTGCCGCTGAGGATTGCCGACGGATTGCTGGTGGTAGCGCAGCCGTTCACGGCGCCGATCGTGTTCGAGAAAGGGTGACATGAAGATCGTTGGCGTGCTGCTTCTTGCTGCGTTGGCCGTGTCTCGCGGGGAAGCCTTGCGCGAAGGCGTGGCGCAGGCGCCCGTCGTCCTCAGTCCGCCGTTGCCGCCACCGCCGCCCACGCCGATGCCGCCGCTGCTGCGCGACTACAAACCGGTGACCGCCGAGCGGCTGAAGAACCCCGACGCGTCGGACTGGCTGATGGTCCGCCGGACGTGGGACGGATGGGGTTACAGCCCGCTCGATCAGATCACCCCGGCGAACGTCGGACGGCTGCAGCCGGCCTGGGTTGTCTCGACCGGCGTCACCAACGGCCACGAGGCGCCGCCCATTGTCAACAATGGTGTGATGTTCGTCGCCACGCCGGGCAATCAAGTGATCGCGCTCGACGCGAAGAGCGGCGCGGTCCTCTGGCGATACAAGCGGCCGCTGGCCGACGACGTGGTGCTGCTGCATGGGACGAGCCGAGGCGTCGCGCTGTTCGGCAACAAGGTGTTCTTCGCCGCCGCTGAAGCGGTCCTTGTCGCACTCGACGCGGCGACCGGGAAGGAAGTCTGGACCGCGGCGGTCGAGGACAACCGCAAGGGCTACTACATGTCGGTGGCGCCGCTCGTCGCCGGCGGCAAGGTCATGGTCGGCGCGTCGGGCGGCGAGATGGGCGTGCGCGGCTTCGTCGCCGCGTACGACGTCGAGACCGGCAAGGAAGTGTGGAAGACGTTCACGGTTCCCGCGCCAGGGGAACCGGGCAGCGAGACGTGGCCGAAGGGCGAGCAGTGGAAGACCGGCGGTGGATCGGTCTGGGTCACCGGCGCCTACGATCCCGAGACGAACCTTGCGTTCTGGGGAACCGGCAACGGCGGCCCGTGGATGGGCGACCAGCGGCCGGGCGACAACCTGTACACGTCGTCGACCATCGCGCTCGACGTCGCGACCGGCGCGATCAAGGGACACTTCCAGTACGACCCCAACGACTCGTGGGACTGGGACGAGGTGTCGCCGCCAATCCTCGTGGACTACACGCGCGGGGGGAAGACGGTGAAGGGCCTGATCGACGTCGCGCGCGACGGCTATCTCTGGTTTCTCGAGCGCACGGCGGGAACGATCAACTTCGTCGAGGGCACGCCGTACGTCAAGCAGAACGTCTTCAAGGGCCTCGACCCGAAAAGCGGACGGCCCGATATCGATCCCGCGAAGCGGCCAGGAACCGGGCGCGAAGCCGAGTTCTGTCCGTCGCACTGGGGCGGCAAAAACTGGCCGCCGATTGCCTACAACCCGAAGACCCGGATGATCTATATTCCCGCCAACGAGAACCTGTGCGGGCGCATTGTCGGACGACCCATCTCGTACACGGCGGGCCGCGCGTTCACCGGTGCCACCAACGTGCTGCTGGTCGCCCCCGGCGCCGATCACATCGGCGAAGTCCAGGCCTGGAACGTCGACACAGGGAAGCGGGTATGGACGCACACGTTTCCGTCCTCGACCAACTGGGGGCCGATGCTGGCGACCGGCGGCGGCCTCGTGTTCAGCGGCGGCACCCAGGATCGCCTTTTCCGCGCGTTCGACGCGTCGACCGGCGCGCTGCTCTGGGAATTCCCGACCAACTCCGGTATCGTCGGCCAGCCGTCGTCGTTCATGGTCGACGGGCGCCAGTACATCGCCGTTCAGTCCGGCTGGGGAATCGACGCGCGGACGATGCAAGGGCGCTTGAACCGGATCGCGCCGGGAGATTTTCCCGAGGTGCCCGAGGGCGGCGCGATCTGGGTGTTCGCCGTGAAGTGATCGGATCGGCCATATGTCACGAGCCGCGCTGACCAGTCTGTTCGTCCTCATCATCAACTGCGCGGCGCCTCTGCCCGCGGGCGCCCAGGGTTCCCCGGCGTCCTGCTCGACGGTCGGCAAGAATCTCTACGTTCGCGATGTCATGACCGATCTCTACCTCTGGTATGCCAGCGTGCCGAATATCGACCCCGCGTCGTTCAGTTCGCCGGAGGCGTATCTCGACGCGGTTCGCTACCGGCCGCTCGACTCGACCTTCAGTTACATCACGTCCCGCGCGGCGAACGACGCCTTTTATTCGGACAGCCAGTTCATCGGGTTCGGTCTGTCGACGGTCCTGAACGATCTCGAGATGCGCGTGTTGCAGGTGTTTCCTGATAGCCCGGCCCTCGAGGCAGGCCTCTCACGCGGCGATCGGATTGTGGAGATCGGAGGACGCCTGGTGACGGCGCTGGTCACGAGCGGGGAGATCGGCTCAGCCTTTGGCGCCTCGGAGATCGGCGTGGAACTGGATATCGCATTCGTGGACAGTGGCGACTCGCGCCATGAGTCGCACATGGTGAAGCGCCTGGTCACGATTCCGACCGTGTCGTTGACGCGCGTTTACAACGTGGGCGGCCGCCGCGTCGGCTACCTGTTCTTCCGCAATTTCGTGCAGCCGTCGTACGCGGCGCTCGACGACGCTTTCGCCGAGCTTTCAGCCGCGCGCGTGGACGAGCTCGTCGTCGACCTCCGCTACAACGGGGGAGGGCTCGTGGATGTCGCGCAGCACATGGCGGGTTACATCGGCGGCGTACGCACCGTCGGTCAGGTGTTCGCGGAGTTCTTCCACAACGATCGGAATGCCTTCCGCAATCGCATCCTGCGGTTCGAGAGCAAGCCGCAGCAACTCACGCTCGACCGGCTGATCGTCGTGACCACCAAGGCATCCGCCTCGGCCAGCGAGCTCGTCATCAACGCCCTCCGCCCCTTCATGCCCGTGGTTGTCATCGGCGGTACGACGTACGGAAAACCGGTGGGGCAGTATGCGATCGCGTTCTGCGACAAACTGCTTGCTGCCGTGTCGTTTTCACTCCGCAACGCCGATGGACACGGAGATTTCTTCGACGGCTTTGCCCCTGATTGCGCGGCGCCGGACGACGCCGACCATCAGCTCGGCGATCCGGAGGAAGGCTCGTTGAAAGAAGCGTTGACGTTCGCCGCCACCGGCGCGTGCAGCCCGCATCCGCTCACGCCGCGGCAGACGCAACTCGGCCGGCCGGCCCCGCCGCGCGCAATCGGCTGGCAGTCACTGGTGAACGCGTACTGACGCGGATGACGCGACGGCCCGATCGGACTGCGGCTCTCAGATCGCTACGTGGATATCGAGAAGGCTCTAAACGGCCCGCGCGTCGGCAGTCGCAGCGGCGGTCAGCGCCTCGGCCTTGCGGCGATATCCATCGAGCAGGGCCCGGGTGATCGGCCCTGGGAGGCCGCTGCCGATCGTGCGATCGTCGACCCGAACGATCGGCACGACCTCGCGCGTCGTGCTGGTGAGAAACGATTCGTCGGCATCCAGCAGATCGGCGTCCTTGAGGACCGCTTCGCGGACCGGAATCCCGGCCTCGGCGCCAACCTCGAACAGGAACGCGCGCGTGATGCCCGGCAGCAACCCCGCCTCGATCGGCGGCGTGAGCGCGGCGCCGTTCTTGACGATGAACAGGTTCGACTGCGTGCACTCGGCCAGCTCGCCCTTGTAATTGCGCATCACGCCTTCGAACGCGCCGCAGCGCAGCGCCTCCTGCATCGCGAGCGCGTTGTTCAACAGGCTGTTCGACTTGATCAGCGGATTCACCGTGCCCGGGTGGTTGCGGACGACGCCGACGAGCGACACCTTGACGCCGCGATCGAACACCTCCTGCGGCGGATCGACGTTCGGCTTGACGATGACGACGATCGACGGCGTCGGCGTCGCGGCGGGATCGTAGGTCAGCTCGCCGATGCCGCGCGTGACCAGAATGCGGATGTAGGCTTCGCGATCCTTCCCGGTGCCCAGGCTCGCCGCGCGCATCGTCTCGCGGAAACGCTCGTCGATCTGCGCATCGCTCAGCGGAATGTCGAGCGCGAGCATGCCGGCCGACGTGCGGAGACGGCGCATGTGGCGGTCGAAGAGAAACGGCTGGCCGTTGTAGGTCCGCAGCGTTTCGTACACGCCCTCGCCGTAGAGAAAACCGTGATCGAAAATCGAGATGGACGCGTGCTCCTGATCGGAGACGCGGCCGTTGACGTTGACGGTGGCTGCCATAGCCGGTGAGAGTACCTCAGGTACAGGCGCTGAGCCAACACAAAGGAGGTAATATCAAAACGTCCTGATGCGTGTCTTGAACACCGCCCAGATGCGGGAAGCCGATCGTCGCACGATCGAAGACATCGGCATCCCATCCCTCGTGTTGATGGAGAATGCGGGCCGCCAGGCGGTGGCCGCGATCGAGGCGATGTACGGCGATCTTCCCGAGCGCCAGGTCGCCGTGCTGTGCGGCCGGGGTAACAACGGCGGGGACGGCTTTGTCGTCGCGCGCACGCTGGCACAGCGCGGCGTCGACGTGTCGGTGTTTCTGCTCGGCCGCGTCGCCGACGTGCGCGGGGACGCGCGGACCAACCTGGAGATCCTCGGCCGGCTCGGGCTGACCGTCGTCGAGGTCGCCGACAGCCAGGCGTGGGAGCTGCACTTTTCGGAGGTCAGCGACTGCACGCTGATCGTGGATGCGATCTTCGGGACGGGGCTCAACGCGCCGATCTCCGGCTTCATCGAATCGGTCGTCACCGACGTCAACGCTTCGGGGATCCCGATCGTCGCGATCGATCTGCCCTCGGGGCTGTCGGCCGACTCGCCGGACCCGATCGGGCCGTCGATCGACGCTGGCTTGACGGTCACGCTCGCGGCACCGAAGCTGCCGCTCGTGCTGCCGCCGGCGGAAATGCGGGCCGGGGACATCGTCATCGCCGACATCGGGATCCCGGGCGAGGTGCTCGAGTCGCTCGACGGTCCGCACGTCGATTTGCTGACGCGCGCGTCCATGCGCGAGCTGATTACGCCGCGCACCCAGGACAGCCACAAAGGCGACTACGGCCACGTGCTGATCGTCGCCGGCTCGCTGGGGAAGACGGGGGCGGCGCATCTGTCGGCGGTCGGTGCGCTGCGGTCCGGCGCCGGCCTCGTGACCATCGCGACGCCCGCCAGCTGCCAGCCAATCGTGTCGGCGATGGGGCCGGAGTACATGACGGAGGCGCTCCATGAAACGGCGGAGGGGCTGCATCCCGACGGTGTGGATCACGTCATCGAGATGGCGCGCGACGTGCTGGCCATCGGCCCCGGCCTCGGCCGCGCGCCAGGCACGCGCGAGTTCATCCGGCAACTGGTCGATCGCGCGACCATGCCGCTGGTGATCGACGCCGACGGATTGAACGCGTTCGCGGACCATCCCGATCATCTCGCCGGCCGCGAGGGGCGCGACGTCATCATCACGCCGCACCCGGGCGAGATGGCGCGGCTGGTCGGCATGTCGACCGACGAGGTGCAGGCGAGCCGGCTCGAGATCGCGCGCAACTTCGCGATCGCGCACCATGTCTTCGTCGTCCTCAAGGGGCACCGGACGCTGATCGCGACGCCCGACGACAAGGTGTTCATCAATCCCACCGGCAACCCCGGGATGGCCACTGGCGGGACCGGCGACATTCTGACCGGGATGATCGCCGCCTGGCTCGCGCAGCTGCTCGACGCGGAAGCGGCGTGCCGCCTGGCGGTCTACCTGCACGGCCTCGCCGGCGATCTGGCCGAGGCCGACGAAGGCGAGGTGTCGATGACGGCGTCGGATGTCGCCGGTCATCTCGGCGACGCGATGCTGGAACTCACGGCGCGTCGCAAGGTCGTCAACAAAGACGGATCGAATTAGGAACGCAAAGCGCGCAAAGCCTTTCTCATTGCGGTAGTGCCCGGCTCGAGCCGGACCTTGTTGCCAAATCGTCAACGTGACAAAAACCATCACCACACAGTCAGAAGACGAGACAGCTGCTGCCGGGCGCGAGCTGGCGGCGACGTTGGCTGCCGGCGACGTCGTGCTGCTCTACGGGGACCTCGGAGCGGGGAAGACGGCGTTCGTGCGCGGACTGGCCGAAGGCCTCGGCGTGTCGCGCGACGAGGTCAGCAGTCCGACGTTCACGCTGATCCAGGAATATCGCGGCGGTCGATTGCCGCTGTTCCACGTCGATCTCTATCGCATCGAGGACCCGCGCGAGTTCGACGAGCTGGGGCTGGACGAGATCGCCGAAGACGGCGTGCTGGCGATCGAATGGGCCGAACGGCTACCGGTGCCGCCGCCTAACGCGATCCGCATCTCGATCGAGCATGCGGGGCAGACTCAGCGACGGGTGACGATCGCAAGTACGAAGTACGAAGTCTGAAGTACGAAAAGCTGGAAGCCGTCGTACTTCGAACTTCGTACTTCGTACTTACTCCGATCTGTAGTTAGGAGCCTCTTTGGTAATGGCCACGTCGTGGACGTGGCTCTCGCGCGCGCCGGCCGGCGTGATGCGAATGAGCTTCGCCTCGCGCTGCAGGATTGGGATCGTCCGGGCGCCGCAGTAGCCCATGCCGGCTCGCAGTCCACCCACCAGCTGGTGCACCATCGCGGCGACGCTGCCCTTGTGTGCGACGCGGCCTTCGATGCCCTCGGGTACGAGCTTGTCGCTGCCTCCCGGCGCCTCGAGGTCGAACTCGTCCTGGAAGTAGCGGTCGCGGCTGCCGCGGCGCATCGCGCCGATCGATCCCATGCCACGGTATTCTTTGAAGCTCCGCCCCTGATACAGGATGATCTCGCCCGGGCTCTCGTCCGTGCCCGCGAACAGGTTGCCGATCATGGTCGTGCTCGCGCCGACGGCGATGGCCTTGGTGATGTCGCCGGAGAAGCGGATGCCGCCGTCGGCGATGATCGGAATGCCGCGGGCCGCGGCCGCGCGCGCGCACTCCATGATGGCGCTGATCATCGGCACGCCGATGCCGGCGATGATGCGGGTGGTGCAGATCGAGCCGGCGCCGATGCCGACCTTGACCGCGTCCACCCCGAGCTCGATCAGCGCCTCGGTGCCTTCGGCCGTCGCCACGTTGCCGGCGACCAGATCGACGTGCGGGAAGCGGCGGCGCAGCGTGCGCACCATGTCGAGGACGTTCTGCGAATGCCCGTGCGCCGTGTCGACGACGAGCACGTCGACGTTGGCCGCGACCAGCGCATCCGCGCGGTCGACCGTGTCCTTGGCGGTGCCGACGGCGGCGCCGCAGCGCAGCCGGCCGAGCGGGTCCTTCGACGCGTTCGGGTACTTCACCGCCTTCTGGATGTCCTTGACGGTGATCAGCCCCTTCAGCCGGAAGTCCTTGTCGACGACGAGCAGTTTCTCGACCTTGTGGCGGTGCAGGATCTCGCGCGCGGCGTCGAGGGTTGTCCCGACCGGCACCGTGAAGAGCGGATCGCGCGTCATCACCTCGGAGATCGCACGGTTCACGTTGGTCTCGAAGCGCAGATCACGGTTGGTCAGAATGCCGACCAGCCGCCCCTCCTTGCTGCCGTCCTCGGTGATCGGCACGCCGGAGATGCTGTACTTCTTCATCAGATCGAGCGCTTCGAAGATGCGGTGGGTGGGCGAGAGCGTGATCGGATTGACAATCATGCCGCTCTCGGAGCGCTTGACGCGGTCCACCTCGGACGCCTGCTCCTCGATCGCGAGGTTCTTGTGAATGACGCCGAGGCCGCCCTGCTGGGCCATGGCGATGGCGAGCCGCGACTCGGTGACGGTGTCCATCGCCGAGCTGACCAGCGGCACGCTGAGCCGGATGTTGCGCGTCAGCTGCGTCGTGATGTCCGCCTGCGTCGGCACGAAGTCCGTGTGGCGCGGCACGAGCAGAATGTCGTCGAAGGTCAGGGCGGTCGCGAGGCCGG
>Ga0105248_10006525_pt1 | contig 12791 bp, 9 predicted proteins | sample KBSS34metaG_FD_81524 | JGI IMG/M metagenome (GOLD analysis project Ga0105248, IMG submission 81524) | Switchgrass rhizosphere microbial communities from Kellogg Biological Station, Michigan, USA - KBS S3-4 metaG | ecosystem: Host-associated > Plants > Roots > Rhizosphere > Soil | place... | reverse complement strand
GACTTCCGGGGCATCAAGCTGATCGAAGAAGTGAACATCTTCTCGATGCAGGACAACTACACTACGCCGCTCGACCCGACGCCGACGATGACGTTCACGTACTGGGGTCTGCGCGGATTCGAGGTCCAGTACTGGGACGGCGTGGAATGGGTAGATGTGCCGGACGGCGTAGTGGTGAACAACAACCTGGTCTGGCGAAAGGTCGTGTTCGCGCCGCTCGCGACGAGCAAGATCCGGGTCTGGGTCACCGCGGCCCTGAACGGCTACAGCCGCATGATTGAAGCGGAGGCGTGGGGCATTCCGGCCGGCATCAACGCGCCGCCCGATGTCGCGATCACTGGCCCGGCGGAAGGCGCGACGTTCTCGGCGCCGCCGAGCGTCACGATCACGGCCAATGCGTCGGACAGTGATGGTGTCGTGCAACAGGTGGCCTTCTTTGCGAACGGCGCGCCGCTTGGTATCGACACGTCGAGTCCGTATAGCGTCGTGTGGAACGCGCCGGCGCCGGGCAATTACACGCTCACGGCCGTCGCGACGGATGCCGACGGAGCGACCAACACGTCGGCGCCTGTTCACATCGTGGTCAAACCGCCGAACGTGCCGCCGGCCGTGTCGATCACCAGCCCCGCACCGGGCGCATCGATTCTCACACCGGCGACGATCAGTGTCGTGGCGTCGGTGGGCGACACCGACGGCACAATCGCATCGGTGAAGTTCTACGCCAATGGTGCACTGCTGGGGACCGTGACCGGCGCGCCGTACGCGGTGAACTGGGTCAATCCCGTGGCCGGCCCATACATGCTCACGGCCGTGGCGACGGATAACGACGGCGCGACGACGACGTCCGCGCCCGTGTCCGTGACGATCGTGCAGTCGCCGACGCGCAAGAACGTGGCGCTGGCCGGCAATGGCGGCGTCGCGACGGCGTCGTCGGTGCTGGGCGCGAATTACGGGCCTTCGGGCGCAATCAATGGCGATCGGAAGGGCCTGAACTGGGGCAATGGCGGCGGCTGGAACGACGGCACGCCGAACACGTCGCCGGACTGGATCCAGATCGACTTCAACGGTGCGAAGACGATCGACGAGATCAACGTGTTCAGCATGCAGGACAACTACACCGCGCCTCTCGAGCCGACGCTCAGCATGACGTTCGGATACTGGGGTCTGCGCGCGTTCGAGGTGCAGTACTGGAACGGCTCGGCCTGGGTCGCGGTTCCCGGCGGCACGGTGACCGGAAACGACAAGGTTTGGCGCCAGTTCCTGTTCACGCCAATCACGACGACCAAAATTCGCGTGTGGGTGACCGCCGCGCTGAACGGCTACAGCCGCGTCATCGAAGTGGAGGCGTGGGGGCAGTAGACGAAGGGCAAAGGGCAAAGGGCAGAGGGCAAAGGGAGGGCAAAGGGTAAAGGGAAAAGGGAAGGGAAAAGGTCAGCGGACTTTACATGTATTTACACATTGTGTATAACTCTGTGTGAATGACCGACCAGAACTATCGCGACGCGCTCGACTCGGCGATTCGGGAGTACGAGGCGCTCGGCGCCAAGAAGCGGGAGCTCGACGCGCGGCTGGCGCAACTGGCGCAGACGATTGGGACCCTGTCGCGCCTGGTCGGGCTCGTCCCGACCGTCCCATTGGGCATTACCGACGCCTGCCGGCTCGTGCTGAGAGGCGGGACGCCGATGACGCCGGTCGAAGTGCGCGACCGGCTGCTCGGGATCGGCGTCGATCTCTCGGTCTACACGAACGATCTCTCCGCCATCCACACGGTCCTCAAGCGACTGAATGAAGCGGGGGAGATTCGCCTCATTCCGCGTGCGTCGGGGAAGCACGCCTACCTCTGGCAGGCACCGCCGACCGCCATTGCCATCGGTCCAGAAATCGCCCAGCACATTCGCGAGCACGGCCTCGGGCAGGGCCTGGCCTTCGGGCCGCGGACACAGAAACCTCTCAAACGGAAGAAATAGATCGCACGATTCGGCGGCCTGAAGGCCGCCGGCTACGACTCCGCGGCCCGAGGGCCGCCCGCGACCACTCGGTGGCCTCAAGGCCGCCCACGACGACCGGAGACTCTCCATGACTGATCTCGATCTGGGCCTGCGACGACGTTTTTACGCTGAAGAGATTCAGATGGCGGCCAATCTGAAGACCGCCGCCCTCGTCGAGGCGCTCGCCAGCGTCCCGCGCGAGCGGTTTCTGCCGCCCGGTCCATGGACGGTGAAGAGCGAGGCAGACATCCAGGGGCCGCCGCGACAGACCACCGACGCCGATCCGCGGCACGTGTACCACAACATCGGCATCGCCATCGATCCCGCACGCACGCTGTTCAATGGCGCGCCTGGGTTGCTCTCCATGGCGATCGAGGCGCTGGCGCCATCCGCGGGTGCTCGCATTCTGCACCTCGGCACCGGGCTCGGGTACTACACGGCGATTCTCGCGCACTGTGTCGGCCCATCCGGGCGCGTCGTCGGCATTGAAGTCGATGCCGCGCTTGCTGACGCGGCTCGCGCGAATCTCGCGCCGTATCCCTGGGTCGAGATCAGAAATGAGAATGGCACCGGTGGGTTTGGCGAGCATCAGACCTTCGATGCCATGCTGATCAATGCCGGTGTGACGCATCCGCAGTCCGCGTGGCTCGATGCATTGGCTCCTGGCGGACGAATGGTGCTGCCGCTGACCGTCGGCATGCCGGCCATGGGGCCGATCGGCAAGGGGCCGCTCCTGCTGATCGCTCGCGGCAGCGATCCCGCGGTGTTCCCCGTGCGGGTTCTGACGTTTGTCGCAATCTATTCGGCCATCGGGTTGCGGGACACCTCGATCGAGCCTGCCCTCGGCAAGGCGCTTGCGGCCAATCCCTTCCCGCCGTTGAAATCGTTTCGTCGCGATGGACACGACGCTGGACCGACGTGCTGGCTGCATACCGACCACGGCTGCCTGACGACCTGACGCGTAGCGATACAATTTCGCCAGCATGCGACCGCTGGCAGCGGCTCTCGTCATCGCAGCGGCGGTGCTCACCCAGGACCGCCAGCCATACCCGTATCAACGGGCCGATCTTCCGATCGACGCGCGCGTGCGGGATCTGCTCGGGCGCATGACGCTCGAGGAGAAGTTCTGGCAGTTGTTCATGATTCCGGGCGATCTGGACAACCCGGCCAACGACTATTCGGCCGGGATTTTCGGCCTGCAGATCCGCGGCGCAAAGACGGCGCGCGAGCACGCCGAGCGGATCAATACGATTCAAAAGTATTTCGTCGAGAAGACACGGCTTGGCATTCCGATCATCCCGTTCGAAGAGGCCGTGCACGGCCTCGCCTGGGATGGCGCGACGATGTTCCCGGCCGCGATTGGGCTCGCGGCCACCTGGGACACCAATCTGATGTCGCGGGTGGCCGGCGCGATTGCCTCCGAGACGCGCGCTCGCGGCATCCGCCAGGCCCTGTCACCGGTCATTAACATCGCGGATGACGTGCGCTGGGGCCGGGTGGAGGAGACGTACGGGGAAGATCCGTACCTGTCATCGGTCATGGCGGCGACGTACGTGCGCGCGCTCGAGTCGGCGGGCGTGGTGGCGACGCCCAAGCATTTCGTGGCGAATGTCGGCGAGGGCGGGCGCGACAGCTATCCGATCGCCCTAAGCGAGCGCGAGCTGACGGAGCGCTACTTTCCGCCGTTCGTCGCCGCGCTTCGGGCCGGCGCGCGGTCGGTGATGGCGGCCTACAACTCGGTCGACGGATCGCCCATGACCCAGAACCGGCATCTGCTGACCGATGTGCTCAAGGGCGCGTGGGGATTTCAGGGATTCGTGATCTCGGACGCGTCAGGTACGAGCGGGGCGACCGTGCTGCACATGACGGAGGCGAGTACGGCCACGGCGGCTCAGCACGCTTTTGACGCCGGTCTCGATGTCGTCTTTCAGTCGTCGTACGGCCAGCAGCGTCCCTACCTCGATGCATTTCAGCGAGGCCTCATTCCCGTCTCGACCATTGACGCGTCCGTCTCGCGCGTCCTTCGCGCGAAGTTCGAGCTCGGCTTGTTCGAGCATCCGTATGTCGACGTTGAGGCGGCGGCCGCGAGTGTCAGTGCCGCCAACCGGTCGCTGGCGCGAGAGGCCGCGCGCAAAGCGATCGTGTTGCTGAAAAATGATCGATCGACATTGCCGCTGGCGAAGGCCGCGTCGATCGCCGTGATCGGGGTCGATGCCGAAGAGGCCAGGCTCGGCGGCTACAGCGGGCCGGGGAATCAGAAGGTGTCGATCCTCGACGGGATTCGCCACGCCGTTGGCGCCGCCGCGACGGTGCGTTACGCACCTGGTCCGGGCCGATCCGTCCGCGAGTTCGACGTCATCCCGGCGTCGCAACTCTCGTCTGGTCCGGCCGCTCAGAGCGTGCGAGGCCTCAGCGGCGAGTATTTTGACAATCCGCAGCTTCAGGGCACTCCCCGTCTCACGCGAACCGACACGCGGATGGATTTCCGGTGGACGCTCAATTCGCCCGGGCGAGGCATCCCATTCGATTGGTACTCCGTTCGCTGGACCGGCACGGTGACGATTCCGTCGACTGGTGTCACGCAGATCGGCGTCGAGGGCAACGACGGCTATCGGCTGTACTTGGATGATGCGATCGCGATCGACAACTGGATCAAGCGCTCGTACGGCACGCGCACCGTGCCGGTCACGTTCGCGCCAGGCTCGACGCACACCATCCGGCTCGAGTACTTCGAGCCCGCCGGTAATGCGCGGGTCAGGTTGATTTGGAACGCCGGCGTCGCGGATGCGTCCCGCCGCGCCATCGACGAGGCGGTTGCCGCGGCCCGCGCCAGCGACGTCGTGATTGTCGTCGCCGGGCTCGAAGAAGGGGAGTTCCGCGATCGCGCGAACCTCGGCCTGCCGGGCCGGCAGCCGGACCTGGTAGATGCCGTCGCGGCCGCCGGCAAGCCGACGGTCGTCGTGCTGATCGGCGGAAGCGCGATCACGATGCCCTGGCTCGACAAAGCCGCCGCGGTGCTCGACGCGTGGTATCCCGGAGACGCCGGCGGAGACGCCGTCGCCGACGTCCTGTTTGGCGACGCGAATCCTGCCGGCCGCCTGCCGATCACCTTTCCGGTGTCGGAGGGGCAATTGCCCCTCTCCTACGATCACAAACCGACCGGCCGCGGCGACGACTATGTGGACGAGACCGGCATGGCGCTGTTTCCATTCGGCTTCGGCCTGAGCTACACGACGTTCGAGTATGCCAACCTGGTCATCGAGCCGGCTGAAATTGCCGCGACTGCGACGGCGACGATTCACTGCACCGTGAAGAACACAGGTCGTCGAGCCGGTGACGAAGTGGTGCAACTGTATATCCGCGACGTCCTGGCGTCGGTGGCGCGACCGGTCCTCGAGCTGAAAGGTTTCGAGCGCGTGACGCTGCAGCCAGGAGAGCAACGTACGCTGACGTTCACGCTCGGTCCGGATGCGTTACGGATGCTCGACGCGAACATGAAATGGATTGTCGAGCCGGGCGCCTTTCGCGTGTTGATCGGCGCATCGTCGAAGGACATCCGCCTGCGCGGCCAAGTCTCGGTGCGGTGACGCCGCAATGGCCGTCTATCTTGGTCTGGATGCGAGCACCCAAAGCCTCACCGCGACGCTGATTGAAGTCACGCCCGACGATCGCCACGTCATCGTGGAGGAGTCGCTCGTCTACGATCGGGACCTGCCGGCGTACGGCACGTCGCATGGTGTGATTCGACAGGACGATCCGGCCATCGTGCTCGCGCCGCCGGTCATGTGGGCCGAAGCGCTCGATCGCGTGATCGCGAATCTCGCGGCCGCCTACCCCACAGAGATGGCCCGGCTCGCTGCGGTCTCCGGATCGGCGCAACAGCACGGGAGCGTCTATCTCACGCGACGCGGCGTCGCGCGGCTGGCCATGCTGAATTCACGGCTGACGCTGGCGTCGCAAGTCGCCGGTGCGTTTTCCAGGCCGCTGTCGCCGGTCTGGATGGACTCGAGCACGACCGTCGAGTGCCGCGAAATCGAGCAGGCGGTGGGCGGCGCGGCGCGCCTGGCCGAGCGGACGGGCGCCCACGCCTTTGAGCGCTTTACCGGCCCACAGATTCGCGCCTTTGCGAAGCGCGATCCGCACGCCTACGCGGGCACCAGCCGCATCCATCTGATCTCGTCGTTCATGCCGTCGCTCCTCGCAGGCGCCGAGGCGCCGATCGATCCAGGGGACGGGTCCGGCATGAACCTGATGGATCTTGCGACGAAGACCTGGTGGAACGACGCCGTGCAGGCCACGGCGCCCGATCTGGCGCCACGGCTCCCTCGCATTCAGCCGTCGTGGACCGTCGTCGGACCGCTCGCGCCGTACTGGCAGGAACGCTGTCGCTTGCCGCCGGCGAAGGTCATCGCATGGTCCGGCGACAATCCGTGCAGCCTCATCGGCAGCGGTCTCGTGCGCGAGGGCCGACTGGCCATTTCTCTCGGAACCAGCGACACGGCAATCGGGTTGATGAGGACGCTGCGGCTCCATGAGGCCGGCATCGGATACGTGTCCGCGTCACCGACGGACGGCTACATGGGCACGACCGTGTTCAAGAATGGATCGCTGGCGCGCGAGCGCGTGCGCGATCAGTACGGACTCGACTGGGCCGCGTTTTCAGCCGCGCTCGCGTCCAGGCCGCCGGGCAATCGCGGCGCCCTCATGCTGCCGTGGTTCGATCCGGAAATCACGCCTCACGTGGCGATTCCTGGCGTACGCCGGATTGACCTCGACGCCGCGGACGCACCGGCAAATGTGCGCGCCATCGTCGAGGGCCAGATGATGGCGATGGCGAATCACACGCGATGGATGGCCGCCGATACGTCCGTGATTCACGCCACGGGCGGCGCCGCCGGCAACCGGCAGGTCCTGCAGGTCATGGCCGACGTGTTCAACGCCGAGGTCGTGCGCTCACGGGCGCGCAATTCCGCGGCCCTCGGTGCGGCGCTGCGCGCCTGGCATGCCGACGCGAGAGCGGTGGGCAGACCGATCGATTGGGATGACGTGGTGACCGGCTTCACCGAACCGGAGCCGGAGTGGCGATTTCGGCCGCGCGCCGATGCCGTGCGCGTTTACGCTGACCTGCGCCGGCGCTATGCTGAAGCGGAAGAGAACGCGCTCGACCCGTAGGAGAAGTCATGCGACGGCTGGCGATACTGTCTGGAAGCGCATTGATGATTCTGGCGGCCGCCGCTCGGGCCCAGGATCCGCAGGCTCCAGACTTCTCGGGTCAGTGGGTTCTGGATGCGTCAAAAAGCTCCACCCGGACCAATACGCTGCCGGTCCGTGCAACCGGTGGTGCGATTCGCGAACCGCGCAAGATTAAGGACGTCCCGCCAACGTATCCGCCAGACGCACTCGGTGCCAAGCTGTCCGGATCCGTTCTGCTGGAAGCCATCCTCGACCGCGACGGTTTCATCGCCGATGTCCGTGTGCTGCGGTCGGCGCCGAAATTCGACCAGGCTGCCATCGACGCGGTCTGGCAGTGGGAATACACACCCACGACTGTCGACGGTGTCGCGCACGAGGTCTTCATGAGCGTTATGGTGAACTTCTCGTTGGGCACGCAGATGGTCCAGCCGTCGCCGGTGCCGGTCGCGGCATTGCGACCGTTCGGCACCGGATTGGGACTGGGTCGCCTGCCGCTCGAACTTGCCATCGCGCAGGACGCCAGGAAGCTGACGCTGACGCGCACGATGGGCGGAGAGTCCCTGAAAGCGTCCTACGCGCCGGGCGCAAAGGCCGTGATCAACAAGCTCAAGAACTATGGCAGTGCCAAAGACAATGCCTACTCATACACGAGTCGTTGGGATGCCGGCCGGCTGGTGACGGACATCGCCTGGACCGGCCCGCACGGCCTGCGGACGGCGACGGAAGTGATCGCGCGCAACGCTGAGACGTTGACCGTGACCACGACACGACAGGACCCGGGGACCGGCGCGGACGAATTCGTGCAGACGCTGGTCTATACACGTCGACAGTAGACATCTTGGGGTCCGGCGACAGTTACTTGATCTGCCGTCCCTCGAGCGTCAGTTCCCATCCCAGTCCCTTGCGACTGAGTTCGGCGTCGTATACCGACTGACTCCCAAGCCGGCGTGACACCGCGGTGGCCACGGCCGTGGCCAGCAACAGCGGCAGGACGATCGGATAGTCGCCCGACAACTCGAACACCAGAACCGCGGCGGTCAGCGGCGCGTGAATGCTCGCCGCTGTTGCGGCGGCCATGCCCACCAGCGCGTAGCTGCCGGCGCTCACCGGGGCTCCTGGAAAGGCGTGCGAGAGAACGCTCGCCCATAGCGTTCCGAGTGCGGCGCCTACCAGCAGCATCGGCGTGAAGATCCCGCCTGGCACGCCCGATGATACCGACCCGCTGGTGGCTACGACTTTCGCGATCAGGAGCACGGCAACGGCATTGAGCGCCATCCGCTGATCGAGAATGAGATTCAGCGGCTCATAACCATTTCCGGCGACGGACGGCAGACCGAGCGCAATCACGCCGACCAGCAGGCCGCCCAGTGTGGCGCGAAATGGCTGTGGAACTGGATAGCGCTCGAACAGATCTTCCAGGAGCGCCAGCAGGCGCTTGAAGCCCAACGCCGCGATGGCCGCGAAAACTCCCAGCGCCACGAACGCCAGCAGTTCAGTCTGCGACTGAAGTGCGAAGGCGCGCTGGCCATAGATCGGACCGGACCCGACGACCCATCGGATCAGCGCCGTGGCCAGGACCACGGCGGCGATCGCCGGGACCAGCGCCACCGGCGCCGCGATGCCCAGAATCGTCTCGAACACGAACAGAACGGCCGCGAACGGTGTGTTGTAGGCGGCCGCAAAGCCGGCCGCTGTTCCCGAGGCGACCAGCACACGCGTATCGGCCAACGGGGCGCTGGTGAGTCTCGCGACCGAGGCGCCGATGGTACCGCCGAATTCGATCAGCGGGCCTTCGCGGCCGATCGACAATCCGCCGGCCATCGCGGTCCACGACGACAGCACGCGCGACAGCGTCGTTCGAAACGACAACTGCACGTTGCCGAGCGCCACGGCTTCCATGACATTGCTGACGCCCTGTCGTTGGGCTGACCGCAGCCGCGCGATCACGCCGGCCACGCAGCCGCCGAGCGCCGGCACCACCAGCCGCAGCCACCAGGGCAGACCGGCGATGGCCTCGACGACGTTGTTCGCGTGGAACAGCGTGCGATACCACCACGCGAGCGATCCTCGAAACGCCGCGGCAAATGCGGCCGCGCCGACGGCGACAGCGGCCAGCGCTGTCAGGAACTGAAGCCGTCTCACCCGCCGAGCTTACTTCACCGTCTTCTTCCTGTTCAGATCGAACGCCACGATCAGTTTCAACGTGCAGGAATCCGACGCGTCGGTCAACCCGAACCCGACCCCGGCCTCCACTTCCACACGCCCGGTGAAGTTCACGACGCCATAAATCTGGTGGGATTGATCCTGGGCCGCGTGAAATTGGCTGACGGGCCCAAAGTCCGCGTATTCCTCCACGGCCACGGCCCACCGGTCCGAGGGATTGTAGGCAACGCGGAACGCCGGCACGAACTCCAGGTTCTTGAGTCCGTCATAGGCCGTATCGAGGATTGGATTGACGATGACGTCGGTCTTCCCGAGATGCCAGCCGACGATTGGGCGGATCTCCGATGTGAAGTTAGTGGTGTCCCAGCGGTTGGCGTTGTAGCTGAACTCGAAGTTGGCGCCGTAGAAGAACTTCCGCGTCTCGGCATCCGGCACGGCAAATAGCGCGCGGAGCTTTGCGCCGTTGACGCCCCAGCCCAGGTCCTTGTCGTAGGTATAGAGGGGCAGATACAGTCCGGCTTCGAACCAGCGCGTCACGCCCAGCGCCCACTCGGGCACGCCGTTGAAGGACTTGTCTGGCGTCACCCCGCCAGGAAACGCCGGTGTGGTGATGCCCTTGGGCGTGAAGTTGCTGTGAATCGTCAGATTGAAGATGCCTTTCGGCGCGAGACTGCCGTCGTACACCTGAATCTCGTCGGCCTGCGCGAACGCCCGCGCCGGCCACATGCACAGAAACAGCGTCACGACCCACAACGACACTACACGGCAGACTCGGTTCAACGGGACCTCCTGAATTTGGGCGCTGATAATACCGTGCGCGCAAGTCGTTTGTTACACTCCAGTATTCCGAATGCCGCAAGCGGCTCGCCCACGAACATTCGATCGCTCGCTCATTGACGGGCCGATCGGTCCCGCCGTCTGGAAGATCGCGTGGCCGACCATGCTGCAGAACGTGATCGCCGGGCTCCAGGGCGTGATCGATCACGCGATGGTCGGTCACTTCGTCGGCTACACGGCGAATGCGGCCATCGGTGTGAGCTGGCAGATCATCCTGGTGGTCATTGTCTTTGCCAGCTCGGCCTTCAGCGGCATGGGCGTGCTGGTCGCGCGCTTTGCCGGCGCGAACGAACCTCACAAGGTCAATCGCGTCGTCTACCAGGCGTTTCTGACGGCGGCCGGCCTCTCGGTGATTCTGGGCACGATTGGATGGTTCGCCGCGCCGAGCCTCCTGGATTTGATCAACGCCGCACCGGCCGTCAAGGCCGAGGCGCTGCCGTTTTTGCGGACGATGCTGGCCGGCATTCTGGGCATGATGATGTTTTTCATGCTGAGCGGCGCGTTCAGGTCCGCCGGCGACTCGCGCACCCCGCTTCGGCTGGGCGTCTTGATGACGCTGTTGACCGTCGCGTTCAACGTGACGCTGATCCCGATGTTCGGCACGACGGGCGCCGCGATTGGCACCGTCGCCAGCAGCACCCTGGTCTCCGCGTTCGGCGTGTGGCGGATGACGCGGCCGGACTCGGTCATTCACTTCGAACCCGGCATGAGCACCGGGCCGGACTTCACGATCATCCGGTCGCTGTTCCGATTCGGGTTGCCGACCGGGATCCAGGGCATCGCGATGAACGTGGCCGGCGTGCTGCTGCTGCGGTACATCGGGTCGCTCGCGGAGAGCGCGGCCGCGCAGGCCGCATTTGCGGTGTGTTACACCGAGCTGTTCTCGCTGATCACGTGGACGTCGGTGGGGCTGATGGGCGCCGCGGCCACGATCGCGGGGCAGAATCTGGGTGCCGGCCATCCTGATCGGGTCGTGTCTGGCGTGTGGGTCGCGTCCCGAATCGGCCTGACCCTGGCCGCCGGCGTCGGCGCCTTGTTCCTGGCCGCGCCGCGGCTGCTCCTGGCGGTGTTCGGGATGACGGATCCGGCCGTCCTGGGTATCGGCGAGCAGTTGCTGCGGTACCTGGCGATTTCGGGCTTTTTTGTGTCCGTGGCGCTGTGTTTTACCGGCGCGCTTCAAGGCACGGGCGACACGCGCAGTCCGCTGTATATTTCCATCGTTTCGCAGATTGTGGTGCCGCTGGGCTTCTGCGCGTTCATGAAGGCGACGCGCGGGCTCGAGGCGTCGCACATCTGGACGGCCATCGTGCTCGGGCATGTGACCCGATGCAGCCTGAGCATCGCGAGATTCCGTCTGCAGAAATGGCGCACGATTACCGTCGAATTGACGCGATAGACGTTCTGACAGTCGTTTGGAAATGAGGAATCCATGAAAGGTCTTCGGCATTCGTCGACGCGCGCAGTGGTGCTGTCATCGGTGGTGCTGGCGATCGCGCTGGCCACGCCACGCCCGAGGGTGTTGCACGCGCAGTCCGCCGCGGCGACGGCGACGTTGCCGGCCAGGCTCTCGGATGCGGACTTCTGGAAGTTGACGGCCGACATTTCTGAGCCGGGCGGCTACTTTCAGATCGTCGACAACTTCACGTCGAACGAGGGCGAGGTCGGCCGGATCATGGCCGCCATCGGTGAGCGAGGCCTCTCGGGCGGCGTCTATGTCGGCGTCGGTCCCGAGCAGAATTTCAGCTACATCGCGGCGCTCAAACCAGCGATGGCGTTTGTGATCGACATCCGCCGGCAGGCAGTCATGCAGCACTTGATGTTCAAGGCCATGATGGAAATGTCGAAGGACCGCGCGGACTTCCTGTCGCTGCTGTTCGCAAAACCCCGGCCGGCCTCCGTGACATCGTCCACGCCCATCCAGGAGATGTGGAACGCGTACTTCGCGGTACTGACCGATCAAGCGCTCGTGACGTCCGTCCACGATAAAGTCGTTCAGCGTCTGGAAAAGACGCATGGATTCACGTTCACCAGCGACGAACGGTCGCAGCTCGACGGCGTCCTGAGCGCATTCGTGCAGTTTGGGCCCGGCATCACGACGCGCGGCACGTTCAACGGCCGCGGAGGCGGCGGCAACAATTTCACCTTTGCCGATCTGACGGGCTGGGCGCTCGATGCCACCGGCTCTCCGCAGAGTTTCCTGTCGAGTGACGAGCATTTCCAGACCGTGAAGGCGCTCCAGGACAAGAACCTGCTCGTGGCCGTCAGCGGCGACTTCGGCGGCCCGAAGGCCTTGCGCGCGATTGGCCAGTACGTGCGCGATCATGGCGGCACGGTCTCGGCGTTCTATGTGTCGAATGTGGAACAGTACCTGTTTCAGGACTTCAAGCAGGGTGCGTTCTACGAGAATGTCGGAACGCTTCCCGTGACCGACCGCAGTGTGTTCATCCGTCCCTACGCGCTGAGGCGCGGCACCTCACCGGGGCTCTGCGGGATATCGACGTTTCTGAAGAACGTCAAGGCGGGGTTGGTGCCGAGCTACAACGATTCGATGAATTGTAATTGACGAAGGTTCCGGGTTTCGGGGTTCAAGGTTCCGGGTTCTGGTTCGGG